>Ga0299907_10003299_pt1 | contig 10299 bp, 12 predicted proteins | sample RVTome_16_FD_198680 | JGI IMG/M metagenome (GOLD analysis project Ga0299907, IMG submission 198680) | Soil microbial communities from uranium-contaminated site in the Upper Colorado River Basin, Wyoming, United States - RVT152D67 (version 2) ... | reverse complement strand
AACTCGCCGGCCGGCGGCCCCACCGGGCGTTCGAGCGCGATCTGCCGCGCCTACTACACGAACGCGTTCCTCGCGTCGGTCGCCCGCGATTCGATCGCGATGTTCCGCGACTTCGAACAGCACACGGGCCGCGACTCGGGGTTCCGTGAGACGGGCCTGCTCGTCCTGCATCCACCCGAGGACGAGGGCACCGTCCGCGAGGTCGTCCCCCGCCTGAACGAGCAGGGGATCCCGACCGACCTCCTCGAGCCGCAGGAGGTCGCCGGAGGCTGGCCGGACTTCGACCTCGACGGGATCGCGGTGGCGGCGTTCGAGCGCGACGCGGGTCACGCGGACCCCGTCCTCACCACCCAGGGGCTGTTCGAGCGCGCCCGCGAGCTCGGCGCCGAGGCCCTCCTCGGCCACCCGGTGACCGCGATCGAACAGCACGGGGACGCGTGGACCGTTCGAGCCGACGACACGTCGATCGCCGCCGAACGCGTCCTGATCGCCGCGGGCCCGTGGACGCGCGCCATCGCGGCGATGGTGGGCGTCGACCTGCCGCTCACCGTCGAACGGCACATCGTCGCGACGTTCGCCTGGGGCGGCGACGTGCGCGTCCCGGCGCACGGCGACCTCCCCAACGGCTACTACTTCCGCCCCGAGGGCGAGGAGCTGTTCCTCGTCGGGCCGCTCCACCCAGAGCCGAACGTCGACCCCGACGACTTCGACGAACGGGTCGGGGCCGACGAGGCGGCGCGCCTCGGGGCCCGCGTCGTCAGGCGCGTCCCCGGCCTGCAGCACGCGACGTCGCGGGGCGGCTGGGCGAGCCTGTACGACGTCTCGCCGGACTGGCAGCCGGTGATCGGCGAGATCGCCCCCGGGGTGTTCGTCGACGCGGGAACGAGCGGCCACGGGTTCAAGCTCGCGCCCGCGCTCGGCCGGCACCTCGCGGACCTCGTGACGGGCGGCCCCGTCGACCCGGGGCTCGAGCAGTTCCACCCGCGCCGCTTCGAGCTCGCGTCGGGGCTCGACGCCGGCTACGGCGACGCGCGGATCCTCGGCTGAGGGCTCAGCCGCGGGCGAAGAGGTTCCGGAGCGCGAGCAGCGAGTTCTCGATCGGCTTCTCCGCGATCCGCCGCATGAACCACGGGTACCAGTTCGAGCCGTAGGAGATCAGCGAGCGCGTCTCGTACCCCTCCGACCGCATCCGCAGGAGGTCTCCCTGTCGGATCCCGAACAGCATGTGCACCTCGAACCCATCGCGGCCGCGCGCATCCGCCTCGATCTGTTGGACGAGCGCGACGTCGTGCGTCCCGAGCGCGAGCCGTCCGACCGGGCCCTTGCGAGCGAGGATAAGGAGCGCGAGCCGCCGGTACGCCTCATCGATCATCTCGCGCGACCCGAACGCGACCTCGCGCGGCTCCCGGTAGGCGCCCTTGACGAGCCGGATCGTCGGGTCGAGCGGCATCAGCGAGTCGACGTCGTCGGCGGTCCGCTTGAGATAGGCCTGGAGGCACACGCCGACGTTCGGATGGCCGGCGCGGAGCTTGCGGTAGAGCTCGAGCGTCGGCCCGACGTACGCGTGCGACTCCATGTCGAGCCAGAGCCAGTTGTCATGGTCGGCGGCCACACCCGCGAGCTCGTCGAGCCGCGTGAAGGTCGACGCCGCGTCGAGGTCGAGCCCGAGGTGCGAGGGCTTGACCGATATCTCGGTGTGGAGGGCCGCGTTCGCGATCCGCTCGTAGGCGTCCCGGTAGTGCTCGACCACGGCGCGGGCGTCGGCGAGGTCGGTCACGTTCTCGCCGAGGTACGTGAACATCGTCGGCTGGTCGCGCTCCCGCAGCCGGGTCGCGGCCTCGAGCGCGTCGTCGAGGGTCTCCCCCGGCATGAACCGGGCCACGCTCCGACGGACCCAGCGGTACCGGGGCAGGTGCTCCCGGAGCCACCGGTTGTCCACCGCCCATAGCGCCAGACCGCGTGCGAGGCCCATGACGCCGTGAGCGTAACGCGGCCGAACTCAGCGTGACCGACCGCATCTCGGCCGCCGGCTCCGCGTGGGGGGGCGGGTCGGGCGCGCCGACCACGGCCATGGGTCGCGACCCTTCGCGTCGTCGAGACCTCCGCCGGGACCGTCGATCTCGGGACCGTGGAGGTGAGGGGATTTGAACCCCTGACCCCTGCCGTGCGAAGGCAGTGCTCTACCGGACTGAGCTACACCCCCGAACCCGAGCAAGGGTAGCAGGGGCTTGTTGGCCGAATGGCCCGCGTCCATCCAAGCGTTCAGAGCGCCTACCGCGTGGATCCGGACGGCAGGTGGAGGGACTACCCGTCCTCGCCGAGCACCTGCCTCGAGTGGCGGTCGAGCGCGTCGTGCAGGTCCTGCGAGACGCGGGCCACCGAGAGATCGCCGCGCGTCTTCTCGATCAGGCTGCGGGCGACGTCGGTCGACCGGCGCAGGTTGCCCGTGATCGCGTCCGGATAGTCCATCGTCACGAGGATCGCGTACAGGTCGTCCATCGCCGCGAGCGTCGTCTCCCCGTCCGCCACCCGGCCGTGGCGGAGGAGGTCGAGCGCATGACGCCTCGCCTCGCCGATCGCCTCGGCGATCCCGTTGAGGTACGGCGCGTCCTCGACGCCGAGATCGTCCGGCGAGGGGATCGGCGCGCCGGCGACCACGGCCTCGGTCACGCGTGCCTCCGCGTACTCCTTCTGCGCGTCTTGGAGGTACCCCGCGTACCGGATCTCCGGATGATCGCGAACGGCGTCGAGCCCCTCGTCGATCGCGGCCCTGGCCTCGTCCATGAGGCGTTGCGCGAGATCGAACTCGCCGCGATGGATCGCGCGGATCGCGTTCGCGCAGGAGCGGATCGCCGTGCGGGAGGCGGGGAGGGCGCGCTCGCGGGCACGCATACGCTCGGCGAAGCGAGCGTGGACCTCCTCGGAGATCGCGTCGAGGTCCACCCTCCGCCTAGACGCGGGCGACGCCGGCCTGGTCGGCCGGCCGCACGACGATGTTCACCAGTTCGTCGCCGAACGCCGACAGCCCGTTGTAGGCGGGCCGAGCCGTGCGCCCGGCCGCGTCCGCCGCGTACCGCTCACGCGACGGCCGGGGACGCTCGGGCATGACGGCATCGCGCGTGCGGGCGATCTGTCGCGAGTCGGCGCCCTGGGAACGCATCGACAGGAGGAGCCAGACGTAGGCGCCCAGGAGCGCCACGAGTACCGCCGTCGCGTACCACATCGGTCGGAGCGGAGGCACGAGGGCCATCAGCCCGGTCAGCACGATGCACTCGATCAGGACGACGAACACGCGGCGGCGCCGTTCGCGGGCCCGCGCCTGCGCCCGTGCCTTCGGGCCGATGAACGCCATCCCCTTCTGCGGGGTGACGATCCAGCGGCCGTGTCCGTTCGATCCAGCCAAGAGATCCATGTTCCGTTCGAAGTCCTTCACGCTGTTTCTCGACGACGTTCCCCAGGATGGGAGGAGGAAGACGGCCCACATGATGACCAGAACCGCGAGCAACAGCCAACCCACGCGCCCAGCCCCTCTCTGATCGGATCCCCGGTCCGCCACAAGATGTTGGGCTGGGTCCGGACCCTAGCACCCGACATATGGGGGCACAAATACCATCGCTGAGATTCTCGGATGGGGCCCGTCGGTCAAATGGGCTCAGCCGGCGACGTAGTCGCCGCTCTTGCCGCCCCGCTTCTCGAGCAGGCGGAGGCCGTCGATCCTGGCCGACCGGTCGAACGCCTTCGCGGTGTCGTACAGGCTGAGCGCCGCGATCGCCGCGGCCGTGAGGGCCTCCATCTCGACGCCGGTGCGGTCCCGGGCTCGGACGGTGGCCCGGACGACGATCCTGCCGGTCGCCGGGTCGGGCTCCACCACGATCTCGGCGCCGGTCACGGCGACCGGGTGACAGAACGGCAGCAGGTCGGGCGTGCGCTTCACGCCCATGATCCCCGCGATCCTCGCGGCCTCGACCGGGTTCCCCTTCGGGGTGCCGGCGACGAGCTGCGAGCACGCGGCGGTGGTCATCGTCACCACGCATTCGGCCAGCGCCTCGCGCTGGGTGACCTCCTTGTCGCCGACCTCGACGATCCGCGCGACGCCTTGGCCACGGGGGGCTACCGCTCGCGCATCCGCGTCAGCGTCTTGAGCCCCCCGCGCCCCCCGCTCTGGCTCGGACACGGCGCTCATTCGTCCATCGAGCGGAAGAGCATGACGCTCACCTGGCTGCCGGCGGGGGCGGTCTCGACCCCCTGGGGGACGATCGCGAGCCCGTTCGCCCTCGCGACGGTGGCGATCAGGTTCGAACCGCGGCCCCCGGTCGGCTTCGCCGACCAGCCCTCCTTGGTCCGACGGACCCGGACGCGCGCGAACTGGGTCTTGCCCGCCGGCCCGGTCACATCCTCCTCGAGCCGGGCGGACACCTCGGGCCGGAACAGCCGGCGGCGGCCCATCATCTTCATGAGCGCCGGCCGAACGAGGACCTCGTAGCTGACGAACACGCTCACGGGGTTGCCCGGCAGGCCGAAGTACGGCGTCCCCTCGATCTCGCCGAACCCCTGGGGCATCCCCGGCTGCATCGCCACCTTGGTGAACTCGACGTCTCCGCGCCGGAAGAAGGCGGCCTTCACCACGTCGCGCTCGCCTACCGAGACCCCGCCCGACGAGATGAACGCGTCGGCCTGCACGAGGTGCGAGAGCACCGCCTCGCGGAGCGAGTCCACGTCGTCGCGGACGATCCCGGCGAGCATCGGGACGGCGCCGGACTCGCGGAGAGCGCCGAAGAGCGTGTAGGCATTCGCGTCGCGCACCTGGCCGTACTCGGGACGGCGGGTTGGCGGGACGAGCTCGTCGCCGGTCGAGAGCACCACCACGCGCGGGCGCGGATGGACGAGCGGATGCGAGAGCCCGGCGGTGGCGAGCAGCGCGAGCTCGGGCGCCTGCAGGCGGCGTCCGCCCTGCACGAGCGTCTCCCCCGCGCGGACGTCCTCGCCGCTCGGTCGCACGTGCTTGCCCGCGGGCGTGCCGGCGAGGATCCGGACCCTGTCGCCGAGCGCCTGCGCGTTCTCGATCGGGACGACCGTGTCGGCCCCGGCGGGGACCGGGGCGCCGGTCGCGATCCGGAACGCCTCCCCACCGCCGACCGTCCCCTCCGGGCGCTCGCCGATCGCCGCCTTGCCGACCACGCGGAGCTCGACGGGGGCCGAGGGGGTGGCGTCGGCGACCTCGGAGGACCGGACGGCGAACCCGTCCATCGCCGATGAGGCGAAGTCCGGGATGTCGCGCTCGGCGCTCACGCTGGTGGCGAGCACGCAGCCGTACGCCTCGGTGAGCGGGAGCTCGAGCGGCTGGAGCGGCTTGATCCTGGCGAGCACGCGCTCCCGTGCCTCCTCGACGGACAGCAGGCCCTCGCCGCTTTCGTGGTCGTGGACGTGCTGGGACGTCGCCATGCGGCACAGTCTATCGACGGTGTCGGATGAGCTCAGATGAGCTTCTTGCGCTCGGCGAAGTCGCCGAGCCAGGTCCGGAAGTCCGCGCCGATGTCCTCGCGGTCGATCGCGAGCTCGATCGTCGCCTTCAGGTAGTCCAGCTTGTTCCCCACGTCGAACCGCCCCCCCTCGAACACCCACGCGTACACCGCCTGCTCCTTCGCGAGCATGCTGATCGCGTCGGTGAGCTGCAGCTCCCCACCGACGCCCGGATCGGTCCGACGGAGGCAATCGAAGATCTCGGGGGTCAGGACGTACCGCCCGATCGCCGCGAGGTTCGAGGGAGCCTCGTCCGGCGACGGCTTCTCGACGATCGAGCGGACCTGCGCCAGGTGATCGTTCTCCACGAACTCGGGATCGATGCACCCGTAGAGCGAGACGTCGTCCCGGCTGACCTCCATCGCCGCCAGGACGCTCCGCCCGTACTTCTCGTGGACGCGCAGCATCTCCTGGAGGAGCGGGTTCGTCTCGGCCATGAGGTCGTCCCCGAGCAGCACCGCGAACGGCTCTCCCCCGACGTGCCCCTCGGCGGCCGCGACCGCGTGACCGAGGCCGAGCGGATCCCGCTGGCGGATGTAGTGGATCGTCGCCATGTCCGAGATCTCGCGGACCTGCTTCAGCTCTTCGAACTTCCCCTTCACCTCGAGGAAGTGCTCGAGCTCGAACGAGCGGTCGAAGTGATCGACGATCGCGTGCTTGCCGCGCCCGGTGATGATCGTGATGTCGGTCAGGCCCGCCCTGACGGCCTCCTCGACGACCAACTGGATCGCGGGCTTGTCCAGGACGGGGAGCATCTCCTTCGGCTGCGCCTTGGTGGCGGGAAGGAAGCGGGTGCCGAGCCCGGCCGCCGGGATGACGGCCTTCCTCACCTTCGCCATGGCGCGCCTCCGCTCCCAGGGGGCACGGAGTGTACCCCTACTCCGCAACTCCTTGCCTCACGTCAAACCGCTTGACGAAGGGTCGGGGTCGGTACCCCCGATACACTTCGGTCATGCCCACGTACGAGTACGAGTGCACGTCCTGCGGTCAGCACATCGAGGTCTTCCAGCGCTTCTCGGAGGACCCGCTCACGACCTGCGGCGTATGCGGGGGCAAGCTCCGAAAGGTCTTCCACCCGGCCGGCATCGTGTTCAAGGGCTCCGGGTTCTACGCCACCGACAGCCGCTCGGCCTCCCGCTCCTCGGGCGGTGAGACCAAGAAGGCGGACGCGACCACGAGCTCGGAGGGCGGGTCCTCAGGCGCCGGGGACTCCTCGGGATCGTCCGGCTCCTCGGACGGGAAGTCCACCTCGAGCTCCGGTTCGAAGAAGGAGGCGTCGCCGTCATGAGCCGGGCCGAGATCGGCGTGTTCGGCGGGTCCGGCTTCTACTCGCTGCTCGACGACGCCGAGACCGTCCACGTGGAAACGCCGTACGGCGACCCCTCGGCGTCGCCGGTGGTCGGCTCGATCGGCTCGAGGCGCGTGGCGTTCATCCCGCGCCACGGGACCAAGCACCAGTTCCCTCCCCACGTCATCAACTACCGGGCGAACCTGTGGGCGATGAAGGAGCTGGGGGTCGAACGCATCGTGGGCCCGTGCGCCGCCGGGTCGCTGCAGACCCGGGTGAAGATCGGTGAGTTCGTCGTGTGCGATCAGATCGTCGACCGCACGCGCTCGAGGCCCCATACGTTCTACGACGGGCCGGTGACGACGCACGTCTCGTTCGCGGACCCGTACTGCTCCACGATGCGTTCCACGATCGTCGAGCGGGGGAAGGCGCTCCACATCGGCGTCCACGACGGCGGCACGATGGTGGTGATCGAGGGACCCCGGTTCTCGACCCGGGCCGAATCCGCGTGGTTCAACGAGGTTGGCTGGCACACGATCAACATGACCGGGTACCCAGAGGTCGTACTCGCACGCGAGCTCGAGATCTGCTACGCGAACGTCTCGCTCATCACGGACTACGACGTGGGCGTCCCGGGCGCCCCGGCCGTGTCGCACGAAGAGGTGATCCACGCGTTCCAGGAGAACAACGCGAAGCTCCGCGACCTGCTGTTCGCCGTGATCCCCGCGCTCCCGGCCGAGCGCGACTGCGAGTGCGCGAGCGCCCTCGAGAACGCCCGATTCGAGGTGGATCGGTGAGCGAGAGGGTACTGGTCAGCATCGAGCTCCGGTTCACGACCGACGAGGATGCCGATCAGCTCGGCGACCGGGTCCGCGAGGCGGTCTCGATGGTCGTCGGGCGGGAGGCGCTCGAGGACTTCCGGCTCCGGGTGCTGCCCCTTACGCCCCCGAGGAAGCCGCGCGGAGTGTGACGAGGCTCACGGCGGCGATCGCTCCCGTGGCCTAGCGTCCGGACTCCTTCCCGTTTGCCGAGACCGGGAGGGGTCGCGTGATCTTCCGCCGGTGGTCGCCGAGGTCCAAGCTGTTCGCGGTCCTTGCGATCGCGGCGGGGGCGGGCTCCTTCACGCTGGTGCGCGGCTACGCCGCCGAACTCGAGGCGCTGCGCCCCTCCGCCGGCGACCCGACCTCGGTCGTCGTCGCGACGGAACCGCTCGAGCGGGGCACCGTGCTGGTGGAGGAGATGGTGCGCCTCGAACGCGTGCCCGGGGCGTACGCGCCTCCGGGAGCGCTCGGATCGATCGACGACGCGGTCGGCAAGACGCTCCTTGCGGGACTCGCCGAGGGCGAGGCGGTCACCCGGACGCGGATCGGCGGCGCCGGCGGACCCGTCGCCTCGCAGGTGACGAGCGGCCTCCGCGCGTTCGTGGTCACGGCGGGCATCCCGGCCGGCGTCCTTCGGCCCGGCGACCTCGTCGACGTCATCGCGACCTTCGGCGGTCCGCGCCCGTACACCGACACCGTCGGGAGCGGGCTCGAGGTCCTCTCGATCGTCGAGGAAGGCGGCGGCACGTTCGAGGCCGGCGACGCCGGCGGCCCGTCGCTCGTGCTCCTCGTCACCCCGGACGTCGCCGAGCGGCTGGCCCACGCGGCGGCGTTCGGCGAGATCTCGGTATCGGTCGCACCGCTGGAGGTCGCGGCCGTCTGAGCTCCGCGTTCGGACGGAAAGCGCCGATAGGATGACCGCGCTTCGGCCGCCGCGACGGGAGCCGCCACCTGACCATCCTGCAAGCGATCGTCCTCGGCATCACGCAGGGCGTGACCGAGTTCGCGCCGATCTCCAGCTCCGGGCACCTGATCCTGGTGCCCTGGATGTTCGACTGGCCGATCCTGACCGACCCCGACCTCAACAAGACCTTCGACGTCGCGCTGCACGTCGGCACGCTCGTAGGAGCGCTCGTGTACTTCCGGCACGACGTCGCCCGCTACGTGGCCGAATGGTTCCGTTCGATCTCGGCGCGCGCGATCGACTCGACGGACCGGCGCGTGGCCTGGGCGCTCGTGGTCGGGACGATCCCCGCGGTGATCGTCGGGGCCACGTTGGAGGGGTTCATCCAGGACGAGCTCGGCCAGCCGTGGCTGGTCGCGGTCATGCTCGTCGTGTTCGGCGTCGTGCTGTACGTCGTGGACCGGCTCGCGTCGAGCCGGCGACGGCTGGATGATCTCGGCGTGCGCGACGGCCTCGTGCTCGGCGTCGCCCAGGCGCTCGCGCTGCAGCCGGGCGTCTCGCGCTCGGGCGTGACCATGACGGCCGCACGCCTCATGACGTTCGACCGCGAGACGGCGGCGAGGTTCTCGTTCCTCCTCTCGATGCCGGTGATCGCCGGCGCCGCCGTCTACAAGGGGCTCGACCTCGCGAGCGAAGGCATCCCCTCGGACATGGTCGGGCCCTTCATCGCCGGGATCGCCGCCTCGGCCGTGAGCGGATTCCTCGTGATCGCGTTCCTGCTCCGGTATCTGCGCCGGCACGACTTCGCGATCTTCCTGTTGTACCGGATCGCGGTGGCGGCGCTCGTGTTCGTGATCATCGCCGCCGATGTCCGGCCGGCATCGATCTGACGGTCTGCGTGCTCTGATGTCCGCGGATCGGGAAGGTCAGACGCGCCTCGTTACCTCAGGGTTGAGATTCCACCGAGAAGTCGGTCCGCATGCCTCGCTCGTAGTGACTGTCGCCGACCTCGATCACGTTGCCGGCCTGATCGAAGTCGAAGTCGACGAGATTGCAGATGAGCACGTAGTGACCTGACTCGAGCTCCAGCGTGAGAACGTCGGTCTGTCCCTCCTTTATTGGCTCGATCGAGCCGAGAACCTCGATCTCGGGAGCTGTGAGATCTGGTTTGTCCACTTCGACGCCGGGTCCGAGGTCGGGACCGCGTTCGAGGAGGTCGAGCGTCTCGATCTCGCCAGTGACCGGATCGCCGATGCGCGTGAGCGTGCCGGGTTCGTCCTCCGGCAGATCCGCCGCAGGCAGATCGGTCCGCAGAACGCAAAGGTCGTGGGTTCCGCCATCGTTCCTCACGTTGAATGTGACCCGACCGGCCGGCACCGAGTCCGGGGCCGCCTCCACAGCGAAGTCAATGAGTGCCACGGACACGGATGACTCCTGGACCGAAGTCGGCGGTTCCTCGGCATTCGGCTGCGTCCCCCGAGGCGCGGCATCTCCGCAGGCTGTGCACACCACCGCCATGAGGCAGCTCGTTACGGTCGTTCTTCGCAAGTTCCCACTCCCGTGTACTCGGCATTTCGACCCCTAATCCCCTCCCGTCAATGTGGCACACAGCTCGGTCCGTGTCTTCGGATAAGGAGCTTGGTTCGCGGCTCGAACGCGTTGGGCGGGGTCTGTTTGAGGGGAGGAGGCCGTGTTGCACGTGATGGGCTCCCTCGCTGGGCCCTGGGTCCGCGCGCGCTCCTTGCGCCTCGCGGCGCCCCCCGCTG
>Ga0299907_10003298_pt1 | contig 10300 bp, 10 predicted proteins | sample RVTome_16_FD_198680 | JGI IMG/M metagenome (GOLD analysis project Ga0299907, IMG submission 198680) | Soil microbial communities from uranium-contaminated site in the Upper Colorado River Basin, Wyoming, United States - RVT152D67 (version 2) ... | reverse complement strand
CATCTACGACCGGCTCTCCCCCGGGGTCGTGACCGTGATCTCGCTCTTCGGCGAGGGCGAAACGCCGCTCGGAGGCCAGGACGGCGGCCTGGGGTCGGGCTTCGTGCTCGACGCCGAGGGCTTCATCGCCACGAACGCCCACGTGGTCACCAACGGGGACCGCCTGCGGAAGGCCACCGAAGTGTTCGTGCACTTCGCCGACGGCAACCGGGTGGAGGCAAGGATCGTGGGGACCGACCCGAACGCAGACGTGGCACTCCTGAAGGTCGACCCAGCGGGCCTGTCGTTGACCCCGCTGCCACTCGGCGACAGCGAGCGCGTCGAGGTCGGGCAGCCTGTCGCCGCGATCGGCACTCCCTTCGGCGAGGAGCAGTCGCTGTCGGTCGGCGTCGTGTCGGCGATCAACCGCAACATCGAATCGCTCACCGACTTCGGGATCGGCGACGCCATCCAGACCGACGCCGCGATCAACCGCGGCAACTCCGGCGGCCCGCTGCTCGACTCGCGCGGCCGCGTGATCGGGATCAACGCCCAGATCAGGACCGAATCGGGCGAGGGTGCGGGCGTAGGCTTCGCGATCCCGGTGAACGTCGTGGAGCGCTCCCTGGAGGACCTGCGCGAGGACGGCAAAGCACAGTACGGGTACCTCGGCGTGTCCACCCAGGCGCTCTACCCGCAACTCGCCGAGCGGCTGGACGTCGCTGTCGAGCACGGCGCCCTGATCTCCGAGGTGGTGGATGGAAGCCCCGCTGACGAGGCGGGGTTGAGCGCAGGCGGCCGCGAGATCGAGTTCCAGGGCCAGCAAGGAATCGCCGCCGACGGCGACGTGATCTTCGCGGTGGACGGCCAGGAGCTCACCGAGCGCACGGATCTGGCCGACGTCATCAGCCGCCGCGACCCCGGGACCACCGTGAAGCTCGGCGTGGTTCGCGGGGGCGAGCGCAGGACGGTCGAGGTGAAGCTCGGCGAGCGGCCTCCCCGGCTGAACCTGGATTGATGCGGGAGCTCGTGCGCGACCTGTCGGTCGCGCTGCGCGAATGCGTGCTGCCACTGCTCGGCTCGCATGCCCAGCGCTCCCACGAGGGGGAGGCGGAGGGCGGTGACGTGACGTTTGCGATCGATGCGGCGGCCGAGGAGCTGCTGGAGTCGTTCCTATCGGAGCGCGCGCCTGACGTGGCGTTCTACTCCGAAGACCGCGGCCTCGTCGCCGGCCCGGGGGCGCGCACGGTGCTCGTGGTGGACCCGATCGACGGGACTCGCCCGGCGCTCGCCGGGCTCGAGTCCTGCTGCGTGTCGATCGCGGCGGCGCCACTGGACGATGAGCCGCGCTTTCGCGACATCACGGACGCTTGCGTGACCGAGATCAAGTCCGGCCGGATGTTCCTCAGCGGCGAATTGGAGCCGGCGCTCTCCGCGAACGAGCGGATCGACCGGATGTTCTGGGCATTCGGCTTCCGCGGCCGACCCGCCCGCGAGCTCACGGAGCTCCTGGCCGAGCTCATCGACGCCTCGTCGGTCGGCGGCGCCGTGTTCGACCTCGGCTCGTCGGCGTTCAACATGACGCGAGTCATAACCGGCCAGCTCGATGCGATGGTCGAGCCGAGCACGCTCATGTACGAGGAGCTTCCAACGATGCGCGCGGCATTCGAGCGGATCGGGGGCGGAGCGGTGCTCACGAACGCTCCCTATGACATCGCGGCGGCGTGGCTGCTGCTGCGCGAGGCGGGCGCGGTGGTGAGTGACGCACGCGGCCAGCCGCTGGACGAATTGCCCCTGCTGGGCTCGGGCGCCGATTTCCAGACCTCGGTGGTCGCATCGGCCAACGCCGCCCTGCATGGGGCGATCCTCGGGGCTGTCAACGCGGGCATGGAGCGGCTCCGCAGGTAGGCTTCCGCCGCCGTGACCGCGTCCCCCGCCCGCACCGTCTCGCTGACGATTCCGCCAAAGCCGGACTACATCGTCCTGGCCCGGCTCGCTCTGTCGGCGGTCTGCCGGCTGACGCCGCTCCAGCCGGACGAGGTGGCGGACCTCAAGCTCGCCGTCAGCGAGCTGGCGACGGAGCGCCTCGCGGGAGCGAGCAAGGGCCAGGTCAGGATCGCCGTCGAGCTTCAGGACGACCGGCTCGTCGTGGACCTGCACGCCGCGGCCGCCCCCTCCGGCTCGGCCGACCCACTCAGCCGGGCGATCGTCGAGGCCACCGTCGACGACGTCGTCTACTCAGAGGACTCGGTCAGGATCGTGAAGCGCCTGGCGGCAGAGCCACACGACCTCATCGCGGGTTAGGGAGGGACTGACCCGTGCTTCAGCCCGTCGGCGTAGGGCACAAGGCGCTTGCGGACTACACCCACCTCGCGGGCAAGCCTCTGATCGAGGACATTCGCGCGCTCGCCGAGGATCTTCGCGGGCTGCGCGTGCTGCACCTGTCAGCGACGGCCTTCGGCGGAGGAGTATCGGAGATCCTCTACACGCTCGTGCCCCTCATGCGCGACGTGGGCATCGATGCGGACTGGCAGATCATCTTCGGCCGCGAAGAGTTCTTCAACGCGACGAAGCTGATGCACAACGCCCTGCAGGGCAACCCGCAGGACCTTGCCGCGGACGAGTGGGACACCTGGGAGCGCTACAACGAGATGAACGCGAAGCAGCTCGAGGCGGGCTGGGACGTGATCATCGTCCACGACCCGCAGCCCGCCGGTGTCCATCAGCACGTGCCGGGGAAGGCGAAGGCGTGGGTATGGCGCTGCCATATCGACCTCTCCACGCCGAACCCGGCAACGATCGAGCGGATCACGCCGCTGGTGCAGGAGCACGACGCGTTTCTCTTCCACATGGACCAGTACGTGCCGGCGGGCCTGAACGGGAAGCGCCCTCCGTACATCGTCCCCCCGGCGATCGACCCCCTTTCGCCGAAGAACATGGCGCTCTCGCCCGAGGATGCGGCCTTCGTCTGCGACCAGTTCGGGATCGATATCGACCGTCCGTTGATGTGCCAGGTCTCGCGCTTCGACCCGTGGAAGGACCCCATCGGGGTGATCGACGCCTACCGTCGGGTCACGGCCGAGATGCCGGAGGTCCAGCTTGCGCTGATCGGCTCTATGGCCACCGACGACCCCGAGGGCTGGGACTTCTTCAACTCGACGATGGAGGCCGCCCAGGGCGACCCGGACATCAAGATCCTGAACAACCTCAACAACGTCGGCGCGATCGAGGTGAACGCCTTCCAGTCGCAGGCTGACGTCCTGATCCAGAAGTCGACTCGGGAGGGGTTCGGGCTGACAGTGTCCGAAGCGCTCTGGAAGGCGCGGCCCTTCATCGGTGGTGACGTCGGCGGGATTCCGCTTCAGGTGGACGATGGCCGCACCGGCTACCTCGTGTCCTCGCCCGAGCAGTGCGCCGAGCGCACCCTGGACTTCCTGCGCGACCCGGAGCTGGGCCGCACGCTCGGCAGGGCGGGGAAGGAGCACGTGCGCACGCATTTCCTGACGCCGCGGCTCTTGCGCGACTGGCTGCGTATCTTCAAAGACCTGTCATGACCACGGAGCGGCCCCTCGTCCTCGTCTCGAACCGCGGCCCCGCCACATTCGAGCGGGACGAGGATGGATCGCTCACCGTCAGCCGCGGTGGCGGCGGGCTCGTGACCGCGCTGACCGGCCTCGTCGAGCACCGCGATGCCGTCTGGGTGGCGTCCGCCATGGGGCCGGGGGATGTGGCCGCGAGCCGCGCGCACGGCGGCGGCTCGTTCGACTGCGAGGTTGACGGCACCACCTACCGCATCAGGCTCGTTGAGAGCGACCCGGTGGCCTACGACCAGTTCTACAACGTCGTCGCGAACCCGATGCTGTGGTTCATCCAGCACTACCTGTGGGACCTCTCCAACGCCCCGGATGTCAGGCGCGAGGAGGTCGAGGCCTACGAGCATGGCTACTGCGTGGTCAACACCGACCTCGCCGAGGCGGTGCTGGAGGAGGTCGAGGGGCTGGGCGACCCGGTGGTGATGCTCCACGACTACCACCTCTACACCGCGCCGCGGGTGATCCGCCGGGCGCGACCGGACATCTTCCTCCACCACTTCATCCACATCCCGTGGACCCAGCCGGACGCCTGGCGTGTCCTGCCGCGCGACATGCGCGAGGACCTCTTCGAAGGGCTCCTCGCGAACGACATCGTCGGCTTCCACACGCGCGCCTACAGGCGCAACTTCCTGCTCTGCTGCAAGGAGCTCTTCGACCTGCCCGTCGACGAGGACGCGGGCGTGGTGGAGTTCGACGACCGCGAGGTCTGGGTGCGCGCCTACCCGCTGCCGATCTCCGCCGACAGCTTCATGCGCAAGGCCCAGCGGGTGGCGGTGCACGAGTACGAGAAGGAGATCCTTCGCCGGCGGCGCGACCACCTGATCCTGCGCGTGGACCGCGCCGACCTCTCGAAGAACGTGCTGCGCGGCTTCACGGCGTTCGACCTCTTCCTCGACCAGCACCCCGAGTTCCGCGAGCGCGTCACCTTCGTCGCGCAGCTGATGCCGTCGCGGCAGGACGTGCCCGAGTACGCCGAGTACCTCGAGAAGATCGAGGCGCTCGTGGCCGTCGTGAACCATCGTCACGGAACGACCGACTGGATGCCCATCGACCTGCGGATCGAGGAGAACCTGGACCAGGCAATCGCCTACTACAAGCACTACGACCTCCTGATCGTGAACGCCATGTTCGACGGCATGAACCTGGTGGCCAAGGAGGGGCCCCTGGTCAACGAGCGCAATGGCGTCTCGCTCCTCTCGGAGAACACCGGCGCGCACGAGGAGCTCGGCGAGTTCTCGCTGTCGGTGAACCCGTTCGACGTGCAGGAGCAAGCCGACGCGATGCACCGGGCGCTCACGATGTCGAGCGAGGAGCGCGCGTGGCGCGCCGAGGGCCTCAACAAGATCGTCACCCAGCGCGACCCGGGCGACTGGATCGACGACCAGCTCGCCGACATCGCCTCGAAGTCGAGCGGCGCCCATCCGGTCAGCCCCTAAGCTGGACGGACTCCGAGATGTGCCGACACTTTCGGCTCATCGGCTTCCCATTTTGTGGGCACCGTAGACGAGGTCGGCAGGGATCTGCCCGCGGGTGAGGCGGCCGTGGTGGACGCGGTCGTAGTTGTAGAAGCGCAGGTAGGTGTCGAGCTCTCGCCGTAGCCCGGTCAGCCGCGGCTGCATGTAGCGCGCGAACGCCGGCCGCCAGCACTCGTCGAGGATCGTCTTGTGCAGCGCTTCGACGTTGCCGTTGGTCTGCGGCCGGCCGGCGTGGATCCGGGTGTGCTCGGCGTTCAGGCGCTCGACGGTGGTCGTGAACTGGCCCTTGAATTCGTTGCCGTTGTCGGAGAGCAGGCGCTCCAGGCGCCAGCCCGCGGCGCTGAGATCGCGGGCGACGCGCCGAGCCAGCCGCGAGGTCTGCTTCGCGGTCGGGTTGCCCTGTTTGCAGACAACCAGCTCGGCCCACCCGAACGAGGAGCGGATGTCGATCGCGGTCAGCTGCCAGATCGCCCCTTCGGTGCCCCGAAGCCGGCCGACGAAGAAGCAGTCGACCCCAACCAGCTCGCCGGGCCGATCGACGTCGATGTGGCGCTCGGGGCCAGGGTCGCGCGGCGGCTCGTAGGGGGCGGCGTAGCCGGCGACGAGCGCGAAGCGCTTCGCGCGGGTGTTGAGCCCGTGGCGGCAGAGCACCTTCCAGACGCCGTTCGCAGAGACCACGATCCCGCCCCACTTCTCACGCCGAAGCTCTGAGGCGACGCGCTTGGGCCCGAGGCCAGGGTGGGCGATCGCGAAGCTCACGATCCGCTCCTCAACCATCTTCGGCAACTGGTTGGGCATCTTCGGCCGCCGGCGCTCGCGTGGGCGCAGCATCTCGAGCCCGTGACGGTCGACCTGACGCTTCCAGGCGTAGTAGGTCGACCGGTGCACCCCGAAGCGGCGGCAGGCCTCCGTGACGCTCGTGCGGGCGGCTTCTGCAAACAGCTGCTGGCGGTAGCCGAACAGCACGTCATCCTTGGTCATGCGACTCCTCTCTGAACTTCATTGGCGTGAAGCCAGGAGCCTGAGTCGCAAAGCGGACGACCCCCGCCCAGCTGGGCGGGGGTCGTCACGCTCAAGGCACTATTGATCCCCCGACAACTGTCGGGAGAACTCGGAGTCAGTTCACCCTAAGCCGTCCCAGATTGCTGTTGCAGGACAACAGTCAGCCGGGACACTTCAGCGGTCGAAGCTGAATTCCCGCGCTACCTCCGGAACGGCCGGGCTGCGGCGGCGCGGAACCGGGCGTGCGGCGAGCGGCGGCGCGACGGACGCCGGAGCCGCCGCGCGCGGAATCCAGGCGCTCGGGCCTGCCTTCCTCATTGACTCCTTCCGAGGCACGGAGCGTTTACGGCGGCGGGGTGGGGGCTTCGGAGCCGGAGGCTGTGGCGCCGACGATCGGCGCGGCGTCGGCGTCGCGCCGTCGACAGCCTCGCCTGGAAGCGGGTCGAGCGGGAGCACCACGTCACCATCCTCGCTGCCACCGCGCCAGAACGCGATCAGCGCCGCCGCGAACAGCACCCCCACGAGCTTCGCGACGTTGCCCCAGCGCACGCGTTCCACGTCGCGTAAAGCCCTGCTCCAGAGCGGCTCGCCCCCGGCGTGTTGCTATCGTCGCGCGCCCTGATGGCCACGCTCTACGACCTCATGCTCCTGCTGGACCCCAACGTCCCGGACGACCGGCACCAGGAGATCCTGGGCGCCGTTCGCGGCTCGATCGAGGGCAAGGGGACGCTCGTGGGCGCACACGACTGGGGCATGCGGCGGATGGCCTTCGAGATCGACCATCGCCCCGACGCCGCGTACCACCTCTTGCAGTTCGAGACGACCGACGGCGACTTGCTGGATCACCTCTCGGGCACGCTGAGAATCACCGACGGGGTCCTGCGTCACCGGATCATCAAGGTGAAGCCCGGCACGCCGGCGCCACCCACCCCGCGGGCCGAGGCTCCGCGCCCGGCACGCGAGCCAGATCAGCCCGAGGGAGCGGTCGCGGCACGAGCGGCCGCCGACGCGTCGCCCGAGCCCGCGGACGCACCACCGGAGCCGGCCGAGCCGCCGCCGGACCCGGCCGAGCAATAAACCCCGCTCTATCGGTCGAAATCCGGGGGGCGAGGGCTGGTCGCTGTCCTACTTGCTCTCTAGTCTCGACTTTCTACCAGTAGCAGCCAAAGGAGCCTCGAAATGGCAGCCAGCAACATCAACCGCGTCATCCTGACCGGCAACCTGACCCGCGACCCGGAGCTGCGCAACACGCCCAGCGGCATGGCCGTGTGCAGCCTTCGCGTCGCCACGAATTCGAGCCGCAAGGACGAGTCCGGCAACTGGGTGGACAAGCCCAACTACTTCTCCGTGACCGTCTGGGGCGCGCAAGGCGAGAACTGCGCCAAGTTCCTCTCGAAGGGCCGCCCCGTGGCGGTAGACGGCCGTCTGGACTGGCGCGAGTACCAGGACAAGGACGGAAAGAACCGCGAGGCCATTGAGATCGTGGCCGACCGGGTACAGTTCCTCGGGTCTCGTGAAGGTGGAGACGCCGGAAACGGCTCTCGCTTCACCCCGCAGAGCGACGTCCCCGCCGACACGGCGGACTTCCAGACGGCGCCGGTGGGGGCCGGGCAGTCGGACGACGACATCCCCTTCTAGGCGACTTACAGGAGTTCTTGCGTGGCAAAGCAGCGTGGTGGAGACAAGCGCCCGAACAGCGGTAGCAGCAGCCGGCGGCGCGATGGCAAGAAGGGCCCCGGCTCTGGCCGGCGCAAGCCCTGCCAGTTCTGCCGTGACAAGGTCGAGGTCGTCGACTACAAGGATTTCGGCACGCTGCGCCGCGCGATGAGCGAGAAGGGCAAGATGCGCTCTGCGCGGATCACGGGTTGCTGCCGCCGGCACCAGGCTCAGCTGGCGCTCGCCGTCAAGCGGGCCCGGGAGCTCGGGCTGCTCCCGTACGTCTCAGAGAGGTAGGCGATGGCGCAGGCGATCCTTCTCCAGCCGGTGGAGACGCTCGGGGAGCGCGGCGAAGTGGTGGATGTCTCGTCGGGCTACCTGCGCAACTACCTCGTGCCGCGCAAGCTCGCGCAGCCGGCCACGCCGGCTGCCGTCGCCGAGGCCCAGCGCCGAGCCGAGGCCGCGGAGCGTGCCATCCGCGAGGCCGCGGAGCAGGCGGAGCAGAACGCCGCCGTGCTCTCCAAGACCGTGCTCACCCTCCGTCAAGCGGCAGGCGCTGACGGGCGGCTCTTCGGCTCGGTCACGTCGCAGGACATCGTGGATGCCATCAAGCAGGCGCGCGGCCTGAAGATCGACAAGCGCCGGGTTCATCTGGACGAGCCGATCAAGACCGCAGGCACGCACATGGTGTCCGTCGAGATCCACGACGGCGTCACCACGCAGATCAAGACCATCGTCACGCCGGGCTGACGCCCCAGTACCTGTGGCGATCTCCGTTCCACCGGAAGCCGCAGGCAGCGTCCCTCCGCACAACCTGGAGGCCGAGACCTCCGTGCTGGGCGCGATCCTGCTCGCCGAGCAGGCCCTCGACGGCCTGCTGATCGACGTTCGCCTCTCGGGGGACGACTTCTACCGCGAGCGCCACCGGCTGATCTTCAAGGCAATGCTCCGCCTCAAGGAGAAGACCGTCCCCGAGCCAGTGGACGCCCTGACGCTCTGCGAGGAGCTCACGCGCTCGGGCGAGCTCGAGGAGGCGGGCGGCACCGCGTACATCCACTCGCTGCCGAACATGGTCCCGGCGGCCGGGAACGCGCGCCACTACGGCAAGATCGTCAAGGAGCACGCGCTCCTGCGGCGTCTGCTCGACACCACGCGCGACATCCAGCAGAAGGCGCTCGCCGTCAGGGGTGAGCCCAGCGAGCTGGTCGAGCAGGCCGAGCAGGCGATGTACAAGATCGCCCACGACGAGCACTCCTCGGAGATCCGCTCGATCTCGGAGGTGCTCCACGACGAGCTCGACAAGCTCGAGCAGATCTCGCGCGAGGGCGTGTCGCTGATCGGGACGCCCACCGGTTTCCGCGACCTCGACGACATCACCGGTGGCTTCCAGCCCGGGAACCTGATCGTGCTGGCCGCGAGGCCGGCGATGGGAAAAAGCGCCCTTGTGGTGAACATCGCCGAGAACGCCGCCGTGGATCACGGCAAGGGCGTAGGACTGTTCTCGCTCGAGATGTCGGAGACGGAGCTCGCCCAGCGCTTCATCGCCTCGCAGGCAAGGCTCGACGGCGACGAGCTGCGCAAGGGGCGCGTGAAGCCCGACCGCTGGCCGAAGGTCATCCGTGCCACCGAGCAGCTTTCGAAGGCCAAGCTGTTCGTGGACGACTCGAGCGACCTGGGCGTGATGGAGCTGCGCGCGAAGGCGCGGCGGCTGCACAGCCGCCACAACATCGGCCTGCTGGTCGTCGACTACCTCCAGCTGATGCGCCCGGAGGACACCTCGGTCGGCCGCGTCGAGCAGATCGGGCAGATGAGCCGCGGGCTCAAGATCCTCGCCCGCGAGCTGCACATCCCCGTCATCGCGGTCTCGCAGCTCTCGCGTGCCGTGGAGTCGCGCCCTGACAAGCGGCCGCTGCTCTCGGACCTGAGAGAAAGCGGAAGCATCGAGCAGGACGCGGACGTCGTCCTCTTCATCTACCGCGACGAGTACTACAACCGCGAGACCACGGAGAACCCAGGCGAGGCCGAGATCATCGTGGCCAAGCACCGCAACGGGCCCGTCGGCAAGGTCAACCTCGCCTTCATGGAGCGTTACCCGAAGTTCGCGAATCTCGCGTTCGAGCGCGGTGGGGATCCGGCCGCGGGCGCCAACGGGGCGGGCTAGCCATGCCGGGCATCGTGATCGTCGGCGCCCAATGGGGTGACGAGGGCAAGGGCAAGGTCACCGACCTGATGGCGGAGTGGGCCGACGTGGTCATCCGCTTCCAGGGTGGAAACAATGCCGGTCACACGATCGTGCGCGGCGACGAGGTGTTCAAGTTCCACCTCGTGCCGTCGGGAATCCTCTACCCGGGCAAGCTGTCAGTGATCGGGAACGGCGTCGTGGTCGACCCACGCGTGCTGCTCTCCGAGCTCGAGGCGCTGCGCAAGCGCAGGATCGCCGCCCGCGGACTGCGCATCTCGGCGAACGCGCACGTGATCATGCCCTACCACCTGCTGCTCGACCAGGCGGGTGAGACGAAGCTCGGCAAGCTCCAGATCGGGACCACCCGCCGCGGCATCGGCCCCGCCTACGCCGACAAGGCCTCCCGGCTCGGG
>Ga0299907_10003297_pt1 | contig 10300 bp, 9 predicted proteins | sample RVTome_16_FD_198680 | JGI IMG/M metagenome (GOLD analysis project Ga0299907, IMG submission 198680) | Soil microbial communities from uranium-contaminated site in the Upper Colorado River Basin, Wyoming, United States - RVT152D67 (version 2) ... | reverse complement strand
CCGCGCCCGGCGCCGTCGTCGTGGTCGACGCTGACGTCGACCCGCTCTCGCTGTCGCCGTTGCCGTTGCTGCACCCGCCGAGCAACGCGATCGCCACGACCGGCGCCAACCAGCGCTTCACCGGTGCCCGCCGACCAGCCGCACGAGCCCTTCCTGCACCACCGACACCGCAAGCGCGCCGTCGCTGCGGAAGATGCGGCCTTGCGCGAGGCCGCGCGCGCCGGAGGCGTTCGGGCTCTCCTGGTCGTACAGGAACCACTCGTCGGCGCGCAACGGCGCGTGGAACCACATCGCATGGTCGAGGCTCGCCATCATCAGACGGCCGCTGAGCACGACGTCGCGGTGCGGCATCACCACGCTGTCGAGCAACGTCATGTCCGACGCGTAGGCGACGACGCACGCGTGCAGCAACGGGTCGTCGGGAAGCGTTCCCTTCGCCCGCATCCATACTTCTTGGCGAGGCTCACGCCGCTGGACTTCCTGGCCGGGCTCGCGTTGCGCGGCGTTGCCGCCGGTGGGCGCGCGCCACGGCTGCTGCACGAAGCGGGTGTCGATGGGGCGGGGCCGCGCGAACCACGCGGGTACCTGGCCTTCGAGCGCCTTCATGCGCTCCTCCCAGGTGGGCAGGTCGTCGGGCCGGGGAACGTCGGGCATCGGCGTCGAGTGCTCGAAGCCGGGCTCGTCCACGTGGAAGCTCGCGGACAGGTGGAAGATCGCCTCGCCGTGCTGGATGGCGACCACGCGGCGCGTGGTGAACGAGCGGCCGTCGCGGATGCGGTCGACCTCGTAGAGGATGGGGATGGCGGGGTCGCCGGGGCGCAGGAAGTAGGCGTGCAGGCTGTGCACGCGGCGGTCGGCGTCGACGGTGCGCCCCGCGGCCACGAGCGCTTGCCCGGCGACCTGGCCGCCGAACACGCGCTGGCGCAGGTCGTCGTCGGGGCTGCGGCCGCGGAAGATGTTCACCTCGATCGGCTGGAGATCGAGCACCTCCAGCAAGCCGGCCAGCGGATCGGGCGCGGTCATCGCCGGAATCCTCGCACCCATGGCAGCGCGACGAGGACCAGCGCGAGCAGCACCACCGGCGCGTCGCCGTAGCGCACGTACCAGGTGAGCTCGACGCGCCGCTCGAACGTCGTCCTCAGGGTCTCGGCGCGGCCGAGCGTCGAGCGTTCGAGGACGCGACCGCGGTGGTCGATCACCGCGGTGTAGCCGGTGGGCGCGGCCTGGAGCACCCAGCGCCCTGTCTCCCACGCCCGCAGGCGCGCCGCGGCTACCTCCTGGCCCGGCACCTGGCTGGTGGCGAACGACGCCGCGTTCGTCGGCACGAGCACCACCACGCCGCCACCGCGCACGCCGCTGCGCGTGCGCTCGGCGAAGAACACCTCGTAGGAGATCGCGATGGCCACGCGCCCGACCGGCGTGAGCGCCGTGCCGTCGCCGCGGCCGGCCACCGCGTCGCGCGGCAGCACGGAGAGGTCGACCAGTCGCTCGAACAACCCGCGACCGGGCACGTACTCGCCGAACGGCACGCGGTGCACCTTCACGTACCGGTCGATCACCTCGCCGTCGGGCGACCACACCACTGCGACGTTGCGGAAGCGGTCGCCCACCGCATCCTCCGTCACGCCGGCCACGAGCGTCGCGCCCGTGCGCCGAGCCAGCGCGGCGAGCTCGTCGGCTTCGGCGCTCCCTTCGAGCTGGGCGACGTCCACCGCGTTCTCCGGCCAGAGGACGAGGTCGAGCCCACGTGGAGACAGGCGTTCGCTCACGTGCAGGTGACGGTCGAAGACCTCGCCGGCGTCGGTCTCGGTGGCGCGGAACCCGCGCGGCCCACCGCCTTGCACGAGCGCGGCCTCGTGCTCACGGTCGAGCGCCTTCCCCGCGGGCGCGACCCAGCCGAGTGCGACGATCACGATCGCGGGCGCGATCGCCGCGGCGCTGCGGTGCCGTCCGGTCGCCACCGTCGACAGCGCGGCGACGACGCCGAGCACCAGCAGCGCGCCGCCAACGCGTGCGGACGCGACGAACGGGCCGCTCGCCTGTCCCAACACGAGCCCGCTCAACGGCAACCCGCCGAACGGCACGACCGAACGTGCCGCCTCGGCCAGCACCAGGGCGCCGGGGAACGCCCACCACGCCCGGCACAGCGCGAACGCGCCGACGAAGAACGACGTCTGCAGCAGCGTGAGCACCACGTAACCGACGGCGTGGAACTCCGTCACCCACCACAGCCCGGGCAGGAACATCCCCAGCCCGAAGCCCAACCCGACCAACGCCCGCCGCCGCCACGCCGCCCTCTCGTGGTTTTGGGCGCGCTCAGGCCCATATTCGGGCTTGAGCGCGCCCAAAACGGGTTCGCCGGCGTCCCGCTCCACACCGTGCAGGCACCACGCCGCCACCGCCAGGCCCACGACGCCGAGCGGCCACCACCCCCACGGCGGCAACGACAGCGCCGCTGCGAGGCCGCCGCCCAGCGACGCGAGCGGGGCGAAGCGGCGCAGGGGCATGGCCTGCAATCCTTTCAGCCCATGACGCCCGGACAGATCTATGCAGAGGCCCGCCTCCGCCTCTGCGACCTCGTGCGCTCGATGCCCGACGACCAGCTCGCCACGACCGTGCCGGCCACGCCGAAGTGGACGGTGAAGGACGTGATCGCCCACCTCGTCGGCGGGCCGACCGACCTGCTCGACGGCGTGTTCGGCGGGCCCGGTGGCATGGACGGTTGGACCGCCAACCACGTCAACACGCGTAGGGACAAGACGCTCGACGAGATCCTCGACGAGTGGGCTGCGATCAGCCCCAAGGTCGAGGAGGCCGTCGACGCCGAAGGGTCACGCGTCGTCGTGCTCGTGGCCGACGTCGTCACGCACGAGCAGGACGTGCGCAACGCCACCGGCAACCAAGGTGCGCGCGACACCAGCGGCATCGACTGGACGCTGCAGTTCTTCACCGGCCAGGTCGGCCACCGCCTGAAGGAGGCCGGCGCGCCCGCGCTGCGCATCCGCGCCGGCAAGGACGAGTGGCTGCTCGGCGACGGCGAGCCCGTCACGACCGTCGACGCCGACGAGTACGAGCTCGTGCGCGGCATGGTCGGCCGCCGCAGCGAGTCGCAGATCAGGTCGTGGCGGTGGCGGGGCGACCCGGCGCCCTACCTGCCCGTCATCTCAGTGTTCCCGTTCCCCCTCTACGACCTGATGGAGTAGCTCTGCGCCGAGGTCGCCACCATCGAGGCCGCCGTTGGCCTCGCTGGCGACCAGCAGCTTGCGGACCTCCTCGGCCGGGTACAGCCGGTGACCGCCGGGGGTGCGCACCGAGGGGATGCGCCCCCGGCGGGCCCACTCCGCCACCGTCCGTTCCGACACCTGGAAGAGCTGCGCGACTTCGCGCGTCCGCAGGAGTCGACCCGCGAGCATGGGTGGCACCTCGCCCTCGCCGAAGAGCTCGGCGAGCAGCGAATCGCGCTTCGGCTCCATGACCTTGATTGTCGGCTCGTCGTGATCGGCGTACAACGACCCGAGCGGGCTATTTATCCGGGTCCAGCAGGGCTGGTCAGGTCTCGCGAACGACGAGTTCGGGAGCTTTGTCCGGGCGGAGGCCCTTGTAGGAGGGGTGCCGCAGCGTGTTCGTGTGGGTCCACTCGCTGAACTCGACTTCGGCCACGAGCTGCGGGTCGAGCCAGCGCGCCTCGCGGTACGGCACGTCGTCGGCGAACGGGGAGGTCGCCGCCCCCAGTGGCGCGACCTTCCCGCCGAGGAACTGGAGCTCGGCGTCGGTGAACCCCGTGCCGACCTTGCCGGCAAAGCGCAGTGCGTCGCCCTCGTAGTAGCCGACGAGCAGCGCGCCGATCCGCCCCTGCCGGTTGCCCTCGCCGGGGATCCACGCGCCGACCACGAACTCCTGCCGGCACGTGTTCTTGACCTTCAACCACTCCTTCGTTCGACGCGCGGGCACGTACGGCGATGCCAGGCGCTTGGCGACGACGCCTTCGAGCCCTCCCGCCTTGCTCGCTTCCAGCAGCGACGGGCCGTCGCCCCGCTGCGCCGGCGGCACGCGCCAGTTGGGGCCGGCGAGGTCGAGGCCTTCCAGGACCGCCCTGCGGTCCGTCCACGGCAGCGCGCGCGTCGACCGGCCGTCGAGGTGGAGGATGTCGAAGATCAGGTAGATCACGGGCGTGTCGAGCATGCGGGCCTGCACCTGGCGGTCGTCGGCGATGTGCATGCGGGGCTGCAGGCGGCCGAACGAGGGGCGGCCGTTCTCGTCGAACGCGACGATCTCGCCATCGAGCACCAGCCGGCGCCCGCCGCACTCGCCGGCGATGGCGTGCACTTCGGGATAGCGCGGGGTGACGTCGTTCAGGTTGCGGCTCTCGAGGTGGATGCGGTTGCGCGTGCCGTCCACGTAGGCGACGGCCCTCACACCGTCCCACTTCAGCTCGTAGGCCCAGCCGGCGTCCTCGTTCGCGGGCGGCAGCGAGGTGGACGGCGTTGCCAGCATCGGCACGATGCCGCCGGTGGGAAACGCCTCGTCGTGGGCCATTCCCGAAATCTTTGCGCGTGGGCGGTTTGGCCCCCTGCAGGGCCGGGTATCGAACCGTCACGTTCAGGACGGGCGGCGCCTCTCCCGCCGGGGTTCCGCCCGCCTGGCATCTTCGGTCCCTGGAGGACGGCATCCCGCCGGCCGGCCTCCAGGGACTCTTTCGCGTCAGGGTTCAGGATCTGCGGTGGTGGCGGCGAGGCGCGCCGCGGCGGCCTTGGCCGAGCCGATCACGGTGGGGATGCCGACGCCGTTGACTGCTGCCCCGGCGATCGCGACGTGCGGCGCGTCCTCGGCGAGCGCCGCGTGCAGCTCGGCCATGCGGTGCAGGTGGCCGGGGCGGAACTGCGGGAACGAGCGCGGCCACCGGCTCACGCGCGCCTCCCGCGGCGCGCCGCGCACGCCGAGCGCTTCGGTGAGCTCTTCGTGGGCGCGTTCGACGAGGGCGTCGTCGTCGAGCGCGAGCGGCGCGTCGTCGCCGTAGCGGCCAGCCGACGCGCGCACGATCACGACGTCCGGGTCGTCGTTCAACGCCGGCCACTTGTTGGAGAACACCGACGCCGCGGTGAGGAACCGCCCCTCGCTCCTCGGCACGAGGAACCCGCTGCCGGTGAAGGACGCGGCGATGCCGGCGCGCGCGTACGCGAGCGTGACGAGCACGACGCTGGCGTAGTCGACGTCGCGCAAGATGCTCGCGGCACGCGCGCTCACGGGGTCGACCAGCGCGGCGGCATGGTATGCGGGTGCCGCAACGAGGACGCGATCGGCATCGAGGGAGGCGAGGTCCGTCACCCGTATGCCGGTGCGCAGCTCCGCACCCGCATCGGTGAGGGCGCGCACGAGCGCGTCGACCAACCGCTGCATGCCGCCCGCGGGCGCGTAGAACACGGGCGCGTTGGAGTCCGGCGGATTGGCGGCGCGCAACGCCCGCAATGCGCGGGTGAGGCTCCTGTCCTTGCGCGCCGCCGCGGCGATCTGCGCGGCGCCGACGTCGATCGACAGCTCGTCGCTGCGGCCCGCGTTGATGCCGCCGAGGAGCGGGTCGACCAGCCGCTCCTGCACCTCGCGCCCGAACCGGCGGGCCACGAGCGCGCCGACGGCGACGTCCTCGTCCTCGCCCAACGGGCGGCCGGGGACGAACGGTTCCGCCGCGGCCCGCGCCAGGCCGAAGGGCGAGAGCACGCCGGCCTTCGCCACCGCCCGCAGGTCGACGGGAACGCCGAGCACGTGCCCGCCCGGTATCGGCTTCAGCCGGCCACCTATCCACAGCGACGCCTGGCCAGTGGCGGGGCTCACGAGGTCGTCGCCGAGCCCGACCTCCTTGGCCAGCTCCTTGCCCGCGGGGACGCGGGCGAGGAACGCGTCCGCACCCTCGTCCACCGGCATGCCCGCGAATGGCGTGGTGCGGATGATGCCGCCGAGGCGGTCGCTCGCTTCGAGCACGACGACGTGGTGGCCGGACTTGACGAGCTCCCACGCGCCGGCGAGCCCCGCGATGCCACCGCCGACGACAACGGTCGTCGGGACCGTCACCGCGAGTGCCTGCTCACCAGCTTGGCGAGCAACGCGATGAACGTCGGGTCGTCGTTGAGCGACGCAGTGCGCTCCAGAGGCAAGCCGACCGAGTTGGCGACGCGGCGCGCTTCGATGTCGACGTCGTAGAGCACCTCGAGATGGTCGGACGTGAAGCCGGCCGGGCACACGACGACGCCGTCGAACCCCTCGGCCGGCAGGCACGGGATGAGGTCGAGGAGATCAGGTCCGAGCCAGGGCTCCGGGGTGCGCCCCGCGCTCTGCCACGCGACGCGCCACGACGTCGCATGCGTCAGCGCGCCGATCTCGCCGGCGGTGGCGGTGAGCTGGTCGGGGTACGTCGGACGGTCGAGCTCGAGGCAGCGCGAGGGCAGCGAGTGCGCGGTGACGAGCAGCTCGACGCGCTCGCAGCCCGCATCCTTCGACGTGGCGAGCGCTTCGCGCACGCGCGCCGCCAGCAGCCCGATGAGCGCGGGCTCTGTTCCCCAACGCTCGATGCCGCGGTACGACACCTGGGCTGGCTCGAACACCTTGCGAGCGCGCTCGTGGTACTGGCCGACCGACAGCGCGCTGTAGTGCGGCGCGAGCACCAAGCCGACAGCGTGGTCGACACCCGCCTGCACGAGAGCGGCAGCGCCGTCCTCGATGCGGGGTTCGGCGTGCTTGAGGCCGAGCTCGACGACCCACCCTGGCCCCAATTTGCCGGCGAGCGCGGCAACTTGCGCGCGGGTCCGCTGCGCGAGCGGCGACAGGCCACCGATGGCGTCGTACCGGCGGCGCAAGTCCGCCAGCTGGTCGGCGGTCGGCGGCCGGCCGCGACGGATGTCGGTGTAGTACGCCTCGAGGTCCTCGGCCCGCTCGGGCGTGCCGTACGCCATGACCAAGGCGCCCCTCAGGAGTTGTGCACCAGCTCCACGATCCGCTGCAGCACGTCCGGGTTGGTCTCGGGCCGCACGCCGTGGCCGAGGTTGAACACGTGTCCCGGCCGCCCGTCGTTCGACCTCAACACCGCGCGAGCCTTCGACTCGACCACCTCCCACGGAGCCAGTGCCACCGCCCACGGGTCGAGGTTGCCTTGCACCGCGACGCCCGCGCCAACCCGGCGGCGCGCTTCGTCGAGCGTGATCGACGAGTCGACGCTCACCACATCGGCGCCCGCGGCTGCCCACTGGTCGAGCACGCCGGACGCGCCGACGCCGCTCGCGATGCTGGGCACGCCGAGGTCTGCTGTGTGTGTGAGCACCTTCTGCACCGACGGCAGCACGTGGGCGCGGTAGTCGTCGGGGTCGAGCGCGCCGGCCCAGCTGTCGAACAGCTGCACCGCGGACGCGCCCGCGTCCACCTGCGAACGCAGCGACGCGACGGCAAGGTCCGCGAGACGGTCGAGCAGCGCGGCGAAGAGCGCGGGGTCGCGCCACATGAGCCGGCGCGTCTCGGCGTAGTCGCGCGACGGCTTGCCCTCGACGAGGTACGACGCCACGGTGAACGGCGCCCCGGCGAAGCCGATGAGCGGCACGTCGAGCTCCTTGGTGAGGAGGCGGACGGTGTCGAGCACGTAGGGCACGTCCGCCTCGGGATCGAGGGGGCGGAGGCGGTCGAGGTCGGCCGCGGTGCGGAACGGGCGCTCGACCACGGGCCCGACGCCGGCCACGATCTCGACGCCGAATCCGATGGCGTGCACCGGCACCACGATGTCGCTGTAGAGGATGGCGGCGTCCACCCCGTAGCGGCGCACCGGCTGCAGCGTGATCTCGGCGGCGAGCTCGGGCTGGGCGATGGCGCCGAGGATGTTGGTGGTGCCCTTGATGGCCCGGTACTCGGGCAGCGACCGGCCCGCCTGGCGCATGAACCACACCGGGGTGTGCGGCGCCGGCTCGCCGCGGCAGGCCAGCAGGAAGGGCGCGTCGCGCAGGTCAGGGCGTGGTTCGGGGGCAGCCACGGCCCGGATTCTGGCGCGTTAGGATCGACAACCTTTCATGTCGGCCCACCCCGACCTTCTTGCCGAGCAGTCCCATGTCGACCGGGCCTACGCCCGCATCGCAGAGATGCGGGAGTCGCTACGGGCGCGCCACGACGAGGTGATCGCCGCCGGCCAGGGCGGCACGCACCAGGCCAGGGAGGAGCGGGACGTGATCGTCCGCTCGTCGCTCGCCCGCATGGAGCAGCTGCGGCTGGGCGACGAGAGCTTGTGCTTCGGCCGGATCGACCAGATCGGCGGCGACCGCTTCTACATCGGGCGCTTCGCCGTGTCCGACGTCGACCAGGAGCCGCTGATCGTCGACTGGCGGGCGCCGGTGGCCGAGCCGTTCTACCGGGCGACGGGGCGTCACCCCATGGGCTTGACCCGACGGCGTCACTTCATCACCGACGGGCCCCGCATCACCGGCATCGAGGACGAGATCCTCGACCTGGAGCACCTGCCCGAGGGCACGGCGCTGGCGGGGGAGGGCGCGCTGCTGGCGTCGCTGGAGCGGTCGCGGACAGGCGCCATGCGCGACATCGTGGCCACGATCCAGGGCGAGCAGGACGAGGTGATCCGCGCCCCGATGGCCGGCTTGCTCGTCGTGCAGGGCGGTCCCGGCACCGGCAAGACCGCGGTCGCGTTGCATCGCGCCGCGTACCTGCTGTACACGCACCGGTTCCCGCTGGAGCGCCAAGGCGTGCTGGTCGTCGGGCCGAACCCCCTGTTCCTCCGCTACATCGAGCACGTGCTGCCGTCGCTGGGCGAGACCGGCGTGTACCTGTCGACGGTCGGCGGCCTGTACCCGGGGATGGCGCGGGTGCGGCGTGACGCTGCGGTGGTCGGCGACTCGGCTGCCGCGGCGCGGGTGAAGGGCGACGTGCGCATGGCCAAGGTCGTGGCCCGCGCCGTGCACGACCGCCAGCGAGCGCTGGTGCGGGCAGCAGACGTGCCGTTCGGCGCGCACGTGCTGCGCCTGTCGGCGGGCGACTCGGCGGACGTCGTGCAAGCGGCCAAGCGCCGGCCGGGCCCGCACAACGCGCGGCGCACGTACGTGGAGACGTTGGTGGTGCGCCGGCTGGTCGAGCAGTACGAGCGGCGCACGGGCGCCGAGGTCGACGCCGCGCAGTTCGCCGACGACGTGCTGCAGGTGCGCGAACTGCAGGCTGCCTTGGATCGCATGTGGCCGGTGCTGACGCCCGAGGAGCTGTTGCACGATCTCTTCGGTGCGGAGGCGTTGATCGCTTCTGCTTCGCGGAGGTGGTTGTCCGACGCCGAACAGCGCTTGCTGTTGCGTGCTCGGGCGTCCTCCTTCGACGACATCCCGTGGACCGCGGGCGACCTGCCGTTGCTCGACGAGGCGCTGGTGTTGTTGGGTGCGCGGCGGCGCCGGCCAGGCGAGGATGGCCCGATCCGCACGTACGGCCACGTGGTGGTGGACGAGGCGCAGGATCTCACGCCGATGCAGCTGCGCATGCTGTCGCGCCGGTCGCTGGGCGGGTCGATGACGGTGGTGGGCGATGTCGGTCAGGCGACGGGGCCGTTCTCGCCTTCGTCGTGGCACGACGTGCTCGCGCACCTGCCTTCGCGCAAGCCCGCCCGGATCGTGGAGCTCACGGTCAACTACCGCACGCCGTCCGAGATCATGGACGTGGCCGCCCGCGTGCTGCGCGCGGCCGCGCCCGAGCTGATCCCGCCGCAGTCGGTGCGGTCGACGGGCGTTGCCCCTGCGGTCGTGCGGGCTCCTGCTGTCGATGGCGCCGGCGGTGCTGCCATCGCTGCCGTTGCCTCGACGGCGTTGGAGACGGCCCGCGCGATGCACGACGAGCTCGGAGGCACCATCGCAGTGATCTGCCCGCCGTCCCTGTCGGTCGCGCTTGGCGCGGCTTTGGAGGACGACGTGTCCTTGGATGCCCCGGTCTCGGTGATCGCCGTGGGGTCGGTGAAGGGCTTGGAGTTCGACGGCGTCGTGGTGGTGGAGCCCGCGCTCATTGCCGACGAGTCGCCGCAGGGGATGAAGGCCCTGTACGTCGCCTTGACCCGCGCGACGAAGCGCCTGTCCGTCGTCGCCGGCGGGCCGCTACCTCCGGTGTTGGGTTTGGGCTGATCCGTTTCGCGCCCCAAACGAGGTGGAGGTGGCGCGCATGTTCACGTTCAACTACATCTGGAACACGCGCGGAGCGGCCTCGACACAGACGGGGTTCTGTTCTCGCTGTCGCGAGGCGTTCCGTCCGAACGCGTCCTGTCGCGCCTTCGTAGCCAAGGCTGCCGACC
>Ga0299907_10003296_pt1 | contig 10300 bp, 11 predicted proteins | sample RVTome_16_FD_198680 | JGI IMG/M metagenome (GOLD analysis project Ga0299907, IMG submission 198680) | Soil microbial communities from uranium-contaminated site in the Upper Colorado River Basin, Wyoming, United States - RVT152D67 (version 2) ... | reverse complement strand
ACCGAGAAGAGATGATTCGCCGCGGCACCCGAGCGGAGGGAATAGAGACGGCCGAGGAGCTCGGTCGGCCGGATGCCGGCCTCGCGCGCGAGCACGCCGAGGGCGAGGCTCTCGGCCTCGACCGGCTCGGAGACGACCAGATACAGCTCCGTGCGGTTGCAGGTCGACAGCGCGGCGGCCTCGTGGATCTGTTCGGAGGCGACCAGCTCGCCCAGGACGCCGGCCGCACGGCCCTCCGGAAGCGCGAGCCGCTCCCGCAGGTCGAGCGGCGCGGTGTGGTGCGAGACCCCGAGAGCGAGCAGCTCGCTCATCGCTCCGCTCCGCCTCCCCGGCGCTCGTCCGCGAGGGCCGCAAGCGAGCGCAGCTCGCGCTGGATCCGTTGCAGCTTCGCGGCCATGATCGCGACGTAGACGAGCACGAGGGCGAGGAAGACCAGGTACGCCCCCGCGACGTACTTCCCGGCCTCGTCGAGCGGAAGCGCCGGCATCACGAACTCCCCCCTCACACCGCCCGATTTGCCTGCAAATCGGGCGCTGGTTGTGGGGTCGAGGGGCGCGACTCGCCTCCCGCCGGGACGGGGCGCGGCGATCCCTCGAGCGCGCGCCGCAGGCGCGAGAGCTGCGCCGAGGTGTCCTTCGCGACGAGCTCGAAGCGGACCAGCGTCAGCCACAACAGTCCGATCCCGAGCAGCGAGACACCGAAGGTGAGCCACATCGAGCCCGGCATCCCGCCCTCCGCGGTGGCGAACACTCGCGGGTGGAGGAGGCTCTCGGCGAGCCGCACGGCGAGGAAGTTGAGCGGCACGAAGGCGCCGGCGGTGATCGCGAACACCGACGCGTAGCGCGCCTGGCGGTCGCGATCCTCGATCGCGTAGCGCAGCGGGTAGTAGGTCGCGTAGAGCAGGAACACGATCAGGAAGCTGACCAGGGTCGGTTCATCCCATACCCACCACTTGCCCCACGAGGCGCGCGCCCAGATCGAGCCGGTCACCAGGACGGCGACCCCGAAGATCACCGAGATGTGGATCGAGACGTAGGAGCGCGCGTCGTGGACCGGGTCGTTGGTCCGCAGATGCCGGATCGCGTGCACCGCGGCGACCATGAAGCCGACGAGGGCGGCGATCGCGAGCGGGACGTGGAGGTAGAAGATCTTCTGGATGAAGCCCTGGTCGGCGTCGAGCGGCGCGTAGAAGAAGACGAGCGCGAAGCCCGCGACGACGGTCGCGACCGTGGCGGCAGACAGTGTGCGGAGGCCTCGCAAGTTGTTCAGTCCTCCAGGACGAAGTCGAAGACGCCGTATCCGACCAGGAGGAACACCACATCGTAGAGGCCGAGCACGGCCAGCCAGGTTGCAACCTCGTCGTACTCCGGCGCGCCCGCGGCGAGCAGTGGCTCGGCGGCGGCGGCGGCCGCGATCATCAGCGGCACGATCAGCGGCAGGAGCACGAGCGGGACCAGGAGGTCGCGGGCGCGCGACCCCGTGGCGAGCGAGGAGACCAGGGCGCCGGTCGCCGCGAGGCCGAGGTCCGCCAGCAAGAGCACCAGCGCGAGCGGCGCGAGCGCGCTCCACTCGTCGAGGAAGAAGACCGCGAAGATCGGGACCGCGATCGCCTCGAGGATCACCAGGTAGACGACGAGCGCCGCGACCTTCGCGGCGAGGAGCGCGTTCGCGTCCACCGGCGCGAGCCGGATCGCGTCGAGCCCGCCCTGGTCGCGCTCGGCGACGAAGATCCGGTTGACGGCGAGGATCGCCGCGAACAGCACCGTCGCGAGCAGCACCCCGGCGGCGAGGCTTCCGTCGAGCGAGGTGCGGTCGAGGCCGAATCGGAAGATCACGAAGGTCGTGACCGCGAACAGCACCATTCCCGGCACCGACTCGAGCGTGCGCAGCTCGACCCGCAGGTCCTTGACGAGGATCGCGCCCAGGGCCCTCACCGAAGCGCCCCCCGGTAGATCGCCTCGGCGTCGGATGCCGAGAGCCCCTCGGCGGGCCCCGAGTAGACCGCCCAACCCCCGTGGCCGAGCGCGAGCGCCCGCCCGCCCGCGGCGAGGCCGGCGCGGAAGTCGTGCGTGACCGTGACGCAGGTGCGCCCGGCGCCGGCGGTGATCAGCGGCGCGATCAGCTCGCTCGCCTCCGGGTCGAGGTGGGCGCTCGGCTCGTCGAGCAGCAGCAGCTCGGGCTCGTGCAGGACCGCCCTGCAGACCGCGGCCCGCTGCGCCATCCCCGCGGAGAGATTGCGGGTCAGCTCCCCGGCGCGGCGGCTCATTCCGACCCGCTCGAGCAGCTCGTCGATCCGGCGCTCCGGAGCCTCGATGCCGTACAGGGTCGCGTGGAAGCGGAGGTTCTCGCTCACGGTGAGGTCGCGGTAGAGCAGCGGCTCGTGTCCGACGTACCCGATCCGCCCCCGCGCCCGCCACGCCTCGCGCGGAAGCCGCGCCCCGAGCACGGCGACGTCGCCGCCGCTCGGCCGCAGCAGCGTCGCGAGGACGCGCAGGAGCGTGGTCTTCCCGGACCCGTTCGGGCCGATCACGACGAGGCTGTCCCCGTGGGCCAGCTCGAGGCTCACGTCCTGAAGCGCGATGCGCTCCCCGAACTCGCGCCACAGGCCCGCGAGCCGGATCGCCGGTGGCTCCCGCCCCTGCTGTGCGTCGTGGACCTCGGCGACACCGTTGTCGCGCTTCGTGCTCGTGGCCACTGCGAACCGAATCTACCCCTTAGGACGTATTAAGGAGGGTGTCTACCTTCAGTTGCATGAGCACGAACCAAGGGGCGCGTCAGCGGCGACTCGTGCGGCTGGTTGTCATCGTCCTGGTGGCCGGCGGCTTGGCGGCCGCCGCGGGCGGGATGCTCGGGGCGCAGGAGCCGGGCGCCGCCGAGGAGCGGGGCGTGAGCGTCACCACGCCCACGCCGGTGGGAGATGCGCGCGAGGCTCCCGATCGTGAGCCGCCCGCCCGCGACTCGCGGGATCGCTCCACCGCCGCCCCGGATTCCGACAAGCCGCGGATCGAGTGGAGGAGCTCGCAGGCCGTCGGGTTGCCGCACGCCGGCAACCTCGAGCGTGGCGTGAAGCTTCCCTTCGGTGGCGTGAACTACTTCACCTGGGACCCGATCCAGAAGGAGTCGCCGAATCGCGGCTGGCGGCGGTGGGGCACCGACCGCCTGGTGAGGACGACGCTGCGGGTGGTTCGCGACTTCGCCGCCGCCCACCCGCGCGCGCCGCGGATCGGGATCGGCGATCTGAGCAGGCCGCGCGGCGGCGACTTCGGGCCCCGCTACGGCCTGCCCGGGCACGCGTCGCATCAGAACGGCCTCGACGTGGACCTCTACTACCCGCGCCTCGACCGCCGGGAGCGAGCCCCCCTGGGGCCGGACCAGATCGACCCCTCGCTCTCCCAGGATCTCGTCGACCGCTTCGTCCGCGCGGGGGCCGAAACCGTCTTCGTCGGCCCGAATACGGATCTAGGCGGCCCACCCGGAGTCGTCGTCCCGCTCGTAAACCACGACAACCACCTCCACGCCCGCCTGCCGGGATGACTTCCGGTGCGACTTCCAAGCTAAGCTCCGGCCAGGGATGGGCAGGGTGACGAAGCGCTACGTAGCCGTTTGCATCGCCACGGCGCTGGCCGCGGCGTTTGCGGCGCCTGCCCCTGCGTCCGCCTCGGTTTCGATCACGATCCAAGACGACAACACCTTCAACCCCCGCAACGCGACGCAGGACCTCGGCGCCGGGAGCTTCGACTGGGAGTGGGGCCCCGGCGGGGTCGGGACGATCGAGGAGCACAACGTGGTCCAGGACGACGAGCTCTTCAGCTCGGGTGAGCCCGTGCTCAGCCGGCCGTCCGGGTTCAGCGTCACCGCCTCGGCAGGCACCTATCCCTACTACTGCGAGATCCACGTCGGGATGCTCGGCGAGGTGAGCGTCCGGCCCCTCGCCGCGGACGCCACGTCGGGCGGGGGCGTCCGCGTCACCTGGGCGGACGCGAGCACCACGACCGGCACCCGCTACGACGTCCGCTACAGGGCCGGCAAGAAGTGGAAGCCGTGGAAGAAGAAGACTTCGAGGGTGGCGGGGACCTTCGGGCGCAACGGCAAGCCCGTGAAGCTGCGAAAGAAGGCCAAGCTCCAGGCCCGCTCGAGGGCGGGAAGCGCCCGCAGCGACTGGTCGCCGACCCTCGTCCTCGAGCGCTGAGCGCTCAGCGGCCCTTGCGCAGCGTGCGCGCCGTCGCCCTCAGCAACGGCACCGCCCCCTCGCGCAGGGCCCGTAGCCGCGCGCCGTTTCGCCCGTAGACGAGGCGCGCGGACGCCCGCACCGCGTCGCCGAGCGTGCGGTCGTACGGCTGCCACCAGAAGTCGCGCGTCAGCCCCGGCTCCCACGCGACGAGCTTGATGTTCACGCATTCGTAGAAGCCGAACTTGGAGTGCGAGCGGCCGAGCCCGGACTCCTTCACACCGCCCCACGAGCACTGGCACGCGCCGTGGGAGTAGGAGTGGTCGTTCACCCACACCATCCCCGACTCGATCCGCCGCGCCATCCGCTCGCCCTTGGCGCGATCCTTCGTCCAGATCGAGGAGCCGAGGCCGAACCGGGAGTCGTTCGCCATCTTGAGCGCCTGCTCCTCGCTCTCCACGGTGACGATCGGGAGGACCGGTCCGAAGATCTCCTCGCGCATGATCCGCATCTCGTGCGTGACGCCGGTGAGCACCGTTGGGGCGATGAACCGGCCGGAGAATCCCGGCACATCGCGCGCCCCCCCGGTGAGGCGCTCGGCGCCGTTCGCGATCGCGTCCTCGATCAGGTTCTCGACGACGTCCGCCTGCTCCGCGGAGGCCATCGGGCCGATCTCGGTCTCCCACTGCATCGGGTCGCCGACCGTGAGCCGCTCGGTCTCGCGGACGACCCCCTCGACGAAGCGGTCAGCGACCTCACGCACGACGTAGGTGCGCTCGATACCCGAGCACGTCTGGCCCGCGTTCGCGAACCCGCCCCACACGGCGCCGGAGACGGCGTTCGCGAGGTCGGCGTCGGCGCACACGATCTGCGGGTCCTTGCCGCCGAGCTCGAGAACCGAACCCTTGAGCAGCTTCGCGCAAGCCTCGCCCACCCGGCGCCCGATCTCGACCGAGCCCGTGAAGAAGATCTTCCCCGCCGAGGACTCCGCGAGCGCCCCGCCGACGCTGCCGCCGCCGTGAACCGTGCGCACGAGGCCCTCGGGCAGCCCCGCCTTCTCGAACGTCTCCCGAATCCGCTCGCCGAGCAGCGGGGTAAGGCTCGCCGGCTTCAGCACGACGCCGTTCCCGGCCATCAGCGCGATCGCGACCTCGCCGAATGGGATCGACCAGGGGTAGTTCCACGGCGCGATCACGCCGACGACGCCGATCGGCTCGTAGCTGAAGAAGCTCTTCTTCGTCTTCAGGAACAGCTGCGGGTACGGGATCCGCTCGTCCTCGAGGATCTTCGGCCCGTTGTCGGCGCACCAGTGCAGGAGGTCGACGGTCGGAAGCAGCTCCATCGTGTAGCTCTCCACGCGGGGCTTGCCCTGCTCGAGCGTCAGCAGCTCGGCGATCTCGTCGAGGTCGGCGAGCAGCGCGTCGGCCGCCTCGCGCATGTAGCGCGCCCGGTCCTCCAGCGACAGCTCGCCCCAGAACGGCTGCACCTCGGCGACTTCGTCGACCACCGCCTGGACCTGATCGGGGGTGATCGTCCCCACCGAGCCGACAACCTCACTGGTCGCGGGGTTGAGCGACTCCAGCGTGCCGGTCGCGTCGGTCTCCTCGCGCGGGGCGGTCCTCGCTTCCACTGATTCCTCCTCATCGGCGCGTGGTGGACGGATCTCCGATTGTATGGCCGCACCGAACCGCCGGCCACGGCCACGGGCTGAAGAAGCGGTAGCGACCGCCCCCGCTATGGCGCGTCGCCCGGGCGCAGCTTCCACTCGTCGCGAGCGTCTGGATCAACCTCTACCGCGGGATCGAGTCACCCGCGGTCGCCACGTATGAGGCCCTCCTTGCCGGCGATACTCCGGTCGGGCTCACCGACGTGATCTACATGGAGATCCTGCAAGGGGCGGCGAACGACCGCGACCTGCGGGAGGTCGAAGGCCATCTGCTCGCCTTCCCGATCCTTCGGCTCACCAGGCTCGGCGACTTCAAGCTCGCGGCCGAGCTGCACCGGTCGGCTCGCCGAGCCGGAATCACCCTGCGAAGCAGGCTCGATTTTCTGATCGCCGCCGCGTGCGTGCGGGCGAAGGCTCCGATCCTCCACGCGGACTCCGACTTCGATCGGCTCGCCTCGTGCACGGCGCTGCGAGTCTTCAGCTGACGAGGAGGGCCCTCCCGGTTACCCGTCGCCGAGCCTGCGGCGGATCTCCTCGAGGCGCCGGCCCAGCTCGGCCTCGAACCCGCGGTCGGTGGGCTCGTAGAAGCGCTCGGACTCCAGTCCCTCGGGGGCGAGCCGCTGGCTGCCGATGCCGCCGGGCTGATCGTGCGAGTACTCGTAGCCGACCCCCCGGCCGAGCTTGCGGGCACCGGGGTAATGGGCGTCCTGGAGGTAGGGCGGCGGGGGTTGCGCCCCGTGCTCGCGGACGTGCCCGACGGCCCTCGAGATCCCGCGGTAAGAGGCGTTGGACTTCGGCGCCAGGGCGAGGTACGCCGCCGCCTGGCCGAGGTTGAGCGTGCACTCGGGGAGGCCGACCCTGTCGACGGCGTCGGCCGCGGCGTTCGCGACGACGAGCGCCATCGGGTCGGCGTTCCCGATGTCCTCGGAGGCGAGGATCACCATCCGCCGAGAGATGAAGCGCGGGTCCTCGCCGCCCTCGAGCATCACCGCGAGGTAGTACAGCGACGCGTCGGGGTCGGAGCCGCGCGTCGCCTTGATCCAGGCGGAGATGTAGTCGTAGTGGCGGTCGCCCTCGCGGTCGTAGAGCAGCGCCTTGCGCTGCAGCGCGTCCTCGACCGCCGCCACGTCGACGGCGCCGCCCCCCTCGCGCGCTGCCTCCACCGCGCGCTCGAGCCCCGCCAGCGCCACCCTCGCGTCGCCGCCCGAGCGGCTCGCGAGCAGCTCGACCGCGTCGTCGCTCACCGCAGGGGCGTCCGGAATCCCCCGCTCGTCGCTCAGCGCGCGATGGATAACGCGTTCGATCCCCTCCTCGCCGAGCGGCCGGAACTCGTAGATCTGACAGCGTGAGAGCAGTGCCGAGTTGACCTCGAAGTAGGGGTTCTCGGTCGTCGCGCCGATCAGCGTGATCAGGTCCTCCTCGACGGCCGGCAGCAGCGCGTCCTGCTGCGCCTTGTTGAAGCGGTGGATCTCGTCGAGGAAGAAGATCGTCGGCCGCCCGCTCGCACGGCGCCGCTCGTCGGCGCCCGCGATGACCGCGCGCACCTCGGCCCGGCCGGCGTTCACCGCCGAGGCCTCCTCGTAGGAGCCGCGTGCGCGCGCGGCGATGATCCGCGCCAGGGTCGTCTTCCCGGAGCCCGGGGGGCCGTAAAAGACGGCGCTGTGCGGCTCGCCGGACTCGATCGCCGTGCGAAGCGCCGAGCCGGGGGCGAGGAGGTGCTCCTGGCCGACCAGCTCGTCGAGGTCGAGCGGGCGCATCCGGACCGCGAGCGGGGCCTCGGCCCGCGGGACGCTCGTGCGCTGCTGCCTCGCCTCGCCGGTGTCGAACAGCCGCTCCATTTGCCGAACCAGTATGAACCCGGCCGTGGAAGCCCTCGAGCTCACGGCGCTCGTCGTGTGGGCCTTCGCCGTCGGGCTCCTGGGTGGCGTCGTCGGCCTGGTGCTGGGAAACCTGCGCCTGCCTCTCGTCGTCCTGCTCGCCTCCTCGCCGGCCGCCGGCGCGGGGGCCAACGTCGCGGTCAGCGGCGCTGCCGCGGTTGCCTCTGCCGCCACGCACGCTCGCGGCGGGCGGGTGAACTGGCGCCTGTTCGCGTGGATGGCGCCGCCGTCTCTCGCCGGCGGGATCGTCGGGGGCGTCGCCTCGGGGCTGCTCCCGGACCGGCTCCTGCTCGCCGCGATCGGCCTGGTGGTCCTGTACGGCGCGGTGGAGGTGCTTCGCTACCGTCGCCCGACCGAGACGCAGGAGCCGGGCGCAGCGCGGACCCACATGACCAGCGCCGCGGTCGTCGGGTTCGCGGTCGGCGTGCTCGGTGGCTTCGTCGGCCTCATCCTCGGCTCGCTGCGGCTCCCGGCGATGGTCAAGTGGGTCGGGGTCGGGCCCTACGGCGCCGTGGGCACGAACGCCGCCGTCGGGGTCGTTGTCGGGGTCGGGGGCCTCGTCGGGCACCTGCCGAGCGGGATCGACTGGGACCTGTTCGCGGTCGCCGCCGCGGGGGCGGTCCCCGGCTCATACCTCGGCGCGAGGCTCACAGGCCGGCTCAGCGAGGAGGTGTTGCTTCGCGCGATGGCGGCGATCCTCGTCGTCACCGGGCTGGCGATGCTCGTCCAGGCAATCCTCGGGTGAGGGGTAACCTGGTCCGATGAGCGAGGAGGTCGCGCTCGCACCGCAGGCCGAGTTGGGGGCGGAGGCCGTCGGCCTCCTCCGGCGGCTGATCCGGATCGACACCTCGAACCCGCCGGGGAACGAGACCGAGGCCCAGGACCTGCTCCGCGACCTGCTCGCCGGCGCGGGCTTCGAGTGCGAGCTCGCCGCCCGAGAGCCCGGACGTCCCAACCTGGTCGCGCGGCTGCGCGGCGCGTCGCCGGGACCGGTGCTCTGCCTGCTGAGCCACGTCGACACGGTCCCCGCCGATCCGCGCGACTGGAGCGGTGATCCGTGGTCCGGCGAGCTCCGAGACGACGAGGTGTGGGGCCGCGGCGCGCTCGACATGAAGGGCCAGGTCGCCGCCGAGGTCGCCGCCGCGATCTCGCTGGCGCGCGGGGGATGGCAGCCAGCGAGGGGCGATCTGCTGGTCGTGGTCACAGCCGACGAGGAACGCGGGGCCACCCTCGGCGCACGGTGGCTGTGCGAGGAGCGCCCCGACCTCGTTCGCAGCGACCTCGTCGTCAACGAGGGCGGCGGGGGCGCGATCGACTTCGGCGGGAGGCGCTTCTACACCGTCGCGCTCGGCGAGAAAGGGGTGTGCCGACTCCGCCTCCGCACCCACGGGCGGGCCGGCCACGCCTCGCTGCCGCGGATCGGAGACAACGCGCTGCTGAAGATGGCGCCCCTGCTCGAACGGCTGGAGCGCCAGCCACCTGCCGATCCCACCTCCGAGCCGCTGGAGTTCCTCTCCGCCCTGCTCGACGAGGACCTGAGCGGGGCGAGCGACGACGAGCTGGCCGGGGCAGTCGAGCGCGTGCGGGCCGAGGACCCGGCGGCGGCCGCCTTCCTCGCCGAGCCGATGCTCGGCGTCACCCTCTCACCGGTGATCATCGAGGGCGGGGTGAAGGAGAACGTGATCCCGGCGCACTGCGAGGTGCTGGTCGACTGCCGCGTGCCGCCGGACCTCGGCGAGGACCACGTCCGGCGCCGCCTCGCCGAGGTGCTCGGCGAGGGAGACTGGGAGGTCGAGATCCCGGAGTGCATCGTCGGGAGCCGCTCCCGGCTCGAGGGCCCGCTCGCCGACGCGATCGCAGGCTGGATCTCCGAGGTCGATCCGGGTGCGACTCCGGTACCGATCACGATGCCCGGGTTCAGCGACAGCCACTGGTTCCGGAAGGAGTTCGGCGCAACCGTGTACGGCTTTTGGCCCCACAACGCGATGACCCTCGCCGAGGCGGCGCCGCTGATCCACGGGGCCAACGAGCGGGTCGCGGCTTCTGACGTCGAGCTCGCGGCGCGCTTCTTCTTCGACCTCCCGCCCCGGGTGCTCCTATGAGCGAGGCGGCGACACCGGAGATCGCCGATCCGGCGGTGTCCGGCAACGGCGCCTCCCCGCGCCTCCGCCTCGGCGGGATGGCGCTTCGCAACGGCCTCCTGATCCACGGCCCGACGTCGTGGGCGATCGCCGCGCGGGCGCCCGGGGGCGATCTGGTGGTGGCGTCGGGGCGCAAGCCGACGTTCGCGCCGCGCGTCGCTACCGTGCCCCTGCTTCGGGGCCCCGTAAAGCTGCTGGAGGGATTCGCCGTCGTGCCGCTCGCACGCCGCGAGCTTCCCGCCGCTCGGCTCCCGCTCGAGGACCCCCGTGTGCTCGCGACGGCGGGGCTGGTCACGTTGCTCAGCGGGGCGCTGCGGCGCGGCCGGCCGGCGACTCTCGTGCGTGAGAGCGTCGCCGCGCTGCTGGGCGCCCTCCCGGCGATCGTCGCGCTCAGCGACTCCGATCTCGCCGCGTATCACGGCGTCGAGCACAAGGCGATCGGCGCGTA
>Ga0299907_10003295_pt1 | contig 10300 bp, 11 predicted proteins | sample RVTome_16_FD_198680 | JGI IMG/M metagenome (GOLD analysis project Ga0299907, IMG submission 198680) | Soil microbial communities from uranium-contaminated site in the Upper Colorado River Basin, Wyoming, United States - RVT152D67 (version 2) ... | reverse complement strand
TCGCCCCCGCCGTGCTGGAGGGCCTGCTCGAGCTGGCGCTGCACTGGCTCAGCCCCGGCCGGGTGGGCGCCACGCTGGTGGTGCCGGTCAGCCACGGCGACTCCGGCCTCGACATCGAGCACGGCATCCCGGTGCCCGCGCTGTCAGTGACCACCCGCCACCACTACCCCGCCCTGTTCGCGGCCCTGATGCAGACCGACCTGGCGACCATCGTCGACGCCCGGGGCATCGTCAGCCACATCGGCGTGGGCCTGTACTCGACCGCCGAGGCCGACGCCGCCGTCGACAGCAACCGGGGCATGCGCCACCGCTCGGCGGCCAGGTACACCTACGACCATCCGCAGTCGGTGGCCGTGGTGGTGAGCGAGGACGGCCCGGTCACCATCTTCCACCGCGGGCGCTCGCTGTCGGAATGCGCGGCGGGACTCGGTAGCGACGTCCGCCGGGTGGCAGCGGGCTGAGCCCCAGGGTCGGCTCGGCGTGACAGGGCCGTCCCTAGCAGGGCGAGCGCCCGCGCCGGGCGGGTGGCAGGTCCCGGGCAGGGCGGGCGCCGCGACGCGCGAGTGGCCGCTCCCGGGGCAGGCCGGGCGCCGCGCGCCGCCGTGCCGCTTGCCGGATACGTCGGCCCGCGCGCGGCCATCAGTCCCCGGTGGCGTGGCCGCCAAATAAGCGGGCCACGCGATCGGGATCGGCGCCACGCACGCGCACCCGCTTGCGCCGGCTGGCGTAGCCGCTGACCACCTCGACGTCCGACGGGCGGACGCCCAGCTCGCCGGCGAGCAGGCGCGCCACCGCGGCGTTGGCCCTGCCCCGCTCGGGCGCAGCGGCCACCTTCACCTTGAGCGCGTCGCCGTGGAGGCCGACGACGCCGTCGCGAGCGGCGCCGGGCTGGACGTGCAGCGAGATCAGCACGTCGCCGCGGGCGTCGACCTGGTAGCTGGCCACGCCCGAGGGTAGGTCCGGGCGCCCTATGGCGGAATCCTGCCGCGGAAACGGGGGCCGTGACCCCGGATCCCGCGGCGGGATTCCGGCGTCAGACCGAGGCCTTCTCCGTGGCCTTGGGCCGGCCGGGTCGAGCCGTGTCGGCGGACGCGGGCGACTTCGCCCGCTCGGGACTGCCGACGGCCCGGACGTAGGCGTTGAACCCGACGTCGTCCTCCTCGACGGTCACGGTCCGCACGTGGTGGCGGAACGTGGATCGGGCCTTGACGAGCGCCTCGTCGGGCAGGCTCTCGAGTGTGGCGATGAACTGGCGCAGCTCGCCCAGCGTCATGCTGCGGGCGGCGGCGCGGCCGGTGATGGTGCGCTTCATCGCACCATCCTCCCTCATGAGCGGGGGCGCGCCGCGCCACCGGCGCCCCGCGGCGGCCGTGGCTGGCAACCTTGTACCCATGGCCAGGGACGATGACGAGCAGGGTCGGAACGACGACATCGACCTGGATGCCGCGATCGCCGCCTTGTACGGCGGTCCCTTGCCGTCTTTCGTCGCCAACCGCGCCGCCCTGGCCCTCGCCCTGAGGACGGCGGGCCGGCGCGACGATGCCGACACCGTGAAGGCGCTGCGCAAGCCGAAGGCGGTGGCCTGGGCGCTCGACGCCGCCGCCCAGGCCGCTCCGGCGGCGGTCGACGAGGTGGCCGACGCCGTGGACGAGGTCGGCGACGCGCAGGCGGGCGGGGGCGACGTGCGCGCCGCCATCGCCCGGCTGCGCGACGCCGAGGGCGGGCTGGTCGCGGCCGCCCGCGACGCCGCCCAGCGCCACGACCAGGCCGTCGACCCGACCGCACTGGCGCTGGGCCTGCGGGCGGTGGTCGGCGACCCGGACGCGCTGGCGACGCTGCGCGCGGGGCGACTCGTCGACGTGCCGGCACCGGGCGGCCTGGCCGGCGGGCTGGCGGCTGGTCCCGCTGACGCCGGCACCGAGTCGCCAGGCACTCCCGCGGGCGCAGGCGCCCGGTCGCCGGGATCCGCAGCGAAGGCGGGGGCCCGTGCGCGGGCCGGCGGCGCCGGGCCCGGGCGACGCCGCTCCCGGGGGCCCGGGGTCGAGTCCGCCGGGGCCGACGCCGGCGGTCGCGGCGCCGCCCCGGCGACGGGGCGCAAGGACGACGGAGACGATGGTGACGCAGTCACCCCGCGGCGCGCGGCCCGCGTCACCGGGGAGTCGGCACGGACCGGCGCGCGGAGCACGGCCGCCGACGCCGCCGCGGCGCGGGCCGCCAGGCGGGCGCGGGCGGAGGCGGCGAAGCGCGTGACCGCGGCGGCCGCCGCGGCGCGGACCGCCGCGTCCGCCGCGAGGGTCGCCGAGGCGGCCGCCGAGCGGGCCGAGCAGCAGGCGGCGGCGGCGCGGCGGCGGGCCGACGAGGCGCGGACCGCGGCCGACCGCGCGGGCCGGGAGGCCGAGGCCAGGGCCGACCAGCACCGCGAGTCCGAGGCCGCGCTCGCCACCGCTGAGGCGGCGCTCGCCGAGCTCGACAGTTGACCGGACCTACCCAGCGCCGCTACGGGCGGGCGGGTGCGGGGGCGCCCGACGCCAGGCGGCGCCAGGTCTCCCGGGTCGCCTCGTCCGAGGGGAAGAAGGCCTCGACCCGTAGCTCCTCCGCGGTCACGTCGACAGGGGTCCCGATGGTCGACACCACCGAGAAGAAGTCGAGCGTCTCGCCGTCCAGCCCGAACGACACGTCGACCACCGGCACCGTGGGCGGTGAGGCGTCGGTCACCGCCAGCAGGGCGGCCACGTCCGACCGCTCGCCGAGCCGCGCCACCAGGTCGGCCGTCGCCCGGTCGAGCACGCCGCCGATCGCCTCGCGTCGGGCACGGTCCAGCAGCGCCGGCACCACCGACGACCAGTTGCGGACGCCGCGCCGGACGGGTCCCGGCTCGACCATCAACCGCAGCACGTTGGCCGGCTCGGGCATCGGCTCGTCGCCGAGCAGCCCGCCGAAAAGCAGCTGAGCGCCGCTGTTGGCGCGCAACAGGTCCCAGCCCCGGTCCATCACCACCGCGGGGAAGGGCTCGTGCTGGTCGAGCATCATCGTCAGGGCGGCGTCGACCCGGCCGAGTTGCGGGCTGCCCAGCGGCTCGAGCGCGTACATGGGCGCGTAGCCGGCGGCGACCAGCAGCCCGTTGCGTTCCCGCAGGGGGACATCGAGCGCCCGGGCGAGGCGCACGACCATCTGGCGGCTGGGTTGCGACCGTCCGGTCTCGACGAAGCTGACGTAACGGGGCGTGGTGCCGGCCTCGGAGGCGAGGTCGAGCTGGCTCATACGCCGCACGCCGCGCCAGTAGCGCAGCAGGTCGCCGAGCCCGGCGGGCGACCCGGCCTCCAACCGCGGGCTCGACATGCGTTCACGCTACGGCCATACGGGGCATCGACTCACTTCCCAGCGGGGGAATCGCCCCGGCGCCTCCACGGCCGCATCGTGAGTCGGCGCCGGCACCCGCCGGCCATCACCCCACGAGAGGACACCATCGACGATGGACCTGAAGATCCACACCCTCGACACGGCCCCCGCCGGCTCGCGCGAGCTGCTGGAGGGCATCGAGTCCGACCTGGGCTTCGTCCCCAACCTGGCGGCGTCGGTCGCCGAGTCTCCCGCCCTGCTGGCGGCCTTCGACGGGCTGCGCCGGGCCGTGCAGTCGGGCGAGCTGCCCGCCGTCGACCGCGAGATCGCGGGAATCGCCGTCGGCGTGGCCGTCGACAACGCGTACGGCGTCGCCTTCCACTCGACCGTGCTCGCCGGGCTGGGCGTCGACGACGCCGAGATCGAGCGGATGCGCTCCGGGACCGAACCGTCCGACCCCCACTGCGCCGCGGTGTACGCGCTGGCCCGGGAGATCGTGGTCGGCAGGGGCAAGGTCGATCCCGCCACGATCGCACGGGCGACGGGGGCGGGCCTCACCCCCGCGCTGATCCTGGAGGTCGTGGCGGAGTGCACCTTCGCCGGGCTGGTGGGCGTGGTCGACAACCTGGGCGACCGCGTCGCACTCGACGAGCCACTGGCGCCCCGGGCCTGGGCCTGACGCCGGCACGGCGGCCGCCGCGGACCACGCCGCGGCGGCCACGGTCGTCAGCCGCCGGCGGGATCGGGTGGCGGGAAGCGGCCCGAGAACGCCGGGCGCAGGGCGGCCGTGGTGCGGGCGGCGACCGAGCCGGCCCACAGCCCGGCACCGTAGGCGAGGTCGTCGACCAGGCGCAGCGTGGTCCAGCGCAGCACATCGAGCCTCGGGCGTCGCTCGATGCTCTCGATCAGCGCCGGCACCACCAGCGCCGCCGCCAGCGCCGGGCGCGACCGGCGGTGCAGGGCCAGCGGCACGGCCAGCGGGAACCAGGCCCGCCGCAGCGCGTCGGCCACCTGCCGGCCTGCGTACAGGTTGCCCAGCCCCGCCAGCCGCACGGCCTCGCGCCACGGGTGGCACAGGTTGGCCAGCTTGGGGGCGAGCGCGGCGGTGCTGGCCGCGCCCAGCGCGACGCCCGCCGCCGGAGCGCCCGCAGCGACCAGCCCCCAGGCCGCCGCGCTCCACCCAGACACCGTCAGCGGAGCGACCGCGCCGTGGTGGCGGACGGCCAGCGGTGCGGCCGACGAGCCGTAGTCGTACCGCTGGCGCAGCCAGGCAGGCAGCCCCGGCCGGACGGGGTGGCGCACCACCGCCCGGGGCTCGTAGCGCACGGTCGAGCCGGCCGCCGCGAGCCGCCACACCAGGTCGACGTCCTCGCCATGGGGCATGGCCTCGTCGAAGCCCCCTGAGGCGGCCAGCGCATCGCGGCGGACCAGCAGGGCGGCCGTGGGGACGTAGGGCACGCGGCTGCCGGGCCGCACGGTCGCCTCGTCCGGTCCCAGGTCGAGAGGCGAGCGCACCTGCTCGTAGGCGGCCAGCCAGGCCGGGGTGGTGGAGGAGGCCACCGGTGCCACCCGGGGCGCCACGGCGGCGACGGCCGGGTCGGCCAGGTGGGCGAGCAGCTCGGGCAGCCAGCCCGCCTCCGGCTCGACGTCGGCGTCGACGAAGGCGATCACCGGCGGGGTCGCGGTCGCGGCCCGCCAGCCGGTGTTGCGGGCGGCGGCCGGGCCCCGTGACGTGTCATGGCGGACGAGCCGGACGTGGCTGCCCGCGCGCGCGACGGTCGCCTCGATCGCTGCGGGGTCGGACGACCCGTCGTCGACCACGACCACCTCCCCGACCTGTCCCAGCAGGTCGAGGGTGCGGGTCAGCCCGGCGTCCCGGTCGCGCACCGGGATCACCACCGCGACGTCGGCGGCGACGAACTGGGCCGCGACGCCCGCGAGCCGGGGGTGCGCCATGCCCGCATCGAGCAGGCGCCGGGCCAGGCGCTGCCCGGTGCGGGCGGCTGGCACGGGCTCGCCGGACGCGAACCGGTCGACCAGCCGGGCGCCCGCGGCCGTCAGCCGCATCAGCCGCAGCGGCGCACCGCCCACCAGCACCGTCCCGTCGTCGATCCGCCGGGTGGCGGGGTCGAGGGCAAGGGCCATGCCCGCTGGCAGGGGCAGCGGCGGCCGTCGATCGCGGGTCACCGGCGTCGCCCCGGTGCGCCCCGGCGATCCGGACCGTCGGTGGGGCGCGCGCGGGTCATGGGCGGAGGCCCCGTTCGACCTGCGATGCGGACCGGCGGTGGTCCCGTGCGGAGGCCGGGCGACGGGCGGGGCTCATCGTGCGGTCATGCCCGCGTCGACGGGCAGGACCGCACCGGTCACGCCGGTGGCCGCCTCGCTGCACAGCCAGCGCACCAGCGCCGCCACCTCGGCGGGATCGAGCAGCCGTCTCAGCAGGTGGTGGGAGGCGAACTCGGATGTGCCGATCAGGTCGTAGAGGGTGGCGCTGGCGTCGAGCATGGCGGTGCTCGTCGATCCCGGGGCCACGGCGTTGGCGGTGATGCCGTGCGGCCCCAGCTCGGCCGCCAGGCTGCGCACGAGGCCCACGACGCCGTGCTTGGCGGCGGTGTAGGCGGCCAGCAGGGGCAGGCCCACCATGCCGCCGGCCGACGACACGGCTACGAACCGTCCCCGCCGGGGCTCCGGCCGGTCGAGCAGTGCCGGGACCGCGGCCCGGGCCAGCCGCCACGTGCCCTCGAGGTTGACGCGCACCATGGTGTCCCAGGTCTCGTCGCTGGTGGTCCACGCCGGCTCGCCACCGGCGATGCAGCCGGCGACGGCCACCGCCGCGTCGAGCCCGCCGAAACGGTCCACGGCGAGGGCGACGGCCGAGTCGAGCGCCTGCTGGTCGCGGACGTCGGCCACCACGTCGAGGGCCACGCCGTGACCCCCGCAGGCGACCGCCACCGCGGCGAGCTCGTCCCGCGAGGCCAGTGGATAGCCGAGCGCGGAATCGTCGGCGCAGCGGTCGGCGAGCACCAGCCGCCAGCCGGCGGCCGCCAGGCCCTGCGCGGTCGCGGCGCCGATCCCCCGCGCCGCGCCGGTGATCACGGCCACGGGCCGCTGGGCGTCGGTCACGACCGTTCCCCTGTGCGGCGAGGCGCTCGCGGGCCGGTGATCGTCGGCCCCGCCAGCGATGGCCGGGTCAGGGCCACACCCCGACGTGCCGCTTCCCGCGGCGGGCGTGGCGTCGTCGCGCTCGTCGGCTCGGGCCGGGCGTTCACGGCGCCCAGGCTGCCACGGCTCGCACGAGGTCGTCGGTGAGGGCAGCCAGCAGCCGCTCGCCCTCGGCGGCGCTGGCCCCACGGGGATCGCCGAGGACGCCGTTGCGCGACACCGCCGCCACGCCGCCTGACCGGAGCTCGGGCATCACCTCCGCCAGCGGCCGCGTGTCGCCCGGCTCGGCCTCGTCGAGGCGGACCGTCGCCGGGGCCAGGGCCAGCAGCAGCGACGTCTCGGTGCGGCCGGCGTGGGCGTCGCCTCCCGGCACCGACGGCAGCCAGGCCAGCGCGCGGCGGCCCTCGGCCCGCACGGTCGCCATGGCCCGCCTCAACGGCGCGGCGTTGCCGGCGTGCCCCGACACCAGCACCACGCCGGCGAAGTCATCGGCCGACCGCACCAGCTCGACCACGACCGCCTCCAGCGCCTGCTGGCCGATCGAGAGCGTGCCGGCGAACCCGGCGTGCTCGCCGCTCGATCCGTAGGGCAGGGCGGGTGCCACCACCGCGTCGGGACGGGCGGCGGCCAGGCGCTCGGCCAGCGCGACGGCCACGACGGTGTCGGTGCCGAGCGGCATGTGGGGGCCGTGCTGCTCGGTCGATCCCAGAGGCACCACCAGCAGGCGCCGCGAGGCCGCCGCCTGGGGCCACGTCTCCCCCGCCAGCCCGCCCGGGCCCACCGACCCGGTCGAACCTGCCCGGTCAGCCGACGGCGGCGGCCCCGTCATCGGTCGAGGTAGCCCCAGGTCCGCAGCTGGGCGAGAAGGCGGTCGGCGGCCGCAGCCGGAGCGAGGGTCACCAGCTCGGGCGGGGTGCGGTCGACCAGCGCACCCGTGAGGGCGAGGATGCGCTCCCGCGCCGATCCACCCTCCGGCGGCGGCAGCACCCGTGGGCGGGGCCGGTACGGACCGGTACGCAGCGGCGGCACGTCGGCCCACGGTGCGGCGGCCGCCTCGGGCGCCGGGACCACCTCGATCGGCGCCGTGCGCGCCCGCAGCAGGCCGTCGAGGTCGGCCCGGCGCAGGCGGTCGCGACCCTCGACCGACAGCACCATCGGTGCCGCGACCGTCAGCCGCTCGCGGCGCCCGCCGTCGAGCCGGCGCGCCACCCGCACCACGGGCCCAGCCCGCCCGGCCCCGCCCGCACCGGGGGCGTCACGGGGCGGCATGCCGCTATCCGGGCCGACGGACCCGCTGCCCGGCGCGTCGAGCTCGATCGCCACCAGTCCCAGCGCCTGGGCCGCGCCCAGCCGGGCGGCGAGGAACGCCGGGACCGAGCCGCTGCCGCGGTCGAGCGACCAGTCGCCGCACACCACCGCCGTCACTCCGGCGAGCGCCTCCGCCAGCCCGGCCGCCACGGCCGCGCTCGCCGCCCCGGCGGGCAGGTCCACCCGCACGGCCCGGTCGGCGCCGGCGGCCAGTGCCTCGCGCAGCATCGGCTCGGCCTCGGCCGCCCCGGCGGTGACCGCCACCACCTCGCCGCGCCACGCCTCGCCCAGGCGCAGCGCCCACTCGAGGGCCGACTGGTCGGCCTCACTGGCTCCCGACGTGCGGGCGTCCGTGGCCACCTCGCCGGTCAGCGGATCGACCTCGGGCCGCCGCTCGACCCACTTGAGGCACACCCCGATCAGCGGCCGCCCGCCCACGTCACGACCTCCGGAAGACGACGCCGTGGCCGCCGTCGGGGTAGGTCCAGGTGATGGCGCCCTCCTGGTCGCAGACCAGGTAGCAGGTGCCGCACTCGAAGCACTGGTCGTAGTTGAACAGGATGCCGCCGTCCGCGGTGGGCACGAACAGATCGGCGGGACAGGCGGTGACGCACGCCCTGGTGGTGCAGCCGCGGCACGTGTCGCCGTCGACGGTGATGTGGGCCCGCTCCCCCACGCGGAACTCGACCGTCGCCATGCGGTCCTGGAAGTCGATCTCGTTCACGTGAAGGTCCTCATGGCCGTCCAGGCGTCCTTGGCGATGTCGCGCAGGCGGAGGTCGCTGTGGCGCAGCGCGGCGCGGGTGGCGGCGATGCCGCCCTTCTTGCGGCGGGGGTTGTCGACGGTGAAGAGCTGCTCGACCAGGTCGCACGCCAGTTGCGGGTAGCCGTGCTGGACCCGGTCGGAGAGCACGAAGCCCGGCGCCCGGCGCAACTTGCGGTGATCTTGCAGCACGAAGCTCGACTCGAGTCGGCGCCGGTAGCCGGCCAGCCCCCGGGCGCCGGTGTCGCCGGCGGCCAGGGCCTCGAGCGCCGTCTCGCCGGCCGCGGCGCCGGACCCGATGGCGTAGTTGACCCCCTCCAGCCAGATGCCGGCCGCCAGGCAGAGCCCGGCGGCGTCGCCTGCCACCAGCAGGCCGTCGGCGACGATCCCGGGCATGACGTCGTAGCCACCCTCGGGGATGAGGTGGGCCGAGTACTCCTTGACATCGCCTCCCTCGACCAACGGGGCGATGGCGGGATGGTCCTTGAGGTCGGCGATGAACGACTCGGGCCGCCGCCCGGAGGCCGCCAGCGCCGGCAGGTGCAGCACCACGCCGATCGAGACCGACTCCGCGTTGGTGTAGACGAACCCGCCGCCCGGAACATCGCCCGTGCAGCCCAGCACCTCGATGTCGACGCCGTCGTCGCCCCGCACGCCGAAGCGCTCGTCGATGGTGGGCCTGGGCAGGGCCAGCACCTCCTTGACGCCCAGCGTCACGTGGGTCGGATCGTCGCCTTGGGGGTGGAGCCCCGCCTCCTTGGCCAGGAACGAGTTGACCCCGTCGCAGGCGATGACCAGGGGTGCGGACAGGTCGCCGCGGTCGGTGCGTACTCCGGTGGCCCGGCCGGCGTCGTCACGGGTGAGGCCGGTGACGGTGGTAGAGGTCAGCAGCGTGGCCCCCGCCTGCTCGGCCAGCCCTGCCAACCACGAGTCGAAGTCGGGCCGGAAGGTGGTGCAGCCGTTGTAGGGCTCCCGACCCCACGCACCGGTCCGGTAGTCGATGCTCAGGCTCTGCTCCGCGGTGAGGACCATGGTCTGGCGGCGGGTGACCCAGCGCTGGAACGGGACCTGCTCCCACCAGCGCGGCACCAGCGTGTCGAGCACCCGGCCGTAGACGACGCCGCCGTACATGTTCTTGGATCCGGGGAACGGGCCCCGCTCGACCAGCGCGACCCGCCGTCCCGCCCGGGCCAGCACGAGCGCGGCGCTGGCGCCGGCGGGGCCGGCCCCGACCACCACGACGTCCCAGTCACGTTCACGTTCCGCCATCGGCTGCCCCCGATCGATCTGTGGTCCCCGCGTCGACCGGCTCCGAGCCCTCGTGCGCGATGTCGGCACCGGCGACCTCCGGACCGCCTGGCCCGGCGTCGGCGACGCCGAGCCGGGCGGCGAGCTCGGCGAGGAGGGCGCGGGCGTCGGCGACGATGGCCAGGTCGGCCAGCGCCATCATCGGGGCGCTGGCGTCGGTGTTGACGGCGATCACGTGGCGCGGCTGGCCCAGGCCCGTGACGTGCTGCACCGCACCGGAGATGCCGAGCGCCACGTACAGGTCGGGGTCGACGGCGACCCCGGTGGTGCCGATGTACCGGTCGTGCGGCGCCCAACCGACGTCCGAGGCGACCCGGGTGGCGCCGAAGGCGGCGCCGAGTGCCACGGCCACCCGTTGCAGCAGGACGAACGGCTCGGGCCCGCCCAGGCCGGCGCCGCCCGCGACGATGCGGCGGGCGTC
>Ga0299907_10003294_pt1 | contig 10300 bp, 11 predicted proteins | sample RVTome_16_FD_198680 | JGI IMG/M metagenome (GOLD analysis project Ga0299907, IMG submission 198680) | Soil microbial communities from uranium-contaminated site in the Upper Colorado River Basin, Wyoming, United States - RVT152D67 (version 2) ... | reverse complement strand
AACGGTGCCGCGCTGGGCCTTCTGTGCGCGTGGCTCGTCGACGACCGCTCCGCAGCCCGCCGCGGCGACCACCGCGAGAACGACCTTCTCGGCGTGTACGTGATCGCCGGCCTGCTGCTCGCCCTCTCGCTCGCCACCGAGGACGCCAGCATCGTGGCCGCGCTCGCGGGCGCCGCCACGGGCGGCATCGCCGGCCTGCTGCTGACGAGCTTCAAACGCTGACGCGCCGTGCCCGAGCGCCGGTTCACGGACGAGGAGCTCGACGCCGCGCTGAAGGCGCTCACCGAGCCTGACCGGTTCCGCGAGGCCGAGGCGCGCGTCGCCCGGATCGCTCCACAGCTCCAGCACGTGCTGTACCACGCGCTCGACCTCGACGGTTACTTCGGCCAGTTGCGCGAGAACGAGGTCGCCGGTGCGGTGCGCCAGGAGGAGCTTGACGAGCGAACCCGGGCCGTCCGCACACTCCTCGCCGAGGAGACCCGGCTGGGCATGCTGATCGGCGTGGCCGTAGGGTGGGAGCTCGCGCGCGAACTCGAGATGAAGGAGGACGAGTAGTAAATGGAGATTCGGTTCCTGGGGCATGCCTGCTTCGAGCTGACCGAGGGCGACACGCGCGTCCTGGTCGACCCCTTCCTCACGGGCAACCCGAAGGCCGCGGTGCAGGCCGGCGACGTCGACCCGACGCACGTGTTCCTCACGCACGGGCACGCGGACCACATCGGTGACACCGTCGACATCGCGAAGCGCACCGGCGCGCAGGCGGTCGCGATCGTCGAGCTGGCGAACGAGCTGGGCGACTCGGGCGTCGAGAACGTCGCCGATCCGAACATCGGCGGGACCGTCGAGTTCGACGGCGGCTGGGTCCGGCTCACACCGGCGTGGCACACCGCCGTCTCGCCGAACGGGACGCCGCACACCCCTGCCGGCCTCGTGATCAACCTCGGCGGAAAAACCGTCTACCACCTCGGCGACACGGCGCTCTTCTCCGACCTCGCGCTACCGGGCAAGCGCGACCAGATCGACGTCGCGCTGATGTGCATCGGCGGGCACTACACGATGGATCGCCACGACGCGGTCGTGGCAGCGGAGCTGGTGGGTGCCGGAACGGTGATCCCGTGCCATTACGACACGTTCCCGCCGATCGAGACTGACGCCGAGGCGTTCAAGTCGGACGTCGAGTCGCGGACGTCGTCGAAAGTCGCGGTGCTTCAGCCGGGCGAGGCGTTCTCGGCCTAGGGCTGCGTGTCGGGCCCGAGGTGGAACCACAGCGACCGGTCCTTCCAGTCGTGCAGCACCAGCGCGGTACCCGCCGCGAGGAGCAGGACGCCGGTCAGCCCGTGGTGGACGCGTTGGCCCGCGATCCACAGGCGGCGCCGGTGGGCGTCATAGCGAAGGAGGGATGTAAGTGAGAGCGAGACCATCGCGCATCACGCAGTGCGTATCGGCACGAGCGTTCCTGGCATTACTCTTGCTCGGCGCTCTTGGACTCATGTTCACGGCATGCGGGGGCGACGACGAGGACTCCGACCGCCCGGCCGAGACGACACCGACGACGTCCGCGCCCGCGCCGGTGACCACGCCGCCGCCCGAGACGACGACGCCCGACAAGGGGCCCGACCCCGACTCCGAGCCGCGCACGGTGCCGCCTGAGGAACAGCAGGGCGACGAGGAGCCGATCCGGTCGGAGGCCGTCTTCACGGGTAGTAACGGCCGCCTGACGCCGCGCGAGATCCGCGTGCCGGCATTCATCGCGATACGGGTCATCCTGCGGAGCACGGACGAGCAGATCTACACGCTCCGGATTGGCGGCGAGCGCCTCGCGATCGGCGACGCCGGGAAGCGCGTGGACGAGGTCGACCTCGACGGCCTCCTGCCCGACGAGTCCTACGAGGGCAAGAGCCCGCAGGGAAACGTCCGGGTCGTGGCGTCGGCGGAGCCCGGGCCCTAGACTCGCCTCCGTGAGCGACGCCGCTACGACGCGCATGGCGCGCGAGGACTTTCAGGCGACCAGCGACCCTGCGCTCCAGACCGCAGCCGACCGCGGCGACGCGAACCTCCTCAGCTACGGGGACCTGTACCGGTTGTGGGAGCGGCAGCAGTGGAGCGTGCAGGACCTCGACTTCACCCAGGACCGGGTCGACTGGCACGAGCGCATCCCGGAGGAGGAGCGCTACCAGCGGATGTACGGGTTGTCGTCGTTCTTCATCGGCGAGCAGCGCGTCGCCGCCGAGCTCGGGCCGATGATGCGCGCGGCGCCCGACGAGGAGATGCGCATCTTCCTGTGCACGCAGATCGCGGACGAGGCGCGCCACGTCGCGTTCTTCAACCGCTTCTACGCCGAGGTGGGCGTTCTCGAGTCGGACGACCTGAACGCGCGGCTCGAGGAGACGAGCGCGCACCTGAACCCGAACTTCCACACGCTGTTCGACGAGATGCTCGCGTCGCGCGTCGACCGGCTTGCGCGCGAGCCCGGTGATCTCGAAACACTCGTCGAGGCGATCACGCTCTACCACATGATCATCGAGGGCATGCTTGCGCTGACGGGGCAGCACTTCATCATCAGCTACAACGAAGAGGTCGGGACCCTGCCCGGCTTCGTCGACGGCTTCAACAAGGTCGCGCGCGACGAGCATCGACATGTCGCGTTCGGCGCGCGGTTCCTGCGCGAGATGGCGCAGAAGGACGAGCGCTACCGCGACGCGATCACGCGCACGATCACAGAGGCGGGCCCGGCGGCCGACGGCGTGCTCACGCCGCCGTGGTACGAGGAGGGCCAGGAGCTGTTCGGCGTCTCGCTCGACGAGACGCGCGCCTTCGCGATGAAGGCGCTCGAGCGCCGGCTGAAGGTGATCGGCCTCTCGCCGGCCGCGGCCTAGCGGTTAGCTCCGCGGGCTTCGCCCGCTCCTAACGAATTCGGTCGCCGATCTCGACGTCCTCGTCGGGCCGGAGCAGCACGACGCCCTTCTCGTCGTCGAGCGCGCCCAGCACGAGCACCTCGGACTCGAACCCGGCGATCCGGCGCGGCGGGAAGTTCACGACGCCGACCACGAGGCGTCCCTCGAGCTCCTCGCGCGCGTAATGCGTGATCTGCGCGGACGAGCGCTTCACGCCGACCTCGGCGCCGAAGTCGATCTCGACCTTCCACGCCGGGTGGCGCGCTTCGGGAAAGGCGTCGACGCGCACGACACGGCCGACGCGCATGTCGATCTTCTCGAAGTCCTCGATCGTGGCCACCGGCGGCAGCCTACGAAAGCGCAGGCGCTACTCGGCCTAGCGGGGCAGGTTTTCGCCCGCGACCGGTGCGGGCTGTTGCTCCTCGGGCGTCGACTCCGTCTCGCCTGGGGGCGACGTCGGCTCGGTCTGCTGAGCGTCCGAGCCCTCCTCCGCGGGCGGGGGCGGAGATTCCTCGTTGGTCCCGGTCGCCGGCTGTTCCTCGTCCTGCGGCGGGAGGGTCGTCGTCGAACTGTCCTCGTCGACTTCGGTCGCGGCAGGCGTGTGCTCGACCGTCTGCGGGACCGGCGCGGGGTCGGTCGGCGCCACGACGGGTGCGGCGACGGGAAGCTCCGGCTCGGCCGGCTGCTCCTCGGCGGCCAGCGTTGCCGGCTCTTCGGCCAGCGGCGGGTCGGCGGGAACCTCGGCGGCGGCGTCGGCGGCGGGAGCGGGGGCGGCGGCGAGCGGTGTCGCAGCCTTGCTGCGGTCGCGCTGCGTCACCTTCTTCACCTCCACCGCGCCGGCGGTGACGATCGTGACCGCGGCGAGACCGGCGACAGCCTTCGAGGCGACAGCGCCGACGCCCGCGGAGAGCGCACCGCCCGCGGCTGCTCCGCCCGCCGCCGCCGCGCCGGTGGCGGCTGCGCCGCCGAGTGCTGCCGTGCCGCCGATGCTCGCACCCCCGAGTGCGACGCCGCCCGCCGTGCCGGCGGTGCCCGCGGCACCAGCGACGGTTCCGGCCGCGGCCGTCACTGTGGATCCGGCAGCGCCGGCACCCGCGCTACCCCCCGCCAGTCCGCCGCCCGCCGCGCTCGAGCCGAGCTTCGCCAGGAGCAGCTTCTTGATGATGATGAGCGGGCCGATCGGGTAGACGGCGGCGAGCGCGCGGTTGGCCCGGCGCAGCTCGGTGCGGAACAGCCGGCAGCGCTCGCAGTGCTTCAGGTGGCGGCGGACCGGCGGCGTCGTGCGGGCGATGCCCTCGGCGACCTGTCCGAGCTCGAGCCGCACCTCGGCACACGTAAGGAGGCGCGCCTCGGCGGCCTCGGCGAGAGATACGCGCGCGCGTACGAGGAGCGACTTGACGCTCGGCACCGTCGTGTCCATCGCCTCGGCGATCTGGTCGTAGGAGAGCGCGTCGATCTCGCGCAGGAGGAGCGCGGTGCGCTGCGTCTCCGGAAGGTCTTGGACGTCGGCGACGATCTGGCGGAACTCCTCGCGGCGGTGGACGGTGTCGGCGGTCGTGACGCCGCCGTCGCGCTCGAACACGTCCATCGAGTCGAGCCCGGCGGCGACCGGGCGCCGGAGATGGTTGAGGCAGCGGTTGCGGGCGATGCGGTAGAGCCACGGCCGCGCGTTGATCGGGCGGTCGTCGGCGAGCATCGCGTTGAAGGCGGCGGTGAAGACCTCCTGGAGGACGTCCTCGGCGTCCTCGGTCGAGCCGAGCATGTGGCGGCAGAAGGCAAGGAGCCGCGACTGGTAGCGCTGGAAGAGCGCGTCGAACGCCCCGTGGTGCCCGCGCCGGATGAGCGCGATGAGCTTCTCGTCGCTCTGCAGCCTGAGAAGGGGTGACCGCCCGGCGAGCGCCGATCCGACACTTGGATTTAGAGCATGGGCTTCCACGGGAGCAGGCCGCTTCCAGGCCTAAAGACAGGGTAGACGCCCTCGAGTTGCGGTGAAGGCCAGTGCCCGGAGTGGGATTCGAACCCACACGCCCCGAAGGACTCTGGCTTTTAAGGCCATAGCGTCTGCCGTTCCGCCATCCGGGCGCAATCGAGTCTAGGCCTGACCAAACAGCGGCGGGGTAGGGGCAGCCGCTAGCCCTTCGGCGGCGTGCGCTCGGGCAGCTGGATCGACTCCTCGGCGGGGAGGCCGGCTTCGAGCTCGCGCGAGCGCTCGAGCTCGGCGTCGAACTCGGCGCCGAACAGCAGCGCCAGGTTCGACAACCAGAGCCAGACGAGGAAGACGACCACTCCTCCGAGCGACCCGTACGTCTTGTCGTATGAGCCGAAGTTCGCGACGTACAGCCCGAACCCGAGCGACGCGACCAGCCAGACGAGCACCGCAAGGACGCCGCCCGGCGTGACCCAGCGCAGTCGCGGCTGGCGCACATTCGGGGCGACGTAGTAGAGGACGGTGAACATCCCCATCACGATCGCGACGATCACCGGCCACTTGGCGATGTTCCAGACCGTGATGGCGGTGTCGCCGAGCCCGATGACGTCGCCGACCGACCGCGCCAGCGGACCGGTGACGACGATCGAGATCGCGACCAGCGCGAGCAGGAGGACCATCGCCACGGTGATCGCAACCTGAAGCGGCCGCAGCTTCCAGAACGGGCGTCCCTCCTCGACCTCGTAGATCGCGTTCGACGCGCGGATGAACGCGCCGATGTAACCGGACGCCGACCAGATCGCGGCGAGCAAGCCGACTCCCAGCAGTGCCCCGGCGCCGCCATTCGACTTGATCACCCCCTCGATCGGACCGCGGAACGTGTCGACGGCGGACTCCGGCCCGACGTCGCGCACGATCTCGAGCAGCGCGTTCGTCGTCTCCGGATGCTGGCCGACAAGGCCGAGGATCGCCACCAGCACGATCAGGCCGGGGAAGAGAGCGAGCACCGCGTAGTAGGTGAGCGCGGCTGCCCAGTCCGTCAGGTTGTCGTCGCGCACTTCCCTGACGGTTCGTTTCAGGGTCGCCCAGGTATACATCTCAGACGTGAAGTTCCTCTTCCTTCCGTTTTCCATTCTCAGCGGGCTGCTCGCCGGCTTCCTCGGCAAGAAGCTCTTCAACGGGATCTGGGGCGCGATCGACGATGAGGAGCCGCCCGACTCGAAGCATCTCGAGATCTCGTGGCCGAAGCTGATCATCGCCGCCGCCGTCCAGGGCGCGATCTTCCGCGCCGTCAAAGAGGCGACCGACCACGGCAGCAGGCGCGCATTCATGAGCCTGACCGGGACGTGGCCGGGAGAAGAGCGTCCCGAGCCCGAATAGCGCTCAACACTCACTTAACGCAGGCTCGTCAACAACTGATACTCGGGTCCGTTTCACTGGTGTAGGTTTCGCGCGCGTCGGGGGGAAGAGCCGATAACCGGCCGCCGGCGCCCGGGACGGAGGATCAAAGGGATGCGATCGGTAAGCGGCGTCGGGCGCGCTGCCGCCATGGCGGCAGTGATCGCGGCTGTCGTCCTCGTCGCGGTGTTCCTCTTCGGCGGCGGCGGGTCGGGCTATTCCGTCACCGCGGACTTCCTCAACGCCGGGCAGCTCGTGAACGGGAACCCGGTCCAGACCGGTGGCACGCCGATCGGGTCGGTCAAGGACATCGACATCACCGACGAGGGCCAGGCCGTGATCGAGTTCTCCGTCGAGGACGACCACGTGCCGTTGCCCGAGGGCACGCACGCAACCATCCGCCAGTTCTCGCAGTCGGGCATCGCGAACCGCTACATCGACCTGACGTTCCCGCCCGAGGCGCAGTCCCAAGGCCGCACGATCGACGACGGCGGTCACATCGGCGCCGACAACACGACGACCGCCGTCGACCTCGACGAGCTGTTCAACACGCTCGACCCGCCGACGCGGAAGGCGCTCCAGGGCTTCTTCAAGGGGCAGGCGCGCCAGTTCAGCTCGATGGGCAAGGAGGCGAACGTCGGCTTCCAGTACCTGAACCCCGCGCTCTCGACGTCGAGCCGCTTCTTCAACGAGCTGACGCGCGACACGCCTGTGCTCGAGCGGTTCCTCGTCGACTCGTCGCAGCTCGTGACCGCGCTGGCCGAGAAGCGCGACGACCTCGCCTCTCTGATCCAGCAGCTGAGCACGACGACGACGGCGCTCGCCAGCCAGAAGGAGGCGCTCGCCGACTCGATCACGGAGCTGCCGCCTTTCATGCGGCAGGCGAACACGACCTTCGTGAACCTCCGCGGCGCGCTCGACGACGTCGACCCGCTGGTCGAGGCGTCCAAGCCCGCCGTGCGCCAGCTCGGTCCGTTCCTGGAGGATGCGCGCGCGCTCGCGGCCGACGCCGAGCCCACGGTGCGCGACCTGCGGATCACGATCGACCGCTCGGGCAAGGACAACGACCTGATCGACCTGCTCGATTCCTTCCCCGCGCTGGCCGACCTCGCGGTGGTCACGCGCGACCGGACGGCGTCGCCCGGCGGCAGCGCCGTCGACGTGGGCGAGACACGCGGGTCGCTCGTCGAGTCGACGGAGGCGTTCAAGAACGCCGCACCTGTGATCGCGTTCGGCCGCCCGTACACGCCTGACTTCTTCGGCTGGTTCGACGACTTCTCGACAACCGGCGCCGGGTTCGACGCGCTGGGTGCCACGGCACGCGGCCACCTCGTGTTCGTCGAGAACCTGGGCGGCACGTCGGCCGGTCACTTCGACCGCTGCCCGGGTAGCGCCGAGCCCGCCCTCCCCGACGGGTCGAACGTGCTGACCGAGGAGGAGCAGGAAGAGCTCAGGTGCACGGAAGAGGACAGGGCGAGCGACTGATGCGGCGCCTCGTCAGCGTTCTCTTCGTGGTCGCGGCCGGTGCGGGCGCGTTCGTCTTCGGCGGCGCGTCCGACGACAGCGGCGACTCCGCGACCTACAAGATCCAGTTCGACAACGCGTTCGGCCTCGTCGAGCAGGGTGACTTCAGGATTGGCGGCGTCACCGCAGGGGAGACGAGCGCCTTCGAGGTGGTGAAGGTGGACGGGCGCGCGGTCGCGGAGGTCGAGGCCAAGGTCACCGAGCCGGGCTTCGCCGACCTGCGCGAGGACGCGACCTGCGAGATCAAGCCGCAGTCGCTGATCGGCGAGTACTACGCCGACTGCCAGCCGGGCACGTCCGACGAGAGGCTGCCGACCGACGGGAGCGCGGCGATCCCGTACAAGCAGAACTTCTCGACCATTCCGCCGGACCTGGTGAACGACATCATGCGGCGCCCGGTCCGGGAACGCCTCCGCCTGATCCTCGCCGAGCTCGGGACCGGCCTGGCCGGGCGCCCCGACGACCTCGCTGCGGCGCTCGAGCGCGCGCATCCCGGCCTACGCGAGACGAGCCGCGTCCTACGGATCCTGGGTGAGCAGAACGACGTAATCGAGCGCTTCATCAGGGACGCCGACACCGTCGTCAACGAGCTCGAGCAGAACAAGCAGGACGTTGGGCGCTGGGTGACCGCTTCGGCCGACGCTGCGGAGGTCTCGGCCACCCGCAGCGCCGAGCTTCAGGAGACGTTCCACAAGCTCCCCGTCTTCCTCGACGAGCTCCGGCCGACCATGCGAGCGCTCGGCGAGACCGCCGATCAGCAGATCCCGCTGCTGGTCGACCTGAGGCGAGCTGCGCCCGACCTGCACGAGTTCTTCCAGCGGCTCGGCCCGTTCTCCAGGGCATCGCTGCCCGCGCTCGAGTCGCTCGGCGACTCGTCGAAGGCCGGCACGCGCGCCTTCCAGCACGGCAGCGAGGAGGTCGCCGAGCTGCTCGCGCTGTCCAAGGACGCGCCCGGATTTGCCAAGCCGCTGCGCCAGTTCCTCGAGACGATGGACGACCGCGACCGTGCGCTCGAGAACGACGCGCGCGCGAAGGCGAGCGCTCCGCCCGAGCCCGACCCCACCGCGATCCCCGACGACGCGAACTTCCGCGGCCTCGCGCCCGAGGGCGGCTTCACCGGGCTCGAGGGGGTCTGGGACTACATCTACTGGCAGACGCTCAGCATCAACATGCTGGACGACGTCGGCCACATCGTGCGGCTCGGCCTGACGATCTCCGAGAACCGCTGTTCGCAGATCCGCAACTACCCGCCGGCGCCCGAGGGCGATCCCGAACACGAGGAGGACAAGGAGCTCTTCGAGACCTGCAACCAGTGGATCGGGCCGCACCAGCCGGGCGTCAACGAGCCCGACTTCACTATCGAAGGCGCCAAGGCGTCGAGCTCCGCGGGTGAAACTGACGAACGGGGCTCCTCGCGCCGCACGGTCGACCGCCGCGGCCCAGGCGAGCTCGAGGCGCCGCCGATCCCGGGCAAGCCGGACCCATCGGTCCCGAACGTGACGCTCCCGCCGCTCGTGCGCGACCTGATCGAGCAGCTGGCGCCCGAGAAGGTGCCGGATGACCTGAACCAGCGCATCCCCGAGATTCCCGACCCGCAGGCGTCGCCCGAGACGCTCCTCGACTTCCTGCTCACGCCATGACCCGCCGACCTGCCGCATCCATCGTCGCGAGCCCGGTCCTTATCGGGGCGGTCACGCTGCTCGTGACGATCGTCGCTGTCTTCCTCGCCTACAACGCGAACACGGGGCTCCCGTTCGTGCCCACGTACGACATCAAGGCGGAGCTGCCGAGCGGCGCGAAGCTCGTGAAGGGCAACGAGGTGCGTGTCGGCGGGTTCCGTGTCGGCCTGATCGAGGAGATCGAGCCGACGGTCGTCGACGGCAAGAGCGTCGCGCTCGCCAGCCTGAAGCTCGACAAGGTCGTCGAGCCGTTGTCGACTGACACGTCGATCCGCGTCCGGCCGCGCTCGGCGCTCGGGCTGCGGTTCGTCCAGGTGACCCCAGGAACGTCGGAGCAGACGCTCAAGGCGGGCGACACGATCCCGCTCGAGAACACCTCCGAGTCGCTCGACCTGGAGGACATCTACGCGGTCTTCCAGGGCAAGACCCGCAATCACGTGCGCGCGGCCACGACCGGCTTCGGCGACGCGTTCGCCGGGCGCGGGCCGGCCCTGAACGAGGCGATCGAGGCGCTCAACCCCTTCTTCCTCCACCTGACGCCCGTGATGCAGAACCTGGCCGATCCGAGGACGGACCTCGACCAGTTCTTCCGCGCGCTCGGCCGCGCTTCCGCCGAGGCGGCACCCGTTGCGGCTGCGCAGGCCGAGGTGTTCACCCACATGGCGGACACCTTCGAGGCATTCGTCCGCGACCCGACGGCGCTCCAGCAGACGATCGAGAAGTCGCCGCCGACGCTCGACACCTCGATTGCCTCGCTGAGGGTGCAGCGCCCCTTCCTCGAGGACTTCGCCGACCTCTCGGCGCGGCTGCGCCCAGCCGCGCGCGAGCTGCCGCGGTCGCTGCCGGCGATCAACGCAGCGTTCAAGGTGGGCACTCCC
>Ga0299907_10003293_pt1 | contig 10300 bp, 13 predicted proteins | sample RVTome_16_FD_198680 | JGI IMG/M metagenome (GOLD analysis project Ga0299907, IMG submission 198680) | Soil microbial communities from uranium-contaminated site in the Upper Colorado River Basin, Wyoming, United States - RVT152D67 (version 2) ... | reverse complement strand
GAGATCACGACCACGCCGATCTGTCGACTTTGGTGATCGCCGCCCACGTCCTCGGCATGTACGGCCTCGCACCACTGATCGGTCGTTGGGCAGACCGGTTCGGGCGGGTGCGAATGCTGACCGTCGGGGCCGGGATCCTGGCCATGGGCACCGTCATCGCGGTGGTGGCCGGATATGTCCCCGGCCTCGTGTTCGCCGGTCTGTTCCTCCTCGGGATTGGATGGAGCTTCGCCCTCATCGCAGGGTCGGCGTTGCTGACCGAGAGTCTCGCCATCGAAGAGCGGCCGGGGGCACAGGGTCTTGCTGACGTGGCGATGAGCGTCCTCGGAGCGACCGCGGCGTTCTCATCCGGGTTCGTGAAGGAGATGGTGGGTTATCACTGGCTCGCCAACTTCGCGACCGCTGCCGCCATCCTCATCCTGTTCACCGCCCGAGCGGTCGGAAGACGCCGGCCCCGTGTTGCGGTCTGACCGAAATCAGTGCCAGTAGGCTCCTGTCAGTGTCCCGTCGTATCGAGCTCGACATCTCCGAATCCGTGTGGCAGGAGCTCAATCGTCGCCAGGCCGAGATCGGCGGCGACCTCTCACACATCGTCGATTCGGCGCTGGCCGGCGTCTTCGACCTCGAACGTCATTCGCTTTTCCAGGTCTCCACGTCGAATGCGCTCGTACAGGGCGTGTTTGCGGGGGCGATCACCGTCGCAGAGTTGCGACGTCACGGAGACTTCGGTCTGGGGACCTTCGCCGGGCTCGACGGCGAACTGATCATGCTCGAGGGAAGCTGCTATCGAGCGGGGTTCGGAGGACACGTCGACCCGGCCGACGACGCCCGGGAGGTTCCGTTCGCCCTTGTGACCCGATTCAGCTCCGACCTCGAAGAGACGATCGAAGACGTACCGGCGATTCATGCACTCACTTCCGCTATCGACCGGCTCCTGCCCTCCCAGAACCTGTTCGCCGGTATCCGAATCGACGGCGTCTTTGGCTCATTGATGATGAGAGCCGCCTGCCCTGCGTTGGATGGCGAAGGGCTTCTCGAGGCAACCAGACATCAAAGTGAGTTCCAGGCCGACGATGTCGCCGGGTCTCTCGTCGGCTTCTGGGCCCCGGAGTACTCCCAGGCAGTCAGTGTGCCCGGATACCACTTCCACTTTCTTTCCGAGGATCGTGGGCTCGGGGGACACGTCCTCGACGTGCGTGCGGGATCACTTGCCGTTCAGCTTCAAACCGAGTCTGATGTGCACATCGCCATGCCTGAGACCGCTGAGTTCCTCGCCGCCGACCTGACCGGGGAGCACCGCGATGCGTTGGACGCCGCCGAGACCACGTCGCACAGCGGTTGAAGCTCGGGCGTCTGCTTGGAAAAGGGTTTATCCGCCCTGGTGTCTAGCCGCTTCTATCCGAGACCTTCGAAGAATCGGATGATGGCCTCGGTGTCATCGGAAAATGCCCACCGCTCGGTGATCTTGCCGTCCTTGACGTGTGCAATCTCTGCTGTTCGATAGGTAAACGACTCATCTTCGGTGCGGACGGTTGCCGTGATCAGGCCCACCACGTGATCATCGCTGGCGGTGATGTCATGTATCTCGATGTCGAACTCGAGATCTTGGAGGCCCTCCATCGATTGGAGCATCGCCTCTTTGCCCCGCAACGGCTCGGCGCCTATCTGATACCAGACCACGTCGTCTGCGATCAGGTCGGTCGCGGACATGTCGCCCGCATTGAACTTCTCCAGCGCCGTGCGGTATACGGTCGCATTGGGATGCTCGGCCATGGGTATCAATCCTCTCTGGGTTGCAACTGATCACTCGTGCCGGTTTCGGGGCACATCTCGGTCGACCGCGAGTAGTACATCAACAAGGCGACGAGCGCAACGAGTTTCTTGCTACTCCGCTGACTGCTCGGCCAGCATCCACGCGGCATAGGCCTTGGGCCATGAGTGATCCTGCGGTTCGGTCCGATAGCGCCGATCGGCCTCCTCCAGCCAGTCCGCCAGCCCGTCAATCTCCATGTCGGATCCCAGCACGCCATTGAGATCGTCGACGAGCCGTTCGGCATACCACCGGGCCCATGCCGGATTGACCCCGCCGGTTGCCTCGTGGTGGGCCTTTGCTGTGCTCACCAGGTGATGCACGATCTCGTCGAAGGGGTCGGTATCGCTCATAGACGAAGGCTAGGCGATCGATAGGTGGTCGCAATTGGAGACCGGCCGCCTACGAGTGATCGATTGGGACCGGTAGCGTGCACCGTCATGCCAGACGACGTTGCCCGACTCGTCGACGCGGTCAGACGTCATTACGACGACGGCTGTTTCGCCTGTGGTCGGGAAAACCCCATCGGACTCCATCTCGATGATTTCGCTCTCGACGACGGCCGGGTCAGTGCCCGGTTCACCCCGCGTGCGGCGTATCGGGGAGCGGGCAACACACTGCATGGGGGCGTGGCCGCAACGGCGCTCGACGAGATACTGGTCTGGGCCGGCATCCTCGTCGAAGGGGTGCTCTCGGTCACCGGGAACGTCGGGCTTCGTTTTCGTCGACCCGTCTCTGTCGACGATGCGATCGTCGTCTCCGGTGGGGTCGATGAGAGACGCGGTAGAAGACTTCAGCTCTCGGGTGAACTGTTGGTTGACGACGAGCCGAGGGTCGAGGCATCCGGGCTGTACCTGGTGACCAGGTCGGTAGCGGACATGCTCGCTCAACATCGCGATCCGGCCCCCACGTGAGGTCACACTCGATGACGGTTGACCCCCAGACACATCTCTCCCACCTGGAATGTGGCACCTGCTCTGCACGGGAGGAGCCCAATCGGCTCCAATCCAGGTGCGGGTCGTGTTCCGGGCCGCTGCTCGCCCGCTATCGGCTGACCGACCCAGCGATTCCCAGTCTCGAAGAGGTCCTGTCCCGCCCGCCCGGCCAGTTCCGCTTCCACGAGGTGCTCCCCAATGCCGCCGGAGGCGACACCCGCACTCTGGGGGAGGGGGCGACACCCATGCTCCGGGCCGGAGCGCTGGGAACCTCGGTCTGGGTCAAAGACGAGGCGCAGAATCCCACAGGCTCGTTCAAGGCAAGAGGGATGGCGGTCGCCCTCGCCCGAAATTTCGAACTCGGAGCCAGAGAATTTCACCTGCCTTCCAACGGAAACGCCGGGGCCGCTGCCGCCGCCTATGCCGCCCTCCACGGGGTGCGTGTAACCGTGGCGGTTCCGGCGAATACCCCAGAAGCGTTGGTGGCGATGGCGCGACTCTGCGGCGCCGAAGTGCTTCGTGTGGAAGGAACCATCGCCGATGCCGCGGCGAGCCTCGCCGGCAAACAAGGCGACGATGCCTTCTCCCTGGCCACCCTGGGCGAGCCCTATCGGGTGGAGGGCAAGAAGATGATGGGCTACGAGATCTTTTGGGATCTTGGTCACGTTCCCGACGTGATCTTCTACCCGACGGGCGGTGGCACCGGTCTGGTGGGCATGGCCAAGGCGTTCGACGAGATGGAGGAGCTGGGCTGGATCGGCTCGGAGCGACCACGGATGGTCGCAGTCCAGTCGGCTTCCTGTGCACCGATCGTCCGAGCATTCCACGCCGGCGCCACACACGCCGACCCCTGGGTCGACCCAGAAGTGAGCTCGGCTTACGGTCTAAGGGTGCCATCGGCCATCGGTGACAGGTTGATGCTCTCCGCTCTCAGGGACACCCGGGGGACCGCGATCGCCGTCGCCGAGCATGATCTGGACGAGGCCACCTCTCGTCTGGCGTCCCGGGCGGGAATCTCCGGCTCACCCGAAGGGGGAGCCTGTCTCGCCGCCTACGAGCAGCTGCTCGCCGAAGGCTGGCTGTTGCCTCATGAGGAGGTCGTATTGTTCAACACTGGCGCTGCCGCCAACTATTGGTGAGCTGACAGGGGAGACTGACAGGTGTCAGCGGCTGTCGATCGCGGCCCGCTGGAAGATGGGAACGGTGGCCTCGATCACGTCTATCGCGGCGCTGAGGGTGATCCGGAAGTATCCGGGAGCGGCACATGTGGCGCCGGGCAAAGCCAGAACCCCGGCTTCGGCGAGCCTGCGTGTGAAGACCGCATCGTCCGGGTCAGGGGATCGAACCCAAAGATAGAAAGTGCCTTGCGGGGATTGAAGGTCATATCCGGCTTCCCGGAGCCCGGCCACCAGGAAATCACGCTTCCGCTCCAGCTCGCCGAGATCGATTGAGAGTTTGTGGAGCTCGGACAGCGAGTACTGCATCACGGCACTGGGAAAGAGCCACCCGCCGGCCACCTGGGCCATGAAGAGGTCGCTGCGCAAACTCTCCCGACCCGGCATCGAAGGCGCCAATGCCAGCCAGCCAATTCGTTGGCCCGGGGTGAGCAGGATCTTGGCGTAGCTGTACGAAATCATTGTGTTGGGGTAGTACTCCGCCGGGCTGGTGAAGTTGGCATCGCTGAACACCAGTCTCGAGTAGGGCTCGTCGGAGAGCAGGAAGATTGGCTCGCCGAACCGTTGCGACGCGTCAGTCAACAAGTCGGCGAGACCCCGAAGGGTGGCCGGCGGGTAGATGCGCCCCGTCGGGTTGTGCGGTGTGTTCACGATCACCAGACGGGTCTTGTCGGTGATGGCGGTGGCGATGCGTTCCAGATCCAAGTCGTGGTCGTCGCCTCGCACCGGGACACTGACCGGAATGGCCCCGGCCGAGAGGATCATCGACTCGTAAAAGAACCACGGGGGTTCTGAGTAGAGAACTTCGTCGCCGATGTCAACCACGGCCTCGAGGGCAGTGGCGATTGCCCCGAACGCGCCAGGAGTCATGGCGATGTCCTCGGGGTGGAAAGGCTGGCCCCGCCACTCTCGAAGGTAATCGGCCACCAAACGCCGGGACTCATCCTCGGAGAACTTGTAGGCGTAGTGGCTCTTGTCACGAGGCTCGGTTGCGGCCGCCAGGGCAGAAGGGAAACCGTCGATCACCATCTCTTGAGGATTCCCAAACGCGAGATCGGCCACCCCCGACCGACGACGGTGCTCCTCCCAGACCGGGAGAAAGGAGAGCAGTGGCTCATTCGCCTTGGTGATGGCGGTGATACGAGCAGTGGTCATCGGGCCAGCCTATCCGCCGATCAGAGCCGCCCCGTCAGCCGGGTCGACCAGACTCAGGAGTTGAGGGCGTCGAGCAAAGCGTCGAGAAGGCCAAGCCCTGCGAACATCACCGCAGCGCTGACCACGGCGAGAACAAGCAGATAACCCACCTGCTTGATGGACGACTCCGGCCGATGGGATCGACGGGGGACAAGCGCGCGAAACAACTGATTGGTCTCGACTGAAGTGTCCCTTTGCCCCATGATCTCGGGAACATGATCGGCCCATCGAGGGGGATTGATAGGGACCAGATCGATAAGCCCGGAACTGACTAGCCCCGGATGGCATGTCGGGGATGCGCCGACCGGTGCGATACCGTCGAGGGAGTGCCGCGTGTGTTGATAGTCGGAGCTAGCCGAGGGATCGGCCTCGGGCTAGTCGACGTCCATGTGAGAGCTGGGTGGACGGTCGACGCCACCACCCGCGACGGGTCATCACCGATCGGACATCCCGACGTCACGACCCATCGACTCGAGGTGCGTGATCGCGACCAGCTCGGAACCTTGATCTCCAACCTCGGCGAGCCGGTCGATCGGATCATCCACAACGCCGGGATTCTGCGAGCGCCGCGCTCCGACCTGATGGAAATCAACGCCGAGGCCCCGGTTGTTGTCGTGGAGGCGCTCCTCGATGCCCGCAGACTGAGCCCGGACGGCACGATTGCCATCATGACGTCGCAAATGGGATCCCGGCGGGGGAGATCGGGGAGTCTGGGTGACTACGGCGACTCCAAGGCCGTCCTCAACGACGAGTTTCGCAAGCGCAGCGCGCGATGGCGTGAGGCGGGAGCCATCGCCGTTGTCATCCACCCGGGATGGGTGCGCACCGACATGGGAGGACGGGGGGCGGCGATCGGCGTGTCCGAGAGTGTCGAGGGGATCATCGAGGTGCTCGACGGTTTGACCGTCGACGACCACGGCGCCTTCCTCACTTGGGACGGCCGGGTTCATCCCTGGTGAGGTATCAATCGGGTGCCATCACCGCCAGGACGGGCACCGTGGCCTTCATCAGCACGTCCTGGGCGTGACTCCCGAGTAGGGCCTTGCCGGTCGACGTCCTCCTCTTGTACCCGATGACGAGCACCTCGGCGTCGAACTGATCTACGGCCTGGATCAGGTCTTCTGCTGGTGTTTGGTCTCTGACGTATTCGTGGATCTCATGGTCCACACCACGCGCATTCAGTTCGGTGGCCAAGACGTCCAGGGCTTTCTGATAGCTGAGGTATTCGCCATCTTTGGTCTTGGACCCTCCCCGCATCGAATGCACGACGATGAGGCGGCTGGCTCGACGCTGTGCTTCCTCGATGGCGAGATCGAGGGCCTTTCTGCCTTCCGGGCTGTCGATGAACCCAACGACTACTGCCATTTTCTGCTGTTCCTTTCCAGTGCGCCGCAGGTTATCGAATGCAACCGCGTCTCGTTCCTAATGCTGTAGGGACCATATGCGGTCCCTACAGCGTCTGGAAACGAACCCCTTCCATTTGCCGTCCGCTTTCGCGACCGTATTGGGATGGGACAAGCTGGCAAAGAGTTGATGGCATACGCAGCGTCGAACGCTGGTGTGGTGACTCGGGCCGAGGCACTCGCCCTCGGGGTGTCCTCGACATCAATCAAACGTTGGGTGAGCGAAGGACGTCTGGTGAGAGTGGGGACCGGTCTCTATGTACTCCCCGGTGTGTTGACCAGCGAGCGGTCCCTCTTGGCAGCCGCCACGAAAGCGTTGGGCGCCGTGGTCTCACACGAGTCGGCGGCGCGGCTTCACCGGCTCGACGGTCTCGACCCGAGACGGGTTGCGGTCACGGTGCCGGTGCGGCGGAGCAATCGCTTTGTGGACGTCATCGTCCATCAGTCCACCGATCTAGGCGATTGGGAAACCACAGAAATGAACGGATTGACCACAACCGACGCGCCTCGAACGGTCATCGACCTCGCTGCGGTTCTCCCGAAGAGGCTGCTAGCCATGGTTCTCGATCAGGCGGTACGGATGAAACTGACCACCTATGAGGAGGTGTCCGAACGTCTCGAGGCCACCGCCCGTCGTGGCAAGCCGGGTGTCGTTCAGCTGCGACGCCTCTTGATAGTGCGTCTCGGCGCCAGTTTCGTCTCGGACAGCACTCTCGAGACCATGGGTCTGGAACTCATCGGGAAGGCGGGTCTTCCTCTTCCATCGACGCAGTTCCGCCCCGGTTGGTTGAGAAAGGTCAACGGCCGTGTGGACATGGCCTACGTCGAAGAAAGGATCATTATCGAGTGGGATAGCCTGAGATGGCACGGCACTCCGAAGTCGTTTCAACTCGATCGCCAGCGCGACAATCTGGCGCAACTCGCCGGCTGGATCGTGCTCCGCTTCACGTGGGAGGACATCACCCAACGCCCGTCGTATGTTGTCGGATCCATACGCGAGGCCCTTTCGAAACGCTCTAGGGACCAAATACGGTCCCCACAGCATTAGGAAACGGGTGGCGTGCCGTGGGTGTGGAAGGTGTCGATGGTCTTCAGGCCCCATGCCTGGCCTTTCGCCCGCTCTTCTTGGGTCCAGTTCACCACCGGCCAGTCGGGGGCAAGCATGAGTCGGGCTCCTGCGTTGCACAACTCCACCCGGTTGCCGCCCGGCTCCCACACGTATAGAAAGAAAGTCTGCTGGATCGCGTGCTTGTGAGGGCCTGTCTCGATGTGGATTCCGTTCTCAAGACAGACGTCGGCAGCCCTCAAGATGTCCTCGCGGGTGTCGGTGGCCAACGAGATGTGATGCAGGCGCCCGCTGCTGCCGGTCCAGTCGGCGCTGTAGACGACATCGTATGACTTGTCGCTGAAGGTAACCCAGGTCGCCGCGGGGAGGCCTTCCTCGCCGAGAATCTGTTCAGTGCGCATCGCCCCCAGCGCGTGCTCGAAGAAGTCGGCGTTGGCCGGGACGTCAGCGGCCAGGTAGTTGACGTGGTCGAGCCGCCTCACATTGGCCCCCCGACCGGGGAAGCGGGCGGCTTGGTTCTTCAGCGAAGGCGTCAGCTCCTCGGGCGCCTGGTACCACTCGGTCTCCCAGTACAGGCCAACATCGTGCCCGTCGGGATCCTGTAACAGATAGATGGCCCCCAGACCGAGCTCATCTTCGACCCATCTTCCCCCTGCTCCCTGCGACTCGAGCTGATCGACCTTCCGGCTCAGCGACTCCTGGCTCGAGGCGCGGATGTAGGTCCGCCCCACCCCGGAGGTGTCGTGGTCGGTGAGCTTGATGGTGAATCGCTCGTAGTCGTCCCATGCATGCAGATAAGTGGAGTCGTCTCGGATCCCCACCTCGTCCATTGCCATGAGGTCGACAAAGAAGCGACGGCTCTCCTCGAAGGTCGGCGTCAATAGCTCTACCGAACCGACGTGCGCCAGGTCTCGACTGCGTCCTGTCATTCCGTTCCCGTTGGTCTGGACATCGCGGAGCTGGCTCCTTGCCGGTGGGGAGTTCGGAGCCTAACCCGGCTCCTATCCGGCAAGTCTCGCCGCGTTGAGCCTGTTCGGGCTGGATCTAGCATGCCGCGGCCCATGGACTTGGTCACCTCGCTTCCTGCCTTTGTCGTGGCAGTTGTCCTCATCTCGGCTTCGCCAGGCCCGGCGATGGCCCTGATATTCCGCCGCGCCGCGATCGGGGGCTACTCCGGCTCCGTTCCGATAGTGCTGGGGCTCGAAGCCGGGGTCTATCTGTGGGCCCTGGCCGCCGCAGCCGGCTTTGCCGCGTTGATGGCTGCATCACAGGTGGCTTTTGTCATTCTCAAAGTCGTCGGGGCGATCGTTCTGTTGGTCATGGGAATCCGCTCGTGGCGGCAGGCCTGGCGCTCCCGTGGCGTTGCCGACGGCCCGCCCATTGACACGGAGGCGCAGAGCGGCCTTGGTAATCGAGGAAGGGGGCGAGCGTTTGGGGAGGGGCTCGTTGTTCAGCTCGCCAACCCCAAGGCAGCCGTGTTCATGGTCGCGTTCTAGCCTCAGTTCGTCCCCGCGGATCGGAACCTGTTCACGACGACCGCGGTGTTGGCCGTGCTCGAGGTCGGCATCGACACGATCCTGCATCTCGGATTGGCGGCCGGGTGTCGGGCGCGGGGCTGGTTCGCCCGTTCGACCGTACGTCGACGTCTTGAGTATGTCAGCGGGACGGTTCTATTCGCCCTTGGTCTGCGCGTGCCACCACATCTCACTGACCGCGCGGAGATCAGGCCTTCCTGCGAGCTTTCAGGATCGATCGAAGCACAAGCAGGGCAACGATCGCCACCATCTGACCGGTCACGATCACGCGACTGACGTCGACTGCCGGGACCCAGACGACGTCATCGCCCTTGATTTGAAATGCCCCGATCGGCCGAGCCGTTATGCCCATTCCAGCGCCCCGGCCTGCCGGAGCGGTCTCCGAGCCCTCACCTTCACCACTTCCCATGCCGCCACGGACCGATGCGGCAGGAATCAGGGTGACGCCATTGGACTGGTAGGGCGCTCCGTAGACCTTCTCCACGGTCACCAGGTCCCTTGTTTTCGCCAAGATCTCTTCGAACTGGCTCACGATTGGCTCCTTTCGCTAGCGGCGGCTGCGTGAGGCCGTATTGGCCCTTTACCCCCGGATCCGGCGCGCTACTCGGATATGAACCCGGCCCGGACTACGGGCCGGGCTCGAACGAGACGCTGTAGGGACCATATGTGGTCCCTACAGCATTAGGAACGGGTATGTCAGGTCTGCTCGGCTAGCCGGCTGGCCAGGGTGGCCAGCATGCCCATGCCCACCGTGGGGCGTTCCTCGAGGATCGAGAGCATGTCGGCGCCGGTGAGGACGAGGCCATGGACGCCATCCTCGCCGGCGTCCACATTGGCGACTCTCCGTCCGCCCACCAACAATGCGAGCTCACCCACGATTTGGCCCGGCCCGTAGTGGCTGATCACGTGGCGGGCTCCTTCTCTTGTCTTGGAGACAACGGCCGATCCTCCAACGATCACCAGCATCTCCGAACCAGGATCACCATCTTGATAGATGTGCTCGCCGGGCCCGAACCTGACTTCGGTGGTAGCGGAAGCGATCAGTTCGAGGTCCTCGGGATCGAGGTCGGTGAACATCGACACGGCATGCAGGGCAAGCACCCGATCCATCTGATCCAACGTCTCGACATTGTCAGCCATCGGCGTCAAGCCTGCCACGGCGGACCGTACGATGTCAGCCGA
>Ga0299907_10003292_pt1 | contig 10304 bp, 7 predicted proteins | sample RVTome_16_FD_198680 | JGI IMG/M metagenome (GOLD analysis project Ga0299907, IMG submission 198680) | Soil microbial communities from uranium-contaminated site in the Upper Colorado River Basin, Wyoming, United States - RVT152D67 (version 2) ... | reverse complement strand
CTCGCGGTTCTGATCGCACTCGTAGTACACCGCGAAGATGGCGGGATTCGCCTCCTGCGCGAGCGTCGCGGCCGGGGCCGCGAGGCCCCCGAGCACGAACGCCAGTGTGAAGACGCGCTTCATGACACACTCCTGTGGCCGAGGGGCGTGAGTCGAGCGCCGGGCACGGGCCGAAACGGTGGGACAGATCGGTGGCCCGACGCCGGCCGACGGACCGGCCCCTCTGACGGCGCCGCCGACTGGACGCGCCCCCGGGACAACGCGCACCTTGGCGGGGACGATGCAGCAAATGGCCGGGGATGCTAGATCCGCGGACGTAGGGGCGCAATGCGGGATTATTCGCCCCACGCACCCGCACCCCGTCGTGCGCTCACGGGTCCCTCCGCTTTTCCGCGTCGCGCCGCCAGTGTCGCGGGCGAGGGCGCCGGCACGTGGCGTGCTGCCATTCTCCGGGGCGCGGGGCATGCCGGTGGAGGGGAGCGGGGATGGCCGGATGTCGTTGACACTTTTCAAGAAGACGAACTTCTCCGGCCGGAGCCACCCGGTCACCTCGAGCCATCCCAACCTGCGGGCGACGCCGGTCGGGTATCGGACCCGCTCGCTGACCCTGAGCTCCGAGACCGATCGGGCCCTCCTCTTCAGCAGGAGGCAGTACGGCGGCAGGGTGGCCTTCGCGTGCGGCAGTCGGGAGGTGCCGCACTGCGGGCGCGAGTTCTTCAGACCTCTGCGCGCCGTGCGGATCGATCCGTTCCGGCTGCATCTGAACGTGACCGTGGTCCGGAGCGGCCGGGACTTCCCGGGGTCATGGACCGGTGAGCGGGATGCCCTCGCGGCGATCGACGCCGCGATCGACTGGGCGAACCGTGTGTGGGCCACCGGCATGTTGTGGCTCGAACGGAAGAGCACACGGGTTCTTCATGACCCGAGGACGTTCGAGCTGAGGTGGCCGTGGTCGCGGGTACCGTCGGAGTGGACCAGATCGGGGATGATCGACGTCGTGTTCGTCCACCGGATCGGACGTCGCGGCAGCTTCGCCAGGAGGACCCCTCCACTCGACCGTTCGACGATCGTCCTCGGGCGGATGGTGAAGCGGGGCGAGATCCGGAACGAGCTCATGGGCCACGGCCTCGCGCACGAGCTCGGCCACCGTCTCGGACTCGGACACGCGTCGCCGCGGGACGATCGCCTGAACCTGATGGCGCCCGGGAGCCCGATCAGCCTGGACCCGGCGAACCTCCGGCTGCACCCGGATCAGATCGAGCGGGTGCACCGGAGCCTGGCGGCGAACCGTGGCCGGCAGGTGGAGCGGCACAACTAGCGGTGGCCGCAGTCCGGCCCCGGCCACGTCGGGACGCCCACCGATCGAGAGGTCGAAGAGGATCGCGCCGCCGACGATCGGTACGACGTGGTCGGCCACGCGGTAGCCCACATCGCGCGCTCCCACACGAGGCCCTCGGTCCGATCCTCCTTCCGCGGCGCGCCGCCCTTCCGCAGGATCAGCCGATCTCGCCGGGACCGGGCAATGCCACGGGCGCGCTCCGCGGCAGCTGGCTTCCGTCCCCCAGCTCCCCGCGGGTGTTCCGGCCCCAGCAGTAGCCGGTTCCCGAGTCGGTGAGGCCGCAGGTATGGACGGGCCCGGCTTCGAGCTGGACGAAGACGGCGCCTCCGCTCACCGGGGTCGGCGCGTTCCGAGCCTGGTTCGTGCCATCGCCGAGCTGACCCTCGGAGTTGCCCCCCCAGCAGTACGCGGTTCCGTCGCTGGAGAGCCCGCACGTATGGTTCTCTCCCGCGCTGATCGATCGGAAGGCGATTCCCCCCGTGACCGCCGTCGGCGCGATCCGGGCCTGACTCGTGCCGTCCCCGAGGGCGCCGGAGCCGTTGGCTCCCCAGCACCAGGCCGTGCCGCCGGCGGTGAGGCCGCACGTGTGCCGGCCGCCGGCGCTCACCTCTTCGAACGCGAGACCTCCAAGGACGGCGACCGGCTCGGAACGGTGCCCGGTGGTTCCATCGCCGAGCTCTCCGTCGAAGTTCGTGCCCCAGCACCAGGCGGCGCCGTCCGTGGCGACGGCGCAGGTGTGGTTGTCCACCGTCGCCCCGGGAACGTCGATCTGCCGGAAGGTCAGGCCGCCCGCGACGGGCACGGGTGTGTCGCGGTTGGTCGTGCTGCCGTCGCCGAGCTGTCCGTTGTCGTTGACGCCCCAGCAGTACGCCGTTCCGGACACGTTCAGGCCACAGGTATGACTGCCGCTCGCCAGGAGCTGCGAGAATCGGTGTCCGCCGCTCACCGGGACCGGGCTCGTCTGCACGTCCACGCCGCTCACCCCGAACCCGCCTTCGCCGAAGAACGTATTGCCCCAGCAGTACGCGACGCCATCCGACGTGAGCCCGCACACGTGACCGCCCCCGATCGTCAGCTCGTCGAAGTAGAGGAGCCCCGCCTGCACGCGAACGGGCGTGAGACGCCAGTTCGCCGTCACCCCGTCGCCGATCTGGCCGTGCACGTCGTCGCCCCAGCAGTACGCCGTGCCGTGCGAGGTCACGCCACACCCGTTGATTCCGCCGGCCAGGACCCGGACCCAGGCGAGCTCCCCCGCCCGCACGGCCGTGTTCGCTCGACCCGTGACGCCGGAGGCGGCGGCCTCGATGGCGGCGCCGCCGTTCGAGACGGCGGTCACCAGCCCGTCGCCATCCACCCTTGCCACCGCCGGGTTCGAGCTCGTCCACGTGAACGCGACACCGGCGATGGGACTCCCGCTGGCCGCCAGAGCGGTGGCCTCGAGGGCGCGGGTCCCCCCGACGCTGGCGAGGGTGAACGTGTCCGGTTCGATGACGATACGGTTGACGCCGCCGGGCGTGGGAGGCGGCGGTGCCACCGGCCCGGCGTCTCCGCCTCCGCCGCAGGCGCACAGCGCCACGAGGGCGGCGATCCTGAACCCCGCGCTCACGGGAGGTCGAGCCTCCGGACCGTCGGCGCGATGATGTTGCTCTCGAGCAACCAGAGCCGGCCCCGCTTGTCGAACGTGATCGCGGCCGGGAGGTCGAGACCCGTGGCCGCGGCTACGCAGGTGCCGGCCTCCACGTCGCAGCGGTTGACCGTGCCCCCGGCGAGAGGCGCGCCGAGCACGACGGCGAGCCAGCCGTTCTCATCGTACTCCACCACGTAGAGCGATCCGTCGGGTCCGAACTCGACATCGATGACCGAGGTCAGACCGGAAAGCACCACCTCGCAATCGTCCGACGGACACACGACGTGCCGCGCGCCCGGCGCGATCCGCCACACCCGGGACCAGCCGGGCACCCCTGGAGCGCCCGTCAGCTCGCCCACGTAGTACGCGCCGTCGGGTCCGATCGCGACGGACGTCGGGACGGGCTGGACGTAGCAGTCGATCGACGGGTCCGACTCGGCGGTCTTCAGGAACCTCCAGTCGCCGTTCCCATCCACCGGCGGGGTGAGCACCGCCACCCAATCCACGTTTCCGTTGGTGCTCGCCGAGAGGACCGTGTTGCCGGCCGCATCGCCGACCAGCGCCGTGCCGCCGGAGAGCTTCGTGAGGTGGTAGGGGTTCGACTGGGGGCCGGCGCTGAACCCCTGGAAGGGATCCTCCTCGCAGGCCTGGTGCTTCCACCGCGGACCCGCGAACGCGTCGGGGTCGTTGGCGGTCTCGAACGCCTCGATGTCGCCCACCAGCCGCGCGCCTCCGCGGGACACGTGCCACACCGCGGTGCCCGCGGCCAGATCGGGACCTCCGGTCGTGGCGAAGAAGCTCCCGCGACCCGTCACCGCGAGCCCGTTCACCGTCGCGCCGGGGATCGTGGGGACATCGGCGACATGGGCGATCCCCTGTCGGCGGATCTCGTGGATCGAGCTGTTCTGCGCCACGAGGATCCCGCCGTCGGGCGTGGCGGCGATATCGAAGACGGCCGGTGAGAACCCGTGGGGACCGTCGCCCGCCCCGTTCGCGAGGAAGGCCGGTGTGGGGCCGCCACCCTCGGGCATGACGGGGGCATCGCACCCCGCGCCGAGGGCCGAAAGCGCGACCGCGAACGCGAATGACCTTCCGTGTGGTGTCGAGCGCATGGTGAACTCCTTGCCGCACCGCGTGTGCTCCGATCGAAACGAACACCTAGATTCTCGTGGTCGGCTGAAGGCCCGCTTGTCGGGGAATCAATCCTGCGTCAATCCGGGGCCATGTATCATCTCAGACTGCTCGGAGGGGCGCTCCTCGAGGATCCGGCCGGTCACCCGGCGGGGCTCGCCGCCCGGCGGCATCCGATGGCCCTGCTGGCCCTCCTCGCGACGGCCCCCTCCCGCACGCTCAGCCGCAGCAAGCTCGTGGGTCTCCTGTGGCCCGATTCGCCCGAGGTGAAGGGCCGCAACCGGCTCAACACCTACATCCATCAGGTTCGGAGCGAGCTGGGCGAGGACGCGCTCCACTCGACCGGTGGGGACGTCCGGCTCGACGACGCCCGGATCCGCTGCGATGTGTGGGACTTCGAGCGTGCCCTCGAGGCCGCGGACGAGGCCACGGCCGTGGCCCTCTACCGGGGGCCCTACCTCGACGGATTCCAGCTCGGCGGCTCGGTCGAGTTCGAGCAGCGCGTGGACCTGGACCGATCCCGATTCCGGCGCGCGTACCACGACGCGCTCGAGGCCCTGGCGGAGGCCGCGGAGGCCGCGGGGGATCCGAGAGCCGCGGCTCGCCGGTGGAGGGAGCGGGCCGACGACGACCCGTACGACTCGAGGGTGACCCGCCGGCTCATGCTGGTCCTCGCGGAGGCCGGCAACCGGGCGGAGGCGCTCCGCGTGGCCGATGTCCACGCCCGGCTCATGGTGACCGAGCTCGGGGCGCGTCCGAGCGCGGACGTGGTGAGCCTCGCGGAGGCGCTCAGGTCCCGCGATCCGGCGGCGGCGACGACGGAGCCACCGCCCGCTCCCGACCACCCGGCCTCCGCCCCGTCACGCGGACCGCAGCCTCGCACCGATGCGCGGGACGCTGACCTCCCGGAGAAGCAAGGCGTCGGGGGGCCGTCGGAGGGGCCGCGCACGGGAGTCGAGGGGCCCTCGGACGGCCGGCGCACGGACCGAAGGGTGACGCCGATCGCGGTCCTCCTCGTCCTCGGTCTCCTCGGAGCCGGGGCGGTCGCCGGGTGGGTTCTGGCCGGAGCCGGGGACGAGGCGGCGGGCGGCGACGCGGATCTCGCGATCGCGATTCTCCCGTTCGAACGCCTGGCGGGAGACTCGCGGACCGCGGAGGAGTCCGCCGCGCTCGCCGAAGGCCTCCACAGCGACCTCTCGACACGCCTGGCGGGGATCCCGGGACTCGACGTCCGTCCTCGCGCCTCCGTGCTGAGGTTCCGCGGCGACGAGCGCCCGCCGTCGGAGATCGCGAGCGAGCTCGGCGTACGCTGGCTGCTCGTCGCCGAGGTCCAGCGCTCCGGAGACGAGGTCCGGCTCAACGCGAGACTCCTGGACGCCCCCGCGGACCGGCAGGTGTGGACGCAGGCGTTCCGCACGGAGTGGACGGCGGGGAACCTGTTCGACATGCAGGCGGAGATCGCCGGGTCCATCGCCGGCGCGCTCGAGGTCCGGCTGAGCCCCGAGGACGAACGGCGTCTCCGGACCATGCCCACGGAGAACACCGCCGCGTACGAGCTGTATCTGCACGCGCGCGACCTGGATCGGAGCCTCGACGCGGTCGCGGGCGGGGGGCGGAAGATCGAGCTCTATCGCAGGGCGCTCGAGCTCGACCCCGAGTTCGCCGAGGCCTGGGCGTGGATCGCGGACGCGTATGTGGAGAAGGCCTGGGTGAGCGGCGATGTCGAAGTCTGGTTGGACTCCGCCCTTCTGGCGGCCGGGCGAGCGCTGGAGCTCGATCCGGATCTCGCCGACGCCCATTCCCAGATGGGAGACATCCACTGGACGCTCGGTCGAATGGAGAACGCCATCTCCGCGTACGAGCGCGCCCTGGAGCTGCAGCCGAGCCACCCCGAAGCCATCAACAACCTCCTCGCCCTGCTGGAGCGGCGGGGGCGCCTCGCGGACAAGATGAAGTGGACGGAGCGGGCGCGCCGCCTGTCGCCCACATCCTCCCTCCCCATCGCGATCATGGCGTCGCTGAACGCCGCGATCGGGCGGGACGAGACCGCGGACCGCTGGTTCGAGTACGGCCGCGCGCGCGGCCACGACCTGCGCTGGACCGAGTTCCACGTCGCGCTCCACTACCGTCGGGACGTCGAGCGGGCGCGTGCCGTCATCGACGAGCTGGCCCGCGAAGAGGAGGGCTACCGCATCGACCGGCGGCGGGGCGCCCTCGCCCTGTATCGAGGAGACCTGGAGGAGGCCAGACGGCACTACCGGCGACTGTACCCGGGAGTGATGCGGGCGTCGGCTCCCGTCTACGTCGGACTCCTGTGGGATCCCCTCGGTCTCGCCCACGTGCTCCACTTCCTCGGCGATACCGCGCAGGCCAGGGAGATCGCCCGGGAGGTCGTGGACGCGGCGGAACGCGAGCTATCGGCCGATCCCGATCATCTCCCCAGACACCGGCTGGCCGTCGCCAGCCTGATCCTCGGAGACACGGCCGTAGCGCTGGACTGGCTGGAGGACGCCGTCGATGGAGGACACCGCGACGTCCGCCTGCTGGAGACGGTGCCTACGCTGGCCCCGGTGCGTGATCACCCGAGGTTCCGGGTGCTCCTCGACCGCATGAGGACCCTGTTGGCGGAGGAGCGGCGCCGCATCGAGGCGGAGGGCTGGGGGACGCCGGATCAGGGGCGCGACACCGAGAGCTCCCGGACGAGCTCGCGGTAGATCGAGTCACGCCGCTCCCCGGGGGTCGGGTCGGTCGAGAAGGCCCCCAACTGCCTTTCGATCACATCGCAGTCGTCCCGCGCGAGCGCCGCACCCACCCCGCGATCCCCAGCCCGAGCGCCGACGCAATCAGTGCCAGCAGCGTCGGATCGAGCAGCCGCGGCGCCGCCGACGGCACGAGCGCCCGCGCCGCGATGAGCCCCGTCACCCCCGCGCCGATCGCCGCGAGCGCCTCGGGCGTCCCCGCGCGGCGCGCGTGGAGCCCGGCCACGATCGGCACGAACAGGCTCACCGAGAGCAGCGAGTAGAAGATCGTGAGGGCCCCGATCACCGAGGGGATCACGATGGCGAGCGAGACGCCGAGTGTCCCGCCCGCGAGCGCCGCCCCGCGCGCCACCCTGAGGACCTGCCGATCGTCCGCCTCCGGCCGCCCGAACCGCTGGTAGAGGTCTCGCGAGAGCGAGGTCGACAGCATGAACAGGATCGCGTCGGCCGAGCTGATCTCGGCCGAGAACACCGCCGCCAGACCGAGCAGACCGAGCCAGGCGGGGAGCGCGGTCGTCAACACGTGCGGCAGGGCGAGCTCGTGGTGCACCAGAGCCGGGTCGTGGGCGCGCGCAATCATGCCGAGGAGGGCGGGCGCGAACGCGAACACCAGAAGCGTCACACCGGCCGCGGCGAGCCCGATGCGGACGGCCCGCTCGCCGCTCGCCCCGTATACCTTCTGGAGGAGCCCGGGCGAGACGATGAACGCGGGGACGAGGAGCGCGAGGTACATCCACCCGGCCCCTCCGCCCTCGATAAACCTCAGGTAATCGGGGCCGGCGGTCCCCGCGCCCGCCACCACGGCGTCCCACCCGCCGGCGCCCGCGAGCGCCCACGGCACGGCGACCGCGAACCCGAGGAGCAGCACGACGAGCTGGACCAGGTTCACCCAGGCGGCCGCCCGTAGCCCACCCGCGGTGAAGTACACGGTCATGACCAGACCACCGAGGAGCGCCCCGCCCCAGCGGGGCACACCCGCGACCACCTCGAGGATCTCGGCCATCGCGATGAGCTGCCCCGCCAGGATGGCGAGCGTGCCGAGCCACAGGAGAACCGCGATCACGGCCCTGACGGACGCGCCATAGCGCTCCTCGAGATAGTCGCCCACGGTGAGGAGGCCGCGCTCGGAGGCCACGCGCCAGATGCGGGGGCCCACCCAGAACGCGAGGAGGAGGGTCCCGACGCCGGCCGAGCCCACCCACCACCAGGCGCTCAGGCCGTCGCGGTAGCCGAGCCCCGCCGCGCCCACGGTGGAGCCGGCGCCGATGTTGGCCGCGAGGACCGTGGCGAACAGGAGGCCCGGGCCGAGCCTCCGGTCCGCGACGAAGAACCCGCCGCTCCCGCGGACGCGGCGTCCGATCAGGACGCCGAGCCCGATGAGTCCGGCCGAGTAGAGGAGGAGGACCGCGAGGCCGGCGGTCACGGCGGCGGGGGCAGATCCGAGACGGCGGGAAGCCCGGGGAGCCCGGTCGCGTTCCGGACCGCGCGGAGGATGGCCTCGGCCATCACGTCCGCCGCGAGGGCGCCGATCCGCGTCACGTCCGGAGGCGCGCCGGGGTCGACGGCGAGCGCGCCGGTCGCGAGGCCGAACACGGTGTCGCCGTCGCTCGGCGTGTGGGCCGGGTAGATCGCGCGCGCGAGGCCGTCGTGCGCCATCTGGGCGACCTTGGTGATCTGGACCTTGGTGAGCGTGGCGTTCGTGGCGACGACGCCGATGGTCGTGTTGCCTCCGGGCGTGTCGGGCACCGCGCCCGGCGCCTCGCCCCTCAGCAGGCGCCGCGCGTCGGCCAGACCGCCGTCGTCGGTCCGCGCCCCGGCGACCACCCGCCCGGTGGCCGGGTCGATGATGTCGCCCACCGCGTTCACGGCGACCAGCGCGGCGACCGTGAGCCCGTCGTCGAGCGTGATCGAGGCCGTCCCCACGCCGCCCTTCATCGCGTGCTCGCGCCCCCGGAGCTTGCCCACCGACGCGCCGGCGCCCGCCCCCACGCTCCCCTCCTCCGGACGGTCCGTCGAGGCGGCGGCCGCCGCCCGGTAGCCGCAGTCCGGCCCCGGCCGCACGTCGGCCGGCCCGCCGATTCCGAGGTCGAACAGGATGGCCCCGACGACGATCGGCACGACGTGGTCGCCGACCCGGTAGCCCACGTCGCGCTCCTCGAGGTACCGCATGACCCCCGTCGCCGCGTCGAGACCGAAGGCGGATCCGCCGGAGAGGACGACCGCGTGCACGCGCTCCACCGTGTTCACCGGGTCGAGGAGCGCGGTCTCGCGCGTCCCCGGCGCGCCGCCCCGCACGTCGACGCCGCCCACCGCGCCGGCCTCGGCGAGCACGACCGTGCAGCCCGTGGGCCGTTCGGCGAGAGTGTGGTGGCCCACCGCGAGCCCCTCCACGGCGGCGATGCCGGCGTCGTCCATCCGAGCCTCCTTCGGATCCGCGGGACCGGCCTGCGCCGCCAAGCCGCCGTGCGCGATCGCCGCGCCGGCGCACGCGCCGACTGCCCACGCCAGCCAGCATCGAGTCATTCCGTTCCCCCCCGGCCGGGATCGATCGAGAAGACCCCAATTATACCGCCGTCGAGGGCGATGCCACCCGGGGCATCCCATCTGTACGCGGAGCGCGAGGAGGTCTTCCGCGATATCCAGGGGATCAAGGACCGGCCGTACGCGCAGCTCCTGTCCGAGGTCGTCCGCGGGTTCCGGAAGGACCTCCTGGACGCCGAGCGGTTCGTGGGGAGCGGGATGGTCGACCCCGAGAGGTTTCGGGAGCTGGTCGAGGAGATCCCGGTGTCGGAATACTCGCGGTATCCTGCCCTGAGCCCAGCGGCCGTTCTGGCCGCTGTCGGCGACTTCCTTTCCGGGATCGAGTAGACACGGCCCGCCCGAGGCGCGCCTTCACCTCCTCGTCCAGCGCTCCCCGTCGAACTCCCAGGTGTCGCCGAGGTCGGTGAACGGCGGGTCTCCGTCGCGGCGCTGGCGTCCGCCGAAGAGCACGATGCGTTCCCCGTCGAACGCGATCCGGCTCATTCCGCGCGGCGTGGGACCGGCGGCATCGACGCGGGTCCACGAGGACCCGTCCCACGTCCAGGTGTCCGCGAGATCTCCCGCTTCGGTCGCGCCGCCGAACAGGACCAGCGTGTGCCACGTGTCCGCCGTGGCGAGGCCGAAGAACCAGCGGGCCGGCGGACCGTCGTCCGTCAGCCGGCGCCAGACGTCGCCGTCCCAGACCCAGGTGTCGCCGAGTAGCCCGCCGTCGCCGCCCCCCCCGAACAGGAGGCAGCGCCGGGAGACGGGATCCCAGGCCATCTCGTGTCCCGCCCGTGCCGTGGGGCCGGCGGTCGCCGCGCGGACCAACTCGCGGCCGTCCCATTCCCACGTGTCCCCGCGGTACTCGTTGGCCCCATCCCAGCCGCCGAACACGACCACGCGCTCGCGGCTCCGGTCGTAGCAG
>Ga0299907_10003290_pt1 | contig 10306 bp, 5 predicted proteins | sample RVTome_16_FD_198680 | JGI IMG/M metagenome (GOLD analysis project Ga0299907, IMG submission 198680) | Soil microbial communities from uranium-contaminated site in the Upper Colorado River Basin, Wyoming, United States - RVT152D67 (version 2) ... | reverse complement strand
TCGATGCCGTCGGGATCCTGCGCCGTGGCGGTTAGTGGGAACGGCTGGTTCTTGATCCACGGCTGCGTGAACCCGCCCACCTCGACGTCCGTGGGAGGTTGGTTGCCGCCTCCGCCGCATGTGTAGAGGTTCACGTCGTCGATAAACCAGCCGTAATCGTCGCTGCCGGCAAAGCTGTCGGTGCCGATCCGGAACCGGAACCTGACGTTCTGGCCCGCCAGCGAACTCAGGGCGTAGCGACTCGAGATGTAGCCGTTGCTCTCCCTGACGAAGGCGCTTCGGCCCTGGAGGGGGTTGCCGAACCCACTTGTGATCGTCCCGGTGTATCCGTTGACACTCGTTAGGGAACCCGCATCGTTCCACGATGAGCCGTTGTTGACGCTGTACTCGAGCACACCTCCGTCGTAGGCGCCGCTGGCGTCGTCGTCGAAGCCAAAGGAGTGATCGAAGCGCAGATAGGGTGTGCTTCCCGCGGGCAGGGCAGTGCTTGACGTCATCGCGATGGAGTAGTCCCCCACTCCAGGCCGGTCGTAGCCCCAGATGTTGGTGTCACCGCTCGTCGCGAAAGTGGCGTCCAAGCCAATAGGGTTCGGGTTCTGCGGGTAGAACCAGCGGTTGGGGCCGGTGACCGTTTGAAGCGCCCAGTTTCCGCTTGCGGTGTTCTCGAGGTCGTCGAAATACAAGTTGGCGGCAGTCTGACCCACTGGACAAACAGGTGCCTCGGGGTTTGGCGCCGCCGGCGGGAGCGTGGTCATCTCGACCGCGGCGATGGAATCGCCGACCTCGACGCAGTCCGCGGCCGTTATTCCGCCCGTGCCGACCAGGTTGTTGCAGGTTTGCTGAAGCGCCGCGGCGAGGTCGCCGTAGTCGCTCGCCGACGTCAGCATGTTTACCGCGGCCTCGTAGTAGATCCTCGAGGTCTTGGGGATGCCCAAGCCCGTCACCGTTCGGCCGTTGAAGGTTCCGCCGTCCGTCATTAGGAACGCGGCCTTGTTGTTGACTCCGCTGTTGGAGTGAACGCCGCCGCCGTCGGCCTCGGTCGCGTCGGCCGTGTAGTTGGGGCTGGTCATCCGGTCCGGGTCACCGAAGGCCCCCGGGTTCTCCATGTCGCGTATCGCGCCGATGCCGGGGATGTCCTCGCCCATCAGCCACTTCACCGCCGCCGAGTCGGTGCCGGCGCCGTTGCCCTGGTCCATTAGCTCCCCGAACACGTCGGAGAGCGATTCGTTGATTGCGCCGGACTGGTAGTAGTAGAAGAGCGACGAGCTGAAGTCGGTAACCCCGTGCGCGAGCTCGTGGCCCACCACGTCGTCGGCTGCGAACCCGGTCCCGTACACCATCTGAGCACCGTTCCAGAAGGCGTTCTGATAGGGACATTCCATGGGACTGGGGCAATAGCGCACCGTCGAGACAAGAGTCATGCCGTTGTCGTCGAGGCTGTCGCGGCCCAGACCGGCGAAGAAGTCGTACGTGTCGCCGGCGAAGTCATAGGCGTCGTTCACGTCCTGGACCGCGTGCACGGGTCCGCCCTCGGAGCGGACGGGAGTCACGCACGGAAGGTGCCCGCTTGTGCTGTTCGCGTCGCACACGGTCCGGTTCTTCGCGTGGGCGATCTGGTTGAAGTTCAGTGCAACCGACCCGAGCTCGGCGTCGACGAGTACGAACTCGTTGATCGGCGTCGTTGCCTCGGCCGTCACCTCGGTGCGCCAGACCAACCTCGGCGTGCCGAGGCCCGGGCCCCCGAGAATCCTCGAGTCATAGATCCATAACTTCGGCGTAGCTGCCGTCAGGCGTCGCTTGGACACGTTGTGAGCGCGCGCTGCGCTGACCAGTGCGGCGCTCGCGGCCGCGTGGCGCTGGACCCGCGGTTCGGTTCCGATGCGAATTCCAGGCACCGCTTCTCCGTTCGCGGATAGCAGATTGCCACTCGAGTCGAGGTTCACGACCAGCTCTCCGCCGATCACAGGAACTCCCTGATGGTGTTGCTGGAAGCGGACGACCGAGCGTCCACCGGCCAATCGATTCACCGACTCGACACTCAGCTCACCTGCCTGGTCACGGACCCCGAAGCGGTCGCCCAAACGGTGCATGAAGGTGCGCGCGATGGAGGCCGGCGAATCCGAGGCGCCGACATCAGCGGGCCGCGGGATGGGATCACCCGGAGACGAACCGATGAAGCCGACTTTCCCGGTTTCGTCCGAGAACCGAACCTGCGAGGCCCCGGATGCGGCTTGTTGCGATCGGGCGTTTGGCGCGGCCGAGCTTGCAGCCGGCAACAGCGTCACCAATAGCGCCACTAGGGACAACGTTGCGGTCGACCGTCGCCTTAGGAGATGCTTGCGATCACGTATCGGATGCGTCCACGCGCGTCCGAGAGAGTCAAACAATTCAGACACCCCCTGGGGGTCAAAGCGGTCACTTGGGAATCGACCGCACTCGAAAAGTCACGCCAGCCCATCAACAAGAACATGCCGCGTTGTGCACGGGAAAGGGACTTCGACAAAGAAGACGATAAGTCGATCGAAGTTCTGACGACGAATCGTCACATAACGCGCGTACCGATTTGAGTGGCTGACAATTCGTTCCTGTACAGGAGATTCACGGCTGAGGGTTCCAATCCAATCTGTAGGCGGTTGAATGGGGTCACCATCTTCGAGAGGACGAGATGCCCGACAACGCAATGAGGAACGCCCCTAAGGATCCTCTTGGAATTCGGCTACTCGGACCTTTTGCCGTCACGCGCGCCGGTCTGCCCCTCACAGAACGGGAACTCGGGAGTCGAAAGGGGCGCACCCTCCTGAAGCTTCTGATTGTCGAGCGACCTCGCACGGTATCGGTCGATCACGTCGCGGAGGTGCTATGGGGAGAACGTCCGCCCGATCGCCACCAGCGGGTCGTTGCGCAACTGGTGAGCAGGCTTCGCGCAGCGCTGGGCAAGGGGGCTGTGGAGGGGGGTTCAGAGGGATATCGAATCTCGCCCGAATGGTTCGAAGTCGACCTCGACGAAGCGGCACGGTTCATCGAGGAAGCGGAAGCGCGTGCCGCAACTGAGCCTGCACTAGCGTTAATGGCATCGGGTGCCGCGCTTGAGATCCTCCAAAGGGGAGACGTCCTCGAGGATGAACCGTTCGCGGATTGGGCCGAAGGCGCACGGTCAGAGAGCCGGAGCCTCCTAAGGCGGGCGAGGCGCACGGGATGGATCGCGGCCCTTGAGTCCGGCGATTACCAGAACGCCATTCAGTTGGCGCGCTCGGCAACCGAGGATGACGAGCTTGATGAGGAAGCGTGGCGCGCTCTCATGACGGCCTACCACGGCAGCGGGCGCCCGGCTGCGGCAATCGATGTCTTCGATCGGCTGAGGAAGAATCTCGCCGACGAGATGGGCGTCGATCCCGCGCCCGAGACGCAGGCCATTCATCTGCTGATTCTTCGCAACCAACCACTGCCCGAACTGGATGCGCCGGCTGCCGCACTCCCGAAGTCCTTCGATCCCAGTTTCGTGGGCCGGGGCAAGGAGCTGGAATGGTTGGTGTCGCGTTGGGAGTCGGCGGCGAGTGGGGTGCCCGTCTTCAACCTGATCCTCGGCGAGGCGGGCATCGGCAAGACGCGCCTGGCGTCTGAGGTTGCGGAGATCGTGCGCACCACCGGGGGTCGTGTCGTGCAAGCACGGTGCTACGAGGCGGAGCGGTCACTGTTCCTTCAGCCACTCGCGGACGTGGTCCGGTCTCTGGCCCTTGCGGGGGGTCCCGACACACTCCGGGAGCTTGCGGGTGAATGGGCCCCCAACCTCTCTGCTCTCGTGCCGGAGATCGATCTGGTGCTGCGACCACATTCCTATCAACCCTCAACGCCCGAGATCGAGCGCAGAAGAACCTTTGAGGCGATCGCGTCTGTTCTCCGCAAGACGAGCCAACGTACTCCGCTACTGGTCCTTCTTGACGACCTGCACAATGCCGGGTCGTCGACTCTGGAGTGGTTGCACTTTGGTTTTCGCAGGCTTGCCGGTTGCCGGGTCATGTTCTTGGCGACTTTGCGAGCGGATGAACGCCACGAGGCCGAGTCCCACCTGCGCGATGTTGCAGAGAGAATCGAAGTCGGACCGCTATCGGACGATGCCGTGGCCCAGCTCGCCGCGGCTGCGGGAGCTCCCGATCTGACCACCCGCATCCTCGCGCGCACTTCCGGCCACACGCTCTTCGTTGTCGAGACGTTGCGCGCATTGGTCGAGGGAGCAGATCAGAACGAGGTGCCCGAATCTCTGCTCGCCGCGGTGCTTGGGCGCGTTGAACGGACCGGGGCGCAGTGTGAAGAACTACTCCGGGTAGGCGCTGTCTTTGGTTCCGCTTTCGAACTGCCGCTTGTGGCGGAGATGCTCGACATCCCACCGGAGACGGCCGCAAGCGGTGCGCGCCGGGCTCTGGCCGCCAGGCTGCTGATCGAGAGCGCGAGCGTGTTCGAGTTCGCCAACGACCTGATTCGGGACGCCCTTTACCGAACGACCCCCGGACCGATCCTGATCGAGCGGCACAGGCGCGCGGCCTCCCTCCTCGATGGCCGCCCCGAATCCGTGGCGACTCATGCCCGCGCTGCGGGAGACTTCGCTGTGGCGGCCACCGCATGGCTCGAGGCCGCCGAGCTGGCGATCGATCGCTATGCCAACCGCGACGCCCAGCAGATGATCGAGGGCGCCATCGAGGCTGCGGCCCTTGCGCACGATTCCAGAACCGAAGCGCGGGCGCTCTTGCTGAGAGGGCAGGTGCGAGAAGCTCTGGCCGACTTCGAGGGTGCTTTCGATGATCACCGCGCGGCGCTGAAGTTGTCTCACGAAATGGGTGAACGCGCGCTCGAGATTTCGGTCCTCCGAGGGCTCGGTGGTGACATCCTCGTGGGCCTCGGCAGGCCTTCGGCCGAGTGCATTCCCTTCCTCGAGGATGCACTGGCGCTAGCCGAGGAGGCTGGCGATCCGTCAGCGGAGGCCAGCGTTCTCAGCAGACTTGCGGTAATCGCGACGAACAAGCTCAACTTCACCGACGCCTACCGGTATGCCCGTCGAGCCGTCGAGCAGGCCCGTTCCTTGAACGACGAGCGCGGTCTGGGGTTCGCCCTGGACGGACTAAAGACCGCGGCCGCCTATTCAGGAAACCTCGGTGTTTTGCAGCCCGTGCTGTACGAGCTGGAATCCATACTTCGCCGTCAGGGAAACCTCTGGTACCTGCAATGGGCGGTGTTCGAGTCGTCCTTCATCCCGCTGGCTAAGGGCGAGTGGCAGGCGGCGAGCGACAGGATCGAGGCCGCTCTCGAGATCAACACGCGGACCGGCTACGAGGCGTATCAGGGCGCCTTCAGGGCGCAACTCGGCTGGATCAATCGCTCACGAGGCGATTGGGATGGAGCCCTGCGAGAGGGGGAGCGGGCGGCTCATCTTGCGGGGAACGCCGGTCATCCCTGGTGGGTCGCTTTCGCCGAGGTGATGCTCGGATGGACGCTCACGGAAATGGGCGACCCGCGCCGGGCGATCGCGCATCTCCGAGTTGCGCTCGACGCGGCGGAACGCGACGGATCGGAGGCGTACATGGTCCGCGCCTTGAGTCACCTCGGTCTTGCGTTGTGGCTGGATGGAAAGACTGACGATGCAGAGATTTGCATGAAGAGGACCGAGAAGCTGCTCGACCTTGTGGACGTGCCGCCGGGCGAAGCTTTCCTGCATGGGGCCCACAGCTATCTCGCGCTGGCTCGTCTCCGGCTGGCTCGCGATGAACCCGGCAAGGCCGAAGCTCTCGTTCAGATGATCCGGGCCCCCGCCGAGACTAGGGGGTGGGTGGAGGTGGCCGCCGAAGCGGACCTTCTGTTGGGCGCGGCGCGCCGTGATCAGGCGCTGGTCGACAGCGTCATGGACCGGGCTCGGGCGAGCGGCTTCACCCGTCTACAACAACTCGGCGAGCATGGCGGCGGCCTTCGCAGCTCCGTTTGATTCGACATCGCGGTAGTCGACCGCGCGACCGATTTCATCGGAAACGGCGTGCGCGATCGCCTCGGGGGTGGCGTCGTCGTAATCCATGTGCCGGCCGGCGCCGTATCGACCGAGTCGATGTCGTACATGGAAGTTCTGCTCGAAGTGGTCGCGCAGCGGCACGTAGATAAAGGGTCGTTTGAACGCCGTCAGCTCCATCGTGGTGGTCAAACCACCGTGAACGATCGCGAGATCAGAGGCCGCGAGATACTGATACAACCCGCTCACGTAACCCCTCACCTCTAGGCCATCTTGCGATTCCAGCGAGGCGGGATCGATGCGCGGACCCGCAACCACGATCAGACGCAGTTCGGGGACCATCTGCTTGGCAAGCGGGAAGGCGGCGATTACCCGCTGCAGGAGGGCCTCACCCACACCCGACCCACCCACCGTCGCGATGCAGACTTTCTCGTCACCTCCGAACCCTAGGCGCGCTCGAATTGCCTCGCGGTCGGCGTAGTCGTCCGGGTTGAAACCCGTGACGTACCCGGCGAAGGCGAAGTTCTCCTGGGTCCAGTCTCTTATCGAGGGAAGGTCGGGGCCGAAGTCTCTCGGGATGATGTCGTCGGGGTCGCCGACATAGACCGATCGGTCTCGAAGGCGCGGATGGCGCTCGATGTGTTCGATCATCTCCAGGTTGTAATCGGCGGCGATGAGGGCTTCGCGATCCCCTCCCGAGGGCATGGGCACCCATCCGACGAAGTCCGTCAGCCAGGCGAAGGGCGCGCGCTTGAGTTCCGGATTCTCGTGAAGGAAGTAATCGATGTCCCAGCCTTCGTCGGCTATCCAGAGGTCGTAGTGCTCGTCCTCGACGAGGTCCTTGAAGACCATGAAGTTGTTCACCAGGATCTCGTCCATCGTCCTAATCGCCTGGAAGGCATGGAGATCGTGCTCGGCGCATTCGGTCTGGAAGTGCGCGGATTCGCTGACGAGATGGCGCGTAGCCGGGTGAACGATCTCGTCGCGCTCGTGCAGCACCTTGGTTACCGGATCCTGGGTCAGCCAGTGAATCTCGATCTCGGGCTCTCTCTTTCGCAGCTCGTCCGCAATCGCAATGTCTCTGAGCGTGTGTCCCAGTCCTATGGGCGATGACACGAAGAGGGCGCGTTTGGGTCGTTTGGTCGAGGGGGTCCATTCAACCTGGAGGCGCCGGGGTGGAACTATCGACTGCACGAAGGAGTGAATCAGGGAATTGATCTTCACCGGATGACGGCCTTGTGGGACATGCCCGGCACCCTCGAGCGTCACCAGCGTCCCCCCGGTCAGCTCGGCGGCTCGTTTCGACCGATCGTGTGGCTGACAAGCATCCCGTTGACCGTGGATGAACAACGTGGGACATGTCAGCTTGCCGAGCAGCTCCACGGTTTCTTGTTCGGACGCAGCCCCGGGCCTGGCCCCTTCTGCGGCGAGCATCGCCTCGACCGAACTCTCCATCGCCCACTCCACGCAGTCTTCCCATTGCTTCGTGGAGTGAGGTTCCGGAAGAAGCTGCTCGAAGAAGAACTCGACGAAGGCCCTGTAGTCGCGCTCCCAGAAGTGACGGTTGTCCATGGCCCAGCCCTCGTAGGTGTCGAGCTCTTCCTCGAAGGAATGCTCGACCCGGTGAGGGTGCGGGGGGGCCAGGAAGGGGAGTCCGGTGGAGATCGACACCACCCCTAGAACGCGTTCCGGGTGGGCAGCCCCCAGCTGAAGGGACCAGCCCGCGCCGGTGCATAGTCCGACCACCACGGCCTTTTCAGTGGCGGTCTCGTCCAGCACAGCCAGAGCGTCGGAGATGTATTGGGAGTCGTCGTAGGCCGAGGGCTCGGTGGGCCGGTCGGACTTCCCGTTGCCGCGCGGATCGAACGTGACCACGCGGAAATGTCGGGCCAGGTAGGCGACCTGACCTTTCCACATGCGCGAATGAACGATCGGATGCGTCGGCATAAGGAGAACGGTGGGGTCGCCGTCGCCGAATGTCTCGTAGTAGACGTTGATGCCATCCCGTTCGATGTATCCCGAATTATCCGGTTCGCGTGCCCTCATTTGTTCCCTCCCGTCGAGACCACTCTTGAGTCTCGAAGCTTCTTTGTCCAGAAGCTACTGACGCTCGTTGCAACACGGTTGCAACAGAGGCTCCCAGAATCCGTTTCAGTTCCCGCGAACGGAAAGGGTGATGACCATGGCGGTCGCTCAGAGCAAGGTGACATCCGAGGACCTCGTCTACGAACTGGAGGGGTCGCTGCTGGAGGCATGTTCCTGCGACGTGTTGTGCCCCTGCTGGATCGGAGAGGATCCCGACGGAGGATCGTGCGACGCGTTCGTCGCCTACCACTTCGATGCGGGCACGATCAATGGAGTTGACATCGCGGGGTTGAACCTCGTGAACGTCGCGAAGATCCCGGGCAACGTTCTCGTTCCCGGTTCGTGGAGAGTTGCCATCTTCGTCGATGACCGCGCGACCGATGAGCAGCTCAACGCCCTCGTAGATGCGTATGGCGGCAAGCTCGGAGGCCCACTGGCCGATCTGGCCGGACTCGTCGGCGAAGTCGTCGACGTTAGGCGGGCGAAGATCAGCCATGAGATCCGAGACGGGAAAGGCACTCTTCGCATCGACGACTTCCTCTCCTCGGAGATGGCCCCCTACAAGGGAGGGGACGGATCCACGACCACGTTGCAGAACACGGTCTTCTCGACGGTGCCGGGATCACCCGCATACGTAGGGAAGGCTTCGACTCACACAGTCAATTTGCCGGAGTTCGGAATGGTGTGGTCGTTCGAGGGGCGAAACGCGATCCAGTCGGACTACCTGATCAGGCACGCGGAATCGGCATGATAGGTACCCTCGCCGGCGGGAAATCTCTCCCGCCGGCGATACCCCTCGCCATCGCGGCGTGCTGGACTTTGATCGTCGCCGCTCAGATGACCGGAGCCGCCGAAGTCGTGCACCACGACGGTCTGCTGGACGCAGGATTACCCGTGTCGACGGCGATCATCTTGTTTGGGCTGTCGTGGCAGACGATGGTGACCGCGATGATGCTGCCAACCAGCCTGCCGATGATCCGGCTGTTCCGAATGACCTCCGGCAAGCAACCGGCGCAGGGCCGAGTTCTGACCGCATTCCTGTCGGGCTACGCGCTCGTGTGGATGACCTTCGGCTTCGTCGCCCTCGGCGGGGACGTACTGTTGCACCGCTTCGAGGACTCCTCTGCGTGGTTGTCGGGGCGCCCCTGGTTGCTTCCCGCATCGGCCCTGGCCTTGGCGGGAGTGTTCCAATTCACGAGCCTCAAAGATCGTTGTCTGCGCGAATGCCGTCACCCCGGCCCCTTCTTGTTGCGACACTACCGACGGGGGCCGGGTGCGGCGCTCGAGCTCGGACTCCGCCACGGGTTGTTCTGCCTCGGATGTTGTTGGGCCTTGATGCTGTTGATGTTCGCAGTGGGCGTGGCGAACCTGACGTGGATGGCGGTGCTGACCGCGTTGATGGTCTACGAAAAGACCGGACGGCTTGGGGAATGGGTCGCCCGGTACGCGGGCGCAACCTTCCTGTTGATGGCCGTCGTCATCACGGTGACCAGATCGGGCTTCTAGGCTCGGATCCGAACTCAGCGCCGCATCCATAGCCGCGATCCAACTCCCAACAGCAGAGCGCCGAGGGCCAGGAATCCGATGTCCCACGACAACGGCCCACCGAGGTCGTCACGAACGTGGTGGAGGTTGAGTATCTGGTGCGACAAGAGTCCCTCTACCAAGTTGAACGCCCCCCAGCCGGCTAGCAGCAACCCGAGGTAGACGCGCCACCGAGGCGCAAGCGCCCGGCGCTGCCACGAACGAACGATCATGGCGGTACCAACCACGACGAATATCCAAGTCAGGACGTGGAAGGCACCGTCGGCGAGTGTGTTGGCCTCGAGGCCGGCAACGGTCGTCGCTGGATGGTCACCGGTGGCCGTCAGCAGATGGTGCCATTGCAGCAACTGGTGGAGGACGATTCCATCCACGAATCCGCCCAGACCGATGCCAAGGAGGAACCCTGGCACCCGGGGCGTCGCACCATCGATCGTAGTGGCCACGCCCCCGCCTACCCCTTGCTCTCCTTCTTGAAACTGTCGTGCTCTGACCGCAGTCGGACTGCAGAGGAGCCCGCCCTCTGCGCATCGCTCCCCTGGGGACGGAGGCTGTGGGCGATTCAGTAAAAGGCTACTGAGGTGCCCTCGAACTTTTTCGTCTGGCTCATGCCGATTTGAGGGTCGATTGGTTACGTAATCGCTATGCGGGTAGACGGCGCGGACTTGTCCGAATTCCGTTCTGTGAGGG
>Ga0299907_10003289_pt1 | contig 10307 bp, 10 predicted proteins | sample RVTome_16_FD_198680 | JGI IMG/M metagenome (GOLD analysis project Ga0299907, IMG submission 198680) | Soil microbial communities from uranium-contaminated site in the Upper Colorado River Basin, Wyoming, United States - RVT152D67 (version 2) ... | reverse complement strand
CCCCGATCCGCTACAAGCGGGTAGCCGAGAGCGACGGCAAAGAAGTCGAGTGGGACGACATCGTCAAGGGCTACGAGTTCGAGAAGGACCGCTACGTCGTGTTCACCGACGAGGAGCTCGACTCGGCCCATCCGGAGGGGAACAAGCTGGTCGACGTCGTCCAATTCGTCGACGAGTCCGAGATCGACCCGATGTACTACAAGTCCTCCTACTACCTGGCCCCCGAGAAGACCGGCGTCAAGGCTTACAAGATCCTCGGGGAGGCGCTCGAGGACAAGGGACGGGTCGCCATCGCCAAGGTGTCCATCCGGGAGAAGCAGCAGCTGGCCACGCTCCGAGCCAAGGACGGCGTGATCGTCATGGAGACGATGTACTGGCCCGACGAGCTCCGCGCCGCCGAATTCGAGGAATTGGAGACCGATGTGGAGATCAGGAAGGAAGAGGTGGAGATGGCCGCTTCCCTCATCGACAATCTGACTCGCCCCTTCGCCGCCGATGACTACGTGGACAAGACCCGCGAGGTGATCGAGGAGCTGGCCGCAAAGAAGGTCGCAGGCGAGGAGATCATCGCCACCACCTCTCCGGAGCCGACCAAGGTGGTCGATCTGCTCGATGCGCTCAAGGCCTCCGTCGAGGCGACCAAGTCGAAGGAAAAAGAGAAGGCGACGGCCAAGGCCGGCTAGAGCGGGCCTTCCTCCGCCCAGGTGACCGTCTCCGGATCCGCAATCTCGATTCCCTTGTAGACCGGGGCGCGGAGATGGGAGTCGTGGGTCCACTCCTTGTACTCGACCTCGACGACGATCCCGGGCTCGACCCAGACCGGCTTGACCGGCTTGGGCAGGATCACCTGGTTGTGGAACGGGGTGGTGGGACGCTCGATCTGGCGCAGATAGCCGATGAACGCGGCAAGGGTGGCGTCGTCGAACCCCGACCCGACCGCCCCGATCCAACGCAGACCCGACTCGTCATTCAGGCCAACCAGGATCGAGCCGAAGGTCGAGGATCTGCCTCCCTCACCGGGCAGATAACCGCCCACGACTGCCCGCAACCGGCGGGTCACAGCGACCTTTCGCCAGTCCGGTGACCGTCTCCCGGGCAGGTATGGGGATCCGAGCCTCTTGCCCACGATCCCCTCCAGACCCTGGGCCCGGGCCAGCTCAAACAGGGTGGACCCATGCTCCGGCGTGGGCTCGGGGACGACAACCGGAGAAGGCAGGCCCAATGCCATCAGTCGCTCCACCCGCTCCTCATAGGGACGGGCGATGATGCTCTCGCCCTGGTAGAGCAGGTCGAATGCGACGAAGTTGACTCCCACGTCGGCAGCGGTGCCCCTCCCTCCGAAGCCGGTTCGCCTCTGCAGGTTGGAGAACGAGGGCCTGCCCCGATCGTCGAAGGCCACCACCTCCCCGTCGACGGCCACGCCGTCGGGCAGGGGGAGTCCCGACAACTCGGGAAAAGGGCCGGTCAGGTCGAGGCCCCGTCGGGAGCGGGCCCTGATCCGCCCTCCGCTCGAGGCGACGACGGCTCGATACCCATCCCACTTCACCTCGAACCACCAGTTGACGTCGTCGAACGCCGCATTCCAGCGGGTCGCCAGCATCGGCTCGAAGTTGGGGACGCTCAACCCGCGGTGAGCTCTTCCCGAGCGAGACGGTTGACCAGGCCACCGTCGAGGTCCTCACCGCGGCTCTTCATCAGATGTCCGACGACCCGCCCGGCCGCCTTCTCCTCTCCCGCCACCCCGAGCTGGGCGATCGCCTCACGGATCAGGGCGCGTGTGGCCTCCTCGTCCAGCTTCCGTGGGAGCCAGCGGGACAGGTACTCCACCTCATAGCCCAGCTTGTCGGCCATGGCCGCCCCCCGGTCCCCGATGTCGAGATACTCCTGCCGCGACTTCTCCATCTTCTTGACATATGCCCCGATCACGTGTCGGTACAGCTCGTCGTCGAGCTCACCCTCGAAGCCGGGCCGGCTCCGGGCGATGGCGACCTCGGTTTCGACCTGGCGGATCACGTCGCGTCTCCGTGCGTCCTTCGCCCTCATCGCGTCCCTGAGCTCGTCAGCGAGCTCTTCTCTGATGCTCATCGATGTCTCTCCAGGGCCGAGCGGACCGTAGCCGGGTCGTCGGTGATGATGCCCGACACCCCGAGGTCGGCCAACTCCCCGGCCAGCGATGGGTCGTCGACCAACCAGGGATAGACCTGGAGACCGGAATCGAGTGCTCGTGCCAGATCGGGGCCGGGCAATTGGATCGACGGAACCAGGGCCGTGTGCCCCATCTGCCGACATTCCTCGATGGCCCCGTCGATGTCGCCGTTGGCGGCGACCAGGACACCGGTGGCCACCTCGGGGAAGAGGCGACGCACCGTCGCCAGGGTGAGCCAATTGAACGAGGTGACGATGTCCCCGGGTCTCGATCGCTCCGCCGTCTCCAACGCGATCCGATGATCGGGCTCGAAACCCGGCTGATGTGGGAGGTTCTTCACCTCGAATTGGAAGGAGGTCCCGGGAATGGCTGCGACGGCCTCGTCGAGCAAGGCAGGGTGATTTCCCTCTCCCACGTCGAGCTCGGCCAGGACCGACCAGTCGTGGTCGGCCACCACGAGATCGCATATCTCGGCGTCGTGGGAGAGGACGAGCTTCCCGTCGGCGCTGCGTCTTATGTCGGTCTCCACCGAGTCGGCCACAGTCGCGGCGGCGAGGAACCCGGCCAGGGTGTTGTCGGGGAATCGGGTGGGCCAGCCCCGGTGGCCGACCACGATCGGCGTCCCCTCGAGCCCGGTCATCGGGGAAGAAATCCGTTTACACAGCGGGGCAGGGACATTATCGTTCGCTCCGGAAAATCCATCGTTCCCAATGTTTCACAGTGTGAACGCTTGTGAAAAACATCACAAAGTAAGGAAGCGTTTTGCTCACCACCATCACCACAGATTGGCGGGAACTGGCAGCTTGCCGGGACTCCGAGCCGACTCTGTTCTTCCCGGTTGGCACCACCGGCCCCGCCATAGACCAGATCGAGGCTGCCATCGCCATCTGCGCCATCTGCCCGGTCCAAGAGGATTGTCTTCAGTACGCCCTAGAGACCAATCAGGAGTCCGGTGTCTGGGGCGGCTACGCCGAGGATGACCGTCGCCGTCTCCGCAAGCGCTGGCTGGCCGAGCGCCGACGCCGCGCCGTCTGATCTCAACCGCCGGGGGCGAAGCCCACTGCCGGGCCCGCGCCCTCGGTGTCGATCTCGACGAATGCCAGGCCGCGGCTGGGGATGCCCACGGTCCGGCTCTTGATGTCGGTGAACCAGACGACACCACCGTCGGCCACACCTTGCTCCACCTCGGCCCGAAAGGCCGCGACGTCGTCGATGTCGATCTCGACGACCTTGCTGGTGTCGACGATTCCGATCCGGGCTCTCATTCCGTCTCCTGGTCAGGTCCGGGCACTGTAACCCCCTTCCCTCCCCTCTCCGGTTGCCGTATGAAGAGGGCATGGGATGGGGACAAAGTCTCGGTCTGGCCACCGCCCTCGTGCTGGTCGGCTCGGTTGCCGGCGCCGCCTCCTCCGGCGTGAACGGGTTCGTGCCGGTGGCAATCGAGGGGGCGCCAGGGGAGGGCACGGTTGTCGTCGAGCCCGGGGACCATCTCTGGAAGATCAGCGAGGCCGAGCTGGCTCGACGTCTGGGTCGGTCCGCCGGCCCTGACGAAGTCGCCCCCTATTGGCTCACGGTCATCGACGCCAACCGTGATTCTCTCCACTCCGGAGACCCCGATCTCATCTACCCGGGTGAGTTGATCACGCTGCCCGCCCCGAGCCTGGGCGGTGGCTAGCTAACGATCTGCGACGAACCTGGCGACGATCCCCTCGTTGTGGGTGGCCAGGTAGAGCTCTCCTGACGCGTCCACTCCGAAGGTGTTGATCTGCCCGAGCTGGCCCAGGTCGGCAGACCAATCTCGCTCTTCGGTGACCTGGCCGCCGGCGTACTTGAACGACCTGATCCACTGCGAGCACCAGTCGCGGTAGAAGTAGGTGCCGGCGAGCTCGGGGATCTCGGTTCCCCGGTAGACGTAGCCCCCGGTGACCGAACACCCCTCCTCGTGGGAGTAGGTGATCACCGGGGCGGTGTAATTGGCCAGATCGCAATCCTGGACGTGGAAGCAGCGAGTTCCCTCCACGTCGGACCAGCCGAGGTTGAACCCGCCCTCGTCGATGGGCAGGACGTTGATCTCTTCCTGGTCGGCGTGACCCACGTCGGCGATGTAGATCAGGCCGTCGCCGGAGTCGATGGAGAAACGCCACGGGTTCCTCAAGCCGTACGCCCACACTTCCCCGGCGCCGCCGCCGCCGACGAACGGGTTTTCGGGCGGGATCCCATAGGGGTCCCCACCGTCGACGTCGATCCGGGAGATGGCGCCGAACATGGTGTTGGGATCCTGGCCCTGGTCGCGGGAGTCGGCTCCGTCCCCCATGGCCATCCACAGATAGCCGTCGGGGCCGAAGGCGAGCTGGCCGGCGTAATGACGGATGTCGGTGGCGTCGGGCGGCTGCTCCAACTCGACCAGGACCCTCTCGGTGTCGGGTGAGGCCAGATTCGGGTCCGACACCGACACCTGGAACTCGGAGAGCTGGCGTCGACCGCCTTGATCGGTGTAGTACACGAAGAACCGACCGTTGTTGGCGTAGTCGGGATGGAAGGCGAGCCCGAGCAGGCCCTGCTCGATCCCGTTGGCCAGAACCCGGTCGGTCAGGTCGATGAAGGCCGGGCCGAGCAGCTCACGGTTGGCGTCGAGGATTCGGATCACCCCCACCCTCTCCACCACGAAGAGACGGTCGTCGCCCGGCGGCGAGGTGAGCACGGTGGGCTGCCTCAGGTCCTGGGCAAGGGTCTCCAGCCTCACACCCTGCAAGGCGGGCAGGTTGCTGGCGGTGCTCGAGGTGGCCCCAGGGACGGTGGTCAGCGAGCCGGGAACGGTGCTGGCCGTGTCCGAAGGGGCGGTGGTGGAGCCCGACCCCACCGGTGGGACCGTTGCGTCGGGACCGGCCCCCTCCCCCGAGCCGCGCAAGAAGAAGAAGGCGATGATGAAGATGGCGAGCAAGGCGATGATCAGGGCGCGCAGCCTGGCCTGGGCCGGGGAGGCGGGTTGGCGATGACGAGCGCTCACGGGCCGCGGAGTGTAGGAAACACCGGTCCGGTCGTCGCCTTGCTACGCGTTCTCGCCCAGAAAGATCTCCGACACCGAGGAATCCATGAAAATCGCCTGCAGGGTCTCGGCCAGAATCGGGGCAATGGAGAGGACCTGGATCTTGTCCAACTCCAGGACCTCCGGCGTCAGAGGCAGCGTGTTGGTCACGATCACCTCTTCGACGGGCGCGTTCTTGAGCAGGTCGAGGGCAGGCTCGGAGAAAACGCCGTGGGTGGCAGCAATGCGAACGCTGGCCGCACCCTGATGCCGCACCATCTCGGCCGCGTTGGTGACGGTGCCGGCGGTGTCGATGATGTCATCGACGATGACCACATGCCGGCCGGATACCGATCCGGCCATCTCCAGCGCCTCGGAGACATTGTGTTGGGCCGGGTCACGTCGCTTGTAGACGAAGGCGACCGAGGCGTCGAGGAACCGTGCGTAACGCTCCGCCCGCTTCACCCCGCCCGCGTCGGGCGAGAGAACCGTGGTCGGCCCGTCGAGCCGCTCCGACAGGTATTCGGTGATGATGGGCAGGGCGGTCAGTGAGTCGAACGGCTTGTGGATGAATCCCTGGAGCTGGCCGGTGTGAAGATCGACCGACACCAGACGGTCTGCGCCGGCGGTCATGAACAGGTCTCCGACCAGTCTTGCGGTGATCGGCTCCCTCGGCCGCACCTTCTTGTCCTGTCTCGAGTACCCGAAGAACGGCATCACCGCGGTGATGCGGCGGGCCGAGGCGCGGTTCAGGGCGTCGATCGTGATCAACTGCTCCATGATGCGATCGTTGATCGGGTCGCAGTGACTCTGGATCACGTAGCAGTCGGCGCCGCGGACACTCTCGGCAGGCCGGACATAGATCTCGCCGTTGGCGAACCGGGAGCGCTCCAGCTCACCCAAGGCGACCCCCAACGTCTCCGCCACCTCCTCGGCCAGCGGGAGATTCGCTCCCCCGGTGAAGAGCATCATTCGATTGCGGGAGACAATGTCCAACTCAGTCCTCGGGTTTCTTGGCAGCGTGTCTCTCGGCGCGCCTCTGAGAGTAGCCGGGGATCTCTCGCTGCTCGTTGCGCTCCACGGCGAGACTGCCCTCGGCTACGTTGTCGGTGATGACCGAGCCGGCACCGGTGACGGCGCGGTCGCCGAGAGTCACGGGTGCCACCAGCATGGTGTCCGAGCCGACGAAGACGTCCTCGCCGATCACCGTCCTGTGCTTCTCGTAGCCGTCGTAGTTGCAGGTGATCGACCCGGCCCCGATGTTGGAGCGGGCACCGACGGTGGCGTCGCCGAGGTAGGTGAGGTGCGGCGCCTTGGCCTTCTCCCCGAGCGTGGTGTTCTTGGTCTCGACGAAAGTCCCCACCTTGGCCTCTCTCTCCAAGACCGTGCCCGGTCGCAGCGAAGCGTAGGGGCCGACCTCACAGTCCGCGCCGACCCTCGCCCCGCGCAGCACCGAGTACCACACGGTCGAGCCGGGCCCGATGACGGAATCCACGGCGAACACATCCGGCCCGACCCGGGCCCCGGCCGCCACCGTGGTCGACCCCTCCAGGTGCACCCCGGGATAGATGCGTGCCCCCGGCTCCACCGTCACCGTGTCGTCGATGTAGGTCCGCTCCGGGTCGAGCATCCAAACTCCCGACTCCATGAGGGCTCGATTGGTGCGAGCCTGCAACAGCCTGCTTGCTTCCGATAGCTGGTCTTGGGAGTTGATGCCGACCACCTCCTCGGGTGTCGCCTCGACCGGTTCCAAACGCTCTCCTCGATCGGCGAGGATCCCGATCACATCGGTCAGGTAGTACTCGCCCTGCGCATTCTGGTTGGAGATGGCGCCGAGCGCATCGAACAGGTCTTTGCCCCTGAAGGCGTACGCTCCCGCGTTCACCTCACTGATCGACCTTTGAGAGTCGTCGCAATCACGCTCCTCGACCACCGCGACGACCAGTCCCAGGTGATCCCTGATCACCCTCCCGTAACCGGACGGGTCGTCGAACACCGACGTGACCATCCGCGCCGCCACATCGTCGGGACGTCCGGCGAGGCTTCGGAGCAGGTCGGCGCCGAGGAGGGGCATGTCCCCGTAGAGCACCATGATCGTGTCGTCGGAGGCAATGTCCCGCAACGCGGCGAGCCCGATTCGTGTCGCATGACCGGTGCCCAGTTGCTCCTCTTGCACTGCTGCGACCACACCATCGGGGAGATGGGGGTTGACCCGTTCGGCTCCATGACCCACGACCACCACCGTGCTCACCGGCTGAAGTGGATGTACCGCCTCCAGGACCCACCCGATCAATGGCCGGCCCGCCGCCATGTGGGCCACCTTGGGCAGCTCGGACATCATCCGCTTGCCCTGCCCTGCGGCGAGGACGACTACATGAAGCGGCAAGGACTCACCTCTCCTTCGAGTGATGCTGGGGGGGCAGGACTCGAACCCGCTCTTACAGGACCAAAACCTGCCGTGCTACCGGTTACACCACCCCCCAAAGGTGGAATGTCAGATTAACGGCAAGCTGATCTCGAACCCGCTCTGACAGGACCCAGCACCTGATGGTGCTACCGGTCACACCACCCCCCAAAGGTGGAATGTCAGATTAACGGCAAGCTGATCTCGAACCCGCTCTGACAGGACCCAGCACCTGACGGTGCTACCGGTCACACCACCCCCCATCGCAGGGGCGACCCGGTTTTCGAATATGGTCGCCTCCGACATGGACGACCACTCTTGGACCGATCACGCCGACGGGATGGCCATCGACTGGCAGGTGCCGGTGCCGATGCCCGACGGCGCTTTGCTCCGGGCCGACGTCTACCGCCCCCAGGAGGCGGGCCGGTACCCGGTGATACTGAGCCACGGGGTCTATGCCAAGGGGCTCCCCTTCCAAGGGGGCGTCTATCAGATGCAGTGGGCCAAGCTGGTGGAGAAAGACCCCACGGTCCTGGAGGGCTCGACCAACAAGTACCAGTCCTGGGAGGTCGTGGATCCCGAGCGCTGGGTGCCGCTCGGATATGTCGTGGTCAGGGTCGATTCCCGCGGAGCGGGCTGGTCGCCGGGCACCCTGGACCCGCGCTCACCCCAGGAATACGAAGACGTGTGCTCCAGCGTCGAATGGGCCGGCACCCAAGGCTGGAGCAGTGGGAAGGTCGGTATCGCCGGCATCTCGTACTACGCGGTCATGGGATGGGCTGCCGCATCACGCCAGCCTGCCCACCTCGCGGCTGTCATCGCCTGGGAAGGCTTCAACGATCCCTATCGGGACGCCTTCTACCACGGTGGGATCCTCAGTGAGTTCACCAAGCGCTGGCTCCCCACCCAGATACTCCCCATTCAATACGGTCAGGGGGAGCGGGCGCCGGTCAACCCGAACACGGGACAGTCGGTGGCCGGCCCGGTGACACTCCCGGAGGAGGAACTGGCGGCCAACCGAGGTGACTACTGGGCGATGATCAAAGAGCACCCGCTCTACGACGGTTGGCACCGGGAGCGAACCATCGATCTCACCCGGGTCGAGGTCCCCGTGCTCAGCGCAGCCAATTGGGGTGGACAGGGGATCCACCCCCGGGGCAACTTCAACGGGTTCGTCACGGCGCCCTCCCCCGACAAGTGGCTCGAGGCGCACGGCGACACCCACTGGACCCATTTCTATTCCGCTTACGGACGCGACCTGCAGCGCAGGTTTTTCGACCACTTCCTGAAAGGAGTCGACAATGGGTTCGATGAGACTCCACGGGTCCAGCTCAACATCCGGCGACCGGGTGAGAGCTTCGAGTGGAGGGGAGAGAGCGAGTGGCCGCTGGCCCGCACCGAATGGACCGAGTACCACCTGCAACCGGGTCTAGGTCTCTCACCGCAACCTCCCGTCTCGGGTGGCAGTCTCGAATTCGAGGCGCTCGGCGAGGGGCTGCGCTTCTCCACCCCCCCGTTCACCGAGGAGACCGAGATCACCGGGCCCATGGCAGCCAGGATCTGGGTTTCCTCCACCACGGCCGATGCCGATCTGTTCCTGATCCTCCAGCTGTTCGACCCTGACGGACGGGAGGTCACCTTCGAAGGATCGACCGACCCCAACACCCCCATCGCCAACGGGTGGCTACGAGCTTCACATCGCGCTCTCGACCTGGAGCGAAGCACGCCCTGGCAGCCGTATCACCCCCATGACCGGCTGGAGCCACTCGTGCCTGGCGAGGTGTACCAGCTGGACGTCGAGATCGTCCCATCCTGCATCGTCGTGCCCCCTGGCTTCACTCTCGCGTTGTGGATACGAGGCAAGGACTACGAGTTCACCGGAGGCCTCGACGACTACGGGCAGCGCTTCGTCTACGCCACCAGGGGCACGGGCGGGATGACCCACGACGACCCCGACGATCGTCCCGCGGAGATCTTCGGTGGGACCACCACGATCCATCTCGGAGCGGATCGGCCGTCCTATCTCCTACTCCCCGTGATTCCGGGAAGCTAGGGGCTGGCCGGCCCGGCGCTCACCCCCGGGAGCGAACCTCGTCCAGGTCTACCACCCGCCCGGTGGCCGCGCTCTCCACGATCCCCTCGAGGACGACAACCGCCTCCAGGCCCTCGGCCCCACCGGTCTCGGGTGCCGAGCCGGTCCGGACATTCACCGCGAACTCCTCCAGCTCGTCACTTACCGTGTCCAGCACGTCGACGGGTCGGGTGGTGCGCTCCTTCTCCCCGGTGCGCTGCACGAAGAAGCGCTCCCCGTCCATCTCGTTCCAGGCAGCGGCCTCGGTGCCCCAGAGAGCGGTGCGAGCGATGTCCGGGATCACCACACTGGTGCCGATGAAGGCAACCGGGCCGCTGCTGAACTCGAGTGAGGCAACCGTCACATCATCGAGATTGCTCACACCGATGACCTGCTTGCTGAAGGCGGACACTCTCGCCGCAGGGCCGAGGAGATAGTTCAGGTTGTCGGCCATGTGCACGCCGAGCCCGGTCATCCCGCCCGCCGGGCTCTCTGCCGGGTCACCGCGCCAACCGGTGCGTGGGTTGAGACCGCGTGGATTGGAGAGGTTGGCCTCCGCGTAGTGGATGACACCGAATTCGCCCGCATCGGTCATCTGCTTGAGACGGCGGTTGGCCGGCTGACGTCGGCGGTTGTGACCGACCTGGAGCACAACGCCCGC
>Ga0299907_10003287_pt1 | contig 10309 bp, 8 predicted proteins | sample RVTome_16_FD_198680 | JGI IMG/M metagenome (GOLD analysis project Ga0299907, IMG submission 198680) | Soil microbial communities from uranium-contaminated site in the Upper Colorado River Basin, Wyoming, United States - RVT152D67 (version 2) ... | reverse complement strand
CGCCGCTTTCGCCCTCGCCTTCGCCATCAAGGTGCCTCTGTTCCCTCTTCACACATGGCTCCCCGACGCCCACACCGAGGCCCCGACCGCAGGCTCGATCCTCCTTGCCGGCGTGTTGTTGAAACTGGGGACCTACGGGTTGCTTCGCTTCAACCTCTCGTTGTTCCCCGAGGCCTCCGTCGACTCGGTGTGGATCATGGGTGGCCTCGCGGTGATCGGGATCGTCTACGGGGCGGTGGTGGCGATCGTCCAGCCCGACCTGAAAAAGCTCGTGGCCTACTCGTCGGTCAGCCACCTCGGTTTCATCGTCTTGGGCACCTTCGCCCTCACCTCCGGCGGGCTTCAAGGGGCGGTGATCCAGAACGTGAACCACGGGCTCACCACCGGGGCGCTCTTCCTCCTCGTGGGGATGATCTACGAGCGGCGCCACACCAAGCAGATCTCCGAGTTCGGGGGACTGCAGAAGGTGATGCCGATCTACGCGGGGTTCTTCCTCTTCATGATCTTCGCCTCGATCGGGCTTCCCGGGCTCAACGGGTTCGTCGGCGAGTTCCTGGTCCTCATCGGCAGCTACACCACGCTGCCGGCCCTCGCCGTCGTCGCCGCATCCGGCGTCATCCTCGCCGCCATCTATCTGCTGTGGGCTTATGAACGTGTCTTTGCCGGCTTGCCCGACAAAGAAGAGAACAAGGTTCTTTCCGATCTCTCGATCCGCGAGATCTCCCTCCTGGCGCCTTTGGCGGCTCTGGTGATCCTGCTCGGCCTATACCCGAACATCCTGCTCGACAAGATCGCGCCCTCCACGGAGGGGGTCCTCGACCACATCGAGGCCAGCACGGACTACCAGGTGCCCCAGCCAGGCCGTCTCGGAGATGTGTTCGTGGCGGAGGGCGACTGAGGTGGCCACACCCGAGATCTCCTGGATCGCGATCCTGCCCGAATTGCTCCTGGCTCTCGGTGCCGCCGGAGTGCTCCTGGTGGAGGTGCAGTGGAAGCCGCGGCCGCCTGTGCTCGGAGCCGTGGCCGCCGGGTCCCTGGTTCTCGCTGCCGGATTCTCCGTCATCCAATGGTTCCAGGCAGGCGATGCAGTCGGCGCCGGCGACCCCTCGGAGTTGCTCGTCTTCTCTGGCCTCGTCGTCATGGACGGCCTCGCCGTGTTCGGCCGCTTCGCCCTGCTCGCAGTGACCGGTCTCGGTCTGCTCGCTGGATGGCGCTACATCGAAGGTCTGGGACGACGTGGGGCGGAGACGATCGCCCTGGTTCTCCTGGCCACGGCCGGGTTCTCCATCATGGTCGCCTCCAACAACCTGGTGATGATGTTCCTCGGCCTGGAGGTCGGCTCGATCGCCCTCTACGTGCTGGCCGGGATGTCCCGGGAACGCGCCAGGTCCGACGAGGCTGCCATCAAGTACTTCCTCCTCGGCTCCTTTGCCTCGGCCTTGTTCGTCTACGGAGTCGCCCTCATCTACGCCGGCACAGGGGAGTTCGAGATCATCGCCATCCGAGAGTTCCTCTCGAGTTTCGTCGTCCTCTCGCCTGCGGTCATCCTCATCGGCATGGGGTTGGTGATCGTCGGCCTCGGGTTCAAGGTGTCGGCTGCCCCCTTCCACTCCTGGGCCCCCGACGTCTACCAGGGCGCTCCCGCCGGAATCGTCGGCTACATGGCGGCGATGGCCAAGATCGCCGGATTCGTGGCCTTGGCCCGGATCCTCCTCACCGGTCTCGACTCGCTCGAGTCGCGTTGGCTGCCCGTGGTCGCGGGCATCGCGGCATTGTCGATGCTGGTGGGATCGATCCTGGCCTTGGTCCAGGACGATGTGAGGCGGATGCTCGCATATTCAGGCGTCGCCCACGCCGGGTTCATCATGACGGGAGTCGTCGGGGGCTCGACCGAGGGGGTTCTCTTCTATCTCGTGGTCTATGCGCTGCAGTTGGTGGCGGCGTTCGCGGTGGTGGCGGCCGTCAGCGGCCCGGCCAACTCGGAATCCGGTCTCGATGCCTACCGCGGCCTCAGCCGGCGCAGCCCGTTGCTGGGCGCATCGTTTGCAGTCCTGCTCTTCGGCATGGCGGGGCTCCCCTTGACCTCGGGGTTCATCGCCAAGTTCGGAGTGTTCGCCCAGGCTTGGAGCTCGGGCTTCCAATGGCTGGTGGTCGCGGCCGTGGTCACGTCGGTGATCGCATTTGCGTTCTATCTACGGATAATCGTCTTCATGTACATGGACGATGACGATGCCGAGAGGATCGAGGTCCCGACGCCGGTCGGTTGGGTCCTGGCCGTCGCCGTGGGCACGACGATCCTCTGGGGCATCCTGCCTGGGTCGCTACTCGACCTGGCGGCCAATGCGCTACCGCTCTGACAGGGTCTTCGCCACCCTGTTCGGGGTGGTCCTCATCTTCTCGATAGCGACACCGGCTCTGGCGGCGGAGACGTCGAACTCTGAGTTCGTCATCATCCAGGAGGGCGAGGTCTTCCCGGACGACCTCTACGCCGGAGCCATCAGGGTGGTCATCGACGGGACTCTGGACGGCGACCTCGTCGCCTTCGCCGCCGAGGAGATCGTCATCAACGGGGTCGTCGAAGGCTCGGTGACAGCCGTCTCCCCGAAGGTGACGATCAGGGGCGAGGTCACCGGGTCGCTGCGGGTCACAGGCAACAACCTCGAGGTCGACGGCGATGTCGGCGGCGACGTAGTCGCCGCAGTGGTGTCGGCATACCTGGCGCCGTCTTCCCAGGTCGGTGGGGACGTGCTGCTCTGGGCGTGGGATGCCACTGCACTCGGCTCGATCGGGATGGACCTCACGGGGACTCAACGAAACCTCGCCCTTGCCGGATCGGTCGAGGGGGACGTAGACGTGAGTGTTGCCAGCCTGACGATCGTCGACCCCCTCACCGTGACCGGCGACCTCGGCTTTCGCTCGCAGGCAGAGGCCGCTGGTCTCGACATGGCCGAGGTGGGGGGAGCCGTGGTGGAGAAGGAGGTCCTCCCCGCCAACCTGCGAGTGCGGGCGATCGGGCTGCTGGGCAGGATCCTCATCACCATCGTCCTCTCGGTGGCCGCCCTCAGCGCTGCCTATGGATGGCCCGGGCGCACCGAACGCGCCATCGGTGAGGCGGGACGAAATCCGATCGGCAAGTGGCTGCGCGGCGCGCTCGTCCTCTTCTCCCCCCTGCTCGCCGCCGGGGTCACCGGCCTGATACTCGGGCTCGCTCCCGCAGCCGTGGCCTTCCCATTGCTCGCCGTGCTGGTGCCGGTGGTTCTCGCCCTTGCCGGCGTGACGCTGGCATTGGCCGTCGTCGCGGGGGCTCCGATCGCCGGTTGGCTCGGCGGCGTGGCTTTCAAGCGCCTCGATCGTTACGGGGCGATCCTCGCCGGCTCACTCATCATCGGCGCGATGTGGTGGATCCCGGTCGTCGGCTGGCTCGTGCCCCTCGTCGTCCTGCCCTGGGGGCTCGGCGCCTGGATGAGTTCGTGGCGCGATCAGTCGTCTGAGGAATCGTCACTCGAGCCGGTGGAGCGTTCGGCCAACTCCTGAACCCGTTCCGGGCTGAAGTGGTCCTCCACGTAGGACACGGTGATCTTGCCGCAGATCTCACATACCTCGCGGCTCATCCCCGCGATCTCGATCTTCATCTGGGCTGCATGACTGCAGTCTGTGGTGGGGCGACGCTTGGAGAGGAAGTTGAGGGTCATGTGTTCCCATCGACTGCATCCGGTCCCCAACTGGAGCATCATCCCCGATCGACACCACATGACTAGTCAGCAGCGGTGGGGAGGGCTTCGCCCGAACTCTTGTGATCCACAGCACTTAGGCTTCATGGAGATGAATGTCGCCACTGACATCTTCGACCGCCAGCTCCGGGATCTACGGATCTCGGTGACTGACCGTTGCAACTTCCGATGCACATATTGCATGCCGAAGGAGGTCTTCGGTCCCGGCTACGAGTTCCTATCACGTGATCAGTTGCTCACCTTCGAGGAGATCGCCTCGGTGGTCGGGCATTTCGTCGGCCGGGGGGTCAAGAAGGTGCGCATCACCGGGGGCGAGCCCCTCCTTCGCAAGAACATCGAAGGGCTGATCGGTCTCATCTCTGGCGTGGACGGGATCAGCGACCTGACCCTGACCACGAATGCTTCGCTGCTGGCCCGCAAGGCCCAAGGGCTGGCGGAGGCAGGCCTCGACCGGGTCACCGTGAGCCTCGATGCAATGGACGATCCCACGTTCCAGGCGATGAACGATGTCGGCTTCCCGGTCTCCACGGTCCTCGAGGCGATCGAGGTGGCATCCAGGGTCGGTCTGGGACCGATCAAGGTCAACGCCGTTGTGAAACGTGGCGTCAACGAGCACGCAGTCCTCGACATGGCGCGCCACTTCAGGGGAACGGGGCACATCGTCCGTTTCATCGAGTACATGGACGTTGGCAACAGCAACGGTTGGCGGCTCGATGACGTCGTGTCAGCAGACGAGATCCTCGACTCGATCCACGGCGAGTTCCCCCTCGAGGCGATTGCGCCCAACTATCCCGGGGAAGTCGCCAACCGATTCCGGTATCTCGACGGTGCAGGAGAGGTCGGTGTGATCGCCTCGGTCACCAAGCCCTTCTGCGGATCGTGCACCAGGGCGCGTGTCTCAGCCGAAGGCTCGCTGTTCACATGTCTCTTCGCCTCGTCCGGCACCAGCTTGCGTGACGTGATCCGCAGCGGAGGTGATCTCGGGGCCGTCCTCGACGAGGTCTGGGCCAAGCGCGACGACCGTTACTCCGAGGTCAGGTCCTCCAACACCGCTCGGCTGTCGGTCCCCGTCGAGATGTCATACATCGGCGGATGAGAGTCGTCCTCGGCATTGCGATTGCGGTGTGGACGCTGGCGGCCTGGGGAGGTCGGATCGGCCTGCTCACCAGTGACGAGGGTCTCCCCGCCTGGATCCGCATCGGAGGGTCGCTACTCATCGGCCTGTTCGCCGCAGCCACCCTGTTGGTCCCTCAACTGGAACGTGCGCGAAGGTGGGCCCTCATCGTCTTCTCGTTGTTCACGGTGATTCTCTGGGTACGCAGTCTCATCGTCAACTGGGCGGGTGACGGGACGATGCCGTTCAAGCTGGTCCACACCGTCCTCGCCATTGGCTTCTTCGCACTGGCGTGGTGGGCGTTCTCGTTTGCTGCCGGCCCGACATCATCCGACCAGCCGTCAGCCGAAGCCCGTCAGGACGCCGACGTTTGAACCGCCCGGTCACGGTGCAGTTCCTCAAGAACCCCGACATCATCCACTGGGGCTTCGAGGCGCAGTGGCTGGGAGAGGACGAGTGGGGGGACTGGATCGCCGTACCAGTCGGGTCGCGCCGCTGGAAAGGCCCGGTTTCGATGGAGCCCACGCCGGAGCCGGCCGTCTTCTGCGCTCCCCGCGAGCACTGGTGGCATCTCCACTACAACGGGTCGTTTGCCCGCAACTACAGCCACTTCGTGGACATCACGACCCCGCCGGCATGGGTGTCGGAGAACCGCTACGAGATGATCGACCTCGATCTCGACGTGGCCGTCCACGCCGACGGGACCATCGAGGTCCAGGATGAGGACGAGTTCGAGGTACATCAGGTGAAGTATTCGTACACGGTGGACATGATCGACAATGCCGTCCGAGAGACGGAGAGCATCGTGGAGCAATTGCACAACCGCCGCGAGCCATTCTTCGACGTGGCCGAGCACTGGCTGGGCCGGGTCGGCGGGTGATGTCCGACGTGTTCGCGCTGCTCGCGAGCACAGCGTGTCGCCCAGCGCCACGCCCTGCTCGCGAGCACGCACGAGCAGCATCTGATCGACTGTCGCCCTAGGTCATTAGCCTCGATTGGTAGTGACAGCAATCGAACAGACCGGCTCGCTCCTCACAGAGGACGACCTCTACCTGTGGAACGAGGGCACCCACTACCGGCTCTACGAGAAGCTGGGGGCCCACCCGACGGACGAGGGGACCTACTTCGCAGTCTGGGCGCCCAATGCCCAACGCGTCTCTGTTGTCGGTGACTGGAACGGTTGGAACCCCGGCTCCGATCCGCTGCAGGCGCGCGGGGTCTCGGGGATCTGGGAGGGATTGATCCCCAACGCAGGGCCGGCCTCCACGTACAAGTACCACATCGCCAACGGGTCCTATGTGGTGGAGAAAGCGGACCCTTTCGGCTTCCATCACGAGACGCCTCCGCAGACGGCCTCCAAGGTCTGGTCTCTCGATTACGAGTGGGGCGATGCCGACTGGATGGCCGGACGATTCGGGCGAAACGCCCTCGACGCACCCATCAGTGTCTACGAAGTGCATCTCGGGTCGTGGCGGCGGGGCGAGGAGAACAGGCCGCTCACATACCGGGAGATGGCCGAACAACTCCCTTCATACGTCGCCGACATGGGTTTCAGCCATGTCGAGTTCCTCCCAATCGCCGAGCACCCCTTCTACGGGTCATGGGGCTACCAGATCACCGGGTACTTCGCACCGACCTCGCGCTACGGCACCCCGCAGGACTTCATGGCACTCGTCGACGCATTCCACCAGGCGGGTGTCGGTGTCATCCTCGACTGGGTCCCGTCCCACTTCCCCGACGACGAGCATGGGTTGGGCTACTTCGACGGGACGCACCTCTACGAGCACGCCGACCGGAAAAAGGGATATCACCCCGACTGGGGCACCCTCATCTTCAACTATGGCCGCACCGAGATCCCATCATTCCTTATCAGCAACGCCCTCTTCTGGTTGGACCGCTATCACATCGATGGGCTCCGCGTCGATGCCGTTGCCTCGATGCTCTACCTCGACTACTCCCGAGCCGAGGGTGAGTGGGCCCCGAACGTCCACGGCGGCCGGGAGAACCTCGAAGCCATCGCATTCCTGAGACGGTTCAACGAGACGGTGTACCTCGAGTACCCCGACGTCCAGACCATCGCCGAGGAGTCGACCGCCTGGCCCATGGTCTCCCGGCCGACGTTTCTCGGTGGGCTCGGCTTTGGCATGAAATGGGACATGGGGTGGATGCACGACACGCTCGAGTACATGTCCGAAGACCCCATCCACCGGAGCTACCACCACCACCAGCTCACCTTCCGCGCGGTGTATGCCTTCACCGAGAACTTCATGCTCCCGCTGTCCCACGACGAGGTGGTCCATGGGAAGGGCTCATTGCTGGGGAAGATGCCTGGCGACGAGTGGCAGAAGCTCGCCAACCTGCGGCTGCTCCTGACTCAGATGTGGACCCAGCCAGGGAAGAAGCTCCTGTTCATGGGTGGTGAGCTCGCCCAGCCGACCGAGTGGGCCCATGAGAGCCAGGTCGACTGGGGGCTGCGAGATCGAGAGCCACATCAGGGGATCTCACGTCTCGTCGGTGATCTCAATCGGGTGTACCGCGACTACCCGGCGTTGCACGAGACGGACTTCGTGCCCGAGGGCTTCGAGTGGGCCGTGGTCAACGACTCGGCGAACAGCATCCTGGCCTACTTCAGACGGGCCCCGAACGGGGAGACCCTCCTCGTGATCCACAACCTGACCCCGGTGCCCCGAAACGGCTATCGCGTCGGTGTCCCCGGGCCGGGGAATTGGGTGGAGATCCTCAACAGCGACTCCGAGGCCTATGGGGGGTCCGGTCAAGGAAATCTGGGCGGGGCCGACACCGGCCCCCTCCCGGTTCCCCATCACGGTCGACCGGAGTCGATCGACCTCACCCTCCCGCCCCTGGCCACATTGATCCTCAAGCAGTTCCCCAGGGATTCGGGCCACGATTCAGAGGAAGAGTAGAGAGCGGGGTAGCCCGGGTCTCCGCCCTAAAATCGATGCCACTGCATTGAGCCAGAACAGCTACGTCTGCATTCATGGCCATTGGTATCAGCCGCCACGGGAGAACCCGTTCACGGGAGAGGTGGGGGTCCAGCCCTCGGCGGCACCGTTTGCCAACTGGAACGAGCGGATCACCGCCGAGTGTTACGAGCCCAACACAAGGGCAGAGATCCTCGGCGAGGACGGCTCTGTTCGTCGTCGCCTCAACAACTACGAGTGGGTGAGCTCGGACTGGGGACCCACTCTCCTCCAGTGGCTGGAAGAGCATGCCGCCGACACCTATCAGCGGATCGTCGCCGCCGATGCCGCCTCCCTTGAGCGATTCGAGGGTCATGGCACCGCGGTCGCCCACACCTACAACCACACGATCCTGCCCCTGTCCAATCGACGCGACAAGAGGACGCAGATCCTCTGGGGAATCGCCGACTTCCGTCATCGCTTCGGACGAGAACCCGAAGGGATGTGGCTGCCGGAGACGGCAGTCGACCTGGAGAGCCTGGAGTTGATGGCCGAGGCCGGGATCGGGTACACGGTCCTCGCCCCGTACCAGGCGGCGTCGGTGCTCGAAGACGGGGAATGGGTCGACGTGGTCGGGGGATCGGTGGACACCCGTGTCCCCTATACGGTTCAGCTCTTCGGTGGGAAGAGCATCAGCGTGTTCTTCTACAACGGGCCTTTGTCCCAGGAGATCGCCTTCGATGGAGTCCTCGAAGACGGAGCCATACTCGCCAAGCGGCTCGTTCAGGCTCTCGGTGAGCCCAACGGAGAGGCACGTCTCTCTCACGTGGCCACCGACGGCGAGACCTACGGTCATCACCACAGGCATGGTGAGATGGCCCTGGCCAAGGCGATCGAGGACCTGGAGGCCGACCCGGACGTCGAGCTGACCACGTACGGGGCTTTCCTCGCCGAGCATCCGCCTACGAAAGTCGCCCGAATCATCGAGGGCACTTCGTGGAGCTGCGCTCACGGCATCGATCGGTGGCGTGCCGACTGCGGCTGTCACACCGGTCAGCACCCGGAATGGAATCAGGACTGGCGCGCTCATCTGCGTGCCGCGCTCGACATTCTCCGGGACGGGTTGGTGGGAGACTTCGAGTCTCGGGGAGCCACGGTCCTGAGAGATCCTTGGGCGGCGCGTGATGCCTACATCGAGGTGATCCTCGGCCGTGCCCCCGAAGCCTTCCTCGACGAGCACGCACAGGACGGGGCCGGAGAGGCACAGCGTCGTCTCGCTCTCGATCTGCTCGAGATCCAGCACCGGGCCATGCTGATGTACACATCTTGTGGATGGTTCTTCGACGACATCTCCGGTTTGGAGTCGGTCTTCGTCCTCCGCCAGGCGGGACGGGTCATCGACCTCGCGAGGAAGGCGCTCGACCGCGATCTCGAGCCGGATTTCCTCGAGATACTGGACCAGGCGCGCTCCAACGTCGATGCCCGCACCGGGCGTGACGTGTATCTCGATGAAGTTGCCCCTCACATGAAGACCCGGGAGCCCGGGTCTGGCGCTGGGCAGACCCCTCGCTAGATTCGGGATTCATGGTCAAGTCCTGGGCGACCGACAAACGCGTGGTCATCGAGTCGGTGTCACCCCAGGTCGACGAGGGGAAGTTCCCTGCCAAGTCGACCATCGGTGACGCCGTCGAGGTGAAAGCAGACGTCTTCGCCGACGGGCACGACACCGTCCGTTGCGTCCTCCGCCACCAACCGGCGGGCGAGCGCGGTTGGACCGAGACCCCGATGCGCCCTCTCGGCAACGACCGCTGGTCGGCGAGGTTCACTCCAGACCGACTTGGGATCTGGCAGTTCGAGATCGGTGGATGGGTCGATCAATTCGAGACCTGGCTCTCCGGGATAGAGAAGAAGGCCGCGGCGGGTGTCGACATCTCTGTGGAGTTGGAGATGGGCGCCGAGCTGTACTCCTCTGCCGCAGGGAGGGCGAAAGGTGAGGACGCCAGGACCCTGGCCTCCGTCGCCGGGGAAGTCGGCGACGAGTCGCTGAAATCGGACGAGCGTCTCGATGTGGCGACGGCGGAGGGCAACGTCGTCCTCGCCAGGGCCTACCCGGACCGTTCCCGTGAGACGCGGTCGGCTCAGCGTTGGCCGCTGGTGGTCGACCGCGAGAAGGCGGTCTTCTCCACCTGGTACGAGCTCTTTCCTCGCTCGTGGTCGAAAGAGGAAGGTGAGCACGGGACCTTCTCTGACGTCGAGGAACGTCTCGACTACGTGGCCGACATGGGCTTCGACGTCCTCTACCTCCCGCCCATCCACCCCATCGGGACGTCCCACCGCAAGGGTGCCAACAACGCCCTCGTGGCCGACCCGGGAGATCCCGGTGTCCCCTGGGCGATCGGCTCCGCCGAAGGCGGGCACACCGCGATCAACCCGGATCTGGGCACGATCCGGGACTTTCGATCGCTGCGCGACTCGGCCGCGGCCCGTGGTCTGGAGATCGCCCTGGACATCGCGATCCAATGCTCACCCGATCATCCGTGGGT
>Ga0299907_10003286_pt1 | contig 10310 bp, 8 predicted proteins | sample RVTome_16_FD_198680 | JGI IMG/M metagenome (GOLD analysis project Ga0299907, IMG submission 198680) | Soil microbial communities from uranium-contaminated site in the Upper Colorado River Basin, Wyoming, United States - RVT152D67 (version 2) ... | reverse complement strand
CAATGGAGGAGGAGCGACGCCTCGCCTACGTGGCGCTCACCCGTGCCACCCGCCAGCTCATCCTCGCCTTCGATCGTGCGCGTCCGTCACCATTCCTGGCCGAGATGGGTTTCGGCGCCGCCTGAACGGCACGCATTGGCCGCCGATCTCAGCCGTGTCAGGAGGGGGCGGCGGCGACTGGCTCGCGGCGCCGGCGCGATGGCTTCGCCGGTGCGGGCTCGCCGGTGAGCCCGAGCACCGGGCGGAGGTACCGCCCGGTGTACGAGGCAGGGTTGGCGGCGATCTGCTCGGGCGTCCCGGCCGCCACGAGCTCGCCACCCTTGTCGCCACCTTCGGGCCCGAGGTCGATCACCCAGTCCGCCGTCTTGATGACGTCGAGGTTGTGCTCGATGACGACGACCGTGTTGCCGCTCTCCACCAGCCGCGACAGGACCTGGAGCAACCGCGCAACGTCGTCGAAGTGCAGGCCGGTGGTCGGCTCGTCGAGGATGTAGAAGGTCTTGCCGGTGGCCCGCTTCGAGAGCTCCGTGGCGAGCTTCACGCGCTGCGCCTCACCGCCGGACAGCGTGGTGGCCGGCTGGCCGAGGTGGACATAGCCCATGCCGACGTCGGAGAGGGTCTGGAGCTTGCCGCGGATGGTCGGCACCATCTCGAAGAACTTGAGGGCCTCCTCCACGGTCATCTCGAGGATCTCCGCGACGTTCTTCCCCTTGTAGTGGATCTCGAGCGTCTCACGGTTGTAGCGCTTGCCCTTGCACACCTCGCACGCAACGTAGACGTCCGGCAGGAAGTGCATCTCGATCTGCACGATCCCGGCGCCCTGGCACGCCTCGCAGCGGCCGCCCTTGACGTTGAAGCTGAAGCGCCCCGGCTTGTAGCCGCGCAGCCGGGACTCGGGGACCGCGGCCAGCAGCTCGCGCAGCGGCGCCCACAGCCCGGTGTAGGTGGCCGGGTTCGAGCGCGGCGTGCGACCGATCGGCGATTGGTCGATCTCGATGACCTTGTCGATGAGGTCGATCCCCTCGATGCGGTCGTGGCTGCCGGCGGGCTCCCGCGAGCCCCAGATCCGCTGGGCGAGCGCCGGATGGAGGATCTGGGTGACCAGGCTCGACTTCCCGGAGCCGGAAACGCCGGTCACCGCCACGAACCGTCCGAGCGGGAACCCGACGTCGATCCCCTTGAGGTTGTTCTCGCGCGCGCCGCGCACCACGATCGCCTCCCGCTTGCCGTTCCGGCGGCGCTTCGGGACGGGAACCGACTTCTCGCCGCGCAGGTAGGCGCCGGTGATCGAGCGCCGGTTCTCGATCAGTCCCGGCAGCGGTCCTGAGTGGATGAGCCGTCCCCCGTGCTCGCCGGCCGCCGGGCCGATGTCGATCACCCAATCCGCGGCCCGGATCGTCTCCTCGTCGTGCTCGACGACGAGCAGGGTGTTGCCGAGCTCCCGCAGCCGCACGAGCGTGGCGATCAGCCGGTCGTTGTCGCGCTGGTGCAGGCCGATCGACGGCTCGTCGAGGATGTAGAGCACGCCCATGAGGCTGGATCCGATCTGGGTCGCCAGCCGGATCCGCTGGGCCTCGCCCCCGGACAGCGTCCCCGAGGCTCGGTCAAGGGTCAGGTAGTCGAGGCCCACGTCGACCAGGAAGCCGAGCCGGGCCCGGATCTCCTTCAGCACCTGCCGGGCGATCTGGTTCTCCCGGTCGTTCAGGCGCGCGGAGAGCGCGTCGTACCAGGCGAGCGCATCGGTCACCGATCTGCGCGTCGTCTCGATGATGTTCCGGCCGGCGATCGTCACCGCCAGCGACTCCGGCTTCAGCCGCATCCCGTTGCAGGTCGGGCAGGGCTTGTTCGTCATGAAGCGCTCGTACTCGGCGCGCATCGCCTCCGACCCCGTCTCCCGGTGCCGGCGCGTGAGGTTCGGGACGATCCCCTCGAACGTCGTCTTGAAGGTGTGGATATTCCCGTTCCGGGCGCGATAGCGAACCGCCACCCGCTCGCCGCGGTTGCCGTACAGGAGGATGCGGCGCGCGTCCTCGGACAGGTCGCGCACCGGCACATCGGTCCGGAAGCCGTAGTGCTCGGCGACGGCCTCCAGGATCTTGCTGAACCAGCTCTCGCTGGCCGCCATGCGCCGCCACGGGAGGATGGCCCCCTCGTCGACCGACAGCTCGTCGTTCGGCAGGACGAGGTCCGGATCGATCTCGAGCCGTGAGCCGAGGCCGGTGCAGTCCGGACACGCGCCGTGCGGCGAGTTGAAGCTGAAGTTGCGCGGCGCCGGCTCCTCGAACGACCCACCGTGCTCCGGACAGGCATAGCGCTCGCTGAACAGCCGATCCGCCTCCTTCGGCGGCGCATCCGGCAAGTTGAGCAGGAGGAGGCCGTCCGACATGCGCAGCGCGGTCTCGATCGAATCGGCCATGCGGCTGGCGTCCGGACGCTCGACGCCGTCGTCATCGGCCCGGCGCACGACCAGCCGGTCGACGACCACCTCGATGGAGTGCTTGTACTTCTTGTCGAGCTTGATCTCCTCGTCGAGATCGCGAAGCTCGCCGTCCACGCGCACGCGCACGAAGCCGGCCTGCTTGGCGCCTGCCAGCAGCTTCTCGTGCTCGCCCTTGCGATCGCGAACGAGCGGCGCCATGAGCATGACCCGCGTGCCCTCCGGCAGCCCGTAGACCTGGTCGACCATCTGCTCGACGGTCTGGCGCTCGATCTCACGTCCGCAGATCGGGCAGTGCATGCGGCCGATGCGTGCGAAGAGCAGGCGGAGGTAGTCGTAGATCTCGGTGACCGTGCCGACGGTCGAGCGCGGATTGCGCGACGCGCCCTTCTGGTCGATCGAGATCGCCGGCGAGAGCCCGTCGATCTGGTCGACGTCGGGCTTCTCCATCTGGCCGAGGAACTGGCGAGCGTAGGCGCTCAGCGACTCGACGTAGCGGCGCTGGCCCTCGGCGTAGATCGTGTCGAAGGCGAGGCTGGACTTGCCGCTCCCGGACAGCCCGGTGATGACGATCAGACGATCGCGCGGCATCTCCACGTCGAGGTTCTTGAGGTTGTGCTCGCGGGCACCGCGAACCACGATCTTGTCGGAGGGCATCGGACGCGCATCGTAGCAGGAATCAGACCGATGCGAACGCCTGTTCGGTTTGATGACGATCACTCGTGGCCGATCATCCAGCCGATTCAGGACAGGCGCCGTCAGGTTCTCGTTTCCGGCAGATTCGGCGGTGGTGAGTGGTCCGGTGCGGATCTGCGGTGTTCCCATGGGCGCCGGGCGGCGTCATGCTCACCTGGTACCCGGGCAGTACTTGTGGGGCACATCGGCGAATGATCTCGGTCGCGGTCAAGGGCTACGGCATCGTCATCTGGGATGGCGAGGGCGAGTGGCGCACGTTCACCGCCTCCGACTCACACTCGGCGCTGCTGTCGAGGCGGGTCGAGATGGCGCTCAGCATCCCGTCCGACGGCAGCGACGACGCGGTCTGCTCGGCGCTGCTGTCCATTGCCGGCGCCCACCTGTTCGCGGTCGACTGCGACCACCCGCCGGGGGGCTGCGACGGAGAGCCCGAGCGCAACTGACCGGTGTGTCGCCTCGCGCGCGACCAACGGACCGGCAAGCCGCCCAGGCCCTCCTCCGCGGCGGGAGGGCGCTGTCGTGCAAGGGTATATCGTTACTGATATAACGCCTGACAGCGACGGATGCGACCGCCGGCGTCCGTCCAACAATCGGCGTTGGACGGCGGTGCTACTATCCCCCTCCCGCCCATCCGATCCGGGAGATCCCCTGCCTTCCGATGCCTGCTGACCTTGCCATCCATGCCCGCGGGGTGACCCGCGTCTACAAGGCGAAGCCCGATCCGGTGACCGCCCTGGGCGGCGTCGATCTCGACGTCGAGCCCGGGGAGTACTTCGGCCTGCTCGGCCCGAACGGCGCGGGCAAGACGACCCTCATCAAGATACTCACCACCCTTCTCCTGCCGACCAGCGGGACCGCGCGCGTTGCCGGGTTCGACGTCGTGCACGAGACCGCCAAGATTCGCCGCGTCATCAACATGGTGGCCGGCGGGGAGCAGTCCGGCTACGGCCTCCTCACCGTCCGCGAGCAGCTGTGGATGTTCTCGCAGTTCTACGGCCTGCCGACCCGCGAGGGGTGGCATCGCGTCGACGAGCTGATCGAGACCGTCGGGCTCCAGGAGCAGCGCACCCAGAAGGTCCGGACGCTGTCGACCGGACAGCGCCAGAAGCTGAACTTCGCCCGCGGCCTGCTCAACGATCCGTGGGTGCTCTTCCTCGACGAGCCGACCCTCGGCCTCGACGTGGCCGCCGCGCGCGATCTGCGAGAGCACACCCTGTCGTGGAAGGCGGCCGCGCCGGGGCGCACGCTGCTGCTGACGACGCACTACATGGTGGAAGCGGAGCAGCTGTGCGACCGCATCGCGATCGTCGATCGCGGCAAGATCCTGGCGCTCGGCACGCCCGCCGAGCTGCGACGACGGGTCCAGGCCGAGTCGATCTTTCGCCTCGAGCTCGACCATCTCCCGCAGAACGGCGGCCTGGCCGCCATCGGAGCACTGCCGGGCGTCCTGTCGGCGGTGCGCGCCGACGACGACGCGGCGGATGGCGCCGGGTCCGACCGGGTGGCGCTCAAGGTCGCCCTGGCCGACGACTCGGCGCTCACCAGCGTCGTGACCGCGGTCGCGGAGCGCGGCTCGCACCTTGTCGGCCTGGCGAAGTCGGAGCCCAGCCTGGAGGACGTCTTCGTCGAGCTGGTCGGGCGCGGCTTCGGCGAGGAGGATGGCAAGGAGACGCCCTCGTGAGCGGCTTCCGCGGCACGCAAGCCGCGAACGCCCGGGAGGCCGCTGAGTGGTCGAACGGCCGGATCATCCGCACCAACCTGCGGGCGATCATCGGGCGCGCCTACCCGCGGATCATCGGTCTCACCCGGGAGCCGTCCTGGGTCTTCTTCGAGATCCTGCTCCCGTTCCTGGCGGTCAGTGCCTTCGTGTTCGTGTACCGCGCGCTCGATGCGCCGGAGGAGTACATCGGCTTCGTGGTCCTCGGTGGAGCGATGACGGCCTTCTGGCTGAACGTGGTGTGGATGATGGCCGCCCAGTTCTACTGGGAGAAGGACCAGGGCAACCTGGAGCTGTACTTCACGGCGCCGATGCACCTCATGAGCATCCTGGCCGGGATGGCCATAGGCGGGCTGGTCATGACGAGCTCGCGGGCGCTCGCCGTGATCGGCATCGGCTCGGTGCTGTACGGCGTGACGTATGACATCGCCGAGCCGCTCCTGCTCGCCGCCGTGTTCCTGCTGACGATGATCCCCCTGTACGGCATGGGGATGCTGTTCGCCTCCCTGTTCCTCCTGTGGGGCCGAGAGGCGTTCCACCTGGCCCAGCTGCTCCAGGAGCCGATCTATTTCCTGGGCGGCGTGAACTTCCCGCTCCGCCATCTCGGCGGCGTCTCGGCGCTCGTCCTCGCCACGCTGCCGCTGGCGGTCGGCCTCGACGCGATGCGCCAGCTGGCCTTTCCCGGCCCGGCGAGCGAGGGGATCCTGCCGGTCGGGCTGGAGGCCGCGATCCTCGTCGCCATGGGGGTCGTGTTCCTCGTCGCCGCCCGGCTGGCGCTGGGGTACCTCGAGCAGCTCGCCCGGCGCGAGGGACGCCTGACGCTGCGATGGCAGTGACCGACCGCACGGCACCGGTCCGCGGCATCACCATCACCGATGCCTGGCGGAGCTTCCGGACCGCCATCGGCCTCGGATGGGCGATCGAGTCGAACTGGTCCGACCCGTTCCTGTTCGCCGTCTACACCATGGCCAAGCCGCTCGCGGCGGCCGGCATCCTCGTCGTCATGTTCCAGGTCATCACCCAGGGACAGAACACCGCGTTCCTCCAGTTCCTCATCGTCGGGAGCGCGCTGTGGAACGTCGTGTTCGGCGTGATGGGCGGGCTCGTGCAGTCGATCCTGGAGGACCGCGAGCGCTACAAGATGATGAAGTACGTCGTCGTCACGCCCTCGTCGCTCTTCCCGTTCCTGCTCGGCCGCTCGCTGGCGCGCGTGCTCATCTCCTTCGTCGCCGTCGCGCTGACGCTGGCGGTCGGCGTCGTCTTCCTCGACGTGCAGCTGCGGCTCAACCTCCTCATCCTCCTTCCCGCCAGCATCCTCGGGGTCATCGCCGTCATCGCTCTCGGCGTGTTCATGGCCGGCTGGTGCCTCCAGCTTCGACAGGAGGCGTGGTCCTACCCGGAGGCGATCGCCGGCGCCCTCTATCTCGTCTCCGGCGCCATCTTCCCGATCGACGTGCTGCCCGCCTTCGTCCATCCGATCGCGCTCGCCTCGCCGACGACCTGGTGGCTGGAGGCATCCCGGCGCGGGCTCCTCGGGCACGGGTCGCCGGGAATGCTCGGCGAGATCCCGGACGGGATCGTGTTCCTCTACCTCCTGCTCAGCACGGCCGTCGCGGTGCCGCTGGCGCTGGCGGCATTCGCCTGGTTCATGCGTCGTGCCCGCCAGTCCGGCCTGCTCGACATGACCACGGGGAGCTAGCTGCCGAGCGGCGCCGAAGTATATACCGTATATACTCTGCCGCGACCATGTAAAGGGTTGCGGCGCGCGACCTATCGGACCTGCTCGTCGTAGTCGGTGACGACGAACGTGTTCCGGCAGCGCTCGACTCGCTCGGGCACGCACGACGCCGATGCATCCGCGTCGAAGGAGCCGACGAAGACGAGCTGCTGACCGCGAAGGTTCGGACCGCCGGGCTCGGCGCGTGACGGGAAGACGTTCCCGAGCGGCGCCGCCAGCCGGATGCCGGCCGCGAGCAGCTCCTCCTGGGTGACGTCGGGGGACGGCTGCTCCGGCACGATCACCCGCAGCGGACAGTCACGCTGGAGCCAGGCGACCGATGGGTCGGAGCCACCGTCGTCGCCCTCGCAGTCGGCGTCGAGCTCCGCGTACCAGCCGATGACGTGGAGCTCCTCGCTCCCCCACTCGTCGGCCGGCGAGCCCACGGACCGCAGCTCCTCGACCGGGATGGGGTCGACGTCCGGTCGGGGCGCGCCGGCGTTCCCGATGATGAGCATGAAGGCCGTGAACGCCCCGAGCGCCACGAGCGCGCCGATCCACAGGCGCGCCTCGCGATTCATGCCGGCACGTCTGCCCAGCGGTCGCGGAGCAGCGCGATCCCCCGCCGCCACAGCGCGACGCGGGCGGGGTCATTGAGCCAGGTGGAGGCGCCGGACGGATGCGGCAGGCACAGGACCGATGCCTGAGGCGCCGCCGGCCATGTCAGCTCCCGCCCCACGAGATCGTCCAGGCGGGCAGCCGCGCCGAACGCGAACCGGTGGGCGAGGCCGCCCACGAGCAGCAGCAGCTCCGGCCGCACGAGGCGCAGCTCCTCGAGCAGGTACGGGCTCCAGCGTTCGATCTCGACCCGCGACGGCGGCCGGTCGACCGACGAGCCGGGCGTGCGGCCCGGATAGCACTTGCCGACGCTCGTCACATACCAGCGCTCGCGGAAGTCCGTGACCTCGATCCCCGCCGCCGCCAGCCAGCCGCACAGCCGCTTGCCGGCATCCCAGGCGAACGGCAGGCCGGTCTCGATCTCGCGCCAGCCCGGCGCCTGGCCGATGAGCATCGCCCGCTCCGAGCCGTCGCCCGACAGGACCGGCGCAACCGTCCCATCGCAGCGCGGCATGGCGTCCTGGAGGCGACGGAGCTCCGTCCCGGGCGGAGCGCGCCGGGGCACCGGCACCGGCCACTCCCCGGCATGTCGCAGCCGCTTCGGGGCGGCGGTGGCGAGGTCGATCACGCCCCGGCGCGGAGGGCATCGGCCGCTCGCAGGTCGTCGGCGATCGCGAGGCGGAGCATGCGCCGGATGCCGTCCTGCTGCGGTCCGGCCGCGGTGAGCGCATCGGTGAGGCCATCGCGTGCCGCGTACAGCCGGTCGATCGGATCGGCGGTCAGCTCCGGTGCTCCCCCGCCGAGCTCCCGGACGAAGACGACGTCCTGGCGCTCGATGGCGTCGAGCTGCTCGGCGGCGACGCTCGGGTCGCCGGCATCGAGCGCATCGGCAAGCTCCTCCCGCGCCAGCTCGAGCCAGCGCGTCCAGGCGGCGAACTCGTCGTCGGACGGGGGCAGCTCGTCGAGTGTGAAGACCGCCCGGCGGCGGCCCCCGTCGGCTTCGGCCGCGGCCGCGCGCTCGACCTCGTACCAGTTGTCGCCGACGAAGTCGGCCGTCGTCTCGCCATTCTCCCGCAGCCACGCGATGAAGCGGCTGACCCGCATCGGCATGGCCGCGGCCGCCTCGTCATCGGTGGCGGCGAAGACGGCGCAGCCCGGCAGCTCGGCCGCATACGCCCCGACGAGGCCGTGACCGTCGACATCTGCCTCCACGAAGATGGCGTGCGGCATGGTTCCCGCCATCAGGGGCGCCTCCGTCGTGGCGGGCGGCGACGGGAGCCGGCGGCGATCACGTTCGGGGTGGTGGCGGTGCTGAACACGCGGCTCGCGTCGCTGCCGCGGCGTCCTTCCTCGCGATCGTCCTCGGCGGCCGCGGCGTAGACCTCGGCCGGCACCGCGCCGGGGGCGGCGGCAAGCTCCTCGCGGAGCCGCCGCAGCTGGAGGATCTCGTCACGGAGCGCGGCCGCGCGCTCGAACTCCAGGTTGCGCGCGGCCTCCTTCATCTGTGCCTCGAGGTTGCCCATCATGGCCGCCAGCTCCTCCGGCTCCTTGCCGGCGACCTGCAGCTCCGCGCGCTGCTCGGCCACGCGGCGGAGGCTCTCGTGGATGTCGCGGATCTCCTTGATGATCGTCTCCGGCGTGACGCCGTGGGCCGCGTTGTAGGCGAGCTGCTTCGTCCGCCGTCGTTCCGTCTCGTCGATCGCCGACCTCATCGAGTCCGTGATGCGGTCGGCGTACATGAGGACCCGGCCACCGACGTTGCGCGCCGCCCGTCCGATGACCTGGATGAGCGACCCGCCCGACCGCAGGAAGCCCTCCTTGTCGGCGTCGAGGATGGCGACGAGCGTCACCTCCGGCAGGTCGAGCCCCTCCCGCAGCAGGTTGATGCCGACCAGGACGTCGTACACGCCCAGCCGCAGGTCGCGGAGGATCTCGATCCGCTCGAGGGTGTCCACCTCGGAGTGCAGCCACTGGACCTTGATCCCGAGCTCAGCCAGGTAGTCGGCGAGGTCCTCCGCCATCTTCTTCGTGAGCGTGGTGACGATCGACCGCTCCCCGCGCTCGACGGTGGCGCGGATCTCCGCCAGCAGATCGTCGATCTGGCCGGCCGTCGGCCGCACGGTGATCGTCGGATCGACGACGCCGGTGGGCCGGATGAGCTGCTCGGCGACGTTCTGTGCCCGCTCAGTCTCGTATGGCCCCGGCGTGGCCGACATGTAGACGACCTGGCTCATGTGGTCCTCGAACTCCTCGAAGGTGAGCGGCCGGTTGTCGAGGGCCGACGGCAGGCGGAAGCCGAAGTCGACGAGGATCTCCTTGCGGGTCCGGTCGTTCTTGTACATGCCGTGGACCTGCGGAATGCTGATATGGCTCTCGTCCATGATCAGCATGAAGTCGGTCGGGAAGTAGTCGATGAGCGTCCAGGGACGCTCCCCCTCCTCGCGGCCGGCCAGGTGGCGCGAGTAGTTCTCGATGCCCGAGCAGAACCCGACTTCGCGCATCATCTCGAGGTCGAACTGGGTCCGTTGTCGCAGGCGGGCCCCCTCGAGGTCACGCCCCTGGTCGGTGAGCCAGCGGACGCGCTCCTCCATCTCGGCCTCGATCTTGTCGATCGCCACGAGCAGCTTCTCGCGCGGCGTGACGTAGTGAGTGGCCGGGTAGAGGTTGACCTCGGTCCGCTCCGCGAGGACCTCGCCGGTGAGGTCGTCGATCTCGACGATCCGCTCCACCTCGTCGCCGAAGAAGTCGACGCGAACGACGTACTCGCCATGTGGCGGCTGGACCTCGAGCACGTCGCCGCGCACGCGGAACTTCGCCCGGCCGAGGGCCGCGTCGTTGCGCTGGTACTGCAGGTCGACGAGATGACGGAGGATCCCGTCACGCCGATAGCGGCCCCCCTGCTTCAGGCTGATGACGGTGGCCCCATAGTCGACGGGCGCGCCCAGGCCGTAGATCGCCGATACCGACGCGACGATGATCACGTCCCGGCGCTCGAACAGCGCCCGGGTGGCGTTGTGGCGCAGCCGGTCGATCTCGTCGTTACGGGAGGAGTCCTTCTCGATGTACGTGTCGGAGCGCGGGAGGTAGGCCTCCGGCTGGAAGTAGTCGTAGTAGCTGACGAAGTA
>Ga0299907_10003285_pt1 | contig 10310 bp, 13 predicted proteins | sample RVTome_16_FD_198680 | JGI IMG/M metagenome (GOLD analysis project Ga0299907, IMG submission 198680) | Soil microbial communities from uranium-contaminated site in the Upper Colorado River Basin, Wyoming, United States - RVT152D67 (version 2) ... | reverse complement strand
TCGACTATCTCGGCCTCGACTTCTCTCACATTCAATTTCAAATCGACCGGGTTGCCATCTTCGTCGACCGGACTCGCTGCCGAGAGGATGACGTCCAACGCCCTGTTTCTGAGAATATCACCGGCCACTGCCAATTCCCGGCCGCTTTGCCGGAACGCCTGGAGGTAGGCGACCGGATCGCCGGAGCGGGCGGCGGCGTTTTGAATCACAGCCGACACATCCTCGGGGGTGACATCGATCCCCGCGTCGTTCGCCACTGCCTCGAGAACCAGCTGATTCCGCAAAGACATCTCCGCTTGTTGGCGGAGATCGTCGAGAAACTGTTGCTGATCGATTCCCGAAGCTTGGAAGTAGTCGTCGAGGGTCAGCTCGCTGTCTTCCAGTCGATGAATGAACCTATGGAGGTGGTCGTCCATCTCCGATCGCACCAGCCCTTCGGGCAGCTCGATCGCAACCTGATCGACCAGAGTGCTGAGGGCCCGCTCTGCGTACTGCTGTGCGACGGACTTCAGCTTGGCCTCGGCCAGGCGCTCCTCCAGTTCGGCCTTCAATTCTCCGACTGTCTCGAACTCCGTGTTCTCATCGATCCAGGCGTCATCGAGCTCGGGGAGTATCCGCTCCTTCACCTCGTTGACCATCACCTCGAAGCTGACTTCCTCGCCGGCCCGGTCACCGAAGCCGACTGGTAGAGGCGCGTCGAAGGTGAAGATCGTCCCCGGTTCGGCCCCTTCGAGACGCTCGTCGATTCCCTCGACGAACAAGCCCGAACCCACCTCGTACAGAAGGTCTGCGGCAGTCGCACCCTCCACCGGATTGCCGTCCTTTGTCGCCTTCACATCGAGGGAGACGAAATCACCGAGGAGCGCGGGCCGGTCTGCCTCCTCAACGGTGGCGAACTGCTCGAGCATGCGTTCCACCTGGAGGTCGAGTTCCTCGGGTGTGACCACTGGCGAGGTGACTTCGACGTCCCGGTCCCGATAATTGGGCAGTTCGATCGTCGGCCATAGCGTGACCTTGACCTCGACTTCGACCCCGCCCTCGACATCGTTGAGCGCCTCGAGCTCGGGGGTGACCGCCGGACGCAGCTCCTCGTCGTTGAGGATCTCGGTCAGGGTGGGCGGCACCAGGTCATCGATGACTTCGCTTCGCAAGCGTGCCGGGCCAACGGCCGCCTCGATCACCGGCAAGGGCGCCTTGCCCGGCCGGAATCCCTTCAGCTTCATGTCCTGGGACAACTTGCGAGCGGTGGCCGCCTTGCCGGCCCTGATCTGGTCGTCGGTCAGTTGAAAGGTGACCAGACGCTCGAATGGGCCGGTCTCGGTGACGGTTGTTGTCATTTCTCTCCGTGGTTGTCGTGGAGAAGGGCGCATCGCTGCGCCCTTCCCCTGGGGTGACCGACGGGATTCGAACCCGCGACTTCCTGGACCACAACCAGGTGCTCTAACCGGGCTGAGCTACGGCCACCATGTCTCGAATGGGTCTTTCCTTCGCGCCCCCGGGAGGACTCGAACCCCCAACCTGCGGATTAGAAGTCCGCCGCTCTATCCAATTGAGCTACAGGGGCGAGGGCCGGGTCAGTCCCGTGGGTGACCCATTCGAGCGGGTGAAGGGAATCGAACCCTCACCGCCAGCTTGGAAGGCTGGAGCTCTACCATTGAGCTACACCCGCGGGACACGTCATTGTAAAGCCCCGGTCGGGCTGGTCGGACTCGAACCGACGACCTCTTGCTCCCAAAGCAAGCGCGCTACCAAGCTGCGCCACAGCCCGTGATCGGGTAAGGGTACTTGCGACCCGTTTCCTGTCCCACCCCATTCGTATGGTCGAACCATGGAGGTAGGGACCGAATTTCGGGCTCGGATCGATTCCTGGGTCGGGTTGTCACGGTGGGAGCGAGCGGAGCTGGGGAAGGACCAGCGACGTATCGGGCTGTCGTATGGCGAGATCATGGGCCTCATCCCGGTCAAGAAATCGACCCTGGCCACCTGGTGCCGGGAGGTGAGATTGAGCGAAGAACAAATGCAAGCCATCCGGGAACGACCGGATCTCGGGAGGGCATTCCAAGAGACACGAACCGGAAAGCGGCGCCTCGATATCGCGCGAATGCGGATCGATGCGTTGTCTCAAACTCCTGACCTGATGACGGACCCCCTGTGGGTCGCGGGTGCGGTCCTCTATTGGGCCGAAGGTGCGAAGACACGTAATCATCTGAAGATGGCGAACGCCGATCCCCGCGCATTGCGTCTGTTCGTTCACTGGATCCGGACCTATCTGGACGCTGACGCCGATTTCTCCCTCCAACTCCACCTCCACGAGGGCACGATGAGGGCGACGCTCAGTCTTATTGGCGTACCGAGACCGGTTTGACGACCGCGGACTTCCACAAGACTTTCATCAAACCGAAAGGCACCGGGCACCGTAAGAACCATCTCCGACACGGTGTCTGCACGATCAAGATGCGGTGCGCCGACGCCTGGCAGCAAACCATGGTTTGGATCGAGATCGTTGCAGACCGTCTGAGCCTTCCCAACCACCGGTATTAACCTGCTGTGCGGGCCGCTAGCTCAATTGGTTAGAGCACCGGGCTCTTAACTCGGGTGTTGTGGGTTCGAGTCCCACGCGGCCTACCGCCAAGCCCTCGGGAAAACTGAGGGTTTCATGAGACAATGGTCCAACCACGCGGGTGTGGCGAAACTTGGCAGACGCGCAGGGTTTAGGTCCCTGTGGGCGAAGGCCCGTGGAGGTTCAAATCCTCTCACCCGCACCAGGTTTTTTCGACTATCGGTCCCGTGTTCACGAACGAGCTCGGCGATATGATCAACCCTGACTGATTCACCAGGACCACGAAGCGCTCGCCGTCGAGGCGGGAGTCCCAACCGTTGACCCCCCACGCTCCGGCGAGACACACCTGGGCGACTCTGGCACTCTGGTCGGGGGTGCGGGGTGCATCCAAAGGGCGGCTCGGCCACTCTTCGATCGCTCTCACCTTGGACCGCTACTCGTATGTGATCGAGGGTATGGAGCGGGATGCAGCGGAGCTTGTGGCCGAAATGGTTGCAATCGGGTTCCAATCGCCGATTCCGGCTCGTGGCCCAACCTGTTCCAGCGCGTAACCGTTCCTCGTTCTGCCGCGCCGATGCTCCCTGAGAATCGCGACTGTCCGCGCATCGGGGGCGATGACCCGTCGGGACCATGTCGACTCGGTTGCACCCAATCGGAGGACCGGCCTGTTCTTCACCGGAACCAGAGTGTCGACTCGCCACCCGGCTCTTGTCGAAAGGAGAGCGCGAGAAACGCGGCGCTCCCCGTCGCGACCGCACCCGGAGGTGTAGTTTCGGTGGGGATTTGGCCCCGCGGTGGGGTCTGGGACAAGGGAGGTCCTCTCATGCGACGACTTGGAACGGCGCTGGTGGTGGTTGCACTGGTGGCGACGACGGCCCCGGGCGCCCTGGCAGCGGGGGGTGGGAGGCCCCTGGTCCAGGAGCGATTCGACGACCAATTCGTTGAAGACCCCGACCCACTTGTACTCGACGTGTGTGGTGTGGAGGTGAGGACCGAGTTCCACTTCTGGGGGACCTTCACGTTCTACGCGGACATGACCGCGCGGACCCACTTCAATGATGACATCGTGTCGACTGATCCTGCCACGGGAGAGGTGCTGTTGGTCGAGCGCAACAGCGGCAACGTGTTCTCCGAGCCGGTGGTGGAGATCATCGACGAGGAGGCGGGAACGTTGACCTTGATGTTCGAGGATACGTTCCGGGGGGTGCCGCTCAAGTGGCGGGTCCCGGGCGAAGGTGTGGTTCTCCTCGACGCTGGAACCGTAACCTTCAACGCAACGTTGGTGATCGACTTGGCCACCGACGAGGTCATCTCCTTCGAGGAGACGTTGTCGGATTTGCACGGGCCACATCCATCTCTGACCCAGCCGGACAGCGAGACGACGGACATCTTCTGTGCAGCGATGGGAGCCTGAAATACCGTCAGCTACATGGTGAGAGCACGATTACGGTTGTGATCGCTTAGAGGCGGTCGCCCGGCCTGGCGAACTCCTTACGCGTCTGGCTGCCGAGTAGGGTCGAGGATGTGGCAGAGGTAGAGCTTCAACCCGGGAAGCGGTACCGCATCGTGACGACTGGCGGAGAACGGGTGGGCATCTATGGGGGAGTGGCTGGATTGGAGTGGCCGCAATCCGAGCCGCCGTGGATCGACACCCCGTTGACTTTCGCCTCTCCGGAAACGGGGCTGCCGTTCCTCGTCGAATGGGACAAGATCGAAAGCATCGTCGGGACGGACTAAGACTCGACCTCGGCTAATTCTGGGAACCCTCCTGCGGGGAGATGGCAGTCGTGAGGTTCTCCAGTTGGCTCGACACCTACTTGGCCCAAGCGTCGGGCGTTCTCAATCCTGTCGTGCCGACTTCTACCTTCCGGCCCGTGACCGACCGTCCCGAATGTTGCCCACCCCTGCATCTACCACCTTGAGGACACGGAGACGGTGGCTGGCTCGCGGATCCAGCCTCGGTTGTTGTGGACGCCCTCAGCTTCGGGTGATGACATCAACGATTTCAGCCGATAGGTCGCACTCGCAACTCACCGTGGAGACGGTGTGCTCGTTGCAGCTGTAGCTGCCACCCATCACTTCGACATTTTGAGTTTCGACGCTCTCGCCACCGTGGATCTCGTGGGCGACGGTGATGTCGCTGTCTTCAGGCGGGTTGGGCCAAGCAACTGGCGGACCCGCTCACCACCGTTCATCTGAGCCTTCTGTCGGAGGAGCACCGCAAGCTCGGACGAATCCATGTAGGTCACTTCTCTCAGGTCGACGAATGCCCCGAAATTCGAGACCAGCAAATGCGTCGCTGCGAAGTGGCGCCATGTCGAGGTCCACCTCTCCTCGTATGGTCACTATGTCCATCGTTCCGTCGTGCCTGACATTGACGTCAAATGGGGTCTGTCCCATCTTCGCACCGCCCTTCATGTTGGGGCCTGAAGAAGTGGACAGCTCCTCCGGCAACCCCAAGCCTACGGACAAGCCGCCCGACCCTGACCGCCCGGCGTTTCATTCATGTTGAGTGCGGGAAAGGCAAGCCCGAATCGGAGTCTTCGGCCTCTCTGTCGTGACTTCCGTTCCACGAATCCCCCCGGTCCACCACCGGGGGGACTCGGTGTCTGACCTCGACTGCAACCCGATTGCAACCCGACTCGTGATAAGAGGCTGGTACGGGTCGAACCCTCACCGACCTGAAACCCCCGTAGTTGCTGACTCTCCGCTATCAGTTGGTGCCAAATTGCAACGATCTCCCCGAGCAGCTTTCAGCGGTCGGCCGGGATTTGGAGCTCCACCGCGAGGAGCGCAGCGCGCGCCTGATCCGGCTCAGAACCTTCGGCGACGGCTGCCAACGCCGCCCGCCAGGCTGCGGCGAGCACTCGACCGAGAAGCGGGGACGCCGGGGCGGTGCTTGCACTGAGCATCTCAGCCAACCTGTCGTGTTCCGCCCCCACTGGTGGATCCCCCAGAATGCGGAGGAACCCCTCACGTACAGCGAAATCCAGTCCGACGAGCATCGCCGCCTTCACGGCCGCCGAGCGGTCCGACTCGTCTCCGGCCGCCGCGACGGCGCCCTCCATGCGATCCAACAGCCGCTGTTCGACGTCGCCTCGAACGAACGCGTACAGGCCGAGCTTGCTGCCGAAGTGGTGGTAGAGAGCACCCGTGGTGACCTTCGCGGCAGCCGCCAGCTCGCCGACCGTGACCTCTTCGAAGGCCCGCGTTCCGAACTCTCTGACCGCGACGAGCGCGAGCCTGCCTTTGGGCGAGGTCGATACCGGAATCCAATTGCGCACTCGGACATAATGCCGTTATGCTCAGCAAGAATCCAGTTATGACGCGAAAGGATGCGCCATGAAGCTCGAGTTCTTGTTCGCCCCGACCTCCGACCTGAAAGCTTCGCTCGCCCTCTACCGCGACGGCCTCGGCTTCAGCGAGATGTGGCGTGAAGGCGATGCGACCGTCGCCCTCTCCCTGCCGGGCACCGATGTGCAGCTCATGCTCGACGCCAACGACCCCAACGCCCCGTTCGGCCCGCTCTTCGTCGTCGACAGCGTCGAAGCATTCCACGCCACGCGCCCGGAGACGCTCACTGTGATCGAAGACATCTCAGAGATCCCCGGCGGCTTCATGGCCACGTACCAGGACCCGGGCGGGGCCACGATCTACATCATGGACCAGTCGACAGACTCCGCCTCTCAGTAACGGTGGCTCCAAGAGAACGAAGAAAGTCGCCGACCGATTTCCCCAGGTGAACCTCGTCTATGGCTCGCCCTTCTCCGGCAGAGTTGGAACTCCCGTGATGATCCTCGCTCCACGTCGGAAGGTCACATAGCTCCACGCCCAGGAGATCAACACCAACACGCGGTTACGGAACCCGATCAGATAGAAGATGTGGATTGCCAGCCAGGCCACCCAGGCGAGGAATCCGCCGAATCTGACCCGGCCGAAATCCGCCACCGCCCTCGCCCGACCGATGGTGGCGAGTGCACCCTTGTTCCGATAGTGGAACGGGATTCTCGACCGCATGCGGAGGTCCCCCCCGATCATGCGACCGGCGTGCCTACCCATTTGCATCGCGGCCGGGGCAACGCCAGGCACACCCGGGACCGTGGCGAGGTCACCGATGACGAACACCTCGCGATGGCCCGGGACCGACATGTCTTCTTCCAGCAGCACACGACCGCTTCGGTCGGTTTCCACTCCCAGCATCTCCCCCAGCTCTGATGCCTGGACACCTGCGGCCCACAGCACGAGGCCGGACTCGATCCGATGCCCGTCGCTGAGGGTGACTCCACCGTCGTCGATCTCGCTCACCATGGTCCCCGTCAGAACCTCCACGCCGAGGGCCTTCAGCTGACGTTCGGCGCTTTCCGAGAGGTCCTCCGGATAGACCGGCAGCACATGTGGGGCTCCCTCCACCAGGATTACTCGTGCCCGGGCCGGGTCGATCACGTCGAATTCGTCGCCCAACGAGTGCACCGCGATCTCGATCAATGCTCCCGCCAACTCGACGCCCGTCGCCCCCCCACCGACCACGACGAAGGTGAGCAACCGCTCCGAATCCTCAGGGTTCCGTTCTGCCTGCTCGAAAGCCGCCAGGATCCTCTGTCGCATCAGCAGCGCGTCCTCGAGAGTCTTCAACCCGGGCGCCCGCCGCTCCCAGTCCTCGTGGCCGAAGTACGAGTGCGTGGCCCCGGTGGCCAGGATCAGATAGTCGTAAGGCAGGACCGAGCCATCGTCCAGGCTCACCGTTCTGCCCTCGAGATCGATAGCGATCACCTCGGCGAGAAGGACGCCTCTCACGTTCTGCTGTCGTCGAAAGATCGAGCGGATTGGATAGGCGATGTCACTGGGGTTCAAAGCGGCAGCAGCCACCTGATAGAGGAGGGGCTGGAAGAGGTGGAAGTTCCGCCGATCGACGATGGTGATGTGGACCGGTTCCTGACGTAGCGCCTTCGCTGCATTCAGGCCGGCGAAGCCGGCTCCAACGATGACGACCCGGAGAGACTCGCCCGTCACCGGTCGATCCCGAGCGCCTCCGCCAATGCGCGCAGGGCCCGGGCCCGATGAGACAGAGTGTTCTTCTGGGCCACTCCCATCTCCGACAGAGTCCGATTCGCCACCTCGAAAACGGGGTCATAGCCAAATCCGCCGTCGCCTCGGGGGGAATCGGCGATCACCCCGTCAAGCAAACCGTCCACGACCATCTCGGAGCCATCGGGCATGACCAGCGCCACGGCGGTCCGGAACTGCGCCCGTCGATCGTCGATGCCCTCCATCTCCTGCAGCAGGAGCTCGACATTGGCACGGTAGGACGCTCCCGCACCGGCGAATCGAGCTGTCCTCACCCCGGGCAGACCGCCGAGGGAGTCCACTTCCAGCCCGGTGTCGTCGGCCAGAGCAGGCAACCCCACCGCTTCCATCACCGCACGTGCCTTGAGCAGGGCATTCTCCTCCAGAGTTTCCCCGGTCTCTTCGATGTCGGGCCAGTCGAGGTCCCGAACGATCTCACCGGCGAGACCCAACTGGTCGAGGACCTGCTCGATCTCCGCGACCTTGTCGGGGTTCTTCGAGGCAACCACCAGACGAGGAATCACTCGGCCGCCACCGCCCGGCGTTGCAGGTCGTGAAGCTCAGCGATGCCTGCAGCAGCCAGATCGAGAAGCCGGTCGAGCTCGTCCCTGGTGAAGGGTGCGCGCTCGGCGGTGCCCTGAACCTCGACCAGGAGACCCCTACCGCTCATGACCACATTCATGTCGACTTCGGCTTCGACGTCCTTCTCGTAGTCGAGGTCCAGCATGGAAGTGCCTTCGACTATGCCCACCGACACCGCCGCCACCTCGTCGATAATCGGCATCGAGGCCAACTGGCGCCGCTCCACGGCATCGGCCAGTGCCTCATGGAGGGCGATCCACGCCCCGGTGATTGCTGCAGTCCTCGTCCCACCGTCTGCCTCGATCACATCGCAATCGACCATCGCCATTGTCTCCCCCATCGCCTTGAGATCGGTAACGGCCCGCAACGACCTTCCGATGAGGCGGGAGATCTCCTTGGCGCGACCACCCGACACGTGGTCACGCCGCACTCGTTCCGACGACGATCCGGGCAACATCGCGTACTCGGCGGTGATCCAACCCCTACCCGATTCCCGCATCCAACGGGGCACGTCGGACTGGACCGACGCCGTGCACAGAACCTTTGTCTTGCCCATAGAAATCAGCACCGAGCCCGGGGTCGACGACGTGAAAGGGATCTCGAGCTTGACATCCCTGAGCTGATCGACCGGGCGTTCAGACATCGAAGCTCACGCCAGGCATGGCCAGCATCACCGGTCGATCGAATGCTTTTTCGGCCTCGTCGATCGACCGGCTCACGTCGAGATATGGGGGTATGTGGGTGAGGGCCAGACTGCGTGCCCCGACCTCACGGGCGATCTGGCCGGCCTCGGTCGAGGTCAGATGATGCGGGTAGTCTCCTTCACCTCGCTCCTGATACGCCGCTTCGCACAGCATGAAATCGACTTCCCGGGCCCAATCCCGCCATTCGCCCTTTGGCCCGGTGTCGCCCGTGTAGAAGAGAGTGCGGTTCTCCGCCTCCCATCGCGACCCGACGGTGGGCACAGAATGGTCCATCTCGACGAAGGAGATTGAGAAATCTCCGATTTCGACACGATCCCCGGTCCACACCGGCGTGAAGTCGAAAGTCTCGGTCAGTCTCGTGCCCTGGCCGCCGTCGAGATAGCCGGACACTCGATCCCACACCGCCTGGGGGGCGTAGAGGGGAACGTTCCTTCTCGGTTCAGGGCAATAGGTCCAGGCATGGAATGCTGTGAATATGTCACAGCTGTGGTCGGGGTGTTGATGAGAGATCACGACGGCGTCGATCATGTAGGAGTCGACGGGCAGATTGACGAAAGTGCCCGGGCCGGCGTCCAGCCAGACCCTGGTCCCGGCCTGCTCCACCACATACCCCGAAGCGGGGCGGCCGGCCACAGGAAAGGTCCCGGAGGACCCAATTACGTTGACCTTCACGGTGCCAGCCTCTCTTTCCGCCACCCGGCGCCATCCCGGACATATCGCACCCGGTCATGGAACCGGTTCGGCTGACCCTGCCAGAACTCGACAGCCTCCGGCGACAGCCTCCACCCACCCCATGCCCGGGGCCGGGGCACCTTCACACCCTTGAACTTGACGTCCAGCTCCTCGAAAGCCCGGTCGAGCTCCTCACGTGAAGCCACGATCTGGCTCTGAGGCGAGGCATGAGCGGCGATCTGTGCTCCCCTGGGCCTCGCATCGAAGTACACGTCGGCATCTTCGCCGGTAACCATCGTCACCCTCCCCTCGAACCGGACCTGACGATGCAGCTGAATCCACACGAACGTGGCGGCCGCGATCGGGTTCACCCGCAACTCTTCGCTCTTCCGACTGGCCAGATTCGTGTAGAACACCAACCCTTCGTCGTCGATTCCCTTCATCAAGACAGCTCGGGCCGATGGCCGGGCGTCAGCATCGGCGGTTGCTAAGACGAAGGCGTTCGGCTCCTCGAGGCCGGCGTCGAGAATGCCATCGAACCACGACATGAACTCTGTGATCGGATCGGCTGCCATGTCGCCCTCGCTCAGACCCACCGCCTGGTACTCGCGGCGAAGTTGAGCCACCTGATCCTCGATCACCCGTCTGACGATAGCCTCAGGCCGGTGAGCCGAGACCCGAGCGCATCGACTCTCACCATGATCGGGCGGGCCTTGCGACGCCGCTGC
>Ga0299907_10003283_pt1 | contig 10313 bp, 6 predicted proteins | sample RVTome_16_FD_198680 | JGI IMG/M metagenome (GOLD analysis project Ga0299907, IMG submission 198680) | Soil microbial communities from uranium-contaminated site in the Upper Colorado River Basin, Wyoming, United States - RVT152D67 (version 2) ... | reverse complement strand
ACCTGGCCTTCGATCCGCGCGAGTCTGTCGAGCAGTTGGTCCTTCGACGCGGTATAGCCCCGCGACTGAGTTTCCACGACACCTCCTTCATGCTCCGGGGATCGGTTGACGAGGATACCCCCCCAGGGTATAGGTTCCAAGAGGGAACTGGTACCCGTCAAGCAGAGAGGCGACTCGATGAGCCACGACCATCACGGAGATCACCCGCCCGGCCACCCACAAGGAGAAACGGGTGGCTCAAAGATCGCTGAGGAGCGAGTCACCGAACTGACCCACGCGGATCACGGCCCCATGTCGCACGCCTCTCATGAAGCGCACGAGGGCCACGGGGCCGGGGGGCACGAGGGGCATGACCAGCACGCTGGGCACAGCGTCGCGATGTTCCGTGACCGCTTCTGGCTCAGTCTCCTGTTGACGGTCCCTGTTCTCGTGTGGTCGGAGATGGTGCAGGGATGGCTCGGCTTCACCGCGCCGACCTTCCCGCTGTCCGAACGCATCCCCGCGATCCTCGGGACGTTCATCTTCGTCTACGGCGGGATGCCGTTCCTGCGTGGCGGCGTCCGCGAGGCCCGCGACGGTCAACCGGGCATGATGCTGCTCATCGCGCTCGCCATCTTGGTCGCCTTCGTCGCGAGCGTCGCCTCCGAGTTCGGTGTCCTCGAGCTCGAGTTCTGGTGGGAGCTCGCTCTGCTGATCGACGTGATGCTCCTCGGCCATTGGCAGGAGATGAAAGCGCTCGGGCAGGCCTCGGGCGCCCTCGAAGCGCTGGCGGCCCTCCTGCCGGACGACGCCGAGGTGATCCACGGCTCGATGACCCACACCGTCCCGATCGATCAGCTGCAACCGGGCGATCTCGTCCTCGTCAGGCCGGGTGGTCGTGTACCGGCGGACGGGACGATCGTGGAGGGGACCGCGTCGTTCGACGAGTCGATGATCACGGGAGAATCGAAGCCGGTCACGCATGGGCCTGGCGATCGGGTGGTCGCAGGCACGGTGGCCACCGACGGCGCCCTGCGGATCCGCGTCGAGGCCGTCGGCGACGACACGACCCTCGCCGGCATCCAGCGCCTCGTGAGGGAGGCCCAGGCCTCGCGATCGAGAGCGCAGGCGCTCGCCGACCGAGCCGCCGCCATCCTCTTCTACGTCGCGGTCGTGGCCGGTGCGCTGACCTTCGTCGTCTGGAGCGCGATCGGCGGTACGGGTGGGGCCATCGAGCGGACCGTGACCGTGCTCGTGATCTCGTGCCCGCACGCGCTCGGGCTCGCGATCCCGCTCGTCATCGCGATCTCCACGGGCGTCGCGGCGAGAGCGGGGATCCTGGTCAAGGACCGTCTCGCGCTCGAACGGATGCGAACCGTGAACGCGGTGCTCTTCGACAAGACCGGGACGCTGACCAGGGGCGCTCCCGTCGTCCGCGATGTGCTGGGCGTCGGCGTGCCGCCCGAGGAGGTCCTCCGTAGGGCCGCCGCGGTCGAGGCGAACAGCGAGCACCCGCTCGCCCGCGCGATCGTCGGTGCGGCCAGGGCGAACGGTGAGATCCCCGCCGTTTCGGACTTCCGGTCCATGGCCGGTCGGGGCGTCGCCGGCGTCGTCGAAGGCTCAGAGGTCGAGGTCGGTGGGCCCGCCCTCCTGCGCGAACGAGGGCTCGATGACCCTGAAGAGATCGCCGAGGACGAGGCGAAGTGGCGAGCCCGCGGCGCGACGGTGCTCACGGTCCTGCGCGACGGTCGGGTGATCGGGGCAGTGGCCCTCGAGGACGAGATCCGGCCCGAGTCGCTCGATGCCGTCCGTGCGCTTCACGCCGAAGGGATCCGCGTCGTGATGATCACCGGCGATGCGCGACAGGTCGCGGGGGCCGTCGCTGCGGACCTCGGCGTCGATGAAGTCATGGCCGAGGTGCTTCCGGAGGACAAGGACGCCACGGTCGCAGAGCTCCAGGCGCGTGGCTTCCGAGTCGCGATGGTGGGAGACGGCGTGAACGACGCTCCGGCTCTGGCCCGGGCCGATGTCGGCATCGCGATCGGTGCCGGAACGGATGTTGCCATCGAGTCCGCGGGAGTCGTACTCGTGGGCGACGATCCACGGGGCGTCGTCTCGGTCCGGCGCCTCTCGAAGGAGAGCTATCGAAAGATGGTGCAGAACCTTGCCTGGGCGGCGGGATACAATGTCGTCGCGATCCCGCTCGCGGCTGGGGCGCTCGCGTGGGCGGGCGTAGTCCTGCCACCGGCCGTGGGAGCGGTCACGATGAGCGTCTCGACGATCGTCGTCGCGTTCAATGCGATGCTGCTTCGGCGACTCGACTTCCGGCCCGTCCGCATGGCGTCGGGCTCTCCCGTCACTGATCGTGACGATGATGTTGCCTCGTGAGGCTCGCGCCGGGGGACCTACACCCTCTTCTGCAGTTCCACCGGACCAGGGATGTAGGAAACGCCGACGGTCGAGGCATGACTGATATCGGGGCCTTCCAGCGTCGGCGGGCGATGCTCTACGGTGTTCCCAGGAGGGCGTGAGATGGGCGGCTCGAAGGTCAAGGGAAAGGATCCCATCCACGAGTCACCCGGCGAAGGACACGGCTCGCACGTCACCTCGCCGCCTCCGAAGCTCCCGAAGAAGGTCTACGCGGCCGAGCTCCTTCGGCTCCAAGAAGAGCTCGTGAAGATGGCCGAATGGGTGAAGACATCCGGCGAGCGCGTCGTCGTGATCTTCGAGGGACGAGATGCGGCGGGCAAAGGCGGCGCCATCAAGCGCATCACCGCGCACCTGAACCCCAGGATCGCGCGGGTGGTCGCGCTCCCCGTGCCCTCGGAGCGTCAGACGACCGAGTGGTACTTCCAACGGTACGTGGAGCAATTGCCCGCGGGAGGTGAGATCGTCCTGTTCGACCGCAGCTGGTACAACCGCGCGGGCATCGAGAAGGTGCTCGGGTTCTGCACGCCCGAGGAGCACCGGATGTTCCTCCAACAATGTCCGATCTTCGAGCGACTGCTCGTCGCCGACGGCATCCACCTGACCAAGTACTGGTTCTCCGTGAGCGACCGAGAGCAGGAGCGACGGCTGGAGGCGCGGATCGACGATCCGATGCGCCGCTGGAAACTCTCGGCGACGGATCTGGACTCGCGCACCCATTTGGTCAAGGAGCCGACCGAAACAGACGGTAACCGACGGTACTCCTGTGACACGCGACGGCGACCCTGACCTGCGCTGGTTAGGCCATTGCGCGGGCCTTCCTTGACACGGAAGAGGTCAGAGGTTCAAATCCTCTAGCGCCCACCAAGAACCATCCAGCTCAACCTATTCTTGGTTTCGTCACGGCGTCGCGACGCCCTGTTACCGGGACCTGTGAGCACCGGGGTCGCTGACCGACGACGTCTTGCTCGATGTCTAGCTCGATCAAGTCGTGTCGGTGCTCTCGGGAGGCCTCGGCGTATGACCTCGCCCAAGACGACCGCGTCGTTGTGTTCGGTGTCCCTGGCGGCGAAGACGAGGGTCACGGTGCCATGGCGCGCTCGCCGGCGGAGTTCCGAGAGCCGTGGATGTAGTGGCCGAAGTTCCTCGAGGTAGCGCGTGCGGAACTCCTCGAAACGATCGGGCCTATGCCCGAACCACGTTCTCAGTGCAGCGCTGGGCGCGAGGTCCCGCTCCCACGCATCAATCCTCGCGCGGTCGTGTGAGATTCCACGGGGCCAGAGGCGGTCGATGAGGATCCGGTAGCCGTCCGACCGCTCCGCCCGCTCGTAGACACGCTTCACGCGGACATCCATGGAGGCTCCTCGGCTCCCGGCAGGGATGGGTCCCCGGTCACGGATCGAAGGTCCAGTCCGGGCGCTTGCTCGCGTAGGAGAGGTCGTACTCGAACCTATCCATCGTTGGATCCCATCCGACGATCTTGTGGAACGGGAGATCCCGCGGCAGCGGACACGGAGTGCCGACGTGGGCGCGGAACTCGTCCGCGAAGACCTGGACGACGCTCTGCATCAGGAGGCTCTCGCCTGTGGGGAGCGCGCACTTCTGTCCGTCGGTCGAGCTCTTGGCTCGCGCGAGGATCAGGTCGATATGCGGGGCGCGACCGCCTAGCTCGATCTCATCCAAGCCCTTCGTGACCTCACCCGTCCCGAACTTGCACGCCGGGCATTGCGCGCACGACTCGACCCAGAGGAAGCGAGAGTAGAGATATGCCGCTCGAACCATGCACGCGGTGTCGTCGAACACCGCGAACCCCCCGGCGCCCAAGCTCGACCCGGCCTCGCGCATCGCGTCGAAGTCCAGAGGAGTGTCGAGTTGCTCCGGGAGGATCACCGTATTCGAGGCACCGGGAAAGATGGCCTTGATCGATCTGCCCTCCCTCGGACCTCCCGCCTGGTCCTCCACCAACGAACGCAAAGGCGTTCCCAGCGAGAGCTCGAAAACGCCCTCTCGGCGGACGTCGCCACACACGGTGAAGACCATGGTGCCAGGGGAGGTGTCCGTTCCGTTGGATCGGAGCCAGCCCGGTCCTTCGGCCATGATCCGAGGGACGTTGGCCAGCGTCTCGACGTTGTTCACGAGCGTTGGGTTGTCCTTCGGCGGCGAGGCGAAGAGCCCGAGCATGAACGGGCGCGCGATCCGTGGGAGCGGTGGCCGGCCCTCGATCACCTCCTCCAGGCCCGTCTCCTCTCCGAACAGGTAGAGGTCGGGCCCGACGATCACCTCGATCGACCTTCCGCCGAGCGTGTCGGCCTCGCGCATCTCCTCCAGGGCGCGGGAGATCGCCCGGACCTCTTCCGTGAACGTCTCCTTGACCCCGATGTAGCAGCGCTCGGCGCCGATCGCGTGCCCGGCGATCGCGAGCCCTTCGAGGATCTGGTATGGGTTGGTCCTCATGAGCGCGCGATCCTTGAACGTCGCGGGCTCTCCCTCGGCGCCGTTGCAGACCGCGAACCTCGTCCCCGTGCCCGTCGTTCGGATCGAGCGCCATTTCTCGCCGGTCGGGAAGCCCGCCCCGCCTCGGCCACGCAGGCCGCTCTTGGCGACTTCGTCGATGACGGCCTCCGGGGTGGCACCCAAGGCGATCTCGAGTCCGCGGCCTCCGCCTGCCTCCTGATACTCGCCGAAGGAAGTGACGGTCTTGCCGAGGAGTGTCACGTTCCTCAGCGTACTCGGGAGCGGCTTCTTGACTCTCGGAGGCCGCTTTGGATGCCAGCCTGTCTCCTACGGATCTCTTCCAAGTCGCCTGGGCCGCGCCGGTGTCCGTGCGCTTGGACGCGCGCACACTCGACCTCGCTCGGAACAGGATGCTCCGAGCGTGGCGATCGCTCCCGGAGGATTCGCCGGAGGCGGACAGATGGATCCGCAAGGCCGGACCGGATCACTACGCGGAGCACCTGCCGCGGCTCCGGGAGTGGGTGAGCGCGCTAGCGCCGTCCTTCCCATTCCATCGCTCGCTGTCGTGAAGCGTGCGGAGGTGAGTCGCGCTTGAGCACGGGAACCTAGAATCTCAACGATGCTCGGTCTGGTGACCACCACCGAAGTCCTGCTTATCGGGTTGGCCGTGTGGTTCACGGTCGGCATCACCCTTGCGGTCCTGATGGGCAGACGGGGCCACAGCCCATTCGAATGGTTCCTCATCGGGGCGATCCTCGGACCGATCGCCTTGCCACTGGCCTGGAGCCGGATCAGTTCCGAACCGGCTGCCCCGAACCGCGAGATCGTCGATGCTGCCCCCGGGCCCGGCACCGGACCCGTCGACGTGCTCGTCGGGGTCGACGGGTCCCCAGAATCGGAGACAGCGCTCCGCACGGCGGTCGAGATCCTCGGGTCGCGGATCGGCCGACTGACGTTGGCGGGAGTCAGCGAGTTCGACTATGGCAACCCGCAAGTGGAGGCCGACACGAAGCGCGCCCTCGAGACCCTGCGAGGGATGGCCGCTTCAGCGAGCGTGGCAGACATCGGGATCACGATCCTCTCGGGCAAACCAGCGGAAGCGCTCCCGGAGTATGCGCTTCGAGACGGGTATCAACTCGTCGTCGTGGGCCGTCGTGGCCGCGGAGCGAGCAAGGCGATCCTCGGGAGCACGGCCGCCCAGCTCGCGAGTGCACCTATCCCGGTCCTCGTGTCGTGAGCCTCTGGTGGACGGAGTTACTGTCACTGCCTTGCCCGGAACTGGCATCCTCGATTCCCGCGCCATGCTTCGGCCGCCCATGCTTCTTGGGCTGGCCCGCCTACTCGTCCCACCACTTCATCGGGTAGCCAGCCTGGTTCCACGCAACGATGCCGCCCTGGAGCGTCATCACGCGGTCGCGGTCATACCCCGCGTCGATCAGCCGCCACGCCGAACGGGCGCTGGTGTACTCGTCCGGTCAGGCGCAGTACAGGACGATCGTCTGACCCTCGGGCACCGACCGGAGCGCGGATCCTCCACCCAACGATAGTCGCGATCGCCTGAGCCTGCGAAACGGAGGCGCACCGATCGGGACGGGATGCGCGTCGCCGGGTCTGAGCGGACGACGCCGGTCCCGGAGGGGCCGGCGCCATCCGTCAGCTTCGGTTGCTAGGAGGCCGGAGCGCGCCGGCTCCTGCCTCGGCCGATCAGCTGCGCGACGTTTCGGACCTCGCGTCGTCTCTGACGTCCCGGTCGCCGGTGAACGCCATGTCGCTCCGCCACAGGCGAGGCCCTTCGGCTCGATACATGGCCGCGATCGAGGAGCTCGCTGCAGCTGGTCCAGCTTCACCACCACCGCGGGCGAGCCAGTCATCTGGACAGGGGAGAGGACTCCATGGAACGCGCAGTCCTCGGTCAACACCAGGTCAAGGAGCCGACCGAAACAGGCGGTGCCAGACGAAACTCCTGAGGTTGCCCAAAGACGCCCTGAGCTGCGAGAGTCTTGGTCAGAGTGTTGCGCGGGCCTTCCTTGACGCGGAAGAGGTCAGAGGTTCAAATCCTCTAGCGCCCACCAAGTCTCCCAGCTTCTCGTGACCGGCCGATCCGCCTAGGTTGACGACTCCGTCCGCTGGAGTGGTATTCGCGCGGATGGCTCCGAACGCGGAGGAGGCAGAGCGCTACCCATCGCGGACCGTAAGCGATCGTGACGACGGACGACCTCTCGAGAACGACGTGTGACGCGGCGAAGACCATCATTGGCGCGCGCCCGAACCTCGGGATAGGGGTCACGCGCGACCGAGGCGCCTCGTCGCGATGGTGGGGCTGCCGAGGCAGCCTCACCATCCGCGACTCGGTTCGACGGAAACTTCGCTGTTCTTACGCGGCGCACGCCGGCGTGTCCGCCGGGATCAGCAGCGAGCCCTCGGCCGGAGCCTCGAAGAACGTCGCGACGATCACGGTCTCCCCACCGGTCGGGTTGTAGGCGGAGTGGACGTGCCCGTGGCCAGCATCGACGAAGGCGGTCGCCGTCGGGTAGGCCCGCTCCGCGCAATCGGTCTCGACGAAGACGAGCGTGCCCTGGACCACGTTGACGACGACGGGTCCTGCGTGGCTGTGCCACGGGAACCGCGCTTCCGGCTGGATGGTGAACCGGGCCGTCACCGTCCGCGAAGGATCGACGACCTTCACGACCTCGGTCCCCCCATCGCTCTTGATCTTGATCTTCATGTTGACGTCGTCGGGGAACACACTGCGCGGGCTCAGGAACTCGGTCGCGATCGGCAACGGCACCTCCTGCGCGGCGAGCGGCAGCATCCCGATGCCGATCGCACCCAGGGTGAGCAGAGCTGCTGTCAACACGAGCATGGACTTCTTCATCTGCGGTCTCCTCTCCGTTCCTCGCATCACGTGTCTGAGCTTCATCGCTTTCCTCCTCTCTCGGTTCCCGATGAGCGCTCGTCCATCGCGACGCTAGGAGGTCGTTCCGGCCGGCTCTACGGTGGCGGCCTGGCGAACGCCGGGATGCTGCCATCCGGCTCGATACCGTGCTGGGCTGCTTGACGCCGCCGCCCTAGGGAATCCGCAGGTCAACGCCGCAACACGGCTCGGGTCGCCTTTTCCGTGGCGTTTCCCCGCCGTCGCGTTGGTCAACAACGACGCAAGACGGGGCGGCGTCATGGTTCGATCCGGATGGAGTCGAGGATGGCCCGCAGCTCGGCCAGGTCCGCGGGCGGTGAGCCAGGGGACCGTTCCGCCGCGATCACCAGACGGGTCCCGTCGACGTCGAGGATCCAGAACTCCTCGCGGTAGCCGGGCCCCGTGTAGCCGTAGAACGCGTCCCCTTCTTCGGCCGCGTCGATGGCCGCGACCCAGCTCTTGAGGTTGCCGTCCACGCATCCGGTGAAACGGCGGTCGTCTCCCTCTCCCTCGACCGGCAGGTCAGGCACGGTCAGTTCCAGATGCTTCCCGCTGTAGCCGTAGATGGTCACGTCCTTCGGGGGCGACGTCACCCGGAACGGGGCCAGGTCCGCCAGCGCGGCAGCGAGGTCGTTGACGCTCGGCCCGACCGGTGGATCGGCCCACGAATGGTCGCGGCACCCATGATGCACCAGGTTCACCACGGTGGTGATGCTCACGGCGACGTGTCCATCGTTGTCGCTGAACTTCGTCGCTCCGATCCACATCGACCATCCTTCGGGAACCTCGTACACCACGCGGAGCGGGGTGGAGGTGTCGAGGTCGGGGTCGATAAGGTAGGTCCCGGGCTCGATCGGAGCGAGGGGCTCGAGTTCCATGATGTCCTGGATCGTCGGGGTGGGACTCGGGTCGCTCGGCGCCGTCGGAGAGGGGATCGGCGGGTCCGCCGCCTCAGGACCCGGTGCGCATGCCCCCACCGCCAGCACGACGGCCAACGCGAGAGAACGTCCGTGGCGATCCTTCATCCGGTCTCTCCTTCCGTTGCGATCTCGCCAATCGCCGGCCATCGCCGTCACCGCGTGCGGAACTCGAAGGAGTCCACGATCGGCGCTGCTGCCTCGACCACGCGCCCGAAGCGCGGCTCCGGAGCAACGATCGCGATCGCCAGGATCCGTGCCGACAGCCCCTCGGGGAGGTCGAGCAGGTAGAGGCGCGTCCGCTCCCCTTGGGCCGGCGAAGCCTCAGTCAACAGAGGCACCGTGTCCTCGCAGACGCTCGCTCCCGCCGCGGCGACCACGTCCATCCGCAGCGCCTCGGCCCCCCCGACGTTCACCGCCACCGGCTCGGTGGCCTCGAGGTCGGTGTCGGACCGGATGCTCCGAGCCAGCGCCTGGGCGTCGGCGGGAGCCGGGCCCTCCCGGCAGCCCGTTTCGATCGGCAAGGGATCGGCCACCACCTCGATGCGTTCCTTGTGGTTGTTGTCGAGGAACAGGGCGGTCATCGTCGGACCGTGATCCCAGCCGCCCCAGCTAGAGTCCCAAGGCCAGGGCGCGGCGAAGGTCACCTCGCCGTCGAGGAACTCGTAGGGCACGGCGACGGCCTGCCCGTTCTCGACCGTTGGCGCGGCTTCGGCCGTGTCAGAGTAGTAGTCGAGCTCGAGGCGACCGGCTGCGTCCGGGTCGATGAAGAAGCGCTGCTCCACCACGGTCTTCCCACCCCCGGCGAAGATTTGGACCTTGAACTCCATCCAGCCGTTGGGCCAGTCGGGGCCGTCCACCAGCTCGAACTCGAACCTCTCGTAGGGGGCCCCGGCGGTAGTGGCGTACAGGAGGGGGATGTCGTCCTCGGCGACGTTCAGGTACTCCTGGGCACCCTCACCGGCCACCCGCGCCTCGAGGAAGGCCTCCAGGAGCGCCGTCACCTCCGCGCCCGGGTGCGGCGTCATCTGCTGGAACGGCGGGAGCATCTGCCATCGGGTTACCACCCAGATCCCGGAGGGGCCTCGGTGGCCGAGCTGGGCCACGTCGATCTGCACCGTCTCGTATCGGAACTTGTCCATCGTCGGCGCGCACCCGCCCGCTCCGGGGTCGTCCGGGTACAGGGGGTTCGTCCGACCCGGCGCGCACCGGATGAACACGAAGCCCCTGATGGACCTGTCGCCCGTCACATCGATGCTCTCGATCCCCGGGCCGTGGGGGTTCCAGAGGAACGCCTCCCAGCCGAGCTCCTCCCGGAGGAATCGGGCGAAGATCTCCGCGTCGCCGAGGCGGACATCCAGCTCCGGATCGACCTGCCACGTGAAGCGAGGATCCCCGGCGTCCGCCAGCTGCTGGGCCTCCCGCACCTCCTCGAGGCTCGACTGCGGCCACATGCGTCTCGACGTCGCCGGCTCGGGGCTCATGCCATCCCCAGCGACCCGCTCCCAGACGGAGCCGAAGTTGTCGTTGAAGGCATCGGTCTGGGGGTCGTGGACGAATGTCAGGTCGCGGAGCTGCTCCTCCAGCGGCGGGCCGCTCAGGGCCTCGGGCTCGCTCCCGTC
>Ga0299907_10003282_pt1 | contig 10318 bp, 9 predicted proteins | sample RVTome_16_FD_198680 | JGI IMG/M metagenome (GOLD analysis project Ga0299907, IMG submission 198680) | Soil microbial communities from uranium-contaminated site in the Upper Colorado River Basin, Wyoming, United States - RVT152D67 (version 2) ... | reverse complement strand
CGAGGAGCAGGCGGCCGAGCAACTCGCGGCCCTCACTGCCTCCCGCGTCCTGGTCCTGGGCCACACCCACGTGCAGATGCGCTTCGAGCAGGCGGGAAGGCTGCTCGTCAATCCGGGCGCCGTCGGGCAGTCGCGCGAGCGCAGGATCATGGCCTCGGCCGCGGTTCTCGAGCACGAGGCGGGTAGCGTGCGGTTCGTCTCTGTCCCGTACGACACCAGGGCCACCCGACGCGAGCTGCGCCGCCGGAGCCTGCCCCCCCGCACCTACCGGCTGCGTCCCTCTGCCGCGCGGCGGCTCTGGGTGCGGCTGCCACTCGGTCTGCGCGATGTCGTGAAGCGCGTGCTGAGGCGCTCGTGAACCTGCGGATCGCGCTCGAGGGCGGCGTCGTGCGGGCACTCGCCGCGCTGCCGGTCGCCATTCAGCGCAGGATCGCCGGCCCTCCCGTCGAGATCGACGGCCAGCGCCTCGAAACCGAGGTGCAGATGCTGATCCGCCTGCGCGAGCGCGACCCGCGCCCCGAGCTCGAGACGCTGCCGGTGGCCGGCGCGCGCGAGCTGATCGAGGAGGAGGCCGCCACGGTGAAGGGCCGCCCCAAGCCGCTCGCCGAGGTGCGTGAGATCGATGCCGGCGGCCTTCCGGCGCGGCTCTACGTACCGAAGGACGAGCGCGGCGCTCTGCTCGTGTACTACCACGGCGGAGGCTGGGTCGTGGGCAGCCTGGACAGCCACGACTCGGCCTGCCGCTTCCTCGCGCGCGAGAGCAGGATCCGCGTGTTGTCGGTGGACTACCGCCTGGCGCCCGAGGCGAAGTTCCCCGCCGCGGTGGACGACGGGCTCGCGGCGTTCCTGTGGGCGCGCGAGCACGCCGCGGAGCTGGGCGCTGATCCAGAACGAATCGCCGTGGGCGGCGACAGCGCGGGCGGGAACGTCGCGGCGGTCGTTGCTCAGCTCGCCGATCCGAAGCCGGCTCTCCAGCTCCTGATCTACCCGGTCTGCGACCTGTCCACGAAGCACGAGTCGTACCGCCTCTTCGGCAAAGGGTTCTTCCTCACCGAGTCCAACATGGACTGGTACCGCGGCCACTACCTCCCGGACGAGGACGCCGCGAGCGATCCGCGAGCGTCGCCCCTCCTCGCCGGCGACGTGTCGGGGCTTCCCCGGACCTACCTGGCGATCGCGGGCTTCGACCCGCTGCGAGACGAGGCGCTCGCCTTCGGCCACAAGCTCGAGCTGGCGGGCGTCGAGGTGGACCTCGTCGTGCACGAGGGTCTCATCCACGGCTTCGCGAACGCAACCGGGATCGGCCGCACCTCAGCCGCCGCCATGCGGCAGGCCGCCGAAGCGCTCGCCCGAATCTGACTCAGACGCAGAGCGGACTGCTCACCAGCGACCAGCCGCGGTTGGTGACCGTGGTCACGCGCGTGCCCCACGCCACCGCCGACGGCTCGAGACCCGTGATCCCGATCCCGTGCGTCAGGTTCGAGACGGCCGGCAGCTGGCCGATCCTGACGGCACTGCCCGAATCGCCGCCGTTGATCAAGCCCGCCCACACGATCGAGTCGGCGTCCCAATCCCAGTCCACGCCTCTCACGAGACCCGGATCGTCCTCGAGCGCGAACCCCATTCCCGCCCGCGGCGTGCCGCCGGTGCCGACGCCGACCCCGTGGCCGTAGTGCGCGACCGGCTGGGGTGTGTTCTCGGTGTAGGTGCCGCAGGGGCCGCCGACCCCGGCTAGCGTCGGGAAGACCCAGTCGTGGCGCTCCGGGGGGACCTCCACGAGCGCGTAGTCCTTGCCGATCCCGGCGTCCCGCTTGAGCAGCACGCGGCCGAGCTCGACGAGCACGGGGTTGCCCCCGGTGGGCGCGGCCGTGAGCAGGACGACGGGCTCGTTCCCATCCACGCAGTGGCCGGCGGTCCCGATTGCCAGCGTCCCGCCCTTCTGGAAGATGAAGTTCATCGTGCACCAGAACGGGGAGATCATCCAGCTCCCCGGCCTGATGCCCACCTCGCCGGGAAGGGGCGCGTCCACGGGAGCGGCGGCCACACCGGTCGCGGCAAGGCTCTGCTCGGCCTCCTCGGTGAACCATGCCGGCCGCGCCCTGCGCAGCTCCTGGGGCTTCGCGCCGGAGGCGAGTGCCTTCGCAACCGCCGCCTGGATCTCCGCGCTCGTGAACTTCGGAGCTGACGGCTCCGTCGCAGCGACGGTCCCGGCTCCCAACGTCCCGAACGCCGCGGCCAGCGCGACGATGGCCCCTCTTACTCGCATCCCGCAACCCCCTCGTCTGACCGTCCGTGGACCTATCCGGCTCCTCCGAGGTTCAAACCAGATCGCAGGCGTAGTTCTGCCGGTCCCGGCCGTCTATAGGGGCAATGCGGTCACCACTCGGGTGATCGCGACGATCAGGAGGTCTCGCAATGAGGATTCGCTGGATCACACTCGCGGCAGTCGCACTGGCCGTCGCGCTCGTCCCGTCCGCCGCTTCGGCGCAGAGAGGCGAGGAGGAGGCGGACATCGCCCACAAGATCAAGGGCACGGTGGTGTCGGTGGATACCGATGCCGGCACGCTCGTGATGAGCGCCGGGAAGCCGGGCTGCCGCGGCGGCCGTGGTCGCGGACGCGGCCGGGGCGGCTCAGAGGAAGGCGGCGAGGACAGCGCCGGCGTGTCGAAGCGGCGCGGCGGCCGTGGGCGCGGCCGGGGACGTGGGCGCGGCCGTGAGGCCCGGGAGCTCACCGTCCTGACCGACGAGTCGACCCGCGTTCGCCGCAACCGGACAGCAGCGTCGCTGTCGGACCTCGAGGAGGGCGACCGCGTCACGGTCGTGATCATCACCGACGAGGAGACGACCCTGGAGGAGGCACTGGCCGAGCCGGCCGACGTCGTCTCCGCGAAGGCCAAGCCGGCCCGGGAGCCCGAGGACGGCGAGGAGCCGGGCGGCGACGAGACGCCCGAGCCGCCGGAGGAGTAGCCCTCGGCTACCCGCCGTATCGCTCGATCGCAGTGCGGAAGCCGGCGAACGCCGGCTTCCGCTCGTAGTCGTCCCGGAGAGGAGAAGCCACCGCATCATCGGCCGTTCTGTGTGACGAAGCTTGCGCCTGCGAGGTAGCGGCCATACGTTGGGACGCCTGTGACTCGCCGCTACGCCACCACTCTCGCCCTCCTCATCGTCATCAGCCTCGGCGGCTGCCTGGGCGGGGATGACGACAACCGCGACTCGGCCTACCGCACGCCGATAGGCACGAGCACCGAGTTCGAGGTCAAGCGCAGCCTGATCGAGGCGGGCGAGAGCGCCGGCCGGGTCACGAAGCTCGAGCACTACGTGCCGGACGGCGAGATCGTCGCCGACAGCGGCTTTCGGCCGGAGGCCGACGGCTTCGGGTTCGAGAACTACGGCAACGACGTTGGCCCCGAGAACATGGGACCGGCCGAGATCGAGGAGCTCTTCGGCGAACAGGTCTGCATCTCGGGCTCGGGCGACGACTGCGCGCTCGCGCCCGCGGCCGCCGCGTGGATGGAGAACATGAACGAGTCGATGGCCGGCGGCCATTGCCAGGGCTTCTCCGTCGCATCCCTGCGGATGTACAACGAAGACGTCGCCCAGGAGGACTTCGGCGCCGACTCGACCCCGGAGCTCGAGATCGTGGACAACACAGACCTCCAGTCCTCGATCGCCCAGCACTTCGTCTACCAATTCCTGCCCCCGGTCGTCCGGGAGCGCGTGACGGGAGCGCCGAGCGAGGTGCTGGACGCGCTGATCGACGCACTCGAGTCGGGCGAGGAGCTCTACACCCTCGGCATCTACAAGCCCGACCTGACGGGCGGCCACGCGATCACGCCGTTCGCCGTCGAGGACAAGGGCGGCGGCCAGTTCGCGATCCTCGTCTACGACAACAACTTCCCCGGACAGACGCGGGCCGTCGAGATCGACACGAGCGAGGAGTACTGGTCGTACGTCGGCGGCCCGAACCCGAAGGACGCGAACTCGCTCTACGAGGGCAACGACGCCACGGAGACGCTCGAGCTCGACCCCACCTTCCCCGGCGCCGAGACCCAGCCGTGCCCGTTCTGCTCGGGCGACGAGGCCGGGGGCGGCGGTGCGAAGGGCTCCGTGCTCCCCGAGGCGGACCGGTACACGGAGATCACGCTGAGCGGCAACCCGCGCAACCACCCCCATCTCGTGTTCGAGGACGACGAGGGCCGCCGCACGGGCATCGTCGGCGACGAGTTCGTGCGCGAGATCCCGGACATCGAGGTGGTGAAGAGCGCGGCGGTCCAGAACTGGGAGGGCGCGCCCGAGCCCCGCTACCGGCTGCCCGAGGGCAAGGACTACACGATCTCGGTGGACGGCTCGAACCTCACTCGCCCCGCCACCACCAGCATCGACCTCGTGGGCAACGGCCTCGTGATCGAGATCGACGAGATCAAGATGGTCCCCGGCCAGGTCGACGCCATGGCGCTGCCCGGCGGCTACGGGATCACCTACGGCAGCGACTCGAAGACCGAGATCGCGCCGAACTTCTTCATCGGGCTGGTTGAGGACGGAGCGGCGCTGAACTTCGCGGGCAGCGCGGTGGGGATCAAGCGCGGGTCGGTGCTCAGCCTGGTGGTCGAGCAGGAGTCGAAGGTCATGTACATCGACTCGACCGGCAGCGAGGGCACTGCCACGCCGGACGGCAAGGGTCTCTTCATCATCCAGCTGACGAAGGCGGACGCCAAGGGCCGCATCTCCCAGTGGCAGAACCCCCAGGTCCTGCTCGACGGACGCAAGGAGGAGAAGGTGGGCTTCGAGTACGGCACCTCGCCGAAGACCGGCAAGCCGCTGCCCCTCGTGCTGCTCGACAAGCAGAACGAGGTCAAGGAGATCATCGAGGCGGCGCCTCTCGAGACCGAGTGACGCGACAATGCCGGCGTGAGCCGTTCGGCATCGATCGCGTTCCTCTGCGCCCTCGCGGGTCTCTGCGCGGCGCCGCCGGCTAGCGGGAAGCCCGCCGCACTCCGCGCCGGTGCGGGCAAGGCGGACATAACTCCGAAGCTAGGCTACTACCTCGGCGGCTGGACCCGGGCCGACCGCACGGCGCAGGGGCAGCACACCCGGCTGCACTCGCGCGCAATCGTGCTGGAGAGTGGCGGCCAGAAGCTCGCCCTCGTCTCCGTCGACCTGTTCATGGTGCCCGGCGGCATGGTCCGGCACGTGGGCGATGCGCTCGCGGAGCGGGGCTTCTCCGAGGAGAACATCCTCATGTCTGCGTCGCACACGCACTCAGGCCCCGGCGGCTACGCGAACTTCCCGACGCTCAACACCGCGGCCCCGAGCCTCGAGACCGCGATCGATCCCACGAGCTTCTTCGGCCTCTTCAACCCGGGGCCCGCCGACCCCCAGCTCTACCGCTTCCTGCTCGAGCAGATCACCACGGCGATCCGCAGGGCCGACGACGACCTCGGCCCTGCACGGGCTGGCTGGGGATCCGCGCGCATCTACGGGCTCACGCGCAACCGCAGCCTCGAGGCCCATCTGGCCAACCACGGGATCATCAAGGAGCGCGGCGAGGGCAGCGAGGACGACGACCCCGGCGGCTACGAGCACACGATCGACCCCGCCGTGAGCATGCTGCGCGTGGACAAGCTCGTGCGAAGGCGGGCGCGCGGCGCGCGGCGGAAGCGCGTGCGGGTGCCGATCGGCGGCTGGGCGACGTTCGCGAACCACGGCACCGTCACGAAGTCGTCGTTCGAGTTCTACAACGCGGACCACCACGCGTCCGCCATCCGCGTGTTCGAGGAGCGCGTTCGCCGCTACGGCCGCGCCCCGCGCGGGCAGGAGGTCGTGAACGTCTACGGCAACTCGAACGAGGGCGACATGTCCGCCGGGCTCGACCGCCACGGCCCGGCGGCCTCCGACTACGTGGGCCGGGTGGAGGCGTCGGCGATGGTGCGCGCCTGGAGGCGCGCGAAGCGCGGGCTCGAACGCCGGCCCGCGTTCGACAGCCGCTGGACGCGCGTCTGCTTCTGCGGCCAGGACACAGAGGGCGGCGGCGAGGTGGCGGAGCAGTCCGAGGTCGGCCTGCCCTTCCTCACCGGGTCGGAGGAGGAACGCGGGCCGCTGTTCGACGTCACGGGCCAGCACTACGAGGGCCAGCGCGCGCCGGCCGACCGCGGCGACCCTCACGGCTGGAAGGCATCCGGGCCGCTCGGGGACGTCCCCAACGTAGTACCGCTCCTGGCGATGAGGATCGGGCCGCGGCTGATCGTCTCCGTGCCCGGCGAGGGCACCAAGGAGATGGGAGCACGGGTCAGGTCCGCGGTCGCGTCCGCGGTCGCAGGCTCGCCCGTCAAGAGGGTCGTCGTCTCCGGCCTCGCTAACGAGTTCGTCCTCTACTTCACGACCCCCGAGGAATACTCGCGCCAGCACTACGAGGGCGGCAACACGCACTTCGGGACCTGGTCGTCGCTCGTGATCCAGGAGGGGCTCGCCGAGCTGGCGGGCCGCCTCGTCCGCGGCGAGCCGGCCCAGGAGCCGATGGACTTCGACCCCACGAACGGCGTCACGCCCGACGGCCCGCCCTACCCCGATGGCGCGGACTCGGGCTCGCTGCTCGAGGAGCCCGAAGCAGGCTACCGCCGGCTGGAGCACGCGCGGGTGATCTGGCAGGGCGGCGCGGACGGGCTGGACCGGCCCGTGGACAAGCCCTTCGTCATAGCCGAACGCCGGGTGGGCGGAGGCTGGGTGCCCGAGGCCGACGACCTCGGCCTCGCGATGCTGTGGAAGGTGGACGAGGACGGCGTCCACGAGGCCTTCTGGGAGATCCCGATCAACGCGCCGCGCGGGACCTACCGCTTCGTGATCCGGGCGAAGCTCTACCGGCTCGTGTCGAGCAGCTTCCGCGTGCGCCGCTCGAACGCGCTCACCCTCGCGGAGTCGGACGCGCCGTCTCCGCGGCTCGCCGTGTCGCTCCTCTACCCGCAGCCGATCCGCGACGTGGACATCACCTCCCGCCCGCAGGCCGCCTCGGGCGGAGTCGTCCGCTTCAACGTGGGTGGCCGGGAAGTCCGGGTGAAGCGCAGGCGGAGCGGCACGTTCGAGGTGCGGGCGCCCGGCGGCCAGCGGGTGTTCGTCGCCGCCGGAAAGGCCCGGGATCGCTACGGGAACGTCGCCGGAAACGCGCTCGAGCTGCGCGCCCCCTGACCTCCGCGGGCGATATTGTCGGGCCATGGCGTCTCAGAACAAGCTGCTCGAGGCACTCGACCCGCGGGTGCCGATCTACCGCGACACCTACAACGAGTACTTCATGCTCATCCTGTCCGCGGGCGGGGCCGTGGCCGGGACCCAGGTTCCGCTCTACATCGTCATGGCCCTCACGGACCTGTGGTCGGCGGCTGCCTTCGTGGGCGCCTGCGTGGTCTTCGAGCTGGCCGTGATCTTCGGCCTGGCCCGGCCGCAGATGAAGGCGCTCGAGCGCCTGGGCTGGACGCTGCTCTGGGCCGCCATGACGGCCGGCTTCGCGCTGATGTTCTACTACCTGGTCGCCGAGCCGACCCTCTAGGCCTTAGCGGCTGCGAGCAACTCCTCGCGCGAGGCCAGCTTCACGCGGGGGCGCGCCGCCGCGCGTCCGCCCTCCAGCTCCTGGCTGTCGATGGCGCGCCAGCCCTCGACCGTGACCAGATCTGGCTTCCGCTCTGCCAGCAGCGCGTCGATCTGCTCGCGGTCAGGCAACTCCGGCGGAGGGAGTGCCCCCGCCGCCAGGTCCTCGGCCAGGCACGTCACCGTCTCCTCGGCGTCACGCTTGTTGGTGCCGAGGATTCCCGTCGGGCCGCGCTTTATCCAGCCGACGGCGTACACGCCAGGTAGCGGCTCGCCGTCGGGCGCACGGACCCTGCCGCGCTCGTTGGGGAGGATGAAGCTGCGCTCGTCGAACGGCACGCCGGGCAGCGGCACCGCCCGGTAGCCCACCGAGCGCAGGACGAGCCCGCAGTCGATCATCTCGACCTCCTCGTCCACGGCGCGCGGCCGCAGGGTCCCATCGTCGCCCCGAACGATCTCGTTGCGGCGCACGTCGATCGCCTCCACCCTGCTCTCGCCGCGGATCTCGACCGGCGAGCGCAGGAAGCGCAGGACGATCCTGCGCCGGGCCTTTGCAGGCTCGGGCCGCGCCGCGAACTCCTGCAGCAGCGCCACGTTCTTGCGCGCGGTGAAGGTGCCCTCCTCGTCGAGCCAGGCCTGCGACTCGGCGTCGAGCTCGACATCGGGGGGATCGACCTGTAGGTGGACGCCCTCCAGATGTCCCAGCTCGCGCAGCTCGGAGCTGGTGAAGGCCGCCTGCGCCGGCCCGCGCCGGCCGAGCACCACGACCTCCTCGATCTGGCTCTCGCGCAGCGCTTCGAGCGCATGGTCTGCCACATCCGTCCGCTCCAGCTCGTCCGGGCTGCGCACCAGGAGGCGGATCACGTCGGCGGCCACGTTGCCGTTCCCGATTACCACGGCGCGCTTGGACGAGAGGTCGAACTCGAGGTCGCGATAGTCCGGATGGCCGTTGTACCAGGCGACGAACTCGGTGGCGGCCCAGCTTCCCGGCAGGTCCTCGCCCGGGATCCCGAGCGACTTGTCGGTCTGGGCGCCGGTGGCGTAGATCACGGCGCTGTAGTGGTGCATCAGTTCCGCGTGCGAGATGTCGACACCCACCTCCACGTTCCCGAAGAAGCGGCAGCCGCGGCCGAGGGTCTCACGGTCGAACGTGTCGTCCAGGCGCTTGATCTCCTGGTGGTCCGGCGCCACGCCGCTGCGGAGCAGGCCCCATGGCGTGGGCAGCCGCTCGAAGAAGTCGATCTCGACGTCGCCGCGCCGCCGCAACAGCCGCTCGGCGGCAAATGCCCCCGCGGGCCCGGCGCCTGCGATCGCCACACGCGCGCGCGTCTCCGCCATCACGCCGGCGTTCCTTGCGCCGCCTCTGCTGTCCGCTCCGCGGTGCCCTTCTCGGCGAAGAACTCCGCGTTCAGGTCGAGCGCGTATTCGAACTTCTCGGGCGTCTCGAAGTCGGCGAAGATCGCATCGACTGGGCAGGCCTCGACACAGGCGTCGCAGTCGATGCACTCTTCCGGATCGATGTAGAGCTGCTCGGCCGTCTCGAAGTCGGGCGCCCCAGGCTTCGGATGGATGCAGTCCACCGGACAGACCTCGATGCACGAGTCGTCCTTTATGCAGCTGCCGGCGATCACGTACGTCATGCGCCCACAGCCTACGTACCGGCGGGCGAGCGATCCCGCCGTCCTTCCGCTGTGGCGCGCGGCCGTCCTTGAACGTCAGCCGGCACAGCGCCTCGCGCTCGGTGAACCAGACCTCCTTCCACTCCGGCGCGACGAAGATGCCGTGCGGGTTGAAGCGCCTCGCCCACGGCGAACCAGACGCTGTTGTTCTCCACGTCGACCTTGATGGCGTGTGCACCGGCGCCCTGCGTCGGGATCCAGTGCTTCTCGACGTAGCGCTCCTGCTTGCGGTCGAAGACCGTGATGTGGTCGGTCAGACGCTGGCTGATGTAGATGAGCCCGCTGCGCGGGTCGGCCCATGCGCCGAAGTCGGTGGCGTCGAGATCCCCCTGGAACCAAGCCTCGTCGCGTGAGCCGCTCGGTCACATGCCCTCCCGAACTGCGTGGTGCCCGGCGTCGTAGGCCGTAAACGAACCCGGGGGGCTGACCCCTCGGTGCTCGTCGGCTCAGGGGTCTGACCCCGCAGTCCACGGGCTAGACGTCGCTACCGAGCGGCGCAAGAGGCCGCTTCGAGCCCTATTTGCAGAAGAGCGTGAAGTCCGGGTGCTGCGGGCCGACCCGGCGCTTCGAGTCGTCGTCGTTGACGATCACGAGACGCCCGCGCGTGTAGGCACGCATATCGCGCTTGGGGCAGGGCACGGATCCGCCAGAACTTGAGGATCGCCGGCCGCCGCAGCTCCTCGCCGCATGAAGGACAGTCCTGCACGTAGATGCCCGTCGGGACGGTGCGCCGCTCGCCCCACCGCTCCCAGCGGAGCTGGTCCAGATACGGACTCGAGTTAGCGGCGAAGAACCAGCGGTCGGGCTTGATCTTCGGCTCGTCGAACATCTGGAACACCGCGACCCTCTTCGAGGCGGCACTCGCCGCGGGGTCGGCTGATCCCGTCCCCGGCAGCATGAGGATCGAAGCGACTACGGAAGCGAGTGCGAGTAGAGACGCGGGGCGGCGCACGGGCGAGTCCTTTCGTCGTGCGGGCACCGTAGGTGTCGGGGACCCGCGCCGGTTGACGAACGCAGAGGGGCGGCCTCTCGGCCGCCCCTCTCATCAGCAGATGGCCTGCCCG
>Ga0299907_10003281_pt1 | contig 10318 bp, 7 predicted proteins | sample RVTome_16_FD_198680 | JGI IMG/M metagenome (GOLD analysis project Ga0299907, IMG submission 198680) | Soil microbial communities from uranium-contaminated site in the Upper Colorado River Basin, Wyoming, United States - RVT152D67 (version 2) ... | reverse complement strand
GCCTCCCACTGCGCGATCTCGTTCTCGTGGTGTGGGAACTGCAGGTCAATGCCGCCCATGTGGATGTCGAACCCCGCACCGAGGTAGCGCGTCGACATGGCGGAGCATTCGATGTGCCAGCCGGGCCGGCCCGGTCCCCACGGTGAGTTCCATTGCGGTTCGCCGGGCTTGGCCGCCTTCCACAGCACGAAGTCGAGGGCGTCACGCTTGCGTTCGTCGGGCGCGACGCGCGCGCCCGCCCGCAGTTCGTCGGGACGCCGTCCCGACAGCTTGCCGTAGCCGTCGAACGCGCGGACGGAGAAGAACACGTCGCCACCGGCGGGATACGCGGCGCCGCGTTCGATCAACGACCTGATGAGCTCCTGGATCTCGGTGATGTGCCCCGTCGCGCGCGGCGTGACGTCCGGCGCGAGGACACCCAGGCGGGCGATCTCGTGCTCCCACACGCGTGTGTACTGCTCGGCGAGGTCGGCGGCCGTCCGGCCCTGCTCCGCGGCGGCGTTGATGATCTTGTCCTCGATGTCGGTGATGTTGCGCACGAAGAAGACATCGAGGCCGGACCAGATCAGGTAGCGGCGCAGCACGTCGGGCACCAACTGAGCGCGTGCGTGGCCGAAGTGCGGCGGCCCCTGGACGGTCGGACCGCACAGGTAGATGGTGACCCGGCCAGGGTCACGGGGCCGCAGTTCGTCGAGCTCGCGCGTCAGCGTGTTGAACAGTCGCATCGGGTCAAGGCTACCGGGTGGATCAGGTCGTCTGTGCAGCCTGCAGCAGCACGATCGCCAGGCATGCCAGCCCGTCACCGCGCCCGGTGAAGCCGAGCCCGTCGCTGGTCGTCGCCTTGATGTTGACCTGGCCGACGTGCACCCCGAGCAGGTTCGCGACCGACGCCATCATGCGGTCGCGGTACGGACCGATGCGCGGACGCTGCCCGATCAGCGTGATGTCGACGTTGCCGACCCGCCAGCCCGCCTGCGCCACCTGGCTGAGGGCACCGGCGAGGAAGACCTGCGAATCCGCACCGGCGTAGTCGGGGTCCTCGCTGCCGAACAGCGTGCCGATGTCGCCCAGACCGGCCGCGCCGAGCAACGCGTCGACCGTGGCGTGCAGCACCACGTCGGCGTCGCTGTGCCCATCAAGCGCCGGCTCGTTGGGAATGCGCACGCCGCCGAGCACCAGACGACGACCGCCGTCCGAGCTGAATGGGTGGACGTCGACACCCTGACCAATCCGGAACACCACATCACGCATGATCGCGCACCAGCGCCTCGGCCACCAACACATCGGCTGGATACGTGATCTTGAAGTTGCGCGGATCGCCCGGAACGACCCGGACGCGGCCGCCAGAGCGCTCGACGAGCGTGAGCTCGTCGGTCGCCACGCCCCGGTCGATGCGTCCCAGCACCTTGTGCAGGGTCCGCCATGGGAACACCTGCGGCGTCTGGACCGCCCACACCCCGCGGCGGTCGACGGTGCGGATGACACGGTCGTCGGGACCGACCAGCTTGAGCGTGTCGGGGACCGGCAGTGCTGGCGCCACCGCGCTCCATGGCGCGGTCAGCGCACCGACGGTGCGGTCGATCAGCGACGCGGGCACCAACGTCCTGGCGACGTCGTGGACCGCGACCACGCCGTCACGGGCACGGACGGCGGCGACGCCGGCGGCGACCGAGTCGGCGCGAGACGCGCCGCCGGGAACGATGCGCAGCGCGGGCAGGCCGGCGCTCGCCAGCACCTGCGCCGCCCGATCGCAATGGTCGGGGCCGACGACGATCACGACGTCGTCGACGCTGCCGGCCGACAGGACCGTACGCGTCACGCGGACCAGCAGCGAGACCCCGCCGATCTCGAGAAACGCCTTGGGAAGGTCCGAGCCCAGCCGCGTACCGGATCCGGCGCCCACCAGAACCGCGGTGCAGCCGGCCACGACCTGTCCGTCGCGCCTAGTGCGCGAGGACCTCTTCGATCATGGCTTCGGTCTCGTCCTCGGTCTTGGTGATGGCCGCGGACAGCTCGGATACCAGGATCTGCCGCGACTTGGTGAGCATGCGCTTCTCGCCCGCCGACAGGCCCTTGTCGCGTTCGCGGATTGCGAGGTTGCGCACGACCTCGGCGACCTGGAAGATGTCACCCGACTTCAGCTTCTCGTAGTTGGCCTTGAAGCGACGCGACCAGTTGGTGGGCATCGAGAACTCGCGGTCACGAAGAACGTCCCAGACCTCGTCGACCTCCTTCTTGCTGCACACGTCGCGCAGCCCGACCTCGTCGGTCGCGTCGGCGGGGACCATCAGCGTAAGATCACCGTACGTCAGGCGGAGCACCAGATAGTTCCGCTCCTTGCCCTCCATCGTCCGCGTCTCCTGACGCTCGATCACGGCGGCCCCGTGATGCGGATAGACGACGGTGTCTCCTACTTGATAAGCCATAGGCATTCGTTCCTCGCAAGCAACGCTGCGGGTCCGTGTCGACAGCTGCGGCGACCCGCGTTGAGATCGGTGTCATGTTGCATGACCTAACGCCCGGCAAGGTTGAGCGTTCAGGCCAGCACAGCCCAGGATACCAGACCGGAATGCGGCTGAACCGGCCGTGTGATCGGCAGTGGACCATCGCCGGGAAGGCTGGACGGCTACGCGTAACGCTCCAGAATCGACGACTCCGCCAGGCGGGCGAGGCCCTCCTTGATGGCCCTGGCCCGGGTGGCACCGACGCCTTCGACCTCGTCGAGTTCCTCCAGGCTGGCTTCCATCAACCGCTGCAGTGACTTGAACCGCCGGACCAGCTTGTTGACGATCGACTCGGGCAGCCGCGGCACCCGCGACAGCAGGCGGTAGCCGCGGGGGGCGACCGCGCGGTCCATCTCCTCGCCGTTGAGATCGTAGCCGAGGAGCTCGCCGAGGATCGACAGGTCGAGCAGTTCCTGCGCGTCGAGGTCGTCGAGCCCCGCCAGCGCCTTGTCGAGCTTGTGGCGGCGATCGACGATGTAGTCGCGGACGACCAGTTCGCGCTCGTGGTCCACGCGGGCCATGAGCTCGTTGTGCTGAAGCTGTAGCAGGCGGCCGTCGGTTCCCAGCTCGAGGACGTACGCGCCGATCTCATCGGAGATGCGGCGCACCATCTCAGCGCGCTGGAGGACCACCAGCACATCACGCAGCGTGACGACGTTCTCGATCTCGAGCGCCGACAGCGACGCGGAGACCTCATCGAGCCGCACCCGGTACTTCTCGAGGGTCGACAGCGCCTGGTTGCCCCGGAACAGCAGCGAGCTGGGTTCCTCGAACACGTGCTTGTGGTTGTCGAGGTAGAGGCTGACGATCTGCATCGACTCGCTGACGCTGACGACCGGAGCACCCGTCTGCTTGGCTGTGCGCTCGGCGGTGCGGTGGCGCGTGCCGGTCTCCGACGTCGTGATGGCGGGATCGGGCACCAGATGGACGTTGGCGTGCAGGATGTACTCGACGTCGTCGTCGACGACGATCGCGCCGTCCATCTTGGCGAGCTCCGACAGCCGTTGCGCCGTGAACTTGGTCTCCATCTTGAAGCCGCCCGAGATCAGCGGCTGCACGTAATCGGAGGCCCCCAGCACGATGATCGCGCCCATGCCGGCCTTGATGACGCGGTCGATCCCCTCGCGCAGCGCCGTGCCCGGCGCCAGCCGGTGCAGGACACCGCGCAGCCGGTCGTCGAGCGTACCTGGCACTGGCTTCCTTTCACTGCGTCTTGCCGCACCCGCCTTGGCCTCACGGTGCCGCGGCGCATCAGATCGGTCCACGATGGCGCCTACGTCAACGACATCGTTCGCTACCGGGCAAGCTTGGGCAAACGTGTGACCAGCGCCCGTTCAGGACGGGTTGTCGACCACGAAGACGGCGCACGGTGACGTACCGTAACCGAATGACGGCACCGCAGTCGCCCATCCTATGCGGTGATGGCCCGGCCAAGCCGGATCGTGGAGCCTGGTTCAACGAAACCCGCGGCGGACCTCCGGCCAACCCCCTCACCTGCCGTCGGATCCTCCGAGCGCCTGCTGCGCCAAGCGCACGACGCTCCCGCGTTCGCTCCCGACGTAGACGCCGTCCTGGTCGGCGAGCAGCGCCGTGGCGTTGCTGACGTCTTGCGCACGCCAGCGCTCGAGACCTGAGTCATGATCCAGCGCCCGCAGCATCCCGTCCTCACGCACGACGTAGGTCAGGCCCGGACTGCCCGCCAGCGATGGCTCCAGCTCGTCGGCCAGCGTACGGCTCCACTGCGGCAGGCCGTTGGTGTAGTCGAAGGCAGCGATGGCATCGGGGCTCGCGACGACCACGCGCGCGTCCCGGGCATACAGGGACGGCGCCGCCTCTAGGTCCGCAGGAAACTGCTGGCACGTGGTCCAGACCTCCTCACCTGACGATGCCGCATAGCGGCAGATCAGACCGTCGCGGCCGACGACGAACGCCGCGCCGGCGATGGCCTCCAGCGAGGGGACCCAGGGCCGCTCACGCAGTTCCGGCTCATCGAACTGCCCGTTGGTGTTGACCGGCGCGCGCCAGACCTCGGCCCCGGTCTGCGGGTCGAAGGCGTACAGCGCCGCACGCGTCAGCGCGTACAGGATCTGCCCGCCCTCGCGTTCGGCGCTGCGGTCGAACTCGAGCGCGATGCCACCGGCGTTCGGGTCGGCGCTACTGAAGATCGTGCCCAGCGGCGCGACCGCGCCGTCGCGTGGGTCGATGGTCGATATGGCGATGCCCGAGGCGTCACGTGTCGCGGCGAAGATCTCACGCCGGTCGGTGGCCAGTGCCTCCGGTACGACGGCGGCGGCGTCGGACTCCCACCTGACTTCGCCGGTCGTTACGTCGTAACCCGACAGACCGCCGTCCGTGACGGCGACGGCGACGTCGCGGACCACGACGAGGTCGTCGACCCGCTGGTCCGTGGCGGTGGTCCACAGCGTGTTGCCGCTCGACGGCGCCAGCGCCGCCAGGGTGCGCCCGGCGTTGACCAGCACAGCATCGTCGGTCGCCACGATGTCGCGCACGGTCCGATCGGCGACCGGGGTTGTCCACAGCGGCTGGACGACGGCGGGTTCAAACGGCTCTGGCGCGGGCGGCGGCTGCTCCTGCTGCTGCGCGGGTTCGTCCTCTGGTGCCGCCTGCTGCGCATCGTTCCGCAACGCCGCAAGCCCGAGGGTGCCCGCCACGGCGATCAGGAGCGCTCCACCGACGAGCAGCAGGACGCCGTTACGGGTCCCGATCAGGCCACGGCGCTTGTCGGGAGCCGGCGCTCTCACCGCGCCCGGCGGCACCGGCGGCTCGCTGCCGAGCGCCTGCCGGGCGCCGGCATCGCCGTTACTGCGCATCCGCTGCGCGCGCCGCTCCTCGAGCGTCCCGGCGCCGCTCCCGCCCCATTCGAAGAGCTCCGCCGGATGCCGGTGTGACCTGGGCGTCTGCCGAAGCGTGTCCGGTGGATCCGTGACGCCCGGTGCGTCGTCTTCGTCGACGTCCGCGGGGACCGGGGCGGCCGCACCGTTGCCGGACGGGGTCTCCACCAGCGCATCGCCGGCATGTGCCTCGTCGTCCCGCTCCAGCGCTACTACGTCGACCTCTGGTGGGGATCCCGGCACGCCCTCGACCGGGATCCGCACGCGCCCTGTCACGGCGGACGCCGCGACATCGTCATCGTCGGGCGGCGTGGCCGACACCGACGACCCATCACCCTCGCCAACCGGCGCCGCAACATCATCGCCACCGTCCGCCAACACGGCCGACACCGACGACCCATCACCCTCGCCAACCGGCGCCGCGACATCATCGCCACCGTCCGGCAGCGCGTCGGGTTCCGCGGCGGCGGCCATGTCGGGCGCCGGCGCCTCACGGGACGGGGATGCCGGCGGCGAATCGCCGTTGTACACGCCTGCCGTGCCGGCCACATCGGTCCCAGGCGGCGCGGCGGGCGGCGCGGACACGTCGCCGACCGCACCGACCGTCCAGGCACCGCGGGAGGAGCGCGGGTCATCGTCCGGCGCGGGCGCACCATCGGACCGCCGGGCCGACGCCACGCGCCGCGTCTCGGGCTGGCCCCGCAGCGCCCGCTCGAGCGCGATCATCAGCGCATGGGCCGACGGGTAGCGGTCGGCGGTCTCCTTGGCGAGGGCGCGCGCGAACACCGAGTCGAGCGCCGGCGACAGGTCGTCACGGATCGCCGTAGGCGGCTCGACCGCCGAGAACAGGTGCGCACCGAACAAGGCGTTGACCGAGTCGCGCCGGAACGGCGGCACGCTGGTCATCAGGTGGTACACCGCACAGGCGAGCGCGTACCGGTCCGCCTCGGGGCTCGCCTGCTCCTGCCGCATCTGATCGGGACCGACGTAGAGCAGGTCGTCCGACGCGGGAGCGTGCTGCTGATTCTTGACCTGCCTGGCCAGCATCAGCGCCGACCCGAAGCCAGTGAGATAGGTCATCGGTGCGTCGCGCCCGGCGACGTCGGACACCCAGATGGTGTGCGGGTTGATGCTGCCGTGCACGACACCCGCGGAATGCACGGCGTCGAGGGCCTCCGCCAGTTGCCAGCCCATCGCCAGCGCCATGCGCGGGCGCAACGGCTGATGGCGGATGATGAACTCGCGCAGCACCGAACCGTGGACGTCGTCGGACACGACGTACACGCGATCACCATGGCGGCCGGCGGCGTGCGTGGTGAGGATGTTGGGGTGGCTGATCTCGCTGGCGGCGCGGGCCTCGGCGACCATCGCGTCGGAGATGCCCGCGAGCTCGCCGTCGGTGACATCACCGGTGAACACGCGCACCCGGCGCAGCTCGTCACCTTCGATCGTCGTCGCCCGGTAGGTGGTGCTGACGAGGTCGACGTCGAGGATGTCGCGAATCCTGTAGTTCGCGAAGGTCCAGAGTCGTACGTCACTCATAGGTCATGGAATCCAACAGTGCACCTCTGGGCGCACCCACATCGATGACACAGGTCGGCGATCCACCGCTACGCGGGACGCGGTCGTGTTTCGGTTGTCGAGCGGCCGGTGCTCCCGCGCGAGATGCGCCGTCCGGTCGCCACCGCACCAGGACGAGCCCGGTCCGGCGGTTTGGCTCTATACGTAAGTATTCAGCGTAGCGTACCGGTCACCGGCCACGATGCCCAATGGCTGTCGGGTGGGGCAGTTCGGCCACCGCGCCCGCCCCTCACTGCAGGGTGAGCAGCGCCGCGACAACCACGACGGCGACCAGCACGCAGGCCACCAGCGCACCACGCAACCAGCGCCGCCGAGGCCGCTGAGGTTGTGGTTGCGGGACCAGGACGGCGGCGTCATCGCCAACCGGCGAGGTCTCCGGCGCCACCGCCGCCTGCACCTGCCCTCCGGTGTCAGGTGACGCGCACCGTCCGGCGGCCCGCACCAGCGTCCTGCAGTTCTCGAACCTCGCCTGGGGGTCCTTGTCCAGCGCCCGGCTGAAGACCTCATCCCACGCCGGATCCAGCTCCGGTCGCACGCTGCTGACCGCCGGTGGCGCCGCGGAGAGGTGCTCGCGCAGCAGCGCCTTGTTGGTCGGTGCGGCGAACGGCGGTGCGCCGGTCAACGCCATGAACAGCAGGCAGGCCAGCGCGTACTGGTCGCTGAACGCGTCGGTCCGGGCGTCCCGGACCTGCTCGGGGGCGACGCAGAGCAGATCGCTGGCGGCGTCGGCGTCGCCCGCGTTGCGCAGCGCGGCGGCGAGCAGGTGACCCGTGCCGAACGACGTCACCGCGACGCTCGACGACGGCTGGCCACGGCGGCGGCTCTTGACCCACACCGACCGCACGCCGATGGTGCCGTGCACGATGTCGTGGCCGTGCAGCGTGTCGAGCGCCTCGGCCAGCTGACCGCCGAGGCGGAGCACGACCCAGACGGGCAGTGGCGCGTGGTCGGCCAGCAGCCGGTCCATCGGTACGCCGTCGCGCCAGACGCTGGCGACGTAGGGCCGCGACTGGTGCTCGCCGACGTCGACGACGCGCAGGACATGCGGGTGGTCGACGGTCGAGACGCGGTCGTTGGCTCGCAGGAAGCCCTCGACGGCGCGGGGTTGAGCGAGCAACCCGTCGCCGATGACCCGCAGCGCGACCAGCTGCGACATCGCCGGCCGCTCATCGGTCCGGACGGGCGTCGCGCGGTATGTGGTGCTGACCAGATCGCGCATCGCGACCTCGTGCAGGGCGTGCTGGCCGAAGCGTTTCACTCCGCTCGGCTGGCCGGTCACGAGACGATGTCCGATCGGCTCCGCGTCATGGGGCCCGGCTCGGCGAGCGCAGCACGTTGGAGCGCCTCGTGGATGTCGCGGACCCGGTGCAGGCGCAGCCCCGCGGCCGCGCCGTCATAGGCCGCGGGAACGAGCGCCTCGGTGAAGCCCAGCCGCTCGGCCTCCGCGAGCCGGTCCCCCAGCCGGGCGACCTGACGGATCTCGCCGGCCAGACCGACCTCGCCGATCGCGATGACCCCCGCCCGCAACGGCCGGTCGCAGTCGCTCGACGCGACGGCGAGCGCGAGCGCGAGGTCGACAGCGGGTTCGGTGATGCGCAGGCCGCCGACGGTCGCCACGTAGATGTCGCGTTCCAGAAGCTTGAGACCGACGCGTTGCTGCAGCACCGCGGTCAGCACGGACAGGCGTGCGCCGTCGAGGCCGCTGGCGACACGCCGCGGGTTGACCAGGGTGGTGGGCACCACCAGCGCCTGGACCTCGCACGCGAGCGGGCGGCGCCCCTCGAGCACCAGCGTGGTCGCCACACCGGCGGCATCGGGCGCGGCCTCGCCGACGAACAGGCGGCCGGCGTCGCTGACCGACCGCAGCCCCGCTCCCGTCATCTCGAAGCATCCGACCTCGCCGACCGGCCCGTACCGGTTCTTGACCGCACGCAGCAGGCGGAGCGCGTGATGGCGATCGCCGTCGAACTCGACCACCGTGTCGACGAGGTGTTCGAGCAACCGTGGTCCGGCGAGCTGGCCGTCCTTGGTCACGTGCCCGACGAGCACCATGGCCACGTTGAGACGCTTGGCGAGCCGCACCAGCGCGGCCGCGGACTCTCGGACCTGAGCCACCCCACCGGCGCTGCCGCTCACCTCCGGGTGTTCGACCGTCTGGATCGAGTCGATGATGCATGCGCGCGGCTTGTGGTGCTCGATGAGGTCCGCGATGGCGGTCACATCGGTCTCACACGCCAGCAGCAGGTCATCGTGGAGGGTGTCGAGGCGGCCGGCCCGCGACCGCACCTGCCCCGGCGACTCCTCGGCCGAGCAGTACAGGACGGGACCGCCGGCCGCGGCCAGCGCATGGCCCGCCTGAAGCAGCAGCGTCGACTTGCCCGCACCGGGCTCGCCGCCGACCAGCGTCACCGAACCGGGGACGAAGCCACCACCGAGCACGCGGTCGAGCTCGGGGATGCCCGACGGCTGGCGCCGGTGCTCGTCGGTCGGCACCGTGCCGATCGCGCGAGCGGGTGTGCGCTCAGCGCTCGGTCGCTCCTGGCGTCCGGTGGCAGCCACCTGTTCCTCGACCATGGACCCCCACTGCCCGCAATGCGGACAGCGTCCCAGCCACCGGGGTTCTTCGTGCCCGCACGCTTCACAGCGTGCACGGGTGCGAGCTCTGGCCACCGCCCCTCCGTTCTGGTCCGCCAGGAACTGTAGCCCTCAGTGACTTACCCAGCTCGCGCCGTCATCACAACACGAGCCACGCCACGACTCCGGCGACGACGAGCACCAACAGGAGCAACAGGAGGATGCCCGCGGGCGAGCGCAGCCCGCGACGCGATCGTGCGTCGTGCTGGCTGAGCACCTCAGACAGCAGCGGCGCGTCCTCATCGTCGGGCCAGCTCACCTGCGGCCGGGTGCCGTTGCGCGACTCGGCGGGCGACTCGGCGGGCGTGGACGTCGCGAACACGGGCGCCGAGTCCGCGGGGCGCTCGGCCCCGGTCTCGATGTCGTCGTCGACCGCGACCGGCTGCTTGCGGGTCTGCGACGGGGGTGATGTCCCGCGCTGCGCCGGCTTGGACGGTGCACGCTGCGGTTCGCGCTTGGGCGCAGCCTGGGGTCTGCTCCGCTCACGCCGGCGCACGGGCTGCTCGGGACGCGACTGTTCGCCGTCGCGCCCCCGCCCGGGCCGCGGCTGCAAGTCGCGCTCCCGCGCAGCCGGAACCTGGTCGTCGTCCGCCTGCTCAGACGGCATCTGCGGCTCGGGCCTGGCTGACCGCCGCGGCCCGTCCGCGTCGGTTCCGCCGGCATGCGCAGGCGGCTGTTCCAGCACACGGGTCGCGGCGCCGGCGACCGCGGCTCGAACCGCGGCGATCAGCTCACCGCACGTCGCGT
>Ga0299907_10003280_pt1 | contig 10319 bp, 9 predicted proteins | sample RVTome_16_FD_198680 | JGI IMG/M metagenome (GOLD analysis project Ga0299907, IMG submission 198680) | Soil microbial communities from uranium-contaminated site in the Upper Colorado River Basin, Wyoming, United States - RVT152D67 (version 2) ... | reverse complement strand
GGGGAAGATCGAGGCCACCCGGATCAGGTTCCGGGCCGGCTCGGCCAGGTGGTCGATCCGGGACGCCGCCACGGCCTGCACCGTGGGCGGCAGGGCCGAGGTCCGGGCCGGCCCCCCGTGGGTGTGCGCGTCGGCCTCGTGGAGCAGCATGCCGGTGGTCTCCACGATGAAGAACGGGTTGCCCCCGGCCTCGCGGGCGATCCGGTCGGCGGTGGCGTCTTCCATCGGGGTCCCCGCCGCGGCCGCGGCCAGGTCGAGCGACTCCCGGTACGCCAGCGGCTCCAGCCGCAGCACGATGGCGTCGGGCGCGCCGGCACCCCAGCCCGGTCGCTCCCGGAGGAGGTCCTCGCGGGCCACCGCGACCACGGTCAGCGGGAGGCGCCGACCCTCCCGGACCAGCTCCTCGACCACCTCGAGCAGCGGGGCCCGGGCCAGGTGCAGGTCCTCCAGCACCACCACCACCGGGCCCGACCGGGACAGCCCCTCGACCAGCGACACCAACCCGGCCCGGATCTCGGCGGCCCGGTACTGCGTCCCCTCGCGGTCCTCCTCCCCCACACCGAGGAGCAGGCCGAGCTGTGCCATCACCCGGTCGACGTCGCCGGGATCGCAGCACCCCTCGACCACCTCCCGGAGGCGGGCCCGGAGCTCCTGCTCCGGCGTCTCCCCGCCGACGCCGAGCCGGCGGCGGATCATGTCGACGAGCGGGGCGAACGTGGGGTCCTCGCCGAACTCGCTGGCCCGGCCGAACATGACCACGGCCTCCTCGGGCGTGCCGGCCAGCAGCTCCTGCACCAATCGGCTCTTGCCGATCCCCGGCTCGCCGACCACCGTCACCAGGTGGGCTCGGGAGGTCTCCATGGCCCGCTCGAACGCGCCGTGGACGAGGTCGAGCTCGCGACGGCGCCCCACCAGCGGGATGGTCCGACGGGAGGACCGCGGCGTCAGCGACAGGACCGGACAGGCGGACGGCTCATCGGGGAACCCCTTGGCCGCCACCCGGCGGGACTCGCCGAACGAGGCGGCGTGCCTGGTGAGCAGCCAGGTGGTCTCCCCGACCAGTACCTCACCCGGCTCGGCGGCCTGCTGGAGGCGGGCGGCCAGGTTCACCGCGGCCCCCGAGACCAGGAAGTCGTCGGCCGGAGCCATGCTGGCCATCACGGCGCCGGTGTTGATCCCCACCCGGACCGTGAGCGGATCGACCAGGCCGAGGCGCTCCCCCAACCGCTCGACGCGGTCCCGGATCGACAGGCCGGCCCGGACCGCTCGGATGGCGTCGTCGTCGTGGGCGTGCGGCAGGCCGAACACCGCCATCACGGCGTCGCCTACGAACTTCTCGGCCCGACCCCGGAGCGAGGCCAGCTCGTCCGAGGCCAGCTGGTAGAAGGCCCCCATGACCTCGCGGAACCGTTCCGGGTCCAGGCGCGAGGCCAGCCGGGTCGATCCGGCGATGTCGGCGAAGAGGACCGTCACGACCTTCCGCTCCTCCCCCGCCTCTTCCTCCTGGGCCACCCAGGCCCCGCAGCGGGGGCAGAACCGGGCGTCGGGGGGGAGCGGGGTGCCGCATCGCTCGCACATGCGCGCGCTCACACACCCAGGATACGGGAGTGTGCCGACTCAACCCAATGCGGGCCGGGCCGATGACGATGAATGACGGCCGACCCGGCGAGGACGTGAGGGAGCGTGGTGGAGACGTATCACGTGGTGCCCATCGAGGACTGGATCGTCCACGAGGAGCAGCACGACGCCTGCGTGTGCGGCCCGCACATCGAGTACTTCCCGAGCGGCACCGTGATCGTCCACCACGCCCTCGACGGCCGGAACGCCGACGATCCGACGTGGCCTCGGAGGCGGGCCGGCGAGGTGGCACGGAGCCACCTCGCCGAGGAGCCCGCCTGACCTATCTCCGTTCCTCCGGGGGGAGCAGCGTTTCCGGCTGGGTCTCCGTCCGCATCTCCCGGCGCACCTCGTCCCCTCGATCCGGCATGACCTCCGCGGCACCGGCGCGGGCCTCCTGACGGATCTGGGGAGCCTCCCGCTCCATCCGGTTCAGCGCCCGATCCCACCGCTCGCGCATCGGCACGATGCCACCACCCCCCACAGCGACGATGCCGATGCCGACCACCAGGGCCAGCAGTGCGTAGAAAAGGCCGGTGACGATCGGCTCGGCCACGTTGACCTGCGTCAACGCTGCCGTGATCCCCACGACCCAGATCCCGGCCGCGGCGATGGCGGCCAGGGTCCGGCCGTAGGACAGGCCGCCCAGGACGCCCGACACGATGTTCCGCACCCCGGTGGCCACGGCAGCGGTGATCACGATGATCAAGATGGCCACGAACAGGTTCGGCAGGAACGCGATGATGCCTTCCATCAGGTTGCTGATCGGGTTCGGGCCGAAGACGCCGAACGCCAGCTGGAGCACGAACAGCATGGCCGTGTAGAAGACGATCTTCGACAGGATGTCGCTGGCGTCGTACTTCGTCCGGTCCATGGCGCGCTTGATCCCACCGCGCTCGACGAGCCGGTCGAACCCCAGCCGCTCCAGGATCCGGTCCAGGATCTTCTCGATCGCCTTGGCCACGAAGTAGCCGATCAGCAGGATCAGCAGGAACCCACCGAGCTTCGGCAGGAACGTGATGATCGAGTTCCAGGCCCGCTCCAGGCCGCCCTCGATGTCGACTTGGGCAAGGGATGTCATGGCGCCTCCTTGTCTGCGTGGCCGGGGACCGCCTCCGCGGGTCCCGGGACCGGCCGCGCCGGTTCGAAGCGGGCATTGAGGAGATTCCCCGGGGGCGTGGCGCCGAAACGAGGATCGGCGGTTTCAGTCCCGGACGGGACGGAATCCGCGGAGGTCGAGGATCGAGCCGGTCCGTTCGGCCTTCGGCCGGAGGACGGCCTCGACCCGCATCCCGTTCTCGAGCTCGTCGGCCTCGATCACGAAGTGCATCAGGACCGTATCGGCGCCGTCGAGCCGGATCAGGCCCACCGTGACCGGATCCGGGAGCGGCTCCCCCTCCACGCCCACCATGCCGACCGAGAACGACACCAGGGTCCCCTCCGGCCCGACCGTGACGTCGGCATCGAGCGGGCCGGCGAAGCACCGCTCGCAGAACAGCCGGGCGGGGCAGTACGTCATCTGACACTCCTCGCACCGAGAGGCCAAGAGCTCGCCCCGGTCCCGCAGCGCGGTGAAGAACGCCTTCCCGGCCACGCCCGGCGTGTACCGGTGCCGGATCGGGATGCGGTCCTGCCAGAGGATGACGTCCTTCGGGTCCGAGATCTTCTCGAACATGGTCAGCCCGTCCTCAGCTTCGCCTCGCGGGGCCTGAAGTATCGGATGTCGAGGATCGAACCCTGCCGGTCCTCCTCGGGCTTCCACACCGCCTCCACCGTCATCCCGATCGAGATGTCGTCGGGGGCCACCTCGCCGAGCTTGTGCATGAAGCCGATGCCCGGAGAGGCCCCGTCGATCTCGATGACCGCCGGGAGCTCCGGCTCGTCCAGAGGCACCATGTCCCAGCGGATGTGGCAGATCGAGAACGTGTTGACGGTCCCGGTGTCCTCGACCTCGAGCCACCGGTCCGTGGGCCGGAAGCACTGCTCGCAGAACATCCGGGGCGGCACGAGGATCCGCCGGCATTGCCGGCACTCTCGGGCCAGGATCACCCCGCGGCGGAGACCCCGGAGGAACTCCCCCACGGCAACGCCGGTGTCCCAGGCATACCGGGCGTCGACCTCCCATTCCACGGCACCCACCGCCTCGCGGAACGCCGCATCCTTCAACGGCGTGGGACCGAGCGTGGTCCTCGGCGGCGCGCCGGGGTCGTCGCGCGTCATCGGCCCATCACCACCACGGTGCCGACCTGCATCAGGTCGCCCCAGGCCTGGGCCACGCCCTTGCGAGGATCGCCGGGGACCTGACGCTTCCCCGCCTGCCCCGACAGCTGCCAGTACAGCTCGGCGATCTTCATGAGCCCGGCCGCAGCGATCGGGTTCCCAACCCCGAGCAACCCGCCCGAGGGCGTCGACGGGAGGTCCCCGTCCCGGTTCAGCACGCCGTCCTTCATCGCCTCGGGGGCCTTCCCCTTGTCGAACAGCTGGAGCCCCTCGAGGTGGTGGAGCTCCTTGTAGTCGAACGGGTCGTACGGCTCCGCGATGTTGATCTCCTTCCGCGGCTCGCGGATCCCGGCCATGTCGTACGCCATCCGGGCCGCGTACTCGACGTACCGCGGGTAGTACAGGTCGCGGTTCGTCCAGTAGGCGGTGTCGAGATGCCAGCCCACGCCGTCGACCCACACCGGCTTGTCCGTGATCCGCTTCGCCACGTGCTCGGCCGCCAGCACCACCGCCACGGCGCCGTCGGACACCGGGGAGACGTCGAGCCGCTGGACCGGCCAGGCCAGCACCTCCGAGTCGAGCACGTCCTCCACCGTGATGTCGGCCTGGCCGAGGAGGGCGGCCGGGTGATCGGCGGCGTTGCGCTTGTTCTTCACCGCCACCTGGGCGATATCCCGCTTGTCGAGGCCGTGGACGCTCATGTACCGGTTCATCTCGAGGGCGAAGATCCACAGGAGGTTCGGCCCCAGGGGGCGCTCCAGGATGCTGTCGAAGATGGTGATGAACGCGCCCTGTGCGTGGGGCTGGGTCGAGGACATCTTCTCCTCGGCCACCACCAGGCACGTGTCGAACATCCCGCTGGCGACCTGGTACCACCCCTGGATCGTCACGAACACGCCGGTGCCCCCGCCGACGTACGTTCGGAAGTAGGGCTTGCCCCACGCGCCGGCGCCGTCCGAGAGGTACTCGCCCTTCATGTGGACGCCGTCGAACGCGTCGGGCGCGGTCCCCATGGCCACGCAGTCGATGTCGTCGAGGGTCATCTCGGCGGAGTCGAGGGCGGCCTTGGCCGCCTGCCAGCTGAGCTCCTTGCCGGTCTCCTGGGCTCGGCGGACGAACCTGGTCATCCCCGCCCCGACCACGGCCACCCGTTGCCCCATCAGGGTCCTCCCGGCCCGACGTACTCGATGATCTGGACCGCGTTGCCGTCGGGATCCCGGAACGATGCGAACCGCGCGAACCCCTCGACCTCGCCGACGTGTTCGTCGAACGTGGCCCCCCGGCCCTCCAGCTCGGACCGGGCGGCGTCGAGGTCCGCGACGCCGAAGACCGCGGTGGCCCCGCCGGGCTGCATCGGTCGTCCCTCGATGGCGCCGTGCAGGGCCAGCTTGATCGGGCCGGCGTCGAACTCCGCCCAGTTCGAATCGTCCCGGCGGGTCAGCCGGAGCCCCACCACGTCCCGGTAGAACGTCACCGCTCGGTCCATGTCGGTCACCCAGTAGTACACGTGGTCCAGAAGCACCTCACGCCACCGCCTCGTCCGAGGCGAACACCGCCACCGCCGCCGAGGTCGTGGGCACGCCACGCCAGGACTGCGCCACGGCCACCCCGGCCCGGTCCACCTGCCGCTCCCCGGCCTCGCCCCGCAGCTGCAGGACGCACTCGAGGGTGCGGGCCAGCCCGTTCGCCTCGAACAGGTAGCCCTGGCCCAGCGACCCGCCGCTGGCGTTCACCGGCAGGTCACCGTCGCGGCCGAAGGCGCCGTCCTCGACCATCGGACCGGCCTCGCCCGGGCGGGCCAGCCCGAGTGCCTCGAGGTGCATCAGCTCGCGGTAGGAGTACGTGTCGTCGACCTCGGCCAGGTCCACGTCCCGGGTGGGCGAGCCCAGCCGGGCCATGTCGTACGCCCGGACCGACGCCCTCCGGACGGAGTCGGCCTGGTCCCACGGCCGGCTCTCCAGGGTGGGACTCCCCGAGGACCACCCCACCCCGGCCACCCATACCGGGGCGTCCGTGAGGTCCCCGGCCCGATCCGCGTCGGCCAGGACCAGGACCACGCAGCCGTCGGCGCGCTCGGCCACGTCGAGCCGCCGGAGCGGCCACCACAGGGGATCGGACGCGCCGACATCCTCGGCGGTCACCTCGGTCGGGTACGCGGCCAGGGGGTTGTCGAGGGCGTTGCGACGGTTCTTCTGGACGACGTGGGCGCAGTGCTCCTCGGTGGTCCCCGTGGCCTCGAGGTACGCGTTCATCTCCAGCCCCGCCACGGCCAGGGGGGAGACTCCCAGCGGCCGGTTGTACACGGGATCGAGGGCGAACTGATGGATCGAGCCCAACGACAGGACGTCCGAGGCCTTCGAGTGGCCCTCCACGGCCACCACCCGGGCCGCCCCCGAGCGGATCAGCATCACCGCCGTGGCCACCGCGAACAGCCCGTCGGCCGAGACCGTGTGCACGGGGCGGAGGGCTCCTCCGATCTGGTCCGGCACGTACTCGTCGAAGATCGACGTGCCCTCCCAGAAATCTTCGGACACCGCCACGAAGGAGTCCACGTCCTTCCGGGGATCGATGCCGGCGTCGTCGTAGGCCCGAAGGGCGGCCTCGAAGGTCAGCTCCTTGTAGGAAAGGCCGGCCGTGATGGGGGCGAACCCGGCGTGCCCGACCCCGACGATGGCGACCCGGTCCCGCATGGCGGGCGGGAGTCTAACAAACACGAACCGGGCGTCCGGACCGCGCCGGCGTCAGGTGGGCAGGTCCAGTCGGAACGGGTGTTTCCGGCTGAAGTTCGGGTTGTAGTACGGGTCCACCGAGCTGAACGGCGGGCCCCACCGGTCGCAGAAGAACCGCTCGTCCTCCTCGGGATGGAGCTTGCCCCGGCTGGAGCTCTCCTCGTGGTACAGGAGGGCGTGGGGCGTGTAGACGTTCACGTAGCCCTTCTGCAGCGCCCGGAGCCCCAGATCCACGTCGTTGAAGGCGACCCGAAGCCGCTCCTCGAACCCGCCGAGCTCCTCGAACACCTCCGGCCGCATCAGCATGCACGCGCCGGTGACCGCCGAGCAGTTCCGGACCGTCTCCCCCAGGTCGAAGTACCCGAAATGCTGGCCGCCGTGGTCGAGGTTGCTGGCCACGCCTCCCAGCCCGACCGCGATTCCCTCGTGCTGCGGCTTTCCGTCGAGGAACAGCAGCCGGGCCCCCACGAGGGCCACCTCCGGCCGCTGCCCGTGCTCGATCATCGCCTCGAGCCACTCCGCCGAGATGACCTCGGTGTCGTTGTTCATGAACACGATGAGATCCGCATCCCGGACCTCCGAGGCGGCCACGTTCATCATCCGCGCGTAGTTGAACTCGTGCGGGTAGGGGAACACCCGCCCGTCGAACGCGGCCAGGTACTCGAGCGTCTCGGGATCGCTGCTCTCGTTGTCGACGATCATGATCTCGTAGTTCTGGTACGAGGTCCGACGGCGGATGCTGTCCACACACACCCGCAGGAGGTCGACCCGGTCCCGGGTGGGGATGATGATCACCACCCGGGGCTCACCCCGGATGTCGTAGCGGACCCGGTACCGGCCGTTCACCATGGCCTCCTCCACGCGGCCGGAGTACCCGCGTCGGCGGAGCGCGTCGGAGAGCGCCCGGCGCCCGGCGTCGTACGCGTAATCCTTGAACGAGAGCTGGGCGGCCGCCGACCCGGGCACCTTCCGCCACGAGTACAGCGGCAGCGGGATGTGCCCGACGCGATCGGTCAGCTCGGTGACCCGCAGGACGAGGTCGTAGTCCTGGCTGCCGTCGAACCCGAGGCGGAACCCCTCGACCTTCTCCAGGATCTCCCGTCGATACACGCTGAAGTGGGTCACGTAGTTGACCGACATCAGGAGGTCCGGCGACCACCCGGGCTTGAAGAAGGCCTCCGTGAGTCGTCCGTCCGGCTCCTTCTTGTCCTCGTCGCTGTACAGGAAGTCGAGGTCGGGGTGCTCGCTCAGCGTCCGGACCACCTCGAACAGGGCATTCGGCTTCAGCTCGTCGTCGTGGTCGAGGAAGCCCACGAACTCGCCGGTGGCCAGCGCCAGGGCCGCGTTCGACGCCCCGGCGATCCCCTGGTTCTCCTCCAGGTACGTGACCTTGATCCGGGGGTCCTGCCGTTCGAACCTCCGCAGCAGCTCCAGGGTCTCCGGCCGGGTCGATCCGTCGTCGGCGATGCACAGCTCCCAGCTCGGGTACAGCTGATCGAGGACGGACCCGACCGCGCCGCCCAGCCACCGCGGATCGGTGTCGTAGACGGGCATCACGATGCTGATCGTCGGCCGGGAGGTCAGTCGCCGCATCTGCCTCCGCTTCGCCCGAAGACGCTGGGGCGACAGCATGTGCAGGTACAGCCACAGCTCGTACCGCTCGTCCGGCGTGGTCGTCTTCGGCAGGGCCCGCCGGAACATGCGGGGGACCCACACCCAGACCTTCAGCAGATGGACGAGGGCCGCCCCCACCCCTTCGCCGGCGATCATCCGGGCCGCTCGGACCGGCGTGAGGAGAAAGCTTCGGCGCCGGGTGCCCCACGGCGCGACGCTCGACACGAACCGTCGGAACCGGTCCACGATCCTGAATCCCACGCTCGAGCGGATCCGCTCGAGCTGGACCTCCACCTGCCGGGCCCTCGACTCGGCCTCAGCCGCCCGGGCCTCGAGCTCGGCCACGTGCGGGTCGGGGCCCGAGACCGCCTGGAGCTCGTGGGCCTCGGCGGGCCGCCGGGGCGCCGGTGCCTCCCGGGCCCGGACCGGCTCGGCCCGGACCACGAACTGATAGGTGAACGCCTCCGGCGCCTTCCGGATCCGCTCGATCAGCTCCGGCGGGAAGTCGTCCTCGAGCAGGTCCACCTCAGGCGGCTGGAAGATGTCCATCTGGACCCGCCGCCACTCGCGGACCGCGTACCCGGTGTCCTCGAACAGCTCCTCGACCCCCCGGCGGTCGAAGAAGCGGAGGTGGGTCCGGTCCAGCAAGCCGGTGTCCGTGTACCGGAACCGGCCGGCCATGAGCGAGAGCCGGACGCTGCCGTGGGTCACGTTCGGGATCGAGGCGACCACGGAGCCGCCGGGGGCCAGGACCCCGGCCGTCCGCGAGAGGACCGCCTCCGGGTCGACGAGGTGCTCCAGCACGTCCCCGAAGACGACGACGTCGAAGCGATCGGCGCCGAACGTCTCCTCGAGGTCGAGCTGTTCGACGTCCCCCACGATCATCCGGTCGGTGAACCGGGCCGCCTGCTTCGCGGCCTCGGCGTCGATCTCCAGGCCCGTCACCGCGCACCCGCGCTCCCGAAGCGCCTTGGCCACGTAGCCGGTCGAGGCCCCGACGTCGAGGACCTTCTTCGAGCGGCCGGTCAGGAGCACGATCTGCGTCTGCGAGGAGTTCTTGTGCGAGAGGTCCACCTCGATGTCGTACTTGGGGAGCTCCCCCCGCGAACGGCCGGGCCCGCTCACCTCGGCCTCCCCGGCGACTGGTTCCGGGTCATGACGCGCATCCTAGCCGGGCGTCTTGTCGGAGAGCCGATCCGGCCGGAGGAACGCCGGCCCGTCGCCGCGAGCCAGGAGCCGAAGCACCTCCCGGAGCGGGGAACCCGGCTTTTCTCCGACCCGGAGATCGATCTCGACCCGCACCAATCCCGGGGAGTCGTGCGCCGTCGAGGCCCCCAAGCCGTCCAGGACCTCGAGGATGGGCTGGTTCTCCTCGAGGGCATAGCCCCGGAACGTGGTGATGCCGTTCTCCAGCGCAACCGCCCCGAGCGCCTCCAGGAGCAGAGTCCCCAATCCCCGCCCCTGGTAGTCGTCGACCACGGTGACGGCGGCCTCGGCCACCTCCGGCTCCCCGGCGACGCGGACGTACCGAGCCACCCCGATCCCCGGATGCCCGGCGTCGCCGAGGTCGAAGGCCACCCACGCGAAGTGATCGACATAGTCGATCTCGGTGAGGTTTCGGAGCTGCTCCTCGGTCAGCTCGTCGACCGGGGAGAGGAACCGCCGGTACCGCGACTCGGGCGACAGCCGTCGGAACCCATCGAGGAGCTCGGCCTTGTCCTTCGGCAGGATCGGACGGAGCAGGACCCGGGTGCCGTCACGCAAGGTCGCCTCGGTGGTCCTGCGGCGGACGAACTCGTCGTCGACCGGACTCACAGCCGGCCGAGGAGGCGACGTTTCTGCGTCTCGAACTCCTCCTCGGACAGCAGCCCGCGCTCCTTCAGCGTGGCCAGCCGCTCGATCTCGTCGAGCGGGGAGCCTTCCTCGGTCGCGATCGTCTCGGTGCGAGCCTGACCGCCCTGGCCGCCCTCGGGAGCGTCCCCGCCGCGCATCCGGGCCTCGTTCGCCTCCGACATCTCGTAGATCAGCTTCTGGACGTCCTCGGGGTTCCGGATGTCCCGGAAATGGTTCTGCCCGTACTCACTGCCGGATTGGATCCGGAGGCTGCCGGCGCCCACGAGGCGCTCCAGCACCGTCTGG
>Ga0299907_10003279_pt1 | contig 10321 bp, 8 predicted proteins | sample RVTome_16_FD_198680 | JGI IMG/M metagenome (GOLD analysis project Ga0299907, IMG submission 198680) | Soil microbial communities from uranium-contaminated site in the Upper Colorado River Basin, Wyoming, United States - RVT152D67 (version 2) ... | reverse complement strand
CGAGGGGTTCGTGATGGCCGAGGGCGCCGGGATCTTCGTCCTGGAGGAGCTCGAGGCCGCGCGGGCCAGAGGCGCGCGGATCTACGGCGAGGTGCTGGGCTACGGCGCCTCCAACGACGCCCACCATATGCTCCAGCCGGACCCGAGCGCCGGCGGCGTGGTGGCGATGATGCGCGCGGCGCTCGAGCGGGCGGGCGTGTCCCCGGAGGACGTCGACTACATCAATGCGCACGGCACGGGCACGCCGCTCGGCGACGTGGCGGAGACGCAGGCGATCAAGGAGGTCTTCGGAGAACACGCGCGGGAGCTCGCGATCTCGTCGACGAAGTCCATGCTCGGGCACATGTTCGGCGCGGCCGGCGCGATCGAGGCGATCGCCTGCGTGCTCGCCGTGCACGAGGGCGTCATCCCCCCCACGATCAACTACGAGCACCCGGATCCCGACTGCGACCTCGACTACGTCCCGAACGAGGCGCGCCCGGCGAAGGTGCGCGTGGCGCTCTCGAACGCGATGGGGCTCGGCGGCCACAACGGCTGCGTCCTCGTCGGCAGCGTCGATTCCTGACACAGCTCTTCCCTTTTTCTACTGATAAGTGCACAATCCGAAGGCGTTGATGCGGCGCCTAGGGGTCATTCTTTCGATCATGGTTGCGGGGCTCGTGGCCGTCGCATCTGCGTCCGCGGCGGAGCGAGAGGGGCGTGCGAAGCCGCAGGCCGATCCGCTCTTCGTGCCGGGCGAGCTCGTCGTCCAGTTCCGGGAGGGCGTCACGGCCCCCGCACGCGGGGCGGCGCTCGCGCCGCGTAGTGCGCGCGTCGTCCAGTCGCTCGGAGCCCCGGGGCTCACGCTCGTCCGCCTGCCGCGCGGCGCCTCCGTGCTCGAGGCCGCGGCGGCGCTCTCCCGCGACCTACGAGTCGTCGTCGCGGAGCCGAACTACCTGTACCAGCTAAGCGCCGTCCCGCCACCGAACGATACGGATTTCACGGAACTCTGGGGCCTGGACCAGCCGAGCGACGCCGACATCGACGCGCTCGAGGCTTGGGACACGACCACGGGGAGCTCGAGCATCCTCGTCGCCGTCGTCGACAGCGGTGTCGCCTACGACCATCCCGACCTCGCCGGGAACATGTGGACGGGGCCTTCGGTGCCCCCCGGCGACATCCACGGGCACGACTTCGTGGACGAGGACAACGACCCGCTCGACTTCAACGGCCACGGAACGCACGTCGCCGGAACGATCGGCGCCGTGGGGAACAACATGGTGGGCGTGACTGGCGTGAACTGGGACGTCTCGATCATGGCGGTCCGCGCCGCCGACTCGGACGGGTCGCTAACGAACGCCGACATCAACCAGGCCCTCACCTACGCGTGCGCCAACGGCGCCCACATCGTGAACGGCAGCTTCGGCGGCTCCGGGCGGTCGCAGACGCAGGCGAACATCTTCAAGTCGGCGGCCTGCCGCAACACCCTCTTCCTCTTCGCGGCCGGGAACGAGAACGCCCTCCTCACGGGTGACACGCTCCCCGCGCGCTCGTATCCCTGCGAGTACCACCGCGCGGCTCCCCAGGGCTTCTCCGTTCCGAACATCGTCTGCGTCGGCGCCACTACGCACACCGACACGCGCTCGCCGTTCTCCAACCGCGGCCCGGCGGCGGTGCACCTCGGCGCTCCGGGCGGAACCGGAAACGGCGTCGCGCCCGACATCCTCAGTACCTGGCCCGGCTGGGTGGAGGTCTTCTCCGACGACTTCGAGGCCGACTTCGCGGCCTGGACGCAGCGAGACGGAACCGGAGCCTGGCAGCGGACGAACGAGCTGTCCGTGAGCGGCCTCTGGAGCATGACGGACTCCCCCGGCGCCGATTACCTGGCCGATCAGGACACGACGATCGGGAACCTGAATGCGATCGATCTGACGGGCCGCGACGGCTGCGGCGTCGAGTACGCGCTCGACCTCCTCATCCGGGACGTCGTCGGCAACGTGGTCTTCGACTGGTTCTCGGTCGATGCGGCGCCGAGCGCGACGGGGCCGTGGACCGAGCTCAACTTCTACTTCGGCGCCGGGAGCGGCCTCGTGGCCGAGGACCTGTCGTCGTACGACGGCGCACCGGTGTTTCTGCGCTTCCACGTCGTCAGCGACGACGTCGAGCATGACGACGGCGCGCACGTGGACGACGTCGTCGTCCGGTGCCTCGACCCCCTCGGGTTCGGCTACGAATCGATTCCGGGCACGTCCATGGCGACGCCGCACGTCGCGGGCGTCGCGGCGCTGCTCCTCGCCGCCAACCCGGAACTGACCGTGGCGAAGCTCAAGAACGACATCCTCAAGGGCGTCGACAGGAAAACCGCTCTGGCGACCCATTTCTCCACCGGCGGTCGGCTGAACGCGGACAAGTCCATCGACCTCGCGCTCGACGTCACGCCGCCGAACACGATCATCACCGCCCGACCCGCGGCCTCCACGAGAGCCCGCCGCGCGACGTTCAGGTTCCGCTCGACCGAGGCCGGCTCGACGCTCCGGTGCCGGCACATGAACGGGGCGTGGCTGCCCTGCACGTCGCCCAAGCTCTACGCGAACCTCAAGCCCGGCCTCCACAAGTTCAGCGTGCGCGCGACCGACAGGGCTCTGAACGTCGACCCGACGCCCGCCGTGGACACCTGGCGCATCCGCCGCTAGCGGCACCGCGTCACCCCGGGGCACGGCCGTTCGGGTCAGGGCTCGATGGCGGCCGGCGTGAGGGCCGCGACCGAGGGTAGGACGACGTCGGCGGCGGCGAGGGCGTCCTCGGCGGGCGGGTAGCGCGGGTTCGGGATCGCGACGACGCGCATGCCGGCGGCCTTCGCGCTCCGGATCCCGTTCTCGGAGTCCTCCACGGCGGCGCAGCGCTCCGCCGCCACGTTCAGCCGGCGCGCCGCCTCCAGGTAGACGTCCGGGGCGGGCTTGCCCCGCTCCACCTCCTCCGAGGAGACGGTGGCCGCGAACCACCGCTCGAGGCCCGACACGCGCAGGACGAGGTCGATGAGCTCGCGGTTGGAGGAGGACGCGAGCCCGAGCGGCCAGCGGGCCGCCAGCGCCTGGACGGCCTCCACCGCTCCGTCCAGAAGCGGCAGCTCCTCGTGGTACACGGCGACCAGGCGCCGAACCACCTCGGCGTTGATCTCCTCGGGCGGCTCGGCCAGGCCGATGACGTCGTGCATGTAGCGCGACCACTCGAGGGAGCTCATGCCCATCATGTCCCGGGACGCCTCCTCGTGCCAGCGCCCGCCGCGCTCCTCGGCGAGCTGCTGCCGCACCTCGTCCCAGACGTGCTCCGAGTCGACGATGACGCCGTCGAGGTCGAAGACGACCGCCTCGATCACAGCGAGACGTACCCGCCGCCCACCCACACGAGGGCGGCTCCGCTGCGGCCCGCCTCCGCGGAGACGACCTCGCCCACGAACAGCGAGTGGTCGCCGGCCTCGTGCTCCCCGGCGAGCCGGCATTCGAGCCAGCCGTGCGCGCCTTCGACGAGCGGCGCGCCCGCGGCGCCCGCCCGCGTCGGGATGCCGTGCCAGTGCGCGAACGGAGGGACGCCCCGCGCGAAATGCTGCGCGACCGCCTCCTGGTCCCCGGCGAGCAGGCTGAGCGCGAAGGCGCCGGCGCGGCGCAGGAGCTCGTGCATCGCCGCCTGCCGGCTGACGGCGACCCCTACGAGCGGCGGCTCGAGCGACAGCGAGACGACGGATCCCACCGTCAGCCCGATCCGCTCGCCCTCGACGTCCACGGTCAGCACCGCCACCCCGGCGGGGAAGCCCCGCATGAGCGAGCGGAGCTCGTCGCCGAGCGCGCTCAGCTGGGCCGCTCGACGTGGAGCGCGTCGAGGAGCTCGGGGTCGCCCTGCCTGGCGGAAGCGAGCTCCGGGAAGAGCTCGTTCAGCTCGGCGGCGAGCTCGCGCAGGCCCACGAGCACGCGCTGGCGGCGTTCCTCGAGCGAGCGGATCTCGTCCCGCAGGCGCTCGTGGCCGAGCCGCGCCTCTCCCTCGATCTGGCGGGCCATCTCCTGCGCCGCCTCGCGCGTCGCGCGCGCCTGCTCCTCGGCGCCCGCGAGGATACGCCGCGCCTCTCCCTCCGCTTCGCGGCGCTGCTGGCTCCCGTAGCTCTCCACCGCCTGGCGGATGTCGTTCGCGTAGTCCTCGGCGTCGTGGCGGGTGCGCTCGGCCTCGCGCGTGAGCTCGTCGATGCGGGTGGTCGCGTCGCCACGCGCCGCCTCGACGATCTCGATCGCCTGCGTGCGCGCCTCGGCGCGGATCTTCTCGGCCGCCTCCTCGGCGGCGCGCAGCACACCCGCGACCGCCTCGCCGACGTCGGTGTAGCCCTTCGCCTGCGCGGGCTGCTGCGAGAGCGGGGTGACCTTCTCCTCGGAGTCGTCGAACGACCGGCCCAGAACGTCACGCTCCTTGCGGTGGAGGGGAAAAGCGCCCGCCCGCGGCGGGGAACGGAACTTATGTCAGCCCGCGGGGCAAAGCGCAACCAGGAGGGCTCGTGAGGCAGAATCAGGGCGTGCCGCATATCAGGCTGATCGACGTGGACGAGGCCACCGGAGACCTGGCCGAGGAGTACACCGCCGCGATCGGGCGCGCGGGCAAGGTCTTCAACATCGTCAAGGCGATGTGCCTGAACCCCCGCGTCCTCAACCGTTCGATGGAGCTCTACAAGGCGATCATGTTCGGGCCGTCCCAGCTCGCGCGGGTCGAGCGCGAGCTGCTTGCCGTCGTCGTCTCGAACGCGAACGACTGCCACTACTGACGACGCGCGCACGCCGACGACCTCCGTGCCGAGGGCGCACCCGACGAACTGGCCGAGCACGCGCTGCACGACTACCGCGCCGCCGATCTCGAGCCCCGCGTCCGCGCGCTCTGCGACCTCGCGCTCAAGCTGACGCGCGAGCCGGCGGCCGTCTCCGGCGACGACGCGGACGCGCTGCGCGCGCACGGCTGGAGCGACGCCGCGATCCACGACGCGATCCAGGTGATCTCGTTCTTCAACTACATCAACCGAGTCGCCGAGGCGGTCGGCATCGACGACGAGCCGGAGTGGTCGTCGCGCTGACCTGATGCGGAGCTAGTCTCCGCCCGCTATGAAGATCGTCGTCCTCGGCGCCGGGCAGGTCGGTGTCACGATCGTGGAGGCGCTCCACGACGACCACGACGTCACCGTGGTCGACCTCGACGCGGCCCGCCTACAGGCGCTCTCCTACCGCTACGACGTCCGCACGGTCAGGGGGAACGGCGCGACCAGGCGCGTGCTCCAGGACGCGGGCATCGCCGAGGCGAACCTGATGATCGCGTGCACCTCTCGCGACGAGATCAACCTCGTCGCGGGGGCGCTCGTGAAGAAGCTCTCCGAGGCGCAGACGATCGTCCGAACGTCGAACCCCGAGTACCTCGAGGCCTGGCAGGAGCGGCAGATCGACGTCGACTTCATGGTTTCCTCGGAGCTCGAGACCGCCCACGCCGTCTCGCGGACGATCGGCGTCCCGGCCGCGAAGCAGACGGACCTCTTCGCGGACGGCGCGGTGCAGATCGTCGAGTTCGACGTGCCGCGGGACGTCGGGGGACACGACGAGCTGACGGGCATTCCCCTCACGGAGGCGGCCGAACGCGCCGCCGAGCGGCCTCTCACCGGCGGCTACGAGCACGTCGTCGGCCTCCCGCTCCGTGAGGCCAAGGTGCCGGCGGACTCGAAGGTGGCGAGCATCATCCGGGGAGATCGCGTGATCGTCCCCCGCGGCGACCAGTCGATCATGCCGGGCGACCGCATCATCATCATCGGCTCGCCCGAGGCAGCCCGCACCTGGAGCCGCATCATGGCCCGCGGGGAGCGGCCGGTGGACGACGTCGTCATCTTCGGCGGCGGCGCGACCGGGCTCGCGATCGCCCGGCTGCTGGTCGAGCAGAAGATCCGCGTGCGGCTCGTCGAGCCGCGTGAGGAGCGCGCGCGGGAGGTCGCCGAGGCGCTGCCGGACGCGCGCGTCTACTGCGCGACCGGTCTCGACCCCGACTTCATCGAACGGGAGCGGATCGGGCAGGCGCGCGCGGCCGTGTTCGCCATGCGCGAGGACGCGAAGAACCTCTACGCGGCGACGCTCGCGAGGGTGCACGGCATCGGCTTCACGATCGCCATCGTCCACGAGCCGATCTCCATCGAGGTGTTCGAGCACGCGGGGATCGACGTCGCGGTGAACCCGCGCTCCGTCACCGCAGAGGAGATCGTCCGCTTCGCCCACGATCCCCGCATCCGCCAGCTCGCGATGCTCGAGGGCGACCGCTTCGAGATCCTCGACATCACCGTGCGGGAGACGAGCAAGCTCGTCCGCACCGCGTTCAAGGACCTGCCGATGACGGGGTCGCTGATCGGCGCCATCGTCCGCGACGGCGCCGCCCTCTTCCCCCACGGGAACGACCAGCTCGAGCCCGGTGACCGCGCCATCATCTTCACAGAGTCGCGCCGCGTGGCCGAGGTCGAGAAGGCCCTGTGATCGTGAGGCCCTAGTGGCGCGCGTGCTGCGCCCCGGCGCGCTCGGCGTGGACGTCGGGAGCGTGCTCAACCTCGTGGGCGCCCTCCTCAAGTACCTCGGCGTCGCGTTCCTCCTTCCCGCCGCGTTCGCGGTCGGATACGAGGAGCCCGTCTGGCCGTTCCTCGCGGCCGCCGGGATCACGACCGGCTTCGGGCTCCTCCTCGAGCGGGGCACGCAGGGGAAGGAGCGCGTCGGCCCGCGCGAGGGCTTCCTCGTCGTGGCGCTCACCTGGCTCGCCGTCCCCGCCTTCGGCGCGCTGCCATACCTGTTCGCGAACGAGCCACAGCTCGCTCGGCCGGTGGACGCCTACTTCGAGGCGATGTCGGGCTTCACGGCGACCGGCGCGACGCTCCTGACCGACATCGAGGCGCTCGACCACTCGCTTGCCATGTGGCGCCAGTTCACGCAGTGGCTGGGCGGCATGGGGATCATCGTCCTCGCCGTCGCCGTCCTGCCGCGACTGCGCGTCGGGGGGCGAGAGCTCTTCCACTCCGAGCTCGCCGGCCCGGGCGAGGTGGAGCGGCTCACGGCCACGATCCGGGAGACGGCCCGGCGGCTTTGGGTTCTCTACGTCGGACTGACGCTCGCCGCGATCGTCGCTCTCGCCGCGTACGGGTGGACGGGAGCCGACCCCGCGATGGGCCTGTACGAGGCGACCGCGCACTCGTTCTCGACGCTCGCCATCGGCGGCTTCTCGACGCAGGAGGAGTCGATGGCGGCCTTCGGCGCCGTGACGCAGTGGACGATCGTCGTCTTCCTGTTGCTCGCCGGGATCAACTTCCTGCGCCTCTACCTCGTGCTCGTCCGCGGCCAGGTACACGCCGTGGCGCGCGACGACGAGTTCCGGCTCTACCTCGCGTTCGCCGCCGCCGGATCGGCGCTTCTGCTCGCCGAGCTCCTGGCCGGCGACCTGGCGGGCGGGGAGGAAGCCGTTCGCGACGCGGTCTTTCAGGCCGTCTCGATCATGACGACCGCCGGCTTCGCGAGCACGGACTACACCGCCTGGACGCCGCTCGCCGAGCTGACGCTCCTCGTGCTCATGTTCCTCGGCGCCTCCGCCGGCTCGACGGGCGGCTCGATCAAGGTCGTGCGTCACCTGCTCATGTTCCGGATCATCCGCCGGGAGCTCGAGCAGACCGTCCACCGCGAGGTCATGGTGCCCGTGCGACTGAACACCGCCGTCGTCGAGGACCGCGCGCTCCGGGGCGTCGTGACCTTCATCGTCCTCTACGTCGGCCTCTTCGCGCTCGGCGCGGTCGGGCTCCTCGTGGACGCCAGGCGCGCGGCCGTCGAGGTCGGGTCCTTCGAGGCGCTCGGCGCAGCCGCGGCCTGCCTCGGAAACGTTGGCCCCGCCTTTGGCTTCGCGGGGCCGTTCGGCACCTACGAGCCCTTCAGCGACCTCTCCACCGGCGTCCTCACCGGGCTCATGTGGCTCGGGCGCCTGGAGATCATCCCAGTGGCCGTCTTGCTGACGAGGAGCTACTGGCGAGCATGACCACTGCGACCGTCCGGCTTCGCGGCCGCCTCGGCGTGGACGTCGGCGCGGCCCTCAATCTCGTCGGCGCCCTCGTCAAGTACCTGGCGCTCGCATTCCTGCTTCCGGTCGTCGTCGCGCTCTGGTACTCGGAGCCAGTCTGGCCGTTCCTCGCCGCCGGTGCGATCACGGCCGTCGTGGGCTGGGGGCTCGAGCTGGCGACCCAAGGGAAGGAGCGTGTCGGCCCGCGCGAGGGCTTCCTCGTCGTCGCGCTCACATGGGTCGTTGCCGCCGGCATCGGCGCGGTTCCGTACCTGCTGGTGGACGAGTCCCAGCTCGACGCACCACTCAATGCGTACTTCGAGTCCATGTCCGGGTTCACGACCACGGGCGCGAGCATCCTCACGGACATCGAGGGCCTGAACCACTCTGTGGTCATCTGGCGCCAGTTGACGCAGTGGCTGGGCGGTATGGGGATCATCGTGCTTGCACTCGCCGTCCTGCCGCGCCTTCGCGTCGGCGGGCGGCAGCTGATGGAGTCGGAGCTCCCGGGGCCCGAGCTCGAGCCCCTTACAGCGTCGATCAGGGATACGGCCCGGCGCCTCTGGTCGATCTACGTTGCGCTCACCGTCCTCGAGATCGTCGTCCTCGCGGCGCTCGGATGGACCGGGCTGGACGAGTCGATCGGCTTCTTCGAGGCGCTCGCCCATGCCTTCACGACGATGCCGACGGGGGGCTTCTCGACAGAGGCGCGGTCGATTGAGGCGTTCGGTGCCGCCACCCAGTGGACGATCATCGTCTTCATGGTGCTCGCCGGCTCGAACTTCGTGCTCATGTACCGGGCGGTCGCTCGCCGCAACGTCGGGGCTTACGGGCGGGACCAGGAGTTCCGGCTGTACGGCGCCCTTCTCATTCTCGGTGCAGCCGTGATCCTCGTCGAGCTCCTCCACGTCGGGCTTTACCACGGCGAGGAGGCGGTGCGGCACGCCGTCTTCCAGGCGACCTCGATCATGACCACCACCGGCTACGCGAGCGTGGACTTCAACGAATGGACGGCCGTGGCACCGCTCGCCGTCATGGTGCTCGTCGCGCTCATGTTCGCCGGAGGCTCGGCCGCGTCGACCGCCGGCTCGATCAAGGTCGTCCGCCACCTGCTGATCGGGAAGATTCTCCGCCGGGAGCTCGACCAGACCCTCCATCCGGAGGTCGTCCAGCCCGTCCGCCTGAACCGGAAGAGCATGGACGAGCGCACGCTTCGCGCCGTCATCGGCTTCGTGCTCCTCTATGTGGGGATCTTCGTCGTCGGCGCGATCCTGCTCGTCGTCGAAGCGACCAGGGCGGGTGTTCCCGTGACGCCGTTCGAGGCGATCGCGGCGTCGGCGACGACACTCGGGAACGTCGGCCCGGCGCTCGGGTTCGCCGGGCCGATCGGGTCCTTTGAGCCCTTCAGCGACCTCTCGAAGGCGGTCATGATCGCACTCATGTGGATCGGGCGCCTCGAGATCGTGCCCGTCATCGTCCTCTTCACGAGGGTCTATTGGCGGGCCTGACCCGCTGGTTTCGGCGGCGCCATCCGGCGCAGCTCATCGTCTTCGCGTTCGCGCTCGGCGTCCTCGCGGGAACCGCGCTGCTCCTGCTTCCCTTCGCCACCGCGGAGGAGGGGAGCGCCTCCTTCACCACCGCGCTCTTCACATCGACCTCGGCACTCTGCGTCACCGGCCTGATCGTCGTGGACACGCCCACGTACTGGACGCAGTTCGGCCAGGTCGTGATCCTCGGCCTCATCCAGGTCGGCGGGATCGGCATCATGACCCTCGCCTCGCTCCTCGCGCTGCTCGTGGCGCGGCGGCTTGGCCTTCGCACGCGGCTCATCGCGCAGGCCGAGACCGCCGCGCCGGAGCTCCGCGACGTCAGGCGCCTCGTCCTCGGCGTCGTCCTCCTCTCCCTGCTCTTCGAGGCGGTCGCCGCGTCCGTCCTGACGGTGCGGTTCTGGGCTTCGTACGACATGGGCCTCGGGTCGGCCGTCTACCGGGGCGTCTTCCATGCGGTGTCGGCGTTCAACAACGCGGGCTTCGCCCTCTGGAGCGACAGCCTCGTCGGCTTCGTGACCGACGGCTGGGTCTCCCTCACCGTGGCCTTTGCGATCATCGCCGGCAGCCTCGGCTTCCCCGTCTGGCTCGAGCTTTGGCGCCGAGGTGCCAGCCCCCGCACGTGGACCCTGCACACCAAGCTGACGGTGGGCGTCACGTTCGCGCTCGTCGCGGCCGGCTTCGCCGCGGTCGCCGCCTTCGAGTGG
>Ga0299907_10003278_pt1 | contig 10321 bp, 8 predicted proteins | sample RVTome_16_FD_198680 | JGI IMG/M metagenome (GOLD analysis project Ga0299907, IMG submission 198680) | Soil microbial communities from uranium-contaminated site in the Upper Colorado River Basin, Wyoming, United States - RVT152D67 (version 2) ... | reverse complement strand
GTACGCGGACAACAACGAAAGGAAACCCATGAAAACCAAACTGATGATTGGTGTCGTGCTCATCGGTGCAATGGGTCTGATCAGTTGCTCCGACACACCAGCGACAATCGACGAAATCCCAACGACCCTTCCGGATGCTGATGACCTCCAGGATGTGGTGGATGACGTCCAGACCGAAATCGAGGACATCGCCACCGAGTTGGAAAACTCGGAGGCCAATGCCGAGTTACAGAGCGCCTGGGCTGAGATCGAGACAGAGATCCGGTCGGCTGTCGACTCGGTGGCCCAAGAGGGAACACTCGACACGAGCGGCATTCAAGACCGGATGGACGAGTTCCAGGAGACTCTGACCGCATTGGGCGACGACGTCAGTGACGAGCTCGAGTCGTCATGGGCAGCATTGCGCAGTGCGTTGGACCAATTGATGAGTTGACCGGGCCAGGGGACCAGCGAACAGAGAGGGCGACTGTCATGGTCGCCCTCTCTCTATGCGACCCTTGCGTCGACATCCCGGCGAACCATCCACCAGGCGCCGACCGCCATCACGATCGGGTAGAGAACCAATCCGGCCAGAGCAACAGGCTCGATGCCGGCTCCCCGGAACACCACGTCGTGGATGCCCTGGATGCCGTAGGTGGCCGGGATCAGGTATGACACCACTTGGACCGCGGGGAACAGCTGTTCCATGGGCAGGATGAAACCAGTGAAGAAGATGGACAGCAGCAAAGTGATCATCGCGTACTGCACAGCTTGGGAGTCAGTCTTCGACAAGCCAGAGAGGACGAATCCCAGACCCAAAGAGCTCAGCAACAAGAGAGCGATCACGACCGAGTATGTGAGCAACGAGCCCCGGATCAAGACCCCGAGACCCACCATGGCAGCGGTGAGGGCGGCGGCGACCAACAACCCGATGGCGCCGAAGCCCAGATACTTGCCAGCGAGGGTCTCACCTGACCCGAGCGGAGAGGCCCTGAATACGTCGGTGAGGCCGAGCTGTCGCTCCCTCACCACCGACAGCGCAGCGAACGTCACCGCCAGATGCTGGAGTAAGACCACGACCGTTGCCGGTGAGTAGAAGATTCCGGGTTGGATGGGAACTTCTTCCACTTCTTCCACGGTTGCCCGAAACGGGTTCACCAACAACTCTGGCGCCAGCCGTTGGGCGGCGCTCAAATCATCCTCGAGCTCTCCGATCGAGGACTCGACCGCCCGGGCAGCCTGTGCCGCGGCCTCGACATCCTCAGAGTCTGCGGCATCGAGATCGTCCTGAATCCGGGCAAGGAGGTCGTTCCGTGTCGTCCCGAGGGTCTCTGCCACGCTCGCAAAGAGATCTTCGCTCCTCGGGTCTCCGGTGTCGGTCGCGTCCAATTGCTCCCGGAGTTCTCCCAGGTGGACGTTGGCCTCGCCCCTATCCCCCGATTCCAGGGCTGCCACCAATTGAGCGGAGGTCTCCCGCACATTCTGCAGAGGATTTTCGACAGTTTCGGTCTCGTCCTGAGCAGCTGCGACGACGTCGGCCAGCACCCGGCGGTTGATGGCGTCCACCGAAAGCCGGGCTACCAGGCGGATGTTCGCCTTGAGCACCGGGTCGATCTCCCGGTGCACGACCGTGAAGACCGCCTGCTCTCCGGTCCGGAGTGTCTCGAGTGGATCTTCCGGAGCGACGATCAGCAGGTCGACCTCGCCGTTTTCCAGCATCCGTCGTGCCGCGGCCTCGTCCGATGAGGTGGCTTCGAGTGAGATCTCGCCCCGGAAGGCTTCGTCGAGCTGTTGTCTGTCGACGGCCAGTTGAGCATCGGGGCTCTTGACGACGAGGAGGGTCTTGAGTGGCGGCTCGTCGCGAAATCCAAATCCGAAGATCAGCAGGATGAGAAACGGCGCCACGACCAGCGTAAGGAGCAGCCGAGGCTGACGAACCACGCTGGTGACCTCTTTTCGGATGAATCCCACCGTTCTGATCAAGTCGGCGCGGAGGCCTTGTCTAGGGGGTATCGGGGGCCTCCCCAGAATTACGGTCCAGCTTCGAGACCAATTCGACGAAGACGTCGTCGAACGGAGGTAGGTACGTCTCGGTTCGCGGTGACTCCAGACCCCGGCGCTCGGCCCAAGTTGATAGCGAGGCGATGGCCGGCTCGGTCTGATCCACGACCAGCCGCAGGCGATCGGAGTCCACCCGATCCACCTGGCCATAGCTGGCGCGGAGAGAGGAGATGTCGTCGAAGCCCACAGGTTCGGCAAAGACGATTTCGAGGATCTCCCCGCCGTACGCCTGCTTCCTCAGACCATCCGGGGTGTCGATTGTCAGAATCTTGCCCCCGGCCAACACCGCCACGTAGTCGCAGTACCCGGCTTCAGCAACGTACTGAGTCGTCACCAGGAGCGTCTTGCCATCGGAGGCGAGCTCGTTGAAACGATCCCAGAACTTCCGGCGGAGAACCGGATCGATGCCTGCAGTCGGCTCATCGAGAAACAACAGATCAGGCTCATGGATGAGCGACGCGGCCAGCATCACCCGCTTCTGTTCCCCACCAGAGACATCTCGGGGAAGCCGGTGGATGGCTCCATTGAGCTCCATGAACTCGATGAGATCGTCCATCCTCCGACGTCGTCGAGACATCCCGTAGAGGGATGCCGCAAAATTCAGGTTCTGCAGCAGAGTCAGATCGGGATAGAGGATTGGCTGTTGGGCCAGGTAGCCGATCTGTGCTCGAGTGTTCTTGCTGAACAGTGTCGGGGTCTCGCCCAAGACTGTGGCCTCGCCGGAGTCAGGTGCGATCACACCTGTCAGCAGGTGAACCGTGGTGGTCTTCCCCGACCCGCTCGGGCCGATGAAACCGACAATAGAACCGGGTTCGATTTCGATGTCGAGGTCGAACACCCCGGCGTCCGGACCATATGACTTGGTCAATTTGGACGTCGTCACAGTCAGCGGCGGACGGGAGGCTCCCATGATGCCCACCGATACCCGGATCATTTCGGTGCCAAACGGTGGTTTGACCGACAGGATCGGGGGTACGTCCCATGGTGCATGGATCGCGCGATCTTCCCGGAGACGGGTTCGACAGGCAGCACCATGGCTAGATATGTGGGAATCGCCGTAGTGGTGCTCAGCGGGGCGGGCCTCGTGGCGGGGCTGATACTCGTGCAGGGTGTGGGCAACTACACCCGATCTTCGATCTCTGTCTCTCAATCTGCTCTTGAAGCGATCGGCAACACGATTGAGGCTGTCGATCAGGTGGCGCTCGACACATCGGCCAGCATCGCAGCTGCGTCACGAAGTGTTGACGAGGCCTCGACCGCGATTGACACTGCTGTCAACGGTTTGGATGGGCTGTCGGTCCTCCTCGAGGAAGACATCCCGGAGACCGTCGAGTCGATAAGAACCTCGATGCCTGCCGCCATCCAGGCTGCCAACGCGATCGACAGCACCTTGCGAGCCCTCGCACTGTTTGGCGTGGATTACCGCCCCGAGGAGCCATTCGACGAGTCATTGTCGAGAATGAATGCTGCGCTGGCCTCTATCCCTGACGATCTGCGGAGCCAGAGCGAGTCGATCCAGGAGTTGATACCTTCTGGTGAGGCGTTGGTTGGAGACATAGACCAGCTCTCGGCCCAATTGGATGGTCTTGGCGAGAGCCTGGGGCAATTCAGTTCACTGGCCGACACGTATGAGAGCACGATCACCGAAGCGGAAACAACCATCGAGCAGGCCGATGGGTCAATCGGATGGAGGATCTGGTTGTTGCGGGCTCTTCTGATCCTCGGCTCGGTCGTCGGCATCGGAGTGGGGGCGGCCCTATTCGTGCTCGGCGGGGATGTCGCCGCCCTTCGCGATCGCTTCGACCTGACGATCGAAACAGATCGGCCAGCCCTGCCGGCCCACGTCTCAGCGAACAAACCAAAGACATGACGATTTCCCTCGCCGCTCGGCCGTGAACGTCAGTTGGCCAGTGGGCCGTAGAGTCGGGATATGACCCTCGACCGGACCGACCTCCGCACCAAGATCAACGAGCTCTACAGAAGTGAGCATGAAGAGCTGGGCGACTCCGGCACTTTCGCCATGCTCGACGAGGCAAGGAAATGGGATTTGAGCGGGACGCTGGCCGCCGGCGGGGTGGTCACCTTCGCCCACGTCAATGTGGCCGATTGTGGTGTCCACGTCGCCGCCGCGGTGAACGGGGCGCTCGATAGCGGCGCCGACACCGTCCTCGCCATCAGCGTCCTGCACGCCTTCACCGAGTTGATGGAATTGGCTCGCCGCGACGTCTCGTCAGGAGGAGGATCCCCGTCCAGCCATCCCTCATGGGGAATCCAGGGGCCTGGTCTCGACTTCCGAGACGAGTGGCAAGGGGACCACGCGATGCGCAGCCTTCGTCACTTCTGGGAGGCGGAAACGAGGCGACGCGGGATCACGGGCCACCGGCTTGTGGAGCGCTACCCCTTCCTCGCCGGTGGCGAGCCGGGTGACCTGCCCAACATCGACGAGGTGGCTGCCATCGCCGAGAGTGCCGTGATCGTGGCCACAGGAGACCAGGTCCATCACGGGATCGCCTACGGCACCCCGGAAAACGAGGCCCTGGACATGGAGCCTGAGGGTCTGATCGCGGCACAACGAAGCATGGAAGCTGGCATCGCCATGATCGATGACGGCGACTACTGGGGATACGACCAACACTGTGTGGCCGCAAAAAGCGACGACCGCGATGCCGCCCAACTCTACCGGTTTCTACGCGGCCCTCTGCGGGGAACACTGATCGACATCGGCGCCTCCGATGCCACCGACCTCTATGACCAACCTGCCCCATCATGGGCGGCCGGAGGATTCATCGAGTTCAAGAAGGTGTAACTAACCCGTCCACCGACTTTCACGGGCGGGAATAGCTGCCCTGGCCCACGGTGACGAGGCGGCCAACGCCAACCCATGCGCGGACACTACGGCTCCTCTGTGAGACTTGGGGTCATGGAGACAACCGAGATCAGCCTCGACACCGGACATCACAAGACGACCGTCGACCTCACTTCCCAGGTTCGATCGTTCTGCGGGGACAAAGGCGACGGGCTGCTTTCCATTTTCGTGCCGCACGCCACCGCCGGCGTCGCCTTGTTCGAGACCGGGGCAGGCACGGAAAGCGATGTCATGGAATCGATCGACCGTCTTCTACCGGCAGATTCATCGCTGTGGCGACATGAGCATGGCACTCCAGGACATGGTCGGGACCATGTCCTGCCCGCCTTTATCAGCCCCTCAATCACCATTCCGGTCGTCGGGGGAAGGCCACAATTGGGCACCTGGCAGTCGGTCGTCCTCGTCGACACCAATGTGGACAACCCGTCACGGCGGGTGAGGCTGAGCTTCATCGCCGGTTGAGGTCTGTGGATAACTGGATAGCCTTGACACAGGTATGAATCGCCAGTTGTTCCCTCAGAACGTCATTGCCATGATCTGGGACTTCGACAAGACCCTCATCCCCGGCAACATGCAGAGCCCTCTGTTCCGGCATTTCGACATCGACGAGGGCGAGTTCTGGGCGGAGGTCGACGGTCTCGAGGAGTTCTATCGCTCGCACGGCTCCAAACTCATCCAACGTGACCATCTCTATCTGAACCACATCCTCACTTATGTCAGGGAAGGGAAAATGCCCGGGTTGGGCAATGATCTGCTTCGCGAACTCGGCGCTGAGATCGACTTCTACACCGGAATGCCCGACTTCCTCGAACTGGCGCGCAAGACCATCGAGGCGCGGCCCCAATTCGCCGAGCATCAGATCAGGCTCGAGCACTATGTGATCTCCACCGGGCTGCGTCAGATGATCCTGGGGTCAGCTATCGCACCCCAGGTCGACTTCGTCTGGGCCTGTGAGTTCACCGAGTTGGTCGCTCCACCGGGCTATGGAGCCGAGCAGGGTCAGCTCTTCTCACCGGAGGGCGCGATCCGCCAGCTCATCTACACCATCGACAACACCTCGAAGACGCGAGCCATCTTCGAGATCAACAAGGGGACCAACAAGAACCCCTCTATCGACGTCAACGCCAAGATCGCCCAAGAGGACCGGCGGGTTCCGTTTCAAAACATGGTTTACGTCGCCGACGGCCCCTCGGACGTTCCGGTGTTCTCCATCGTCGAGTCGAACGGCGGCCGCACCTACGCGGTCTACCGCCCCGGCTCACAGCGGGAGTTCCAACAGGCGGCTCGGCTCCTCGAGCAGGGTCGGGTGGACGCCTTCGGCGAGGCCAACTACTCGGACGGTTCACACACCGCTATGTGGCTGATGCACGCCGCCGAGGAGATCGCCCACCGCATCGTCAACGACCGTGAAGACGCCCTCAACCAACGCATGGGCCTCCCCCCAACCCACGTCGACGACTAAACGCGTTCCTAATGCTGTAGGGACCGTATGTGGTCCCTGGAGCGTCTCATTCAGCGATGGTGCGCCGTGTGCCAGGTAGCGACAAGGGAGGGGGTGGCTCCGAAGAGCCACCCCCTCAGCTCCGGGTAGGGAGCACCTGTTACATGTCTGCGTCGAAGAGAAGCGAAGAATTCCGAAAGGACAGCCCGCCGATGGACTGCGGACCCCTGGGTAATGGCCAACTCCCTCAATCTCACTCCACCCCGCCACGCCCTACAGGTAAAGCCTATCTCGCGCCGGGAGTGATCATGTATGGGCACAGGGACCCAATGCTCATACTTCGGCGAGGGCTTGTTTCAGATCGATGATCAGGTCGTCAGCATTTTCGATACCCACCGAGAGCCTGATCAACCCCGGCGTGATCCCTATCGAGCGCTTCTCCTCGCCCGGGACCGTCGGCGGGCTCATGGTCCAGGGGTGAGAGGCCAATGACTCGGTGCCACCGAGCGACGTGGCCAGCCTGATCAATCCCATGGCGTCGAGGAACCGGAAGCATTCGGCTTCACCACCATCGATCTCGAAACTGACCATCGCCCCGGGGCCTTCACACTGCCTCTTATAGATCTCATGTTGGGGGGCACCGGGTTCGAGCAAGCTGAGATGGCCCACCCGACTCACCTTCTCGTGCCCCACAAGAAAACCGGCGACCTGTGTGGCGTTTGCCGTCTGTTTCTCAACGCGGAGCCGCAGCGTCTCCAGACTCCTTCCCAGAAGCCAACCTGTCGAAGGGCTCGGTGTCGTGCCGATCTCGTACCGGGTCCGACGCAGCCGGGCAATGTCCTCCCCGCCACCACAAACAGCGCCGGCGGTGAGGTCGCTGTGACCACCGAGATACTTGGTAGCCGAATGCAACGAGAGGTCGGCGCCGTGGCGGATGGGTTTCTGCCAGATCGGTGAGAGGAAGGTGTTGTCGACGACCAGACGTGCGTTGCGGCGGGTGGCAACCGCGGAGCAGAGATGGAGATCGAACAGCTCATTAGTGGGGTTGGCCGGCGTCTCCACGTACACCATGGCCAGATCGTCGTCACCGATCAGGGACTCCAGGTCATCAATCGTGGACCCGGCCCGGAACGGTCTGGTCAGCACTCCGAACTCGGACAGCAATCCCTTCATCAAAGTGGTGGTACCGCCGTAGGCCGGCAGGGAGTAGACAACGAGGTCCCCAGGACGGAGAAAAGTCAGCAGCACGCTGGTTATCGCCCCCATCCCGCTGCTGAAGATGGCGGCATCGCCTGCTTCCTCCCAGGCCGCCATCCGGGCCTCAGCCGGCGCCAGATTCGGTGAGTCGAGCCGGCTGTATATGTAGCCGGCTCCGTCCCTTCGGTCATCTCCATCGCCGTAGGCGATCTCGAAGAACCGCTTGCCCTCATCGGCGGTGTCGAAGACAAAAGTCGACGTCTCATAGATGGGTGGCTTCAGTGACCCGAGGTGGTGACGGGCGTCATAGCCGAGGGCGACCGAGTCGGTATCAGGATGGCGCCGGCTCTTCTCATCACTCACAAGGCGAGCCTAATTGCCGATATCGGCGGCCAGATTTCTCTGGACCCTGGTTGACGTGTGCCTTCCTTCATGATCCGATTCGGCTAAACAGGGATTTGATGTGCCCGACTCTTGCCGAAACAGCCGCCGAAATCCTCGACGGGGCCGAGCAGATCCTGGTGTTCAGTGGAGCGGGCCTGAGCACCGAGTCGGGCATACCGGACTTCCGTGGTCCGAACGGGTTGTGGACCAAAGTCGACCCAGATGACTTCACCATCGACCGCTACGTGGTCAACCGTGACCTGCGCGTGCAGGGTTGGCGGATGCACCTCGAAGGCGAGCTGTGGGGAGCCCGCTCGACCGTGGGCCCGAATGCCGGGCATCACGCCATCGTCAGGCTCTACGAAAAGGGCCGACTCGCTGGCGTGGTCACCCAGAACGTCGACGGACTGCATCACAAGTCGGGCCTGGGAGATGACATCGTCGCCGAGCTGCATGGCAACGTCCGCTTCAGCCATTGTCTCTCCTGTGATGCCCGCTGGCCCACCGAGACGGTTCTGGAGTGGGTCGAGGCTGGCGCGGAGGACCCCGTCTGTCCCGAGTGCGGGGGGATGGTGAAGACCGATACGGTCATGTTCGGGGAGATGCTTCCCGAGAAGGAGGTCCGCCAAGCTTCGATCTTTCTGGCGATGTCGGACGCAGTCCTGGTGGTCGGCTCGACCGTGTCGGTGTGGCCGGCCGCCGACATCGTGATGCGCGCCGCCACCCAGTCCAAGCCCATCGTCGTCATCAACCGCGGCCCGACCGAGGTCGACGACATCGCAGCGGTGAAGATCGACGCCGGAATCGGGACCGTTCTCCCTGATCTGGTGGACCGGATCGTGAGCTGAATACACCGTTCTGTGCGGGTTTTTCGCGCGTGGCGCGCCACAAACCCGCACAGAACGGTTGCAGCCGTCCCGGAACTACGATTTGGGCGATGTCGTCTTACGTGCCGCCGCTCGAAGACCACAAGTTCGTACTCAACCACGTGGCCGATCTCGAGGAGATCTCCAAGCTCAACGGGTACCAGCACGCCGACCCGGACACCGTCGCCACCATCGTCGAGGAGGCAGGACGGTTCTTCGCCGAGGTCATGGAACCGATCAACCGGGTTGGGGACGAGCAGGGTTCGACTCTCGACGACGACGGGCAGGTGCACACGCCCGAAGGGTTCAAAGAGGCGTACGAGAAATTCGTCGAGTCGGGGTGGCCAGCGGCACATCTCTCCGCCGAATGGGGCGGAGGGGGTCTCCCCTACACGGTCGGGGTGGTCATCCAGGAGATGTTCAAGACCTCAAACATGGCCTTCTCACTGGCCGGGATGCTCACTCAGGGAGCTGTGGAGGCGCTCATCACCCACGGGTCCGATGACCTGAAGGCCCGGTTCCTCGAGAAGCTGATCAGCGGTGAGTGGGCCGGCACCATGAACCTGACCGAGCCCGAGGCCGGCTCCGACGTCGGAGCCCTTCGCACCAAGGCCGTCAAACAGGACGACGGCAGCTACCGCATCTTCGGCACGAAGGTCTTCATCACATGGGGGGACCAGGACATAACCGACAACGTGATCCACCTCGTCCTGGCCCGCACCGAAGGAGCACCACCGGGCACCCGAGGAATCTCGATGTTCCTGGTCCCGAAATTCATCCTCGACGCCGACGGCAACCCGGGCGAGCGGAACGACTATCGAGTCGTCTCCATCGAGCACAAGCTGGGGATCCACGCCTCCCCGACATGTGTTATCTCATTCGGCGACGCCGGAAAGGGCGCGGCGGGTTATCTCATCGGCGACGAGACGGCCGGGATGCGCAACATGTTCACCATGATGAACGCCGCTCGTATCGGTGTCGGAATGGAAGGCCTCGCCCTCTCGGAACGTGCCTATCAGCACGCCCTCACGTACGCCTGGGAACGAGTACAAGGTCGTCCCGTCGGCGCACCTGCGGAGGCGAGCGTGGCGATCGTCGAGCACCCCGACGTGAGACGCATGCTGCTCACCATGCGGGCGAACACCGAAGCGATGCGCTGTCTCCTCTACTACGCGGCGCGGTCCGGAGATCTCATGTTTCACTCCGAGTCGGAGGGGCGGCGTGACTTCGAGTCGAAGCGGCTCGCCTTGCTCACCCCGATCGTGAAGGCGTGGATGACCGACCTTGGCGTCGAGATGACCTCACTCGGGCTCCAAGTCCACGGGGGAATGGGTTACGTGGAGGAGACGGGAGCCGCCCAATACTTCCGCGACGCCCGGATCGCACCGATCTACGAGGGGACCAACGGGATCCAGGCCATAGACCTCGTCCTTCGCAAGCTGCCCATCGACGACGGAAAAGTGGTCGAGGATCTCATCACCGAGATGAGCGAAGTGCTCGGCGCCCTGGCCGTACACGAAGATCTCT
>Ga0299907_10003276_pt1 | contig 10322 bp, 5 predicted proteins | sample RVTome_16_FD_198680 | JGI IMG/M metagenome (GOLD analysis project Ga0299907, IMG submission 198680) | Soil microbial communities from uranium-contaminated site in the Upper Colorado River Basin, Wyoming, United States - RVT152D67 (version 2) ... | reverse complement strand
GCCGCCGGCGGAAGCGGCAACGGGAAAGGCAGTGACCGTAAGTCGGCCGGCGTGGTGGTCATGGCCACCGTCAAGGGCGACGTCCACGACATCGGCAAGAACATCGTCGGCGTCGTCCTGGGCTGCAACGGCTACGAGGTCCACGACCTGGGCGTGATGGTGCCCTGGACGAAGATCCTCGAGACCGCGCGGAGCGAGAAGGCGGACCTGATCGGCTTGTCTGGGTTGATCACTCCTTCGCTGGAGGAGATGCGGACGGTGGCACAGGAGATGGAGCGGGAGGGGATGGACCTGCCGCTGCTGATCGGTGGCGCGACGACTTCACGTGCCCACACCGCCGTGCGGCTCGAGCCGGCGTACAGCGGGCCGGTGGTCCACGTGATCGACGCGTCGCGTGCTGTGGGCGTCGTGCGCTCCCTGCTCGACGATAAAGCGCGCGACGAGTTCATGCGCCGGACGCGGGACGGTTACGCCGAGCTCCGCCGCCAGCACGCCGACCGCGACGAGCGAACCCGCCGCCTGACGCTCGAGGAGGCGCGGGCCAACCGCCCGAAGCTCGACTGGCGCGCCCAGCCGCCGCCCAGGCCGTCGTACACGGGCGCCCGCGCGCTGAACGACGTGCCCCTCGAGGCGCTCGTGCCGTTCATCGACTGGTCGCCCTTCTTCGCCGCCTGGGAGCTGCCCGGCCGCTACCCGCAGATCCTCGACAACCCCAAGGTCGGCGAGGCCGCGCGGAGCCTCTTCGCCGACGCGCAGAAGCTGCTCGAGCGGGTGGTGGGCGACAGGACGCTGCGGGCCGACGGGGTGGTCGGGTTCTGGCGGGCCGCCGCGACACCCGAAGACGACATCGTGCTCTTCACCAACGACTCACGGTCGACCGAGCTCGACCGGATCCACACGCTCCGCCAGCAGATGGCCAAGCCCGATCGTCGGCCGAACAACGCGCTGGCCGACTTCACCGCGCCGGCGGATGCCGGGGTGGAGGATTTCGTCGGTGCCTTCGCCGTCACCTGCGGCGGCGGCCTGGACGAGGCTCGGGCACGGTTCGTGGAGGCGGGCGACGACTACAGCTCGATCCTGCTCGCGTCGCTGTCCGATCGCCTTGCCGAGGCCTTTGCCGAGTACCTCCACCAGCGCGTGCGGCGCGAGCTGTGGGGCTACGCGCCGGACGAGGCGCTCGACAACGACGCGCTGATCGCCGAGTCCTACCAGGGCATCCGGCCCGCGCCCGGATACCCGGCCTGCCCCGACCACACCGAGAAGCGGACGATCTTCCGACTGCTCGACGCTCCCCGCCAGGCAGGCATGCGGCTGACCGAGTCGATGGCCATGATCCCGACCGCCTCCGTCAGCGGGCTGTACTTCTGGCATCCCGAGGCGCGCTACTTCGGGCTGGGCCGGATCGGACGGGACCAGCTGACCGACTACGCACGCCGGAAGAGCTGGTCGATCGCCGAGGCCGAACGCTGGCTGGCCCTCAATGTAGCCACAGACGTTCCCGGCGTTCCGGTAGCCGTCGGGGCGGCCTCATCAGCCGAGCAATGAGGCTAGGCGCCGGAGCGATGCGAAGGTCGCGTTCAGGGCCCGCCAGTCGTTCTCGAGCGTCCGGCGGCGCTGTCCAAGGTACGTGCTGAGGGGAACGGAGTCGAGCGATCGGGCAGCCGCCAGGAGGTCCTCCATCCAGACGTCGAGCTCGCCCCTGGCCCACCCGAGGCCCTCGGCGATGACCCATTCCGTGACCGACCCCGCGGGGACGCCGCGGCGTGAGGCTTCGCTCAGGAAGTAGGTTGCCGTCCCGCGCTCGAGGTCGCGGCGCCAGTCGAAGATGTCGTTGCGCATCTGGTGCCACCGGCCCAGCGCCTGAACCAGCATCGTCCACGGCTCAATCAGGCCCGGCTCGCGGTAGTGATGGCAGACGGCTGCGATGGGCACTTTCGCGCCGGCTATCTTCCGTGAGCTGACGCGCAGGAACTCCGTTCGATCGATCTGGCGCACGCGCGCGTCGATCGACGCTGTCTCGGCGGCCTCGTACGACGCGCTGAGCAATGCTTCCCAGAAGGGATGTTCGTGTGGGAAGTAGCGCTGGTAAGCATGCTGAAACTCGGCATGCAGGACTATGAGCGCCGGTAGCAGTTCGGGCGGTGGCGGCGGCGCCGCATCCATTTCGTCGTCGATCAGGCGCACGAAGTAGTAGCCACAGACCGTCGAGTACACGACCTCCCGCTGGAACGCACGCGTGACGCTTCCGCGGATGGCGAACTCCAGCCACCACGGCAAGAGCAGCATGGGGAAGGCCTGCGGGTGCGTGAAATACCGTTCCGGGGGTGCGCGACCGCTCAGCGACTGCATCCAATCCGCGACGTGAGCCGAGAGCGTCGGCGAACCCGTCCGCAGCCGGCGGCGGATGCGCAGGATCGCACCCCGCGTAAGGCGCAGCAACTCGGGATCGTACAAGTCGTCCATATGATCAGCCGGGCAGTGGCGCCGTCCCAGCCTCTGCCGTCGCACTTTTCAGCAAGCCCAGTGCCCGCGCCGCGCCAACCTCTGAAAAGAGCTCGCTCGCGGCGCGCAAATGACCGGCCCTTTCGGCGTCCGCCATGTCCAGGTGGCGGCCGATCTCGTAATGCGCCAGCCCCTGCTCATAGGGCATCGAGAGCTGCGTCGCGACCGTGAGCGCCCGGCGCCATGACCGGAAGGCTTCTGAGTGCTTACCCAGCAGCCACGCTTGCGAGCCGGCGAGCACCGCGTGGCGCGGGCGCCCGATCGGGAATACGCCCGAGTAGCGTCGGAGACGCGCCAGTGCTTCCGCCACTCGGGCCTGCGTGTCGTGCACCGGGTGCCCCGTCTCGAGCAGGTTCAGGTACACCTCGACCGGGGCGACGTAGCCCAGAAACGTCGCGAAGTACGTCGGCCGGAGAGCGGCCGTGAGGCGCATTGCCTCCTCACAGGCGGCGGTCGCAAGGGACCGTTCGCCGCGACCCATGTGGATCAGGGCGAGTAATCCGTAGTGCTTGATGCGCAGCTCGTCGTGCACTTCCGGCTCGTCTGCCACGATCTGTTTCAGCGCGCCGGCCATCACAAACGCTTCGTCCGACCTACCCATCTCCCAGGCACAGTAGGCGGCGGCGGCCAGGCCCTCGGCCTCGAAGCGGCGGTCATTGCGAGCGCGCGCCACCGCCACCAGCTCGTCGGCCACCTTTGCCGCATTGCCGAACGAGCCGCGCAGGTACTCGAGCTCGGCCAGGTTGCCCAGCGCATCCTGCAGCCGGCGCCGATCGCCCAGCCGATGGGCGATCCGGCGGACGTTCCCGAGCTGCTCACGCGCCGGCTCCCACTTGGCCGCCCCGACCTGGTAGAAGCCCACGACGATGCCCACGATCTCGTGTGTCGTCAGATCGTCGACCTCGTCGAGGCGCGCGAGTGCCCGACGGAGGTACGAATCGGCAATCCTGGGCAGCGGAACCAGGCCGAAGAGGGTTCCCGTCCCTGCCAGCCCGCGAGCTATCTCGGGCGCACTGCCCGACGCCTCTGCCTCGTTGAGGATGCGGATCGAGGCGTACAGCGGGAGCAGCTGCTCGCCGCCGTAGTACGAAGCCTCGGCCAGACGCTCGTAGGCGCGGCAGACGGCGACCAGCTCCTGGCGTTGCGCGTCGGTCAAGCGGCGGCTGCTCCTGTCCAGCCCGACACGGTGCATCAGCTGGCGAAGGATCTGACCGAGCAGCGCTGCGCCCCGACGCACGTTGCCGGCGGGCACAAGGCGTCCCATCAGGCGAAGCCCGAGCTCGAGGTGGTCGCGCCCCTCGCGGTAGCGGGACAGGTGCACGTGCGCTTCGCCGAGACGAAGGTGCCAGCGCGCTCGTCGCATCGGGTCGATCGGTAGCTGATGATCCGCCGCCAGTGACAATGCCTCGCCCAGGAAGCCGATCGCCTCCTCGTTGGCGAATGTGCGCAATGCCTGCTCGGCGGCGAGCTCCAGGTGGTCGATCGCGCGAGCGGGGAGGTCTGCCTTGCGCCACTGGTATGCCAAGAAGGCGTGGAAGGGCGACGGGTCGGTCGCGTAGGTCCGCTCGTACCACTCGGCCAGGCTGCGGTGGAGCTGGCGGGACTGTGCCGAGGGCATGAGGTTGTAGGCAACCTCCTGCGTGATCTTGTGGCTGAACTCGTACGACGGCTGCGGCGCCGAATCCGCACGGGCCAGCAGGTCGAGCCGCGTGAGCGTCTCGAGGTCGTCCATCAGCGCTTCCTCGGTCGTCGGCAGCGGATAGATGTCGGCCAGCGTGCGCACCGCGAAGCGCTCGCCGATGACACTGGCGACCTTGACGGTCATCGCCTGGGTCGGCGGAAGCTGATCGAGACGGGTGGTGATGACGCGTTGGACGGTGTCGGGGATGATCGGGCCCTCCAGATCCTGGCTGCCCGACGCGCTCCGAAGGACGCCGCGATCGACCACCACCAGGCCGGCGTCACGCATCGCGTAGGTGAGTTGCTCGATGAACAGCGGGTTGCCCTCGGCCCGGTCCTGCACCATGCGGGCGACGGGTTCGGCGAGCTGACTGGCTCCGGCGCGCCTGGCGGCGAGTGCCACGGAATCCGTTCGGGACAGCGCACCAAGGCGCAAGGTCGTCGATTGGGCGCGGACGGTCGCGAGCGGATCGGGCTGGACGTCGGCCACGGGACGATTGGTCAGCAACAGCAGGAGCTGAGGGACCTCGCGCCGCGCGCGAACAACCAGCGACCAGGACGCAGAGTCGAGCCAGTGGACGTCTTCCAGCAGAACGATCAGCGGGCCCTTTGTGGCCTCCTCGCTCAGCACCCGTATCAGCAGGTCTCCCGTGTTGTCCGCTCGCACCGCGCCGCTCAGCTGGGCGGTGACCTCGTTGTCCGGCAGGTCGATCAACAGGACCGGCCCAAGGAGCGGCGCCAGGCGCAGGTTCCGCTCGTCAGGGCGGAGCCGTTCGAGGGTCAACGCCCGCCGGGCGACCGGGTCGGTGACGGCGGCGACCCCGAGGAGCTGCTCGAAGACGGCGCGCCACGCGTTGTACGGGGTCGAGACATCAATTTCCGAAGCCGCGCCGACCAGTGCGTTCACCCCCAGCTCGCGTGCGCGGCGCAGCCACTCCTCGACGATGGACGACTTCCCGATCCCAGGCTCGCCCTCCAGGGTCACCAGGCCGCCTTTTCCGGCGCGCAGCGCGGCGAGCGTCGCCGAAGCCGCCTCCATCTCCGTCGTCCGATCGACGAGCGCCGAGGCCTGACCCGAAATGGCTGCCGCTGGCCGCGCTCGGTAGACGTCGATCGGCGCAGTCATGCCCTTCAGGACGAAGGCGGGAAGGCGTTCGAAGACATGGCGCCCGCGTGCCTCCTCGGACGTGGCGCCATCGCACAGGACGGCATCGTCGCCGGAGGCCTGCATCAGCCGCGCCGCGAGGTTGACGTGGCTACCGAGCAGCGCGTAGTCGCGTCGCCTGGCATTGCCGACCGGCCCGGCGAAGGTCGGTCCCGTCGCGACCCCGACACCAGCGCTCAACCCCAGGTCGCGGATCAGGGCCTGCAGTTCGAGGGCCGCATTCAGTGCCCGAGCCGCGTCGTCTTCGTGGCTGTAGGGCGGCACGCCGAAAACAGCGATGACTGTCGTTCCCTTGTCGTCCATGGTGATTTCCTTGAGCCAGCCGTCGTACCGCTGGAGCACACGCTGCGCGTCCTGAGCCAGGCGGTGAACCAGCTGCACCGCGTCCGGCCGCTCGTGGCCCATCCCCCGCACGTTCGCGAACACGACCGTCGTACGGCGGAACTCGGCCAGCCATTCCGCCTGACCGGCATCGATGCGCGAGAGGAGCACCTGCGGGATGAACGCTCGCAACGACCGCTCCTCGTCGGGTGACGTCAGAGTGATCGTCAATGGTCGTGGCGGGAGCGTCTGCTCGGTGCGGCCAATGCGAACGTGGCCGTCACGCAACGCCTGGCCGACGAACCGATCCGAAACGAGGGCCCATGCCTCGGGCGAGGCGACCACCTCACCCGTCTGTAGGTGGGGCTCGAGATGGGAGAGTTGCGCGACACCCGGACCCGCCATCAGGAACAGCCACTGTCCGTCCAGGCCACCGATATGCGCCGTCACGATCTTACCTGCGCAGACCGCGACCTTGAGGGAGAGGCGCAGCTCCCCCTCCATCTCGACCTCTCCGAGATTCGTGGCGATCGCCAGACCGCAGGCCACCGCCCTGCGGGTGACCGTGGGCAGGTCTTCCTCGTCGGCCGGCCAGATCGGAATGAGCGCGTCGCCGACGATCTTGGCGATGTCCCCGCCATGCTCAACGGTGAGATCGATTATCTGACCCAGATAGGCGCTCAGCGAGCGCGACAGGTGCTCCACGCCGGCCGCACCGCGCTCGGCGGCCGAAGCGGTGATCGGAGTGAAGCCCGTGATATCGACCAGCACCAGCGCCGCCGGGAACCGCTCCGCGTGAGGCTCTCGGGGCGGGGAAATGGCCGACCCGAGCTGGCGCAGGACGACGTGGGGCACGTAGGTCGAAAGGTTCGCGATTCGGTCCCCACTGGTGGGCATCACGCGGTAATCAGACTCCGCCTGTCAAGCGTCGGATGAACCGGCCAGCGCTTCGTAGCACAGCGCCGACGTCAGCGTCGTACTGGAATACCAGCTCACCCACCCTCCGCGGTTCGGCGCCGCCGCGAATGGCTCACCGATCCAGCTGCCGTCTGATCGCTGCTGCTTCAGCACGGTCGTCATCCAACGCGGGTCGACCAGGTCCGACTGACCGGCATGCCGACAGGCAATCGCCGCCAGCGCCGACGCCTGTGGGGTGACAGGAGCTGCCTCGAGTCGGGCGTGGAGCTCGGCCAGCAGTCGCGTGCGCGTCGTGCCGATGTCGGCCGCCGGCCCGCGCCCAACGTTGCGCTGCTCGAGGAGCGCCAATAACCGGAAGAACACGGCCAGCGCGAAGAGCGGTGGGTAGTTCACGTTCGCCCCTACGCCAACGTGGCGCAGGCGATCGAGAAGGTGCGATGCCCCGGACTCGACGGCCCCGCGATACCTGTCGCCGGCGACCGTCAGCAGGCCGATGAGCAGGTGCGCCGCGACGGTGCCGCACCCTTCGCCGAGCGCAACGATTGGGGGTCGGACGTCGTCGGTCGATGGCCCGTCGCAGTCCGCGATCCAGACCGGGACTGCGCCTGTTGCCCCGATCTGGCGCTCAAGGCAGCCCAGGACGCGCGCCAGCGCATCCTCGTGCTCGGTCGGCGACGACGCATATCTGCGCAGGCGCAGGAAGACACCGACCGTGTCCGAGTCGGCGTCGGACCATGGGTGGTCGTAGTAGCGGAAGTCGTTGGCGACGGTGAAGGCGAGAAAGTCGTCCGTCTCGCGAGTGACGTCGACTCCGCGACCGTGGAGGATCTCCAGGATCAGGCCCGCCGGGTACCGCGAGGCAACCTCCCCAGAGCCAAACATCCCCTCCCGGTGCGTCTCCCAGCTTTCGCGAAATGTCCGCTCGGAGAGCAGGAAGCGTTGGGCCATGTCGAGCGCCTTGGGGAGAGTCGGCTCAAAGGTTCGCATCAGTGGCCCGGATCGCGGCGTGGCGCTGGGTGGGGGACCGTCCACTGGCGATACTCGATTCAGCTGTTCCGCGGAGATCGCGCGCACGTCATCGAGGTACGACCCGACCGACATGAGGTCCAGCTCCCTTGCACATCGGGCGGAATCGAGCACCAGTGCCTCGGCTTTGGCCAGGATCGTGGGCAACGACCGCGTGGCGACCATGGCGCCCAGGATCTGGTTGGGCTCGGGCGGTGGGTGGAGAGGGATGTGCGCAGCCCGGGCGACAGTGGCTATCGGATAAGTCACCCGGCCGTGCTGCAGATCGCGGTGCATGGTCTCAACGTCGTCCCTGATCTGGAAAGCGGCGGCCAGGCCATCGAGCATCGCGCAGATACCGGCGGCAGCGGTCGTGACGCCGCCGATTTCGGTCACCGCCAGTGCGACGAGGCGCGCCGGGGCGGCCCAGCGTCCATTGAGGTATGCATCCGGCTCGTCGTCGAGATCGGTGCCGGCCTGCCGTTCGCGCCGCTCGAGCAGCCGATCGAGGTCTCGGGCAGTCAGCGCCTGGTACTGCTCCCAAAAGGGCGAGCCAGACGAGCCGGAAGGGATCAGGTGGGCGAACTCGAGGAAGATGCAGGTCGAGAAAAACTCGAGCAGTCCGATATGGCTCTCGTCGGAGAACGATGATGGATCCAGGATGCCTTCGATGGTCTGGACGCGCGCGGCGAGCAGGAACGACGCGAGGAAGAGGTGCCGGTCAGCGTCAGCGCGATCGGTGGTCGGAACGCCAAGGTCGTCCAGCAGCCAGCCGGCGAGCGAGAGAATCGGGAACTGATCGGCGCCCATGAAGGCGTGCCTGAATTGGCCGGTGGCTGCATATCGAAACGCGAAGTCGTACTCGAGCAGCTTCGCCTGCCGGAACAGTCGCGGAGGCAACGAGCTGAAGAACCGCTCTATTTCAGGCCAGTGGGCCTCGTGAGTGCGCCGCTGCGACTCCTGCCACACGGCGCGATGGGACTCCCTCAGGAAGCGAGCTTGGGCGTGCCGAACGACTCCCAGAGATGCCGGAGGTGGTGAATCGAGTGGTTCAGCTCTTCTAGAACTTCCGGCGTGGGATCGATGCCCAGCTCCTCAAGTGCCGCGGCCTGGCGCTCCGGGTCCACGATCCTGGACGCGAATTCCTGGTCCGTGATTGCCTTTCCAAGCAGCTCGTGGAGCTTGGAATCCCCACCCTGCGAGTATGTTGACATCGCGACCTCCCTCGACGATCCCCCAGACTCATTCAGCGCGAGTATAGGTCGCTGATCCCAGATCTCCCATGGCGGAATTGGCCGCCCGCATCGATCCACTCGATGGTCGCCACACTTGCCTGGTGAATCGCGGGGATATACTCCAGTCTCGGCCGGTCGCGCCGCGCTCACGACCTCCGCGACTGGCCGTTTCCCTGCCCGCACAGTTTTCGCGCCGGAGCGGCATGAGCTCGAACATCGCCCAGAGCTATCCCTACACGACCGAGACCGACGCCCAGCGGGCGGCCGCCGTCGCCGCCGCGGTGGCGAAGTTCGACGGACTGCGCGACAAGATCGCCGCCGAGTCTGACCCCCTGCCCGATCCCGGCCCGGCAGAACCGGGCAAGCCGCACCTCTCGTGGGTCTTCGTCTGCCCCAGGCACGTCGAGGGCAGGCTGCACGTGGCTGGCTACGCGAGGGAGCGCAAGGCGCTGTACACCGTCTGCGACGCCGAGGGGGAAACCTACCTGCGCTGACCGGCTGCCGCCTGTCGACCCCGCGCTGATACAGACCGCCGCAGAGCGCGTATCTCCCCCGTCCGGTCAGTCCCGGTCGTGCCCGTCAGGCACCCACACCGTTACGGAGGAGCTACGTCCATGCCCATCGTGTCCCGCTTCCGTCACCGCTTTGGGACGATTACCGCCCTGGCCGTGACGGGCCTCGTCCTCACCCTCGGCGTCGCACCGTTGCTGGCCAGCGGCGCCGACCACCTCGACGCCCCGAGCCTGGGCAGCATCTCGGTCGACGGCCAGGACAACCTGAGCGTCAGCAAGTTGCGCGGCCCGCTCGACATCAACGACGTCTACGTCTTCCGCGGCTCCTCGGGCAACCGCACGGTCCTGGCAATGACCGTCAATCCGGCCGTCAACCTGCTGGGTCCGACGACGTTCGACTCCAAGGGCGGCTACTCGCTCAACATCGACTGGACGGGTGACGCCGTCGCCGACACGCAGTACACCGTCAAATTCGGCGCGGCCGACCCGGCGGGCGTCCAGCGCTTCATAGTCAAGTCTGACAAGCACACCGTTGCCGCCGGTTCTACCGACGACGCCAAGGGAAGTTCGGTCTCTCTGGACGGTGTGCAGGCCTTCGCCGGAATGCGCTCGGATCCGTTCTTCTTCGACCTGCTCGGCTTCCTGGGCACAGTCAAGGGCCAGGGCACGCGCCAGCTGAACGACGCCAATGCGTCCGACTTCTTCGTCGGCCTTAACACTCTGGCGATCGTCATCGAGGTGCCCAACTCGGCGCTCGCCGGCAACGGGCAGGCGATCGGCGTCTGGGCCACTACCAGCGGCAAGGACGGCGGCCAGGCGGACCAGATGGGCCGACCGGCGATCAACACCGTCTTCAACGGCACGGCGGCCGACAAGGAAGCCTTTAACACCACCGCGCCGGCTGACCAGCCGACGGCGATGGGCGGCAAGTTCACGACCAACGTCGTCAACGTGCTGCAGTTCTTCTCCAGCCTCGACTCGGAG
>Ga0299907_10003275_pt1 | contig 10322 bp, 11 predicted proteins | sample RVTome_16_FD_198680 | JGI IMG/M metagenome (GOLD analysis project Ga0299907, IMG submission 198680) | Soil microbial communities from uranium-contaminated site in the Upper Colorado River Basin, Wyoming, United States - RVT152D67 (version 2) ... | reverse complement strand
GAGGAAGGGACTGAAGAGCTCGGCTCCCGTCGCCTCGAGCTCCGGCGGCGTCCGGGTCTGGGTCACCTCGTTCTCGGTCCAGTTGTAGACCGCGGCCAGGTCGAGCGTGCCGGTCCCTGCGGGCACGACATACCTGGCTGTCAAGTCGACGCCGCGCGTCTCCGTGTCGAGACCGTTGGTGAAGAAGCGCGCTGCTTGAATCCCGAATACGCCAGCACTCTCGAGGAGCTCCTCGATCTCCTCACCGCTGACCTCGCTGGTCAGGATGATCCGGTCGTCGATCGTGATGAAGAACACGTCGGCGGTGAACGTGAGCTGCTCGACGGGCGTCAGCGCGAAGCCGCCGCTGAAGTTCACGGACGTCTCCTCGTCGAGGGGCTCCGCTCCCAGGGCGATGGCCGCCGGGTGCTCGACCGGAAAGATCCCAGCTTCGAACGGAACGGGCTCGCCCCCCTCCCCCAGCATGAAGTTGGTCACCGTGCTCTGGTAGAAGACCTGCGACAGAGCGGGAGCTCGGAATCCGGAACTCACCGCGCCTCGTAGGACGAACTGCTCGGCCGGCTGGAAGCGGAGCGCCAGCTTGCCGGTCAGCTTTTCGCCGAAGTCGCTGTACGACTCGAGACGCGCAGCCACGTTGGCGAGAAACTCGCGAGAGAGATTTCCTTCCAGGTCCACATAGACCCCGAAGTTGCTCCGGGATTCGTCCTCCGTCACCTGGAAGCCCGAGAAGACCTGGGAGCCCGGAGGTGCCGAATCGCCGTTGCGGTTAGGATGCCCGCCCTGGATGAACGAGGCAGGCTCTCCCGGCTCGATCTGGTAGTTCTCCCAGCGGTAGGCCGCCCCCAGCGCGACGTTCAGCGGATAGGCGAGAAACCCGACGTCGAAGCCACGCGCGAGATCGAGGCCCGTCACGACCTCGTTCAGGCTCAGCTCGCCGGCGAAGAACTCGGTCTGATTCGGAATGCCGGGATCGTCGGCGTTGCCGAGGATCCCGTCGAGGCCGGGCGCACAGGGAACGTCCAAACACGGGCCGAGCGAAACGTTCAGCGTGTTGGCGAGGTTGTACTCGAACGCGTTGTGGCCCCACGAGGCGCCAGCGTCCCAGCTCCACCCGGCGGCTAGCCCGCGGACCCCGCCCGCCACCGAGCCGTCGGCGACGTCGGCATCGAACGTCGGAAGGAACCCGAGAGGGTGGATCTCAGGCCAGTTCCGATCACTGATTCCCTGCCGTCGGAACCCCTGGCCGTCGCCTTCACGGAAGCTGTAGCCGCCGAATGCATAGAGCTCGGCGTCGTCTGCCGCAAGGGGCACCTGGAGGTCGGCGAACGTCAGGATGTCCTCCTGGTTGCCGTCTCCCCAGTGATGGTTGGGTTGCGGAACCGGGTTCCGTTTCTCGACCACACTTCCCTCGTCATCCACGACGTCGGCGTCGCCCTCGACGATCTGGTCCTCGGGGTCTGCCCCGGCCCGATTGGTGGCGCTCCGGTCACGCCACTCGGCGAACAAGCTCAGGGAGCCCTCGCCCAACGGCAGCCCGACTCCGCCGCTGATGTCCCGAATCGTCCCGTCTTCGTCGAAATCTCCCGGGAAATAGCGCCCCGTCGTCGCGCCGACCGTGAGCGGAAAGACCCCCTCCTTCACCACCATATTGACGACCCCGGCGATCGCGTCCGAGCCGTACTGGGCCGCAGCGCCGTCACGCAACACCTCGATCCGGTCGATCATGCTGGCGGGCAGGGCGTTCAAGTCCACTCCGCTCGCTCCCGCCCCCATTCCCGCACCGAAGATGTGGACCAGCGCCGTCCGGTGGCGCCGCTTGCCGTTCACCAGCACGAGGGTGTGGTCCGGAGACAGCCCCCGAAGGGTGAAAGGACGAACGATGTCGGTGGCGTCGGTGACGCTCTGGCGCGGGAAGTTCACGGAAGGCGAGAGCTCTTCGAGGATCGCGCTGGTCTCGGGCGTACCTTGGGACTGGACGTCCTCGGCGGAGAAAACGTCGACCGGTACGGCAAGCTCGTCGGCCGCCGTGTGTCCCGCGCGCGAACCCACGAACACCTCGAGCGCCTCGACCTCGATCGCCTCGGTCAAAAGGACGTAGTCCTGAGTCGCAGTCTCGCCAGCGGTGACCGTAACCGCTTGGGACCGGGCGGTACGGCCCAGGGCTTCGGCGCGCACCGTATGCGTTCCAACGGGAACGCCGCGCAGAGCATACCTGCCCTGTGGGTCGGTCACCGCGCCAAGATTTGTCCCGTCGATCTGGACCTGCGCCCCTGCGATCGCCACACCGTCCTGGTCGGTCACGGTGCCGATGATCGCCCCGGTCTGAGCGGCGCCTATGGCTGGAAGGGAGAGCAGCCAGAGGAGCACGAACGCGAACCGTCGCATGGCGACCTCCTGCCGCGTGCACGTAAGTTCCCCGGTCGGCGACCGGGCTATTTGACTGTAACGACGCTACCAGAAGCGCGGGCGGCAGGTCAAGAAGGAGACGCCCTAAAAATCCGGATCCAATCGCCGAAAGCGGCCAGGAACTTCGCCAGATGCTCACGGGTGGCCTCGTCCGTGAGACGCCCCGCGGCATCGAACTTCTCGCGAGCGCGAGCGACCAGGATCTCCGGCTGCGGCATACAGTAGGAGTTCGTGAACTCGAAGGCCTGCCGGAGCTGGCTCTGACCACGCGCCGTCCCGGTCATCCCCGGCGAGGCCCCCATGATCCCGACCGGCTTGCCGTTCAGCGGCGACTCGCGGGGGGGCCGGGAGGCCCAGTCGATCGCGTTCTTGGTGACGCCGGGCACGCCATGATTGTACTCGGGGGTCGCGATCAGAAGGCCGTCGGCCGCGGCGATCGCGCGTTTGAACGCTGCGACCGATTCGGGAAGCCGCTCCGTCTCGAGGTCCGCGTCGTAGAGAGGAATCCCGGAGATGTCCACGATCTCGATCCCCATCTCGTCCGGCCCGACCTCGACCGCGGCCCGCAGGAGAGCGCGGTTGTACGATCCCGCCCGCAGGCTGCCCGCGAACGCGGTCACGGCGAGACGGGGTCGAGGGGTCTCGCTCAGGCGTCGATCTCGACCAGCTCGATGTCGAAGGTGAGGTCCTTCCCGGCCAACGGGTGGTTCACGTCGAGCGTGACGGAGTCCTCGTCGACCCGGGCGATCGTGGCCACGCGGGGAGAGCCGTCCTTCTGCTGGACCTGAACTTGCTTCCCCACCTCGACCTCCATGTCGGCCGGGAAGCGGTCCCGCTCGACGTCGACCACGAGCTCGCGGCGGCGCTCGCCGTACCCATCGTGGGGCTCGACCGTCACGGACTTGCTGTCGCCGGGCTCCATTCCGACCACGGCCCCCTCGAACCCGGGAATGACCTGCCCCTCTCCGATCGTGAACTCCAGGGGCTGGCGGTCATGCGAGGTGTCGAATACCGTACCGTCCTCGAGCGAGCCCCGATAGTGTACTTTGACCTTGTCGCCTTGCTTCGCCTCGGTCATGGCATGCCTTTCCGCGTGCGTGAAGCGAGGATCGGGGACGGTCTCGGCAAGCCCGTCCCTGCGAATGAGCGTCGTTTCGCGTCGGAGGTTCGTCCCTGGAGGACCGGATGTCAAATCGGTCGCCGCGGCGCCACCACTGGATCGTTCGGTTCACCCACTGGGCGGCCTTTGTCCTGATCGTCGGGATGATCGCGAGCGGGCTTCAGATCTACGGGGCGTATCCGCGCTTCGGTATGCGCGACGGCCCCTTCCTGGCCAACCCCTTCCAGGACTACCGCTTCCCGGAATGGAGCCGGTTGGGCGGGTGGCTGGCCGGGGGCATCAACTGGCACTTCGCCCTCATGTGGCCGCTGGTCCTGGTCGGCTTCGCCTATCTCGCCTACATGGCCATGAGCGGCGAATGGAGAAAGCTCGTCTTCCGGCCGAAGGACGTCCGGCCTGCCCTCGCGATGGCTCGCTACTACCTCCGGATCGACCGCGATCACCCGCCCCAGGGGAAGCACAACGCGCTCCAGAAGGCGGCCTACAGCGGCGTGATCGTGCTGGGGATCCTGGCGGTTGTGTCGGGGGTCGCGATCTACAAGCCCGTCCAGCTCGCCTGGCTGGTGACGGCGCTGGGTGGCTTCCAGGCCGCCCGGTGGTGGCACTTCTGGACGGTCTGGCTGTTCGTCGGCTTCTCGATCGTCCACGTGGCGCTGGTCTTCCTCGCCGACCCGGCTTCACTGAGGGCGATGATCACAGGCGAGTATCGGGGGAGGTACGGTGGCCATGACGCGTGAGGTGAGCCGGCGCTCGTTCCTTGGTCGCGGCATGGCGGCGTCGCTGGGGCTGGCCGCGACCGCCTGCGGGTGGGACGGCGGTGACCGGCTCGTGCCCGCCCTCCGCAACGTGAGTCGCGTCAACGACTGGATCGGGGAGCGGCTTCTCTCCCATGACCGGCTGGCGCCCAAGTACCCGCAATCCGAGCGCTCCGCCTCCTTCCCCAACTACCACATCAGCGGGGCAACGCCGGTGCTGGAGAATCCCTCCGCATGGCGTCTTGAGGTCGGCGGCCTGGTCCGCCGACCGCTGTCGCTGTCGAGACCGAACATCGAGACCCTGGAGCGGCTCACCTACACGGTCAAGCACCATTGCGTCGAGGGGTGGTCGGCCATCGCCACCTGGACGGGGACGCCGCTCAGCGCCGTCGCCGAGCGGGCGGGCGTCCTTCCCGAGGCGCGCTTCGTCCGTTTCGACTCCTTCGACGCGGGCTTCTACAACGGCTGGGACATGAAGTCGGCACTCCATCCCGAGACGATCCTCGCGTACGGCTTCAACGACCACTTTATCACCCCTGAGCACGGGGCACCGCTGCGGCTCTACGCCCCGCACAAGCTCGGCTACAAGCTGACCAAATATCTGTCTCGGATCACCTTCACCGCCGAGCGCCCGGGCGGGTACTGGGAGGATCGGGGCTACCCATGGTTCGCCGGGGTCTGACGTTCACGGCGCTCGCCGGACTCATTTTCGCTTCCTGCGAGCGTCAGGAAGAAATGGCCGAGTCGCTGGACCTCCCCGACAAGGTGGCCGTTCGCAAAGCCCTCCACGAGCACGCGCGCCGTGACGCCCTCCTCGACACGATGCCGGGTGGCGAGATGGCGATCGGGGACTCGGCGATGGAGATGGAGCTTCTGAAGGAAAAGATGCCTCTCGAAGCGGGACCCTAGTCCGGAGCTCGGAGCGCGACCACCGAGGGAACGTAGAGCTCGTCCATGTAGCACCACCCCCACTCCTCGCCGGGCTGGAACGATCGGATGATCGGATGCCCCGTGTCGTGGAAGTGCCGTGTGGCGTGCTTGTTCTTCGACGAGTCGCAGCAGCCGACGTGGCCGCAGACGAGGCACATCCTCAAGTGCACCCAGGTGTCGCCGATGGCCAGGCAGTCCTCGCAACCCTTGGCGCTCGGAACGACCGGTCGCGCCTGCCCGAAGTGCTCGCACGTACTCGCCATTCGCTCCTCCTCTCAGGATCCTGCCGGATCGCCGTCCGGGAGCGCGGACGCCATCCGGCGCACGTGCTCGATCTCGTCCTCGTTCACGATGTGCCCCATCCCCGGATAGACGCGCTTGGTGACGTCCGCCTCGAGCCTGGCCAGCACCGTAGCCGTTTCCTCGAGCCGCTCGAGCGGCACGAACGGGTCGCGGTCGCCACAGCCGAGGAAGACCGGCGTTCCCTTCAGCGACCCGGGATAGTCGCGCGACGTCCCCGGGGCTCCGATCAGCCCCCCGGAGAGACTCGCGACGCCGCCGTATCGCGTCCCATGGCGGGCCGCGAACTCGAGCGCCAGGCACGCCCCCTGGGAGAATCCCAGGAGCAGCGTCCGGCGCGGCGGGATCTCCGCCTCCGCGAGCGTATCCAGGAGCCGGCGCACGACGCCCAGCGCCGACGAGAGCCACGGCTCGTTGCGGTCGACCGGCTCGAGGAACGATCGCGGATACCAAGCGCTGTCAGCGGCCTGCGGGGCGAGGCATGCCAGCCGCGGTATTTCGAGCGCCCGGGCCAACCCCAGGACATCCCGGGCGCTTCCGCCCCGACCATGGAGCAGGATGGCTGCGGCCGTCGTCTCCTCGGGCGGCGGGCCTTCCCGGAACACCGGGACGCCGGCGTGCGGATCCGTTGCGTCCCCACCCGTAACGATCCTCCACGACGTTGGAGCCGGTGATCGATGCGGGACGGGCTCCCGGCTACTTGACGCGCTCCCAGTGGTCAACGAACTCCCCCTCGCGGGTGGCGGTCAGCCCGTCGGCGGTGACGACCACGTCCGGCTCGTCCCGAAGCGGGAGCTTCATCGTCAGCGTACCGTCGCCACGGGTCACCGGCGCGGACCCGCTTGTGGGCGAGAGGTCGTAGCTCAACCCCCCGGCCGCGGCGTCGTTGACCATCGTGTAGATGTTGGTCTCCCTGTAAGTGTCCTCGGTCAGCTCGTACTCGGCGATGATCGCGATCGAGGTCGCATTCCCGCCGGCGTCGGTCCAATAGATGTTGAAGTTCCGGTACCCCTCCGTGAACGTCAGCAGTCCCTGCGTGTCGGGCGGTCCCACCGTCGTCCCGTCGGGAAGGTCTCGAGAAACGAGCCGGAACGTCCCCTCCAGGTCGATGGGGTTCCGCTCGGCCGGCGTCAAGGCGAGCACGGCGAGCAGCGATGCCAGGGTGGCGGTGCGCCAGGCCTTCGTTTTCATGATGTCTCCTTGTGGATGAGCCGAGCTCTGGACGGCCAGAGCCGTGTCACTTTAGCACATCCGGGGCGGGGCGGTCAGACTGGCCTCGGGCTGTCCGCTCCTCCGCGCGAGACGGTCTTGGTCCGGGGCCGGGCCCCCAGCGGGGACTGTCCTATGCGGCTCCGCAGCCCTCCGGGCAGTACGTTCATTCAATTAGACCGGCGTGACCGACAGGTCAACTGCGGAAAGAGTGATGCGCGGCGGACTTTCCGATGTGACCGTAGAACGGGACGAAAGGAATCGCCCCGTTACAGGGCGTGGCGTCACCGAGGGGGGTCGGACCCTCGGGTTCACCGTCCAGGCACGGCGGACCGTAGGGGATACGGTCTCGGTCGAGCTGGTCGCCTGGGAAGCCTCCTCTCGTCTGCTCCGGATGGACGTCGAGATCGTCCCCGACCGGAGGATCTCCCAGCGCGCCGACTGCCCCGGTCTCGCGCTGGAGTGGACGATGGACTTCTCGATGATCCGGGGCGCCCGTCTCGCCCACATCACGGGCCAGGTCAACGGCCGGCCCGTCCACGGCGACTATGACTACCTCGACGAGACGACGACCGTGAACGTCTCGCTGGACCACTGGCTGCCGGAATCGCTCAAGGAACGAATCTCTGGCCTAGGTCCACTCTTCAAGACCTTGTCGATGGAATTGGTGGCCGAGTCAACCGGAAACCGCGCCGAATCCTGGGCGCTGGCAAGGGCTGGTACGGCGGCTTCCTGCGCCACGTCGGGAGGCATCGGATGTCTCGCGGCCGGCTTCGCGTTCGCGTTCGCGGCGGCGGTCTGCAGCGAGCGGGTCGAGGTGGAGTGACGGCGAGAAATGGCGATACTCGAAAGCCCGGCGGGAGCGCGATCATCTCACGCCCAGCGCCCGCATCGCGACCCTCTTGAAGGTAGGCGCATGCGAGCTCCGGACGAACATCCATGCCATTGCTTGCACCGCGAGCGGTACGTCGGCGAGCGAGCCGCCGTCTCCGGACCGCGACAGGGTCGCGACGATGGTCTCGAGCGGACGCTCGCGGAACCGGTCCAGCACAGACACCCGATGGGCACACGATACCGTGCAGAAGGGCGCGCACGCCTTGCGGGTGCGGAACTCGCGCTCGAGGTCCTGCTCTCCGTAGTCCGCGAGCGGAATGCCCGGGATGCCTCGCTGCTGGGAGCACCAGTGGACGAGGCCATCCTCGCATACATAGAGGTAGCGGGCGCCGGCGCCGCAGCGCCAGCGATTGGGACGCCCGGCGACCAGGTTCTCCTGGAACTCCTCCTCGTAGCGCGCAAAGGACCAGAAGCGGCTGGGCTGGAGAGCCCGGATCGCCTTCCAGACCGCCTGCTCGTCTTGGGTCAGGGGCTGGACGCGACCCGTGCTATCGTGAATGATCCCTACCGTTCCGGTGAAGCCCAGCTCACGGCCGCGCCGGGCGACCACCAGCGCGTCCTCAGGCCGCTCGACTCCGCTGCCCAGCACCGTGTTGAGGTTGACGTCGAAGAGGGCATGCTCGGCGAGGAGGCGGATCTTTTGATCTAGGACCTTGAGGCTCTTCTTCGAGACTTCGTCGGGCATCACGTTGTCGACCGAGATCTGGAGCTGGTCGAGACCTGTGTCGTTCAGCCGCTCGATCCGCTCACGGGTGAGCAGATAGCCGTTCGTCAGGAGCCCCGCCAGCATCCCGCGATCCCGAATCCGGCGGATGATCTCATCGAGGTCCGGATGCAGAAGCGGCTCGCCACCGCTCAGGTGAACCGCTGTCGTCCCCAGCTCGGCCAGCCGGTCGATCCGCCGCAGCATCTCCTCGAGCGGCACGGGGGCCGAGTGCTTGTCGTACTCGTTGCAGTAGGCGCAGGACAGGTTGCAGCGCCGGATCGGGACGACATGGGCGAGGACCGGATGGTGGTCGGACTCGAAGGCCCGCGCGACCAGTCGCGCCTCTCGGAAGCGCCGGCGGGCGGCGCGGATACGGCGGCGGAGGTTCGTGAGCGTCATCCGACATCCACCAAAAGGGAGAATACCTGGACGCGGCTGGAGGCGACAAGGATCGCCCGCACACCGCAAATCGCGTAGAATCGCAGGCATGTCAGGGGCGAGATCCGAGACCCGAACTCGAGCAGGAGAGAAGATGGCTGGAACCTGGCGGTGCAAGGAGTGCGGCAATCTGAACCGCGAAACGGACACTCTATGCCTGGATTGTTGCTCGAACGAGTGGTCCGGTGAGCACGGAAGGGTCGCCGTGGGACGCCGATACTCACTGACGAAGGACGAGTGGGAGACAGTGCAGCTGTCGCCTCTCTGGACCTTCAAACTCGTGTCGGAGGTCGACGGAATCTCGGACAGGCTGGAGCGCCAGGCGCTGGTCGCGATGCTAGGCAACAGCCAGATATTTGATAGCTTTCTGTTACGAGAGGCGTGCGGTGCGGTCGCGCGGGACCTGGAAAACGCCATCTGCCGTCAAGCCGAAGATCCGCGAAGCCTCGAAGAGGGGCTTTGCCAAGTCGGGCGCATGGTCGACGGTGCGTTGTCTCCGTCCGACGCGGAGGAGTTCAAGAAGGACCTGATCGCGCTCGGCGTCATGATTTCGAAGGCCTCGGGCGGCGGTGTGTTCGGCGGAGGAGACAAGATGTCCCAGATCGAGGCAGGAGCGCTCTGTTTCATGGCTGCCGTTCTCGGCGTCGAGCACGGCGCGGCGGCACCCGGAAAAGCCCATTCGACAGCCTGTCTGCCCCCGCGCAAGCTATGAATCCCGGCGGCGTGGAGGTTCAGGCTCCAGACAAGTAGTCCGGATCGATCTCCTCCAACATGCGCTGGATTCCGTTCCACGCCGCCTCGACACGCCGCGTGAGACGGACGTTCGTCATGTTCTGATCCACGCGGTGGCCCGCATCCACCAGCGCCTCGCTGGCCTGGGCCACTCCCGACGCGTTCCCGGAGACGCTGACCATCTGCTCGTAGACCGAGGCGTTGTCGGCGAAAGCCGAGAGCGCGAAATAGAGCGCCAGTTCTCCCTCGCCGTAAAAGCGGCCGGCATCGAGACGCTGGCTGGCAGAGATTCCGATCTGATCCCGATAACGGGCCAGGACCAGCTGGGCATTTCTCCGCAGCAGCGCGGCCTCGTTCGGGCTCAACCCCGCAAGGAGCTCGACCTCCAGGCCGAGCTCTGCGGCCGTCCGACCGTCTAGGTTGCCGGTGGCCAGGATACCATTGTCGATCTGGAATTCCAGGAGCGCGCGTTGCGTCTCGGAACCCAACTGCCCATCCAGCGCGCCGCGGTAGTAGCCCCGGCGGCCCAGCTCCCGTTGGGCGGCGCGGATCATCTCGGGGCTCGTTAAGATCACAAACGCGTCAGGACCGGCAGTTCGCCGTGGACCCTGGATGGCAAGTGCCAACCCTCTCTCGAGTTGGACGGCGAGCGTGGTGCCGGACGGGAGATTGACATCCGCGCCTTCGGAGAGCAGACCCCCCAGCGCGCCGAGGAGGCTACCTACCGGATCGTTGGGGTTCTGGACTCCGCCGATGGCCGCTCCGACGCCGCGTCGCCCCCCGACCAGGACGACCTGAGAATCCGCGCGCGAATCGATCTGTCGCCGCTCAG
>Ga0299907_10003274_pt1 | contig 10322 bp, 8 predicted proteins | sample RVTome_16_FD_198680 | JGI IMG/M metagenome (GOLD analysis project Ga0299907, IMG submission 198680) | Soil microbial communities from uranium-contaminated site in the Upper Colorado River Basin, Wyoming, United States - RVT152D67 (version 2) ... | reverse complement strand
TCGACGACTCCGGCCAGCCGGTGCTCGGGCCCGAGACGTCGGCCCGTCAAGTCTTCGACCGACTCGCCACCACCTGGAGGCACTGGGGCGACCGGGGCGGCTACTTCAACACCGACGAAGACGCCCGGGCCTTCGAGGACGAGCTCAAGTTCATGCTCGCCAACCAGATGGCCGCGCCCAACTCGCCGCAATGGTTCAACACCGGCCTCAACCATGCCTACGGATTGACCGGGCCTGCCCAGGGCTTCTGGTATGTCGACGACGAGGACGGCGAGCTGAAGGCCTCTCCCGACTCCTACAGCCGACCCTCACCCCACGCCTGCTTCATCCTCTCCGCACACGACGACCTGGTCAACCCGGGGGGGATCATGGACCTCTGGGTCCGCGAGGCGCGGATCTTCAAGTTCGGCTCCGGGGCAGGGTCCAACTTCAGCGCCATCCGGTCCGAGGGCGAGCTCCTCTCGGGAGGAGGGAAGTCATCAGGCGTCATGTCCTTCCTCAAGATCGGCGACCGGGCCGCCGGCGCGATCAAGTCGGGGGGAACCACCCGCCGCGCCGCCAAGATGGTCATCCTCGACGTCGATCATCCCGATATCGAGACCTTCGTCGACTGGAAGAAGGTCGAAGAGGAGAAGGCCAAGCTCCTCATCCAATATGGCGGGTATCAGGCCGACTTCAACGGAGAGGCGTATGCCACCGTCTCGGGTCAGAACTCGAACAACTCGGTCCGGGTCAGCAACGACTTCATCCAGGCGGTCCTCGACGACGGTGACTGGAATCTGATCAACCGGACCACCGGCGACATCCGGAAGACGGTCAAGGCGCGCGACCTTTGGACCCGGATCGCCGAGGCGGCATGGGCGTGCGCAGATCCCGGGCTTCAGTTCGACACCACGATCAACGAGTGGCACACCAGCCCTTCAGGTGGCCGGATCCGGGCGTCGAACCCTTGCAGCGAGTACATGTTCCTCGACGACACCGCCTGCAACCTGGCATCGCTCAACCTGGTCCGTTTCTACGACGACGAGAGCGAGGTCTTCGACATCGAGGCCTACCAGCACGCGATCCGACTGTGGACGATCGTCCTCGAGATCTCGGTGGCGATGGCCCATTTCCCGTCTAAGGAGATTGCCCAGGGCTCCTACGACTACCGGACGCTCGGTTTGGGTTACGCCAACCTGGGCTCCCTGTTGATGCGGCAAGGGATCGCCTACGACTCCGATCAGGGGCGGTCAATAGCCGGCGCCCTGACCTCGATTCTGACCGGCTACTCCTACGCGACCTCGGCGGAGATCGCCGGTGTCACCGGGCCATTTCCGAAGTACGCGGAGAATCGTGAGGCGATGTTACGGGTGATCCGCAACCACCGCCGGGCCTCCTACGACGAGCACGACTTCGAGGGTGTCACCACCAAGGTCATGGGCGTCGACCCCGACTTCTGCCCCGAGGACCTCCTCGGCGCGGCCCGGTCGTCCTGGGACCTCGCGCTCGAACGAGGTGAGGAGCATGGCTACCGGAATGCCCAGGCGACTGTCCTCGCCCCCACGGGGACCATCGGCTTGCTGATGGACTGCGACACCACAGGTGTCGAGCCCGACTTCGCCCTGATCAAGTTCAAGAAGCTGGCGGGCGGCGGCTACTTCAAGATCGTCAACCAGTCGGTGCGGCCCGCACTGACCCGCCTCGGCTACGAGGACGGCGACATCGACGACGTGGTCACCTACATCGTCGGCACCAGCTCACTCGAGAATGCGCCTTCGATCAACCGGGACACCCTTTCGGAGAAGGGTTTCAGCGATGAGGACCTCGACAAAGTCGAGGCCATGCTGCGTGGTGTCTTCGAGCTGAAGCACGCGTTCAACGTCTTCACGTTCGGGGAGGAGACCCTGCAGCGTCTCGGGTTCGGAGTCGACGAGTACACCTCGTGGGACTTCAACCTGCTGCGGGCCCTCGGCTTTTCCAATGCAGAGATCACCGCGGCCAACGACCACATCTGCGGACGGCAGACGATCGAAGGCGCACCTCACATCAAGGACGAGCATCTCGCCGTGTTCGACACCGCCAACAAGAACGGCAAGTACGGGACCCGGTTCATCCATCACAACGGGCACATCAAGATGATGGCCGCGGCCCAGCCGTTCATCTCGGGCGCGATCTCGAAGACGATCAACATGCCCGAGGAGGTGTCGCCCGAGGACATCGAGGAGGCCTACCGACTCTCTTGGGAGTTGGGCTTGAAGGCGATGGCCCTCTATCGGGACGGCTCCAAGGCGAGCCAGCCGTTGTCGGCGAGCTCGGATGAAGGTGACGACAATGCCGACGAGGACGCTGCCATCACCGCTGCGGTGGAGGCCGAGAAGATCCTGCACTGGGGTGAGTTGCCTTCGGGGATCTCCCCGAGCCAGGCTTACGCCCGGGGGATGAAGCCGCCCCGTTTCATGCTTCCGGGGCGTCGGGCCGGGTTCAACCAGGAGGCGCGAATCGGTGGGCACAAGGTGTTCCTCCGTACCGGTGAGTACGACGACGGCACCCTGGGAGAGGTCTTCATCGATCTGGCCAAGGAGGGGGCGACCCTGAAGGGGATCCTGAGCTGTTTCGCCATCGCGGTGTCGAAGGGGCTCCAGTACGGGGTCCCGCTGGAGGAGTTCGTCGACACCTTCACCTTCCAGACCTTCGAGCCGAGGGGCATGGTCGAAGGGCACCCCAATATCAAGATGGCCAACTCCATCATCGACTACGTGTTCCGCGCCCTCGGTGTGGAGTACCTCCAACGCGACGAGCTGGCTCAGGTGCCGCCCAACCGGGATGGCGAGCTGCCCGAGCCCGCGAGTGGGCTGGCGGTGGAGGCCGGGATCCAGCTCGATCTGACCGACGCCGCCGCCGAGTCCGATGTGGACCTGGTGCAACGGGCCGCCGTGTTCGCCGACACACCGGACAACGGGAACGGCGCCTCTGCGTTGGCGACCAAGGTGGTCGAGAGAGAGGCGGTCGCGGTCGTGGCCGGCAAAGCCGCTCTCGCCGACGCCGTTCTCGCCGAGAACATGGGCGACGCCCCGGTCTGCTCCAACTGCGGACACATGACCATCCGCAACGGCAGCTGCTACGTGTGCCTCACCTGCGGTGACACCACCGGTTGCAGCTGACCCGTTTCACCCCTTTCGTCGAGTGTGCTTGGACCCCCCGATTTTTGGGGGTTTAAGCACGCTCGACGAGTAGACCGGGTCAACCGACCGGTCTCAGCACCCGTATCGCCGTCGGGTTGAGCCCCGATTCGCTGCCGTGGTTGAAGTAGATGTTCCCCTCGCCGTCGACGACGATGGCGTTGGGAGGCCCGAAAGACGCCTCCGGGCCTGGCCCGTCCACCAAGGCGGCCTCCCCGGTGCCGGCGATGACGTCGGCGTCGCCCGTGGCGAGGTCGTATCGGTAGATCCGATTGGTCTCCCGCCCCGTGATGAACAGCTTCCCGTCGTGATAGACGACATGGGCGTTGCCCGCGGGGAAGCTGTGCAACACCGACAACTCGCTCCCGTCGGGTGAGATCTTCATCAACTGGCCGTGGTTGTAGTTGACCACGTAGAGATTCCCCTCCGGATCCTGGGTCATCCCGTTGGGGCAACGCATGCCCTCGCTTATCCCACCGGCAAAGATCTCGACCGAGCCGTCGTCAAAGACCTGGTACACCGCATTCAGGTTGCAGTCCAGCACCAGGAGACGGCCGTCGTCGGTGAGCACGATCGCCGTGGGGCCGTTCATCTGGTCGGTTACCACTTCCACCTCGCCGTCCGGGTCGATCCGATACACGTATCCGCTGCCATAGCTCGACTGATAGATCGTCCCGTCGGCGACGAACCTGGTCCCGGTCAGCTGGTCCATGGTGTCGTGCGTGGCAAAAGGCTCGACGGACCCATCAGGAGCGACCCTGAACAGTGTGTTGCCGTCGTGTCCGGCGTACCCGAAGTCGGCGGTGTAGAGATTGCCCTCGGCATCGAGGGTCAGGCCACCGGTACCGGCGTCGATGTCGGCGGCAACCGTCTCGACGACATAGTCGTCGCTGACCGGGTAGTCCTCGGGCGAGCCGAGACCGGGTGGGGCCGTTGTCGTCGTGGTGGTCTCGGGAACGGTCGTGGTCGGCGCTGCCGTGGTATCGGGGGAGGGCGCCGTCGTCGATGGCGCCGCCCCCGTGGTGGACGTCGTGTCGCCCGAGTCGGACCCGGCACAGGCGGCCGTGCTCAGGGCCAGGGCGACGATCATGACCAGCCGGCGATTTCGCGTCATCTCGATCAACTCCTCGCTACATCAATGTGGCACGGATCCGTGCCATGTCAGGAAGAGCCGGAATTGAAGAGAGGGGCCCGGTCGGGCCCCTCTCTCTCAGATGTCGTGGGTCAGGTCAGATCCACTCGTTGAGGAGGTCCTGAGCGAAGAACACGATGAACGCCAAGGCGACCACCCACATCAGGGGATGGACGTCCTGGAGCTTGCCCTTCACCACCTTGATCAGCACGTACATGACGAAACCGGCACCGATGCCGACAGTGATGCTGAAAGTGAGGGGCATCAGGACGATCGCCAGAAGCGCGGGAAAGCCTTCCTCGAGGTCATCGAAGTTGATTCCCTTGATCAGCCCGGCCATCAGGAATCCGACCAGGATCAGAGCAGGAGCCGTGGCAGCAAGCGGAACCGCCTCTGCCAGCGGCGACACGAATATCGCCACCAGGAACAGCGCTCCAACGACCACGGAGGTCAAGCCCGTTCTGCCTCCCTCGGCAACCCCGGCTGCGGACTCGATGTAGCTCGTGTTGGAGCTCACCCCGGCTGCGCCACCGGCAGCGGCGCCCAATGAGTCGACAAATAGCAGCTTGCCAATGTCCTCGACGTTGCCGTCCTCGTCGACGAGATCGGCCTGCTCGGCAATCGCCGTAGCGGTGCCCATCGTGTCGAAGAAGTCGGTCAGCATGAAGGCGAAGATCGTCAACGCTGCTGCCAAGAAGCCGAGCTGGTCGAAGACGTTCGCCAGGTCGAAGTCACCGAGCGTGCCAAAACTAGGGCTCGCCGTGAAGTCGTCCGGGAATGATCCCACGTCCAGCAGATGGGCCACGACAGTTGTCACCACGATGCCGATGATCAAAGCCCCCGGCGTCTTCCTCGCGTAGAGGAGCACGGTGACGAAGAGCCCGATCAGGGTCGTGGCGGCAACGGCCGAATTGGGGAAGATGAACTCGACCGGGACGGCCGCACCTTCCGGGACTCCGATGAGACCACCGTTGACAAATCCGATGAACAGGATGAACAGCCCGATACCGACACCAATCGCCCTCTTCAGGGCCATCGGCACGGCATCCATGATCGCCTCACGCAGGCCGACGAGGACCAGCGCGGCGACGATGAGGCCCTCGAGCACGATCACGCCCATGGCCCCCTCTGGCGTCAGGCCACTGCCCAGCACCAGCCCAAAGGCCACGGCGGCATTGATCCCGAGACCGGCTGCCATGGCGATCGGGACATTCGCCACCACACCCATGAGGATGCTGAGCAATCCCGCGACCAGGGCGGTGCCGGCGGCGACGTCGGCCGATTCGAAACCGGCAGCCGAGAGGATGTTCGGGTTGACGAAGATGATGTATGCCATCACCAGGAAAGTCGTGAACCCGGCACGCACCTCGGTGCCGACGTCGGTCCCTCGTTCGCTGAGCTTGAAGTACGAGTCGAGACCCGAACTCTGGATGGGCGGCGCGGGTGGCCGCTCTTGTGTGTCTGCCATATATCTCCTCCGAGCCGACGTTGCAGTTTTCGACCGTTGCCGGCGGGCCGAAGTTACCTGGGGAGGGTTGGCGCGTGTCGTCCGAAATCCGTTCTGTGTCGGTTTTCTTGGCCCAGGGCCAAGAAAACCGACACAGAACGGTCAAATCAGGGCTCGGACCACCCAATAGACGGCCATGCCCACGGCGAGAGTCCAGATGTGGCTGCGGGTCTTGTACGCGGTCCCAAGCCCGACCGCGAAAGCCGATGCCTCCGGCCAACCGATGCTCACATTTCCCGAATCGTCGATGAGGAGGGCGATCACCAGTGCCGACAGGACGGCCGGCGCTACGAAGTCGAGGGCGGTCAGGACTCTCCCCGGTATCTGCCTGCCGGCGAGAGCCACGATGAAGATCGCGCGGCTCGCGTAGGTCCCGATGCCGACGACGAGGATGGCGAGGAAAGCGCTCATCGGCGATTCACCTCGATGAGATAACCGGCGAGAACGCCCACCACGGCTCCCACCAACAGGCCAACCTTGTTGGGAAGACCGGCAAACACGTAGGTCACCCCGGCCGCGACCAGAGCGGCCACGACCTTCGGCCATTTGTTGATGCCGACGACGATCAGCCCCACGAACATCAGCGGCACCGCGAAGCCAAGATTCCACTCGGTAGGCACCACCGGTCCGATCACGAGCCCCAGTGCCACGGTGACCATCCAGAAGCTCCAGAACATCGCACCGGCGGTGAGGTAGTACCTCCGGAAGGCGGCCGGTTCCTCATCGGGGCGGATCGTGACCAGGGCGAACACCTGGTCGAGCAACGTGTAGGGGCCGAGCCAGCGGAACCATCGGGGCTGGTGTTGGAAGGTCGGCGCCAGGGCCGCCGAATACATCACATGGCGGGCGTTGACCACCAGCCCGGCGGCGACGGCCGCCGCCCATGCCGACCCACTGCCGAGCAGCGATATCAGGGTCAGCTGCGCCGCCCCACCGAAGATCAGCGGCGAGCTCGACCATCCGACCAGATAGTCGATGCCCGACTCGGTGATCACCAGCCCCAGCACCAGCCCGAAGGGGATGGCCGGGATTTCCAAGGGAATCGCGTCGGTAATGGCCTGGCGGCTGATCTCTCTCTTGGTTTTGAGGTCTAGAGACATTTTTTCGGTAATACGCTATCTGCCCAACGCATGTTACGGCGGCCTGGACTGTCGATGCAAGCGAAATTCGTCTCGGCCTGGTTGACTCCAAATCATGAGCATCTTCCGCCACACCGTCCTTATGAAATTCTCCCCCGACGTGACCGACGATCAGGTGGTTGCCATCCTCGACGGCCTGGCATCCTTGCCGACGTCGATGGACTACATCAGGAGATATGAGTTCGGCACGGATCTGGGGAAGCTCGACGGCGCCTTCGACCTCGCCATCGTCGCCGATTTCGACTCCGAGTCGGACTATCGGAGATACGCGGAAGATCCCGGACATCAGGCGGTCATCGCCGACCGGATCCGCCCAGTCCTCGAGCAGCTGGCCCGAGTCCAGTACTCGGTCGGCTAGAAGGGCCGACCCCCCGGATGCAACGCTCCGAGCACCCACAGCGTGGTACGGGGGTGAACGACCGGGAGGTCTATGAGAAGGTCAACTCGTCCCTGGTGCGGTATGCCACCGTCCTGGTGGGCCCCAACGACGCCGCCGACGTGGTCTCGACCGTCGTCGTCAGGGCCATCGGACGCAAGGGGGGCCTGGCCGGTCTCGACGATGCGGAGGTCTATCTGATGAAGGCCGTGCTCAACGAGTCGAACAGCTTCAAGCGGCAACGCGCTCGCCGGGCCACCCTGCCGGTGGCCGACGTGCCCGAGATCCGAGCTCACCGCGATGAGATCGACGACTCCATCGAGCTGATCAACGGGCTCCCCCCGAAACAACGAGCCGCCGCCTATCTGGTGTATCACGAGGGGTATCAGCCTTCTGAGGCGGCCGCGGTGATGGGGGTCAGGCCCGGCACCGTCCGGCGCTACCTGCATATCGCCCGGGCCAAGCTCGAGGAGGGCCTCCGTGGCTGAGGACCGGATGAAGAAGGCGTTCGAGCGGATCACCGACCAGGCTCCGCGCGCTCTCCGCTGGGAGGAGATGGTGGAAGGTGGTTTGCGGCCCTCGAGGCGGATGCGGCCATTGACCGCGTTCCTCGCCGGGGCGACGGCGGTCGTGGTGGTGTTGGGGATCGTCGGGTTGCTCCGGGACTCCGGGGACGGCCAGCCGATCGCCACACCGACGACCACGACCGCGCCTCCACCGGCCACTACGGAAGAGACCCCGCCGGTGTCGGCCGGTCCGATCACCGAGATGGCATGTGGATCGTTGGTGGCCCCCTACTCGACGACGATCCCGGACGGCGAAGAGCTCGGGCCCGAAGGAGAGGCCGCATTCGAAGCTTTGCAGCAGAGTGCGGAGGCCGCCCTTTTTATAGGCTATGAGGTCCAACTCTGGGGTGTCGACGGAAACACGATCCATCTTCTCGGCTCGCCAGTCTCAGGAGGTGTCGATGGCTACGCCTACGCCACCCTGGAAAAGGTGGATGGGGAGTGGGTCCCGGTTGGCTTTGGTCAATGCCATTGGCAGCCGGTTGCTCCCGATGGATTCGGGCTGGCGACCTGGGAGCTAGCCGAACCCTCCGAACCGGCATCGCATCGAGTATCTGTGCTCGCCAACGAGGTGAACTGCGCCTCGGGTCTGCCGCCGGACGGTCGGGAGGTGCTTCCGGTCGTAATCGGAGACGATGCCGCGGTGACGATCACGGTCCTGGTCGAGTCGGTGGTGGGAGGAGCCGAGTGCCCATCCAATCCTGACTTCGAGCTGCAAGTCGACCTCGGCGGGGCTCTCGGAGGCCGGATACTCCTGGATGGAAGTCAAGTCCCGCCGGCCGTCCGCCACGAAGGCCCTAGGGCAACCTGCGAAACCCTCGACTGGGAGGGGACCACCCCCAACGAGATCGCGGTCCACTTCCCCTGCGGAGATGAGGATTTTCAATATCAGCCTGTGGTTCGCGATCACCTTCCCGGCATGTCGCCCATAGAGTCAGCCTTGCGCCACCTGCTGGCGGGACCGACCGAGGAAGAGAGAGGGTCGGGGTTCATCTCCTGGTTCGGCGAGGGGACCGCTGACGCGTTGATCTCGGTGAGTATGACCGACGGTCATCTGGTGGCCGACTTCAACGACGGGATCCTGGTCAACAACGCTTCCACGTCGTCCGGCTCGGTGGGCTTCAACGACGAGATTCGGGTCAACCTGTTCGCCTTCGAGGAGGTCGACTCGATCGAGCTCCGGATCAACGGGAGCTGCGAGGCGTGGTCGGCATACTTCGAGGGCGAGGGCTGTTGGATCGTCACCCGTCAGGCCTACGAGGAAGGGACTGCGCCCGCCTCGCCCTGAGGTCATATGCGTGTGCAAATAGGTACGGATTTCGGTACCTATTTGCACACGCTCGTTGCGCTCAGCCCACGTCCGTCCGCACTGTCTCCAAGGCGATCTCCACCATCTCGGTGAAGGTCTGCTGGCGCTCGTCCGAGGAGGTGGCCTCACCGGTGCGGATGTGGTCGGAGACCGTGCAGATGGTCAGGGCGCGGCCACCCTTCTCGGCGGCGACCCCGTACAGCCCGGCCGCCTCCATCTCGACGGCCAACACTCCCATGGCCTCCATCCGATTGAAGGCCTCGGCGTCAGGGGTGTAGAAGAGATCGGCCGAATGCACGTTCCCGACGCGGACGTCGTGACCCTTGGCCCCGGCCGCCTCATAGGCCGCTTTCAGCAATGCGAAGTCCGCGGTGGCGGCGAAGTCGAGACCTCCGTACCGGGTCCGGTTGACCAGCGAGTCGGTGCAGGCGCCGATCGCCAGGATCACGTCACGGACTGCCACCTTCTCGGTGACCGCGCCACAGGAGCCGACCCGAATCAGACGTTCGACGTCGTATTCGGTGATCAACTCGGTGGCGTAGATCGAGGCCGAGGGGATTCCCATCCCGGTTCCCATCACCGACACCGGGACGCCCTGGTACGAGCCGGTGTAGCCGAGCATGTTCCGAACCGCGTTCACCTGGGTGACGTCGTCGAGGAAGTTTTCGGCGATGTGCTTGGCTCGCAGCGGGTCGCCGGGAAGCAGGATCGACGGGGCGAACTCGCCTCGATCGGCAGAGATATGCGGAGTGGGCATGGGTGGCGGCTCCTGTTCGGGCAGCGGTTGGCTCCAACCTATCCATCACCGGGCACGTTCTCCAAGCGTCTCCCCATGACGGGTAACGTCCCCTCCTCGATGCCGGCGATTCCGCATTTCCCCGACGATCGCGAGGAGCTCATCCGCGACCTGATCGATCGAGGTCGCACCTATCTCCCCGGAACCCTCGACATGGAAGTGGTGGAGATCGGAGACGGCAAGGCCATCATGCGTTGTCCCATCTCCGAAAAGCATCTCGCGCTGAACGGCTTTCTCCACGCGGGATCCATCATCTCGCTGGCGGACACTGCGGCCGGCTACGGCTGCGTCGCCAGCCGGCCCGACGGGGCGATCGGGTTCACGACTCTCGAGATC
>Ga0299907_10003273_pt1 | contig 10323 bp, 9 predicted proteins | sample RVTome_16_FD_198680 | JGI IMG/M metagenome (GOLD analysis project Ga0299907, IMG submission 198680) | Soil microbial communities from uranium-contaminated site in the Upper Colorado River Basin, Wyoming, United States - RVT152D67 (version 2) ... | reverse complement strand
GTTCTTGTTCGCACTTGCTTTGGTGCCGGTTGATTTACGAGGCCAACCGGCGACCTCGGCTCGCAGCTCTGCCGGAGAACCGACCACGTCGAGACCTGGTCGCCCCCGTATCTACTTCGGATTACAGGACTTCAGGATAGCTGCCGATAAGCCTTTTGGCCGGTGCGAGGGTGGTCTGCGCCGTGCAGGATTCGCAAGCTGTCGAGCGGGGACGAAAGGACTTCTTGTGGCGCTGATCAGGGAAGAGACGTACGACGACCTGCACGACCTCCGCCAGCGGGCGAAGGCCGAGGTCGCGAAGGTGGTCGTCGGGCAGGATCGAACGGTCGAGCTGCTGCTCGTGGCGGCGCTCGCGCACGGGCACGTGCTGCTCGAGGGGCCGCCCGGCAGCGCGAAGACGCTGCTCGGACGTGCCGTCGCGCACATGTTCGGCGCGACCTTCAAGCGCATCCAGTTCACGCCCGACACGACCCCGGCCGAGCTCATGGGCGTCAACGCGATCAAGGCCGGCGAGCATGTGTTCCTGCCCGGCGCGGTCTTCACCAACGTCCTCCTCGCCGACGAGATCAACCGCACGCCGCCGCGGACGCAGGCCGCCCTCTTCGAGCCGATGCAGGAGCGCCAGGTAACAGTCGACGGCAAGGTGCACCGCCTGCCCGACCCGTTCCTCGTCATCGCGACGCAGAACCCGTACGAGCACTCCGGCGTCTTCGAGCTCCCCGAGTCGCAGCTCGACCGCTTCCTCTTCAAGATCAACCTGGAGTACGCCGATCCGGACTTCGAGCTCGCGATGCTCAACCTCCCGCACAACGGCATCGCGCCGGACATGCTCGGCGAGGTCCGCCCGCTGCTCGGCGTCGTGGGTCTCGATCGCGCGCGCAAGGAGCTCGAGACGACGGAGGTCTCGGACTCGATCGGCCGTTACATCGTCGCTCTCGGGCGTCGGACCCGCGACATGCCGGGCGTCGAGCTCGGCGTCAGCTCTCGCGCGATGATCCATCTCATGAGCGCCGCGAAGGCGAACGCCCGCCTCAACGGCCGTCACGTCGTCACCGTCGAGGACGTTCAGGAGATGGCGCCGTTCGTCCTTCGCCATCGCCTGATCGTCGAGGCAGGCGTCGACCGGGACGAGGTGCTGAGGTCGGCCATGGCCGCGATTCCGGTACCGAAGAACCCGGTCCTCGAGGTCGCGGGCTAGGCCACCCAGCCTCCCCTGGCGCTACTCTTCCCGGAGGGAAGAGCGACCTGGGAGGTTTCGAGTGGCACTCATCGTCGAGGCGCCGTACGAGAATCTGATCGACCTGCGCGAGCGGGCGAAGCAGGAGGTCTCGAAGGTGGTCATCGGCCAGGACCGCGCCGTCGAGTTGCTGCTCGTCGCCGCGCTGGCCCGCGGGCACGTACTCATCGAGGGCCCGCCGGGGAGCGCGAAGACGCTGCTCGGGCGCGCGGCCGCGCACATGCTCGGCGCGTCGTTCAAGCGCATTCAGTTCACGCCCGACACGACCCCGGCCGAGCTCACGGGCTCGAACGTCTTCCGCATGGGCGAGCAGACCTTCCTGCCCGGCGTGGTGTTCACGAACGTTCTGCTCGCGGACGAGATCAACCGCACGCCTCCGCGCACGCAGGCCGCGCTCCTCGAGGCGATGCAGGAGCGCCAGGTCACGGTCGAGGGCAAGTCGCATCGCCTGCCCGACCCGTTCCTCGTCATCGCGACGCAGAACCCGTACGAGCACCGGGACGTCTTCGAGTTGCCGGAGTCGCAGCTCGACCGCTTCCTGTTCAAGATCCAGATCGAGTACTCGGACCCGGACAGCGAGTACCTCATGCTCGACCTGCCCCACAAGGGCGTCGCGCCGGACATGCTCGGCGAGGTCCAGCCTCTGCTCGGCGTCGTCGGGCTCGACAAGGCGCGGATCGAGCTGGACGAGACCGACGTGCCGGAGGAGGTTGGGCGGTACATGGTCGCGGTCGCGCGAGCGACGCGGACGCAGCCGGGCGTGGAGCTCGGAGTGAGCTCGCGCGGGATCATCCACCTCGCGAGCGCGGCGAAGGCGAACGCGCGCCTGAACGGGCGGGACTTCGTCACCGTGGAGGACGTCAAGGACGTCGCGCCCTACGTCCTCAAGCACCGCATCATCGTCCAGGGCGACATGACGCAGGAGGAGGCGCTCCAGACGGTGCTCGAGGCCGTTCCGGTGCCCGAGACGGCCGCCTCGCTCGTCTACGCCTGAGCGAGCAGCTCCGAAACCGGGGTCAAGCTTCGGCCTGACCCCGGTTCGTGGTCTTCAGCGCGCTACCGCCTGCTCCAGCGCCCGTCTCCCGAGCACGCGAGCGAGGTGCCTGCGGAACTCCGCGCTTGCGGCGAGGTCGGAGGGCGGATCGGTGCCCTCCGGGATCGCCGCGGCAGCCTCCTCGATGCCTGCACCTTTCGCGATCGCCTCTTCCGCGGCGGCCGCGCGAAGCGGCGTCGCCCCCATGTTGGTGAGCCCGATCGCGGCGTTCCCGATCGAGCCGTTCGAGCGCTCGACGACTGCCGCGACCGCCACCGTCGCCCAGTCCTGGGCCCGGCGGCTCATCTTCAGGTACGACCAGCCGGCCATCACGCCGAGCTTCGGCACGCGCACCTCGACGAGCATCTCCTCCGGCCCGACCGCGGTCTCGAAGACTCCGCGGAAGAAGTCGGAGGCCGCGATCGTCCGCTCGCCCTGCGCCCCGCGCACGACGAGCTCGCCGTCGAGCGCGAGGATCACGGCCGGCAGGTCCGACGCGGGATCGCCGTACGCGAGCGTCCCGCCGATCGTCCCGCGGTGCCGGACCTGCGGATCGCCGATCAGCCCCGCAGCGTGGGAGACGACAGGGCAGTGCTCCCGCAGCAACTCCGCGTCATGGACGTGCTTGTGTCGCGTGAGCGCGCCGATCGCGATCTGCTCGTCGGCGTCGCGTACGTAGGCGAGATCCGCGATCCTCGCGACGTCGACGAGGAGCGACGGCCGTGAGATCCGGAGCTTCATCGCCGGCAGTAACGAATGCCCGCCGGCGAGGAGCTTGGCGCCCTCCCGCTCGCCGAGGAGCGCGACCGCTTGCTCCGCGCTCTCGGCGATCTCGTAGTCGAACGTGGCCGGAATCATGTCCTCGCCTCCTCGATCGCCCGCCAGACCCGCTCGGGGGTGGCGGGCATCTGGATGTCGGTGACGCCGAGGTGGGAAAGAGCGTCGACGACGGCGTTGATCACCGCCGGTGCCGCGGCGATCGTGCCCGTCTCCCCCACTCCCTTCACCCCCAGGGGGTTGTCGGCCGGCGTCTCGGTGCGGTCGGTCTCGAACGACGGAAGCTCCGCTGCCGACGGGACGAGGTAGGTCGTCATCGTCGTGGAGAGCAGGTTGCCCTCGTCGTCGTACGCACCCTCCTCGTACAGCGCTGCGGAGATGCCCTGCGCGATGCCGCCGTGGACCTGCCCGTCGATGATCATCGGGTTGACTGGGTTGCCGACGTCGTCGACCGCGACGTAACGGACGAGCCGCGTGTCCCCGGTCTCGGTGTCGACCTCGACGACCGCCGCGTGGGCGCCTGCGGGCCAGGAGAAGTTCGGCGGGTCGAAGACCGCCGTCGCCTCCAGACCGGGCTCGAGCCCGTCGGGGAGGTTGTGCGCCGCGTGGGCGGCGAAGGCCACTTCCTTGATCCCCATCGCCCGGTCGGGCGATCCCTTGACCGAGAAGCTGCCGCTCTCGAACTCGAGGTCGTCCTCGGCGACTTCGAGCTGGTGGGCGACGATCTGCCGCGCCTTGCCGATGATCTTCTCGGCCGCGTGCCAGAGCGCGATCCCGCCGACGGTGAGCGAGCGGCTCCCGTACGTGTCCATCCCGAGCTGGGAGACCGCGGTGTCGCCGTGCAGCACCTCGACGTCGTCGACGCTGACGCCGAGCGTTTCCGCCGCTATCTGCGCCCACGTCGTCTCGTGGCTCTGCCCGTGCGGCGACGTGCCGGTGACCACCTGCACCGAGCCGAGCGGCTGGAAGCGAATCGTGGCGCTGTCCCAGCCGCCGACCGCGTAGCGAACCGCGCCGAGGATCCGGGATGGTGCGAGGCCGCACATCTCGTTGTAGGTCGAGAACCCGACGCCGATCTGCTTCGGGTCGCCGCTTGCGCGGCGCGATTCCTGCTCGGCCCTGATCGCAGGGAGGTCCAGGATCTCGAGCAGCCGGTCGAGCGACGCGTGGTAGTCCCCCGAGTCGAGCGTGAGCCCCGAGGCCATCGTGTGCGGGAACTCGTCGACGAAGTTCTTGCGACGAAGCTCGATCGGGTCGATCCCGAGCTCGCGCGCGAGCGCGTCCATCGTCCGCTCGATGACGTAGGTCGCCTCCGGCCGGCCTGCGCCGCGGTAGGCGTCGGTGGGCGTGGTGTTCGTGAAGACGCCCGTGAACGTGACGCTGTAGTTGGGAATCTCGTACGGGCCCGAATAGAGCCACGCGCCGAGCAGCGGGATCCCCGGCGTCACGAGCTGGAGGTACGCGCCCATCGCGCACTTCATCTCGCCCTTGACCGCGGTAATCTTCCCGTCGTTCGTCGCACCGAAGGTCAGCTCCGTCACGACGTCCCTGCCGTGGATCGTCGCCTGGTAGTTCTCGCTGCGCTCCTCGGTCCACTTCACCGGCCGGTCGAGTCGACGCGCGAGGGCGATGGCGAGGTACTCCTCTGCGTAGACGTTGAGCTTCGAGCCGAAGCCGCCGCCGACGTCCGGAGCGATCACCCGCACCTTGGACTCGGGAATGCCGAGGACGAGCGGCATGGTGAAGCGGAGGATGTGCGGGACCTGGGTCGCCGACCAGAGGGTGATGCTCCCGTCCGGCGAAGCCTGTGCCACCACCCCGCGCGGCTCGATCGCGTTCGGGATCAGGCGCGGCTGGTAGTAGCGCCGAGTCACGACGACGTCCGCGGCTTCGAGCGCCGACTGGAAGTCGTCGGTCTCGAGCTTCCAGACGTAGCACTCGTTCGTTCCGAGGTCCGCATGGACGAGCGGGGCGCCCTCCTCGAGCGCCTGTTCCACGCCTGAGACCGCCTCGAGCGGCTCGTACTCCACCTCGACGAGCTCGGCCGCATCCTTCGCGAGCGCGCGAGTCTCGGCGACGACCACTGCGACCCCGTCGCCCTGGTACCTTGCCTCGCCGGCCGCCAGGGGATGGTGCGTCGGCATCTTGATGTCCTCGGTGACCGGCCACGCGCACGGCATGCCGCCGACCCAGTCGTCCGCGAGATCGGCTCCGCTGAACGCCGCGACCACACCCTCCGCCGCACGGGCGGCGTCGAGGTTCACCCGCGTTATGCGCGCATGGGCGTACGGGCTCCGGACGACGACCATCGCGACGGTTCCCGGCAGGATCAGGTTCTCGACGTACGTCGCGCGGCCGCGCAGAAGCGCCGCGTCCTCCTTCCTCTTGACCGATGCGCCGAGGACGGTCTCGGTCGACTCGGGAATGGCCATCTAGCTCACCCCCGCGGCCGCCGAGACGGCCTTGACGATGTTGTGGTAGCCGGTGCAACGGCAGAGGTTGCCTTCAAGCCCCGCGCGGATCGCGACCTCGTCCGTCGCCTCGCCGCTCTCGATGAGGCTCACCGCCGCGAGGACCATCCCCGGCGTGCAGTAGCCGCACTGGAGCGCGTGGTGGTCGTGGAACGCCTGCTGGACCGCGTGGAGCTCGCCGTTTCTTGCGACACCCTCGATCGTGACGATCTTCGTGCCGTCCGCCTGGACGCCGAGCATCGTGCAGGACTTCACCGACTCGCCGTTCACGAGCACGGTGCACGTCCCGCACGAGGACGTGTCGCAGCCGACGGTCGTACCCGTGAGCCCGAGACGCTCCCGGAGCACGTAGACGAGCAGCTCGCGGGGCTCCAGCTCGAGCTCGTGGCGCGTGCCGTTGACGGTCAGCGCTACGTCTCTCAAGGGGGACCTCCTTCCCTCGACAGGAGATGCATCGAGGGTAACGCGTCCCGCGAGCGGCTGCGCAATACACTCGCGACGTGATCGAGGTGGTCGACGTGGTCGAGGTCGACGTCCCCGAGCTGGATCGGGTCGTGAAAGTCCACAATGCCGTCAACCCGGACGACCCGTCGACCGTGGAGGGCTTCGTCGACTGGCGCCGCCAGGCAGAAGACATGGTGTGGCTGGTCGCGACGCTCGACGGCGTCGACGCCGGCGCCGGCGTGGGGCTCGTCGGATGGCACTCGCAGCCGGGGGTCGCGCACTCGGAGTTCTTCACGCTCCCAGCCGCCCGCGGCCGCGGGGTCGGCAGCGCGCTCTATGCCGAGCTTCGCCGCTGGAGCGCCGAGCGGAGCTCCGAGGCGCTGACGAGCGTCGTCGCGGAGGACGACGCCGAGAGCCTCGCCTGGTCGGAGCGCCGCGGCTTCGAGGAAGTGGGCCGCAACCCGCTGCTCGTGCTCGACCTCGACGGGATCGAGGGTCCGGCCGTCGACCCGCCCGAGGGGATCGAGATCGTGACGTGGGCCGAGCGACCGGGAATCGAGCACAGGCTGTACGAGGTCTACGTCGAGGCCGAGCCCGACATCCCCGGGGAGGAGGCGAACGAGATGCCGCCGTTCGAGAAGTGGCTCTCGAGCGACATGCAAGGCATCTCGGATCACCCCGAGGCCGTGTTCGTCGCCCTGGACGGCGACGAGGTGGCCGGCTACGCGAAGCTCTCCTACTGGCAGAGGGGCTCGCGCGCGTTCCACGACCTGACCGGTGTGAAGCGCGCGTGGCGCCGGCGGGGCATCGCGTCCGCGCTCAAGCGCGCGCAGATCGCGTGGGCGAAGGAGCAGGGCTTCAGCCAGCTCGCGACCGGCAACGAGCTGCGCAACGAGCCGATCCGCCGGCTGAACATGCGGCACGGGTACCGGGAGGAGCCGGGGAGGATCACGGTTCGCGTCACGCTCAGCGGCGACGCTTGAGGGCGCGCTCCATTTGGCGCTGCGCGTCGCGCTCGGCGATCACGCGCCTGCGGTCCGCACGCTCGCGTCCACGGGCGAGCGCGAGCTCGACCTTGACGCGGCCGTCCTTGAAGTACATCCGGATCGGAACGAGCGTGAGGCCCTTCTCGCGCACCTTGCCGTAGAGCGAGTCGATCTCGCGGCGATGCAGGAGGAGCTTGCGCTCGCGGTCGGGCGCGTGGCCGAACGTGCCGGCCTTGTCGTAATAGGCGATCGAGGCGCCGACGAGCCACGCCTCGCCCCCGCGGATGTCCGCGTACGCCTGCCCGAGCTGGACCTGGCCTTCGCGGGCGGACTTCACCTCGCTGCCCGTCAGCACGACGCCCGCCTCGAGGCGCTCGAGGAACTCGTAGTCGCGCCGCGCACGGCGGTTCTCGGCGATGAGCTTCGTGCCGTCGGCCACCGCGGGAGTGTAGGGACGTCGCGCTAGGGCGAGCCGTCGACGGCGTCCGCCAGCCGGCGGGCGAGCTCGCGCAGCATGGCGAGCGCGACCGAGGGCTCGGACTCGATGAGCTCGAGCGCCTCGTCACGGGGAAGCCCGATGCACCGCACCCGATTCGCGGCGCGCACGCGTGCGACTCGCTCGGTGCCCGGGCTCAGCAGCGACAGCTCCCCGAAGAAGTCGCCGGGACCGAGGTCGTACACCGCGCCGCGAGCCTCGACCTTCACGTTCCCGTCGAGGATCACGAACATCCCCGATCCGGGATCCCCGGGCAGGGCGATCACCTGACCCGGCTCGCAGTCGAGCTCGCCGATGCACGCTGCGACGCGCTCGAGGCCCGCGTCGCTGACGCGGGCGAACAGGGGCAGCTCGCGGAGCTCGTCGGGGGTCATGCCGCCTTCATATCACGCACGTGTCCTGATCCCCGCGCAGCGGTCGCAGAGCGGGAACCAGGGAGCGGTCGACCTGCCGCACGACCGGCAGCGGCCGAGCGTGGGCGACTCGACCTCGAGCCGGAGGCGAGAGACGACGCGCTCGGCGGCGGCCTCCTCCAGCTCGGCCGCTCGCTCCATCGTGACGCCGCCGACGCCCGGGTACTGGAGCGCAAACCAGCGCAGGATGCTCGCCTCGCGCCCCGCCTGCTCGGCGTCCTCGAGCGAGGCGCCGCGCAGCCGCGCGACGTCGAGCAGGAACGAGAGGTGCGGTCGCGCGACCCGGTCGCCGGCGATCGCGAGCCCGAGGGTCGCGAGCAGCTCGAGGTTGTCCTCGTCCACCGGTGCGTTCACGAGCGTCCAGGTGTCCTCGAGCGGGAGACGACGCCCGCGCTCGCGCAGGCGTCGCTGGACGGCATCGAGCCTCGCCCGAAGGGGTTGGAGCGATTCGACGGCCAGCCAGCTCTCGTACGCCCACTCGCGGAGCGCGACGCGGTGCCACGCGACGAGTGCGGCGTCGAGGTCGAGCGGGTCCTCGACGCCGAGATCCGAGAGCCGCGGCCGGATGCGCGCCTCGTCCACGACGCGGTACCCGCGGAACCCGCCGTCGAGCGGCACGTGCGGCTCGAGCGCGGACTCGACGAGGTCGGGGTCCGCGCTCCCCCAGCCGAGCCCGGTGAGAACGCCGACGTGGCCCCGCTCGACGAGGCCGAAGCGGCCGGCACGGCCGGCGATCTGGGCAAGCTCCCAGGGAAAGAGCGGTCGCCGCGCCTCCCCGTCGAATTTCGTCGTCTCGGCGAAGAGCAACGTCTCGCAGGGCAGGTTCACGCCATGCCCGAGCACGTCGGTCGCCACGCACACGTCAGCGGAGCCGGAAAGGAACCGGTCGATCTCCTCGCGCCGCGACGCGAGCGGCATGGCGCCGTAGAGCACCGCGACCCGACCGGAATGCAGCCGGTTGACCTCGCCGGCGAGCGCGAGCACCGCCTTGCGGCTGAAGGCGACGAGGACGGTGCCCTTGCCCAGCGAGCGCAGGGTCCGCTCGCCGACGAACTCGAGCGGGAGCATGCGCTCGAAGACCTTCAGCTCGGCTTCGGGGAATGCGCGCCGCACGAGCGGCAGAGCGTCGAGCGCGCCGAGCAGGAGGATCTGCTCGAACTCGCCGGCGAGCAGCAGGCGCGTCCACGCCGACCCGCGCTCCTCGTCGTCTGCCCACTGCACCTCGTCCAGGACGAGCAGCGTGCCGCGCTGGGGAGCCATCTCGACGGTCGTCGCCAGAATCGGCGCACGCTCGTTGATGCGCTCCTCCCCCGTGATCAGGCCGACGTTCTCGGCCCCGACGCGCTCGCTCAGGCGCCGGTGCGCTTCCTGCGCGAGCATGCGGAGCGGACCGGCGTAGACGCCCGAGCCGGCGGCGATCAGCTCTTCGAGGGCGGCGTACGTCTTGCCCGAGTTCGTGGGGCCGAGATGCGCCACCACGCGCTCGGGCTCTCGCTCCCGTGCGGGAAGCGCGATCGCGATGCTGCGCTCGGCCTTGCGGGCGAGATTCGCCGGCCGCCGCCGGCGGTGGCGCTCGGAGCGACTGGGCCGCTTCTCACGGCGCCGAGGAGGACGGCGTTGACGCATCGGTCAACCGTAGCGGCGACGACGTCGGGTCAGGCCTTCGGCCTGACCCAGCCCTACACCCGCAGGAACCTGCGAAGCGTGAGCCCCGAGCCGGCGGCGCCGATCGCGAGGCCGGTCGCGAGGAGCAGGGCGGCCGTCGTCGTGAAGCCGAGCGCGTGCACGTCGGGGTCCTCGCGCATGTTCTGGAGGATCCGGGACATCGCTACCTCACGAGTCAAGAAGAGCAGCACGACCGCGGCCAGCGAGCCGACCAGCCCGGTGAGGAGCCCCTCGAGCATGAAAGGCCCGCGCACGAACCAGTTCGTGGCCCCGACCAGCTTCATCACCTCGATCTCGCGCCGGCGCGCGAAGATCGAGAGCCGGATCGTGTTCGCGATGAGGATCGTGGACGCCGCGAGCAGGATCAGGACGGCGATCACGGAGACGATCTGTATCGCGCGCGCAACCTGGAGGATGCGGCGGGAGGTCTCGGCGCCGTAGTTGATCGTGTCGACGCCCGCGAGCTTCGCCTGACGCACCGCGAGCGCGATCGCCTCGGTGTCGTCGCCCTTCGCGGGCACGACGTCGAACGAGACCGGGAGCGGGTTGGTCGCCAGGTTCTCGGTCAGCTCGGGCGCCTGCTTGCGCAGGATCTTGAGCGCCTCGGGCTTGGTGATGAACTTGATCCCGCCCTCCTTGATCCTGGTGTCCGACACGAGGAACGCGCGCACGGCGTTGATCTGCCTGTTCGTCGGGTCGCCGGCGCAGGACGGGTTGTCGCTCGCCGGCGAGCAGAAGTAGACGTGGACGGCGAGCTCGCGCTTCTTGTCCTCCGACCACGACACGAGCCAGGTGCCGAGC
>Ga0299907_10003270_pt1 | contig 10326 bp, 8 predicted proteins | sample RVTome_16_FD_198680 | JGI IMG/M metagenome (GOLD analysis project Ga0299907, IMG submission 198680) | Soil microbial communities from uranium-contaminated site in the Upper Colorado River Basin, Wyoming, United States - RVT152D67 (version 2) ... | reverse complement strand
GCCAACGCGGCCCTGCTGCGGGAGCGGGGCGTCGAGCTGATCGGCCCCGAGGAGGGCGAGCTCGCGGAGGGTGAGCACGGCCCCGGGCGCATGAGCGAGCCGGAGGCCATCTTCGCGCGCTGCCTCGTGCTCCTCGGCTCGGTGGGCCCGCTGCGCGGGAGGCACGTCGTCGTGAGCGCGGGAGGGACGCGCGAGCCGCTTGACTCGGTGCGCTTCGTCGGCAACCGCTCGTCCGGGAAGATGGGCGTCGCCGTAGCCCGCGAGGCGCGCCGACGCGGAGCGGCTGTGACGCTCGTCGCCGCCAACCTCGCCGTCGCGGCGCCGGCCGGCGTCGACGTCGTCGATGCCCCGACGGCCGCCGACCTGGCCCGCGAGGTGCTCGACCGTGACGACGCGGACGTCGTCGTCATGGCGGCCGCCGTCGGCGACTACCGCCCCGTCGAACCGGTGCGGGGCAAGCGTCCGAAGGACGGGAAGAGCTGGGCGGTGGAGCTCGAGCCGACCGAGGACGTGCTCGCGGCCCTCGGCAAGCGACACCGGAACGGCCAGATCCTCGTCGGCTTCGCGGCGGACGAGGGCGAGCCGGGTCTCGAGCGAGCGCGCACGAAGCTGACAAACAAGGGAGGGAACCTCCTCGTCTACAACGACGTATCTCGTACCGACATCGGGTTCGAGTCGGACTGGAACGAGCTCGTCCTGCTCACGGCGGCCGGCGAGCGCACGGTGAGCAGGCGGAGCAAGGAGGATTGTGCTGTGGCTATCCTCGACGAAGTCGAGACCCTGCTGGAGGGGAGCTGAATGGACGAGCAAGCGGTCGAAGCGAGGCAGGTTGTGGAGGCGTCCCGGGCGGCGTCACTCGCCCAGAAGATCGTCTCCAACCTCCGGCAGGTGATCCACGCACCCGACGAGACCCTCGAGTTCTGCGTCCTCTGTCTCCTCTCCGAAGGGCACCTGATCATCGAGGATTTCCCGGGCGTCGGGAAGACGACCCTCGCGAAGTCGCTCGCCCGCTCCGTGGACTGCTCGTTCTCGCGCCTGCAGTTCACGCCCGACCTCCTTCCGTCGGACGTGACGGGCGTGAACGTCTTCAACCAGCGCTCGAACGAGTTCGAGTTCCGTCCCGGGCCCGTGTTCGCGAACATCCTGCTCGTCGACGAGATCAACCGCGCCTCGCCGAAGACCCAGGCCGCCCTGCTCGAGTGCATGCAGGAGCGCCAGGTGACCATCGACGGCGTCTCCTACCAGCTAGCGCCGCCCTTCATGGTCATGGCGACGCAGAACCCGATCGAGTACGAGGGCACCTATCCGCTCCCGGAGGCCGAGCTCGACCGCTTCACGATGCGGATCGCGATCGGTTACCCGCCGCTCGCGGACGAGGCGCGGATGCTCGCCGAGAACGCGGCCGAGACGCCGCTCGACGCCCTCGAGTGCGTGGCCAGCGATCAGGAGGTGCTCGACGCGATCGAGGACTCGAAGCGCGTCTACGTGGAGGAGAGCCTCAACCGCTACGTCGTCGCGATTCTGCGCCACACCCGCTCCGACGGCCGCCTCTTCCTCGGCGCGAGCCCGCGGGCCGGCCTGGCGCTGCTCCGCGTCGCCAAGGCGCGCGCGCTCGTCGCCGGCCAGGACTTCGTCTCGCCCGACGACGTAAAGACCGTCGCCCCGACCGTCCTCGGCCACCGCCTCATCCTCGCGCCCGAGGCGCGCTCGAGCGGCCTCGACGCGGAGGACCTCGTGCGGGACGTCATCGAGCGCACGCCCGTCCCCGTCTAGGAACGCCAACTCGTGCTCACCGACCGCGGCCGCTGGATCCTGGCCCTCGGGGGCGGGATCTACCTCGCGGCGTGGGCCTTCGGCTCCGACGCCCTCTACCCGGTGGCCCTGGGGCTTGTCCTGGCCGTCGCGGCCGCCGCCCTCTGGGTGCGCGTCCTCCAGCGCCCGATGACCCTGCGCCGGAAGCTCGAGCGCGGCGAACGCCTCGCCGGCGACGACGTCCCCGTGCAGCTCGAGCTCGACGCGGAGGGCCTCGTCCCGTCGGGGACGCTCGTCCTCCGCGAGCGCATTGCCCGGCTCGGCGAGCGCGAGACGCCGCTCGTGCGCCGGCATGGGCGCCTGCGCGGCCGCTACGTGCTGCGCCGGGTGCCGCGGGGCCGCTATCCGATCGAGGCGGCGCAGATCGTCATCGAGGATCCGTTCGGGCTCGAGCGCGTCGAGCTCGAGCTTCCCTCGCAGAGCTCGATCCTCGTCTACCCGCGGCTCGTCGACGTCGACCGGCTCTTCTCGGAATCCGGGGCGCGCACCCCGGAGGGCAGGCGGCTCCTGCTGCGGCGGCCGTCCGGCTTCGACCTCCACAGCGTGCGCGAGTACGAGCGGGGCGAGTCGCTGCGCCGCGTCCACTGGCCCTCGACCGCCAAGCGCGGGCAGCTCATGGTGAAGGAGCTCGAGGACTCGCCGCGGGACGAGACGGCCGTGCTCCTGGACGCGGACGCGGGCTCCGTCGTCGGTGTGGCGCCCGACTCGAGCTTCGAGCTCGCCGTGCGCGCGGCCGGCTCGATCCTCAAGTCCCACGCGAGCCGCGGCCGCCGCGCCGCGCTGGTCGTGAACTGCGCGCGGCCCACCTACCAGCGCGTCCATTCCTTCGACGGGGAGTGGCACCGTGCGCTCGAGATCCTCGCGGCGGTCGAGCCCGACGGGCACGCGCCCGTGACCAACGTGCTCACCGACGAGGCCGGGCCCGCCTCGCGGGCCGTCGAGCTGACCGTCGTCACGTCGACGCTCTCGCCCCGGCTCGTCGAGCGGCTGGCGCATCGCGCGCTCGGCCATCACGGCGCCAGCCTCGTCTACGTCGAGGCCGCGAGCTTCGCGCGCGAGAGCCCGGAGGGGCGCTTGCCCGCCGACGCCGGGGCGCAGCTCCTACGGCTCCAGCGCGCCGGCGTTCCCGTGATCGTCCTGCGGCGCGGCGACGATCTCGCGGCCCGGCTGGCCGCGGACGAGATGAGGGCCGTTGGCTAGGCGCGCCGCGCTCGTCGTCCTGGTAGCCGTGCTCGTGGCGGGCTCATGGCTCCGCCTCGAGCAGCTCTCGGTCTCCCGGCGCGACTGGCTGCCCATGCTCCTGCTCGCGCTCCTTCCGATCGTCGCCGTCGGGCTGGGACGGTCGCGGCTCGCAGTGGCGGGGGTGCTCGCCGCCTCGACGCTTCTCGCCGCCCGCGCGGCCTTCGAGATCCCGCTCTCGGAAGCGCGTCCGTTCGATCACCAGAGGGACTTCTTCGGCCCGGTGCTCGACGGGATGGGCCAGGGGTTCCTCGACTTCTACGAGACGCAGCTTCCGTTCGACCGCATCGACTACCCGCTCATGCACGCGGTGGTGCTGCTCGCGATCTTCGGCCTGACGGCGCTCGCGGGAATGCTCGTCATGGCGCGCCGGCCGGTGGGCGCTTCGCTCGCGCTGGTCGTGGCGGTCGGATGGCCGGCAACGCTTACGCCGGGGGACAGCCCGCTCCGCGCGGGCATCCTGATGCTCGTCGGGGTGCTCGCCGTCCTCTTCCTCCTCCGCCGTGACGAGCCGGCCCGCGGGCTGCTCCAGGGCGCGGGCGTCGGCCTCGTGCTCGTCGCCGCCGCGGTGGGCGCCTCGACCTCGGACTCGGTCGCCAAGGGCGCCTTCCTCTCGTGGCAGAGCTGGGATCCGTACGACCGCCCGACGGAGCCGGTCTCGGTGGAATACGTCTGGAACGCGAACTACGAGGGGATCCAGTTCCCGGAGAAGCCGACAACCGTCCTCCGGGTGAAAGTGTCCGGCTCCAAGCGGTCGCTCTACTGGCGCGCGACGACGCTCGACGACTACGCGGGCCAGGTCTGGGACGAGGAGCTCTCCCTCGGGGAGGCCGAGCAGCGGGAGCAGATCGACGCGGTCGGGCGGAACCCGCTGCTGCCCGAGGCGGCCGCGAACGAGGAAGACTGGGTACGTCAGGACGTGACCATCGAGGCGCTCCGCGACCGGCACCTGCTGGCCTCGGGGCAGCCCGTGCGTTGGCGCCCGGGCACCGATGCTCCCGTCGCCGACGCCGACGGCGACGTCGTCGTCGTGCCGGACTCCCTGCGTCGGAACCAGCGCTATACGGTCTGGAGCTACGTGTCACGCCCGAACCCGAGCGACCTGGCGTCGTTCGGAGGCGACTACCCCGACGAGGCGGCGCGCTACCTCGAGGTCGTCTACGAGCCGGTTCCCGAGTGGAGCGCCCGCAGCCGCGACACGCGGATGGCCGCGTTCTTCGGAGGCGAGAACGACGACCAGTTCGAGATCGAGTCGCTCGAGTCGCTCTACGAGTCCGCGAGCGGCGTCACGAGCGGCGCCGAGTCGCCGTACGAGGCGGCCGTCATGCTCGAGACCTGGTTTCGAGAGGCCGGCGGCTTCATCTACGACGAGCAACCCCCTGCACCGCTCGGCGGCACGCCGGCGCTGGTCGACTTCGTGGACAACTCGAAGCGCGGGTACTGCCAGCACTACGCGGGCGCCATGGCGCTCATGCTCCGCCTGCTCGGCATCCCGTCGCGCGTTGCGGTCGGTTTCACGAGCGGGACGTACGACGGGGACGAGAAGGAGTGGGTCGTCGCGGACACGAACGCGCACGCCTGGGTCGAGGTCTGGTTCCCGCGCTTCGGCTGGATTCCCTTCGACCCGACGCCGGGGCGCGGCCAGCTCGCGGCGACGTACTCCGCCTACTCCGGGTCCTTCAACGCAGGCGACGCGGCGGACATCGGCCTCGACGGGCGGCTCGAGGGCCTCTCGCCGGCGCTCGCCGAGCAGATCCGCTCCGCGAACAACCGGCCGGGGCTGGCCGGCTCGGACGGGGTCGGGAGCCGGGGCTCGGGCGCCGTCTCGACCGTGCGCGACCGAGGGCCGAGCCTGCTCCTGCTCCTCGTCCTCGTCCTCGGCGGAGCCTATGCGGCCGTCGTCCTGCTCAAGACCGTACGACGCTCGGCTCGGTTTGTGACCCGAGACCCGCGGGCGCTCGCGGGCGCGTGCCGGCGCGACCTGGTCGGCTATCTCGCCGACCAGGGTCTCGAGCTGCCGCCGAGCGCGACGCTGCGGGAGATCGGGGCGGCGCTCGACCGCTATTACGCCGTGAACGCCGACCCGTTCGTGCGCGACCTCACCGTGGCGCGCTTCGGGGCGCCGGCGGAGGCGCGGGAGGCGCTGAGCCGCGCCCGCCGAGAGCTCCGCGACCTGCGGCGGCTCCTCCGCCGCCGCCTGAGCGTCTTCAGCCGCCTCCGCGGCGCCGCCAGCCTGCGCTCGCTCGCGCTCTGAGCCGCCGCACGGCCTCGCGGCAGACCTTGCGGCGTGCCGTATGGTGAAAGGTAAGCATGAGCGAGACGTACGAGCTCTACCGGCAGGGGCGCGAGCACCTCGCCGCCGGCCACGCCGCGCAGGCGACCGTCGCCCTGGAGAAGGCCAAGAAGCGCGAGCCCCAGAAGGCGTCCATCCGGGAGGCCCTCGGCATCGCGTACTACCGGATCCGCCGCTTTGCCGAGGCGGAGAAGGAATTCCGGACGATCCTCGAGCTGGCGCCGGTCGACCACTACGCGCACTTCGCGCTCGGCCGCTGCCTCGAGAAGCAGGGCCGGCCGCAGGAGGCGGTGGGGCACTACCGCCTGGCGAGCTTCTTCCGCCCGCAGAGCCGCGACTACCGCCGCGCGCTCGACAAGCTCGCGAGCTAGCCGGCCGCGTGCGGGCGGTCGTGCAGCGGGTCGGGGAGGCGCGCGTCCTCGTGGACGGCAAGACGGTCGGCGAGGTCGGCGCGGGCCTGTGCGTGCTGCTCGGCGTCGCGGAGGAGGACGACGAAGCCGAGGCGGAGCGACTGGCGGCGAAGGTCGCCCGCCTGCGCGTGTTCGAGAACGAGGAGGGGAGGTTCGACCGGAGCCTCGCGGACGTCGGCGGCGGCGCGCTCGTCGTCAGCCAGTTCACGCTGATCGCCGACACGACCAAGGGGAACCGCCCGAGCTTCTCCGGCGCGGCCCGTCCCGAACGCGCGGAGCCGCTCTACGAGACGTTCTGCGCCGCGCTCGAGCGCGAGGGAATCGAGGTCGCGCGAGGCCGCTTCGGCGCCCGCATGGTGGTGGAGATCTCGGGCGACGGCCCCGTCACTGTCGTTCTCGATACATAGCGCACGATCTCCGCCGCAGCGAGGCCCCGCTGCTATCCTGACTGTCGGACATTTCCCCAGGTTTGGAGAAATGGGCGCGCGGCGCCCATTTTCTGCGAAAGGGCACGAAGTGCAGGTCTACGAGAAGGAACGAGAACTCCAGCGCGAGGTCGCGACGACCGTCGGGGGCCCCCTGCCGGACGTCGAGGTGCTCGCGGTCGAGCTCGGCGGACCCGAGCGCCTGACGGTGTACATCGACCACCCGCAGGGGGTCGACCACGCGCTCTGCAAGCGGGTCACCGAGGCGCTCGCGCACCTGCTCGACCGCTACACGCTCGAGGTGTCTTCGCCCGGGCTCGAGCGGCCGCTCCGCGAGCCGCGCCACTTCGCCGGCGTCGTCGGGCGGCGGGTCGCGATCCGAACCGCGCACGAGGTCGGCGGGCGCAAGCGCTTCCGCGGCCAGGTCCTGGAGGCCAGCGAGCGCGAGCTGACACTCGCCGCGGGGGACGAGCGCGTCGAGATCCCGTACGCGGAAATCGCGCGAGGCAATCTCATCGACGAGGGGACAGGAAGGAATCCATGAGCCGGGAGATCCTGGAGGCGGTCAGGCAGATCGAGAAGGAGAAGGGAATCGAGGACGAGACGCTCGTCGGCGCCCTCGAGGACGCCCTCCTCGCCGCCTACAAGAAGACGCCGGGCGCGGCCCGGCACGCGCAGGTGGAGCTCGACCGCATGAGCGGCGACTTCCGCGTGTGGTCCATCGAGCTGCCCGGGGACGTCGAGGAGCGGCTCCTCGACGAGGCCCGCGAGCGCGCGATCGTCGAGCTCGAGGCCGCCGAGGCCGAGAACGGCGAGCGGTCGCACACCCTCATCGACGACAACGACCTCGCGATCGACTGGTCGCAGGTGCCCGAGGACCTCGTCAAGCGCACCGACGTCACGCCGGAGAACTTCGGCCGCATCGCCGCCCAGACGGCCAAGCAGGTGATCCTCCAGCGGATCCGCGAGGCCGAGCGCGAGATGATGTACGACGAGTACGTCGACCGCGTCACCGAGGTCGTGACGGGCATCGTCCAGCAGGCCGGCGACCGCAACAACGTGCTCGTCGACCTCGGCAAGGTCGAGGCGCTCCTGCCGCGCTCCGAGCAGGTGGACGGCGAGCGCTACGAGCAGGGCAGCCGCATCAAGGCCGTCATCACCGAGGTGCGGTCGGGCACGAAGGGCCCGCAGGTCATCCTGTCGCGCCGCGATCCCGAGCTGATCAAGACGCTCTTCGAGCTCGAGGTGCCGGAGATCGCCGACGGCCTCGTCGAGATCCGCGGCGTCGCCCGCGAGCCCGGCTACCGCTCGAAGATCGCGGTCGAGTCGCACGTCCAGGGCGTCGACCCGGTCGGCGCGTGCGTCGGCCCGCGCGGCTCGCGCGTTCGCATGGTCGTCTCCGAGCTCCGCGGCGAGAAGATCGACATCATCCCGTGGAACCCGGAGCCTGCGCGCTTCGTGGCCAAGGCGCTCTCGCCGGCGCGCGTGCGCGAGGTGCTCGTGGACGACGAGACGATGGAGGCGACCGTGGTCGTCCCCGACGACCAGCTCTCGCTCGCCATCGGCAAGGAGGGCCTGAACGCCCGCCTGGCCGCGCGCCTGACCGGCTGGAAGGTCGACATCGTGTCCGACTCCGAGTTCGCCCGCACCGAGGCCGAGGCGGCGTTCGGCGGCGGCGCCGACGAGGAGTTCACCGGCCGCTGCGCCGCGGTGCTCTCGACCGGCAAGCGCTGCCCCAACACATCCATTCCCGGCTCCCGCTACTGCGGGATCCCCGCGCACCGCGAGCTGGCGGCGCGCGAGGAGGCCGGCGAGCAGCTCGACGCCTCCGAGGCGATTCCGGTGGGCGGCCTCGAGGAGCCGGCCGAGGAGGAAGGTCCCGAAGGCGCCGAGGGCTCCGAAGGCGCCGAGGGGGAGCCGACCGCCGAGGCAGGAGCCGAGGCCTCCGCGCCGCCGGCCGAGGAGGAGGAGCAACCTGCGTCGTGAGCGAGCCAACGAGAACGTGCGTCGGCTGCGGCCGCAAGGCCCCGCAGCGCGAGCTCGTGCGCTTCGCAGCGCCGGCGGGCGTTCTCGAGCTGGACGCGGCGCACCGCCTGCCCGGCCGGGGCGCGTACACGTGCCGGCGTCCGTCCTGCTTCGAGCGGGCGGCGTCCCGCCGGGCCTTCGCGCGGACGCTCCGGCAAACAGTGAGCGTCCCTACGGGCCTGGCAGCCTCGGTGAAGGAGGGCTAGTCTCACTCCGTGGCTGACAGGCGACCAATGAGACCACGCGGTGGCGCTCCGGGCGGACGCCGGAAGCGCCGCGTCGTCATCGACACCCAGGCGGCGCGTCCGCGCCCGGACCGCCCACAGCGCGACGGCGTCAAGCAGCCGCCGCGCGAGCCCCAGCAGCCGCCGGCGCCGCCGACCGGGACGGTCAAGGTCAACTCGGGCGCGACCGTGAAGGAGCTCTCCGCGGCTCTGGGCGTGCCGGTGCCCGAGATCATCAAGATCATGATGGGCGCGGGGGAGATGGTCACCATCACCCAGTCGCTCTCCGACGAGGCCATCGCCCTCATCGCAGCCGAGCTCAAGCCGCCGCGCGAGGTCGAGATCAAGCACGCGGACGAGGAGGAGCTCGAGCCCGAGGCCTATGAGGACGACCCCGACGACCTCACCGCGCGCCCGCCGGTCGTCACGATCATGGGGCACGTCGACCACGGCAAGACGACGCTTCTGGACGCGATCCGCTCGAGCGCGGTCGTCGCGACCGAGGCCGGCGGCATCACGCAGCACATCGGCGCGTATCAGATCGACCACAACGGCCGCCGCGTGACGTTCCTCGACACCCCGGGCCACGAGGCGTTCACCGCGTTGCGCGCGCGGGGCGCCAAGGTGACGGACATCGCCGTGCTGGTCGTCGCCGCCGACGACGGCGTCATGCCGCAGACGGTCGAGTCCATCAACCACGCCCGTGCGGCGGAGGTGCCGATCGTCATCGCCGTGAACAAGGTCGACAAGGAAGACGCGAACCCGCAGCGCGTGCGCCAGGAGCTCGTCACGCACGGGCTCCAGCCGGAGGAGTGGGGCGGGGAGACGCAGTTCGCCGACGTCTCGGCGAAGAGCGGCCAGGGGATCGACGACCTCCTCGAGAAGATCCTCCTCGTCGCCGACGCCGAGCTCGAGCTGAGCGCGAACTCCAAGGCGGAGGCCTCCGGACCGATCATCGAGAGCCGCCTCGACGTCGGCCGCGGCCCCGTCGCCACCATGCTCGTCTCGCGCGGCACGCTCCGCGTCGGTGACGCGATCGTCGCGGGCGACGCGTGGGGCAAGGTGCGCGCGCTCCTCGACTTCCGAGGCGAGAAGGCGAAGGAGGCCACGCCCGGCGCCCCGGTCGAGATCCTCGGCTTCGACAAGCCGCCCTCCGCCGGCGAGCACGCTCGCGTCGTCGAGAACGATCGCCAGGCCCGCCATCTCGCGCAGGTGCGCGGCCAGCGCGTGCGCGCCGAGCAGCTCGCGCGGACCGCGAAGAAGGGCGTCTCGCTCGAGGACCTCTTCACGCACATGGAGGCGGGCGCCGTCCGGGAGCTCAACCTCATCGTCAAGGCAGACGTGCAGGGCTCGATCGAGGCCGTCGTCGGCGAGCTCGGCAAGATCGACCATCCCGAGGTCGGCGTCAACGTCATCCACACCGGGATCGGCGCGATCACGGAGGGCGACGTCATGCTCGCCTCGGCGTCGAACGCGGTCGTCCTCGGCTTCAACGTCCGCCCGAACGCCGAGGCGCGCTCCCTGGCCGAGCGCGAGGGCGTCGACCTGCGCACCTACCGGGTCATCTACCAGCTCACGGACGACATCAACCAGGCGCTCGTCGGCATGCTCTCGCCGGAGACGCGCGAGGAGATCCTCGGCGAGGCCGAGGTGAGGGCACTCTTCCGCGCGTCGCGCATCGGCGTCATCGCCGGCTGCTACGTGACGAGCGGCACCATTCGCCGCAACGCGCAGGTGCGGGTCGTGCGCGACGGCGCCGTCATCTACGAGACGACCATCGCCGGGCTCAAGCGCTTCAAGGACGACGTCCGCGAGGTGCAGGAGGGCTTCGAGTGCGGGATCCTCCTCGACGGCTTCAACGACGTGAAGGAAGGCGACGTGCTCGAGGCCTTCGAGAC
>Ga0299907_10003269_pt1 | contig 10326 bp, 10 predicted proteins | sample RVTome_16_FD_198680 | JGI IMG/M metagenome (GOLD analysis project Ga0299907, IMG submission 198680) | Soil microbial communities from uranium-contaminated site in the Upper Colorado River Basin, Wyoming, United States - RVT152D67 (version 2) ... | reverse complement strand
CAGCATCCCCTTCACGTCGTGGGGGGTGGCCGGCAGCACGACCTTCAGCCCCGGCACGTGCCCGTAGAACGCCTCGATCGACTGCGAGTGGTACAGCGCGCCGTGGACCCCGCCGCCGTACGGCGCCCGGATCACCATGGGCACGCCGAAGTCGTCGTTCGACCGGTACCGGATCCGAGCTGCCTCCGACACGATCTGGTCGAACGCCGGGTGGATGAAGTCGGCGAACTGGATCTCGGCGATCGGCAGCAGGCCGTGCAGGGCCATCCCGATGGCCACGCCGACGATCATGGACTCCGCCAGCGGCGTGTCGATCACGCGCTCCTCGCCGAAGGCGTCGAGGAAGTCGGCCGATGCCCGGAAGACGCCGCCGCGCGCACCGACGTCCTCGCCCAGGAGGATCACGCGGTCGTCCGCCTTCATCTCCTCGAACATCGTGTCGTGGATCGTCTGGACGATGTTCTTCTCGGCCATGTCAGGCCTCCTCGGCCCAGACGTGGCGGAGCGCCGACTCGGGCTCGGGGTCGGCCGCCTCCCACGCCTCCTCGACGTTGCGGTCGACCTCGTCCTTGGTCTCGGAACGGAGCGCCTCGATCTCGTCGTCGCCGCCGAGGATCCCGTGGTCCTTGAGGTACTGCCCGAAGAGGATCAGGGGGTCCTTCTTCTTCCACTCGTCGACCTCCTCGCGCGTCCGGTAGGTCCGGTCGTCGTCGTCGGAGGTGTGGGGATGGTAGCGGTAGGTCTTGGCCTCGATCAGGGTGGGGCCTCCGCCGCCCCGCGCCTTGTCCACGGCCTTGGCCATCGCCTCGTAGGAGTCCAGCGTGTCGTTGCCGTCCACGACCACGCCCTCGAAGCCGTAGCCCTCGGCCCGTACGGCCACGTCCTTCACGGCCATCTGCTTGGAGAGCGGCACCGAGATCGCGTACTGGTTGTTCTCGCAGACGAAAACGACGGGCAGCTGGTGGACGCCGGCGAAGTTGAGCGCCTCGTGCCAGTCCCCCTCGCTCGTGGCGCCGTCCCCGAACCAGGAGGCGACGATCGAGTCCTCGCCCCGGTGCTTCATCGCGTAGGCGATCCCCGAGGCGTGGGGGATCTGGGTGGCGATCGGGGAGGAGCCGGTGATGATGCCGAGGCGCCGCGATCCCCAGTGCGCCGGCATCTGCCGGCCGCCCGAGGACGGGTCGTCGGCCTTCCCGAACACGCCGAGGAAGACGTCCTTCGGCGTCATCCCCGCGACGAGGCAGACCCCGAGGTCGCGGTAGTAGGGGACGAAGATGTCCTTCCCCTTGACCAGGGGCCACGCCGTGCCGATCTGGACGGCCTCGTGCCCCGAGACCGGGACGACGAACGGCGCCTTCCCCTGTCGGTTGAGACGGAACTGGGCCTCGTCGCAGAGTCGGGCCATGACCATCGTTCGGTACATGGAGGTCAGGTCGTCTGCGGAGAGCCCGAGCTTGGAATGGCGGTCTTCGTGGGTCTTCGTCGCCACGCGGAACAACCTCCTTGCGGTTCCCGGCCGGCGGCCGCGAGGGCCCGTGGACGGATTCTAGCAGGGCCCCCGGAGGGCCCTCCAGGCCGGCCGGTAGACTCGACGGGACATGGCGTGGGAGGAGGTGCCGCCGCCGGGCGAGACGCGCCCCGGGGAGATGCTCGCCGGGGTTGGCCGCGCGCAGACCATCGTCAAGCTGATCGTCGGCCCCGTCCTCCGGCGGTACTTCTCCATGGAGGTCGTCGGGACCGAGAGGGTCCCTCGGGAGGGGCCCCTGATCATCGCGCCGAACCACGACTCGATGTGGGACGTGCCGCTCCTCGCCGTCGTCTCGCCGCGCCCGATCGTCTTCATGGGGAAGCGCGAGGTGTTCTCGAACCCGATCAAGGCGGCGTTCTTCACCGCGCTCGGAGGCTTCCCGGTGAGGAGGGGCGGACGCGACTTCGAGGCGATGAAGCGCTCGCTGGCAGTGGTCCGCGCGGGGCGGGCGCTGTGCCTCTACCCGGAGGGCACCCGCCATCGCGGCGACGAGCTCGGCCCGTTCCTCCCGGGCGCGGCCTGGATCGCGCTGGCCGAGGGCGTGCCGGTGGTCCCCGTGGGGATCCGGGGGACCGACCGCATCTGGCCCGAGGGGAGCCTCGTCCCTCGTCCCGCGAAGGTGAGCGTCGCGTTCGGCGAGCCGATCGTCGTGGCTCGTGAGCCCCGGCCTCGAGCGCGACGGGCCCGGGTCGAGGAGGTCACCACCGAGCTGCGCGACCGCGTGGCGGCCCTGCTGCGCTGATCCCTCAGGCGGCGTCCGCGGGGGCGAACCGCTGCGCGACCTCGTGGGGAGCCTCGGTCAGCTCGCGGTCGAAGACCTCGGCGAAGCGACGGGCCACGATCGGCAGCATCTCCTCGACGGTGACCGTTCTCTCGGCGAGCTCGGAGAGCGTGGTGACGCCGCGGTCGGCCAGCCCGCAGGGCACGATCGCGTCGAACCAGGCGAGGTCGGTGGTGCAGTTGAGCGCGAAGCCGTGGTAGGTGACGCGCCGGGTGCTCTTCACGCCGATCGCGCACACCTTGCGTTCGCCGCACCAGACGCCGACCTCGTCGTCGGGCGCGGCGCTCACCCCGACGTCCGCGCACGCGCGGATGACGACCTCCTGCATCCCGCGGACGTGCTGGGCGAGGCTCGGGGCGACGCCGAGGTGCACGATCGGATAGCCCACGAGCTGTCCCGGCCCGTGGAACGTGATGCTCCCCCCGCGGTCGACCTCGTGAAGCTCGGCGCCCATCGCTCGGAGGTCGCGCTCGGCCAGGAGAAGGTGCGCGGGGTCGGTCCGTCGTCCCGCCGTGTACACGGGCTCGTGCTCGAGCAGGATCAGCGCGTCGGGGGCCTGGCCCTCGATGCGCCGGTCGACGAGGTCCCGCATCGCCGCGAAGGCGGGGCCGTACGGCACCCTGCCGGGCGTCAGCAGCCAGGCCTCGCGCGTCACTCGCCGAGGTAGGCCTGGACCTCGCTGGTGAAGTCCCAGGTCTCCAGGCTCTCCTTGAGCCTGGCCAGGAACTGCGCGGCGGTGGCGCCGTCGATCATCCGGTGGTCCCACGAGAGCGAGAGGTAGACCATGTGCCGGATCGCGATCGCGTCGTCGATCACCACGGGGCGCTTCTGCACCGTGTCGAAGGCCAGGATCGCCGTCTCGCCCGGGTTCATGATGGGGACCGAGATCAGCGACCCGAACGGACCCGGGTTGGTGATCGTGAAGGTCCCGCCGTGGACTTCCTCGGGCCTGAGCTTCTTGGAGCGCGCGCGGGTGGCGATGTCGTTGATCGCCCGGGCCAGCCCGACGACGTTCATCGTCTCGGCGCCCTTCACCACCGGGACGATCAGCCCCTCGTCGTAGGCCACGGCGATGCCCAGGTTGACCGATCGGCGGTACGTCGCCGTGCCCTCCTCGAGGTTCAGCCTCGCGTTGACGTCGGGGTAAGCGAGGAGGGCGTCGGTCACCGCCCGCACGAGGAACGGCATGTAGGTGAGCGAGATGCCCTCCTGCCGCTTGAACTCGTCCTTCGCCCGATCGCGGAGCTTGGCGATGCCCTCCATGTTCACCTCGACGGCGTTCCACGCCCGGGCCGACTGGTGGAGGCTCGCCACCATGTTCTCGGCGATCCGCTTGCGGATGTGCGAGATCGGTCGGACCTCCTCGGCCCCCGCCGGCGCGGCCTGCGGCGCTGGGGCCGGCTGGGCCTGCTCGGGGACGGCCTGGAGCTGCGGACGGGCCTCCGCGGCCGCGGGCTGACCGCCCGACTCGACCACGGCCATGATGTCCTTCTTGGTGATGCGTCCTCCCGTCCCCGTCCCCTGCACCCTATCGAGGTCGATCTGGTGCTCGTCGGCGAGGCGGCGGACGAGGGGGGAGAGGATGTGGCTCCGAGGGCCCCGCTCGGCCGAGGCGGCGGGGGCCTGCGGCGGCTCGGCCCGCTCCTGGCGCTGAGGAGGCTGCGGCTGCGGTTCGGGCTCCGGCTGGGGCGGGGGCTCGGGCTGGGGCTCCGGTTCCCGAGCCTGCCCCTGCTCCTCCGGCTCCTCCGCCCCCTCGGCGGGGGCCTCCTCTTCCTTGGGGGCCTGGGCGTCCGCGGCCTGGCCGTCGCCCGACTCGATCATGGCCAGCTGGGTGCCGACCTCGACGGTCTCGCCCTCCTGCACGAGGATCTCGGTGATCGTGCCCGCGACCGGCGAGGGCACCTCGGTGTCCACCTTGTCGGTGGAGATCTCGAACAAGGGCTCGTCGCGATCCACGCTGTCGCCCTCGCTCTTCAGCCACTTGACGATCGTTCCCTCGACGACGGTCTCGCCCAGCTGCGGCATCGTCACCGGCTCGGCCACGGCTTCCGACCTCCTCGTGTCTGCGTCCTTGGGTTGTTGTACCACCACGCCCCGGACTCAACCGGGGCGCGTCGCTCACATCCCGTGCAGCGGCTTGCCCGCCAGCGCCAGGTGCGCCTCCCCGATCCCCTCGGAGAGCGTGGGGTGGGGGTGGATCAGTGCGGCGACCTCGGCGGGGATCGCCTCCCAGTTCGTGATCAGCATCGCCTCGGCGACGAGGTCGGTCACGTGGGGGCCGACCATGTGGATGCCCATAACCACGCCGCCGTCCTTCTCGGCGACGAGCTTCACGGTGCCGCCCTCGCCGACGATGTTCGCCTTCCCGATCCCCTGGAAGGAGAGCTTCTCGATCTCGACCTCGTGCCCGCGCTCCTTCGCCTGCGCCTCGGTCAGCCCCACCGAGGCGATCTCCGGGGTGGAGAAGGTCACCCGGGGCACCCCGGCGTAGTCCAGCTCGGGGACGTCCATCCCCCCGATGCGCTCGGCGACCGCGATCCCCTCGGCCATGGAGACGTGAGCGAGCTGGTAGGGCGTCGCGGCGACGTCGCCGATCGCCCAGACGCCCTCCACGTTCGTGCGGAGCTGGCCGTCGACCTTCACGAAGCCGCGCTCCACCTCGACCCCGGCGGCCTCGAGGCCGACGCCGTCCGAGACCGGCCCCCGGCCCACCGCCACGAGGCAGATCTCGGCCTTGATCGTCTCCGTCTCGCCCTTCGCCGTCTCGAACGTCACCGAGACCTGCTTCTGCGTCTCCTTGACCTCCTGGACCTTGGCCCCCGCGTGGGCGGTGATGCCCCGCTTCCCGAGCGCCCGCGCGACCTCCTTGGAGATGTCCTCGTCCTCGAGGGGGGCGAGGCGGGGGAGCGCCTCGATCAGCGTGACCTCGGCGCCGAAGGAGCGGTACAGCGAGGCGAACTCGAGGCCGACCGCGCCCGCGCCGATCACCACCGCCGACCCCGGGAGCGAGTCGGCGAAGAGGGCCTGGTCGCTGGTGATCACGCGCTTCCCGATCTCCATCCCCGGCAGCAGCCTCGGCGAGGAGCCGGTGGCCACGACGACGTTGGGGGCCTCGATGGTCCGGGCGCCCTCGGCGGTCTCCACCTCGACCTTGCCGGGGCCGGTCAGGGTCGCGGTCCCCTGGACCACCTCGACCTTGCGCGCCTTGAGCAGCCCGGTCAGCCCGCTGACGAGCTTGTCCACGATCTTGTCCTCGAACGCGCGGACCCCGGACCAGTCCACCTCGCCCGAGGCCTTGATGCCCCACTCCTCCGCGCGGTTGATCCGGTCCATCGTGGCCGCCGACTCGAGGACGGCCTTCGTGGGGATGCAGCCGCGGAGGAGGCAGGTGCCGCCCACGCGCTCGTCGCGCTCCACCAGCACGACCTTCTTGTCGAGCTGGGCGGCGCGGAGGGCGCACGAGTAGCCGCCGGTGCCAGCGCCGATCACGATGAGGTCTGCGTCGGCCATGCCAGGTCCTTTCGTCGTCGCCGGAGCCCGGGCCGAGCCTGCCGCGAGCCGCACCGTCATACTACCGTTCGGCCCAACCGGTCGACCGAGCGAGCGAGGACCCGTGGAGCGAGAGCTGCAGCGCACGCCCCTAGAGGACGAGCACCGAGCCCTGGGCGCCTCGATGGGGGCGTTCGGAGGGTGGCTCATGCCCATCGAGTACGGGGGGGTGCTGAAGGAGCACGCCGCCGTCCGGGAGGGGGCGGGGATCTTCGACCTCACCCACCTGGGGAAGGTGGACGTCCTCGGCCCCGGCGCGCGCGACCACCTGCAGGGGATCGTCACGAACGACCTGTCGAGGGTCGGTGTGGGGGAGGCCCAGTACAACCTCGTCCTCACCGAGGAGGGGGGGATCGTGGACGACCTCATCGTCTACCGAACTGGCGAGGAGGCGTGGCTCGTGGTCCCCAACGCCGGCAACACGACGCGGGTGCTGGCGATCCTCGAGGGAGGGGACGCCGAGGTCCGCCACCGTCCCGATCTCGTCACGCTGGCCGTCCAGGGGCCGGAGGCGATGGGGCTGGTCCGGCCGGTCTTCCCGGAGGTGGACGGGCTGGGGTTCATGGAGGCGGCGGCCTCCTCCTTCCGGGGGGCCGAGGTGCTCGTGGCGCGATCCGGCTACACCGGCGAGCCGGGGGTGGAGGTGTTCGTCCCGGAGGAGGCCGCCGCCGGCCCCTGGCGGGAGCTGACGGGGGCGGGCGCCGAGCCCGTCGGGCTCGGCGCCCGCGACACCCTCCGCCTGGAGATGGGGTACCCGCTCCACGGCAACGACATCTCCGAGGACCGGACCCCAATGGAGGCGGGCCTCTCCTGGGCGGTGGCCATGGAGAAGGGCGACTTCACCGGCCGGGAGGCGCTCGCTCGGATCAAGGAGGCCGGGGGCCCGGCCCAGCGCCTCCGCGGACTCCGAATGCTGGGGAAGCGCATACCCCGTTCGCACTTCCGCGTGTCCAAGGAGGGGCGACCGGTGGGGGAGACCACGAGCGGCACCTTCTCGCCCACCCTGCGGGTAGGCATCGCCCTGGCCTACCTCGGTCGCGAGGTCGAGCTCGGCGACACCGTGGAGGTCGACGTCCGCGGGAGGGCCGCCGAGGCGGAGGTGGTGAGACCACCCTTCGTGGACCGGAGCCCGAAGGCCTAGCGGACCTGGCGCCGCGCGGCGTCGATGAAGTCCCGCACGGCGGTCCCTCCGAAGGAGACGCTGGAGAGCAGCCGGTCGGCGCGTTGGTTCGCGTGCGGACCGTCGGGGATCATCACGAAGGCGAAGTAGAGGCCCGACCCGGGGATCCCGATCCGACCCACCGGCCCGTAGCCGGGCGCGGCGACGAAGGAGACCCACCGGGTGGTCCCGCCGCGCGTGAAGCACGTGCCCCCGGCGGTGGCCACGTAGTCGCCCGGCGACTGCCGCCGCCGGTCGAACATGGGGCGACGATCGGTCACCACCTCGAACCGGTCGCGCTCGCACCCGGCTCCGAGCGGGACCCGGGTCATCGCCGGACCCTCCGCGGCCAGGTAGTAGTAGTCCGAGGGGAGACCCACCGCTGCCGCGTCCACCCAGTAGGCCTCGAGGCCGATCTCGCGACGCTCGAGCGAGCTCCACTTCTGCAGGTTCCCGGACGCCTGGATGCCCTCGGCGGCCGGGACGGTGGACGGCATCGGGCGGAAGTCCCACTTCGTGGGGACCAGCGCCGAGATGCGGCCGGCGTAGATCTCCCGGACCGGCCGAGCCTCCGCGGAGGGGCTGAAGACGGGGCCGGCGGAGGTGCTCGCCACCGCCGCGACGGCGAGCAAGGCGAGCAGCGCCACCCGTCTGCGCATGAGCACGATCCCCCTTGGACGGAGTGTAGGGGAGGTATCGGTTTCGTTCCAGCCCTACTGTACGAGGCCCTGGCGGATGGCGATGGCCACGGCCTGGGCTCGATCGTTCGCACCGAGCTTCTCGAAGATGCGCTCGAGGTGGGTCTTGACCGTGTGGGGCGAGATGCCCAGCTTGCTGGCCACCTCCTTCGTGGTGGCGCCGTAGGCCACCTTCTGGAGGATCTCCACCTCGCGGCGGGAGAGCGGCGACTCCTGCGGTCGGTTGACGAGGCGCACCTCCTCGATGAAGGCCTGGGTCAGCGCGGGGTGGATCACCGCCTTGCCGTCCATGGCCAGCCTCGCCGCGTTGATGAGCTCCTCGGCCCCGACGTCCTTCAGCAGGTACCCGTTCACCCCCGCCTGGATCGCCTCCGAGATCGAGGCCCGCGACTCGTCCACGGTGAAGAGGATGATCTTGGTGTCGGGGTGCTTCTGGCGGATCACCTTCGTGGCCTCGATGCCGTTCATGCCCGGCATCCGAACGTCCATGAAGACGACGTCGGGGTCGAGCTCGTCCACCTGCGTGACGGCCTCGTCCCCCGAGGTGGCCTCGCCGATGACCTCGACCTGTCCGTCGGTCCCGAGCGCCGCGCGGAGGCCGTCACGGGTCACGGGATGATCGTCGACGATCAGCACTCGCATGCCATCCGTCCCCTCTGTCACGAAACGCGACGATTCGTGGGGGGCGCGACACCTACCGTCCCCCTCGGTAGGATAGACCCGAGTGCGGATGGAAGAAAGCACGCAGGAGCAGGCCGCGCCCGAGACGCCCCCCGCCGAGGAGGGCGCTCCGGCGAGCGGCGGGACGCTCGAGGAGCAGGTCCTCGAGTCCCTGAAGAACGTGATCGACCCCGAGCTGGGGATCAACATCGTGGACCTGGGGCTCGTCTACGACGTGGCGGTCGACGACGGCACCCTCCGCATCGAGTACACGCTGACCACGATGGGCTGCCCGATCGGCCCCCTGATCGAGTCTCAGATGCGCCAGATGATCGAGGGCGTCGAGGGCGTCGACGACTTCGAGGCCGAGATGGTGTTCACGCCGCCCTGGACCCCCGACAAGATGTCGGAGGAGGCCAAGGCCGCGCTGGGCATGATCTGAGCGGGGCTAATTCCGACTTTCAAGGTAGGGATTCGGGTAGTAGACTGTGGGTACCCGAGCGTGAGCGAGGATGACCGAGCAGATGGCGATCTCCCAAGAAGAGCACCTCAAGGAACTGAGCAAGGGGTACCGGTTCGACTGGAAGGACCCGTCCCACTCCGTCTTCGAGCCCAAGAAGGGCCTCTCCGAGCACGTCGTCGAGGAGATCTCCCACCTCAAGTCCGAGCCGGCCTGGATGCGGAAGTACCGGCTGAAGGCCCTGAAGCACTTCGAGGGCCGGCCGATGCCGTGGTGGGGCGCGGACCTGTCGGACATCGACTTCGACGACATCTACTACTTCATCCGGTCCACCGAGAAGCAGGCCACCGAGTGGGAGGACCTGCCCGAGGACATCCGCGGCACCTGGGACAAGCTGGGGATCCCCGAGGCCGAGAAGAAGTTCCTCGGCGGCGTGAGCGCCCAGTACGAGAGCGAGGTCGTCTACCACAAGATCAAGGACGAGCTTGACAAGCTGGGCGTGATCTTCACCGACATGGACACCGCGGTGCGAGAGCACCCCGACATCGTTAAGGAGTACTTCGGGACGATCATCCCGGCGAACGACAACAAGTTCGCCGCGCTGAACTCCGCGGTGTGGTCCGGCGGGTCGTTCATCTACGTGCCCGAGGGCGTGCACGTGGAGATCCCGCTGCAGGCGTACTTCCGGATCAACGCCGAGAGCATGGGCCAGTTCGAGCGGACGCTGATCATCGCCGAGCCCGGCTCCTACGTGCACTACGTCGAGGGCTGCTCGGCCCCGATCTACACGAAGAACTCGCTCCACTCGGCGGTCGTCGAGATCGTGGCCAAGCCGAACAGCCGGGTGCGGTACACGACGATCCAGAACTGGTCGAACAACGTGTACAACCTCGTGACGAAGCGCGCCGCGGCCTACGAGGACGCGGTGATGGAGTGGATCGACGGCAACATCGGCTCCAAGGTCACGATGAAGTACCCGTCGATCTACCTGCTGGGCAAGGGCGCGCGGGGCGAGGTGCTGAGCGTGGCCTACGCCGGCAAGGGCATGCACACCGACGCCGGAGGCAAGGCGATCCACGCCGCCCCCTACACGACGAGCGTGATCAACTCGAAGTCGGTCTCCAAGGACGGCGGCCGCACCGGCTACCGCGGGCTCGTCCGGGTCGAGGAGGGAGCGCACCACGCCAAGTCCACGGTGCGCTGCGACGCCCTGATCCTGGACGACGAGTCGGCCTCCGACACCTTCCCCTACATCGAGGTCGAGGACGACACCGCCGCGCTGGGCCACGAGGCCACGGTCTCGAAGGTCGGCGACGACCAGCTCTTCTACCTGATGAGCCGGGGGCTCTCCGAGCAGGAGGCCACCGCCATGATCGTCAACGGCTTCATCGAGCCGATCACCCGGGAGCTCCCCATGGAGTACGCGGTCGAGCTGAACCGGCTGATCGAGCTGCAGATGGAGGGTGCGGTCGGCTGAGGCCTCAGGGGGCC
>Ga0299907_10003268_pt1 | contig 10327 bp, 6 predicted proteins | sample RVTome_16_FD_198680 | JGI IMG/M metagenome (GOLD analysis project Ga0299907, IMG submission 198680) | Soil microbial communities from uranium-contaminated site in the Upper Colorado River Basin, Wyoming, United States - RVT152D67 (version 2) ... | reverse complement strand
CGCGGCGATCGCGTTGATGAGACTCGTGTCGAGCGTGCACGTGTGCTGCATGAAGCGGTGCTCGATGTCCAGCTTTCGGCCGATGTAGGACTCGAGGTCGGCGAGTTGCTGCTCCACGCTCGAGTACGACCCCGACTGCGCCGTTCCGACGAGGACGCCCTGGCGCGCAGGAAGGACGTTCTGGCTGCCGGCGGGTCCGTTGTAGAAGGAGGAGGGGAAGGTCGTCGACGAGGGCGAGCAGGCGCTTGTCGAGCGAGAGGCCGTGGCCTGGCTCGAGCGGTTGCCCGCGGCGTCGTAAGCCGCAACCCCGAGGGTGTACATCGTCCCGCAGGTCAGGTTGCCGAACGTGTGGCTCGTGCTCTGGGTCGTGGCGACCTTCGACGCTCCCTGGTAGAGGTCGTATCCGGTGACGCCGACGTCGTCCGTCGATGCATTCCAGCTCAACGTGAGGCTCGTCTGCGAGACATTCGAGACGGCAAGCCCGGTGGGCGTCGAAGGAGCGGTCGTGTCCGGACAGGCCGTCGTGGACACGAGCACGTTCGTCTTGGAAGAGCGGTTGCCCGCAGCGTCGTAGGCGTCAACGGAGAGCGTGTAGTTCGTATTGCAGGTCAGGTCCGAGAAGACCGCGGACGACTGGCTCGTCGTGCCCACGAGCGTGCCGCCACGGTAAAGCCCGTAGCCCGCGACGCCCACGTTGTCGGTCGAGGCGGTCCAGGAGAGCGCGATGCTCGTCGCAGTGCGCGACGTCGTCAAGATGTCGCTCGGAGCAGTCGGGGCCTGCGTATCGGTGCACGAACCGGTGCTCGCCGTGACGGCGGCCTTGGCCGAGCGGTTTCCGGCCTGGTCGTAGGCGTCGACGCCGAGGCTGTACGACGTCCCGCACGAGAGCCCCGAGAACGTGAAACTCGTCTGGGTGGTCGTCGAGACGCGCTGGTCGCTCCGGTACATCCCGTATCCGGCGACTCCCACGTCGTCCGTCGACGCCGTCCAGGCAAGCGCGATGCTGCTCGCGGTGGTCGCGGTCACCGAGAGGCCGGTCGGCGTGGTGGGCGCGGAGGTGTCGGCGCCGCTTCCGCCGCCCGAGCCGCACTCGATCCGCGCCGCCGCCCAGTCGGCGTGGTCAGAGGACTTGCTGCCGTTGCCGTCCGTGACTACGAGCCGCAGCTCGCTCGCCCCGGAGATGTCGACGTCGACCCCCTTCGTCGCGCTCGTGCCGGTCATGAGCCCCGAGTCGTACACGTTGGTCGCGCCCGCGTACACCTCGAACACGACCGAGCCGTTCGAGCCGACCTCGTCGTTGACGGCGACGTCGGCCTTGAAGCGCGAGCAGCCCGAGATCGCGTAGCGGATGTCCGAGACGGAGTGGGTGCCGAGCCCGTTCTGGTAGGTGGTGCCGTTGAGCCGGATCGGGTTGCCGTCGATGCTCGTGTCCTTCTTCGTCCCGAAGGTACTCGTCGTCGAGGTCCACTGGAGGCTGCTCAGGTACGTGGACGTCGTCCCCCCGCCGCTCGTCGCCGTCGTGAAGCTCCAGCTGACGTCGGAGGCGAGCGAGTTGCCGGCCACGTCCTTCACCCCGCCAGCGCCGCCCTTGACCGTGGCCGTGTAGGTGGTGCCCGCCTCCAGGTTCGCGCTCGGGTCGAGGGTCGCCGTCTGGCCGGCGTAGGAGACGGTCTCGCTCACGGGAGTCGAAGTCCCCTGCTTGAGCAGCGTGAACGTGGACGTCGTGATCGTCGAGGCGTTCATCGCCTCCGAGAAGGTGGCCGTCGGGCTCACCCCGACCGCGACCCCGGTCGCCCCCGGCGCGGGCGTGCGGCCGGTAACGGTGGGCGGGGTCGTGTCGCCCGGAGACGAGGAGCACGCCTGGGTCGCAACCGTGACGGTGGTGGACGAGGAGCGGTTTCCGGCGGCGTCGAGCGCCCGCACGCCGATGGAGTACGACATCCCGCACGCGAGACCTGACAGGCTCGCGCTGAGCGTCGTGACCTTCGTAGCGACGGCACCGTTGACGAGGACCTCGTACGCGACGACGGCGACGTTGTCGGTCGAGCTCGACCAGGCGAGCGAGATGCTCGTTGCCGATCGCGCCGTCACGGTCACGCCGGTCGGCGCCGACGGCGCCTGTGTGTCCCCGCATGCAGCCGTCTTGACGAACACAGAGGCCATGGGCGAGCGGTTCCCTGCACCGTCGACGGCGTCGATGCCGTACTGATACGACGTGTCGCACCGCAGCCTGCTGAACGCGGCCTTCGGCTCCGCCGTCTCTTGCACCCTCGTGACGTTCTCGTAGATGCCGTAACCCACGACACCGCTCGCGTCCGTCGAGGGCGTCCACGAAAGGATGACGGCATCCTGAGTGGTGACCTCCTGCCGGAAGCCCGACGGCGTGGTAGGCGGCGTGGAGTCGGCGCAGGGGGCAGCCGAGATGATCGCTTCCGCCCGCTCGGACTTGTTGCCGGCAGCATCGTAGGCCTCGATCCAAAGAGGCCCGCTCTGACCACATCGCAAGCTGCTCATGAGGTGGGAGGCGATCAGAGTTTGGGTCCGACCTCGATCCCGATACACGTTGTACCCGGCGACCGCAACATCGTCCCGGGAGGGCGTCCACTCTACGAGGACAGCTTCCTTCGTCGCCGACTTGACACGTATGTCGACCGGGGTGGTCGGGGGCGTCGTGTCGCGGTCCGGTTTTCCCGCCGCGGCGCCCGCGAATGCGACCAGCGCGACGATGGCGACGGTACAGGCGGCGAGCGCTGTGGACTTCTTGGCGGCGGACACAGCCCCCGCTTCGTCGGGTCGTGCCGCGGGGGTCCAGACCCCCGATTGGGTGAAAGCTCGACTTTCGGCGAGGAAGAAGTCCTGCAAAAGGAGACGTTCAGCGTGTCAGGCAGCTACGATGAGCTGCGCCTGGACCAGCGCGCTCGCGGACTGCCTTCCATTGACGATCGGCCAGACGTACCACCGATACGTGCCCGGTCGAAGCTCGACGAGCCTGCCTCCGAAGCGCCACTGCATCGGAACGGCCAGCTGTGCTTCGGTGGTTTCGCGCCGCAGGAGGAGCGTCGTTCCGCGGAAGAGCTCGAACCGATATCTCGATGCTGTGGACACCGGTGCCCAAGCGAATCGTCGAGGAGTGGCCTGCAACCGCCGGTCACTCGCGTTTCGGGAGGTAGGTCTGCTCGACTGCCCCGACGACCGTTGGCCGCTCGACCGCGGTGGCGAGTGTGTGCCGGCGTCAGCGACCGAAGGTTGGGTTGGCCGCGGGGGCGGAAGCGAGACGCTCGCGGTCACCGGGTCGGGGGAAATCGCGGTCGCTACGGTCGAAGCGCTGTCCTGGTTCGCTGTGACGACTCCGAGCAGGCCGGCGAGGAGCGCCGAGGCCGCGAGTGCGACTCGCAACATGGCGCCTTCTCGGGCGAGCTCCTCCCGCGGGCGAACACGCCTACCCAACGGTGCGACGTGTTCGATGCCGTGGGCCACGCGGGTCGTCACGGGCGCTTGCCTCTGCGTGCGGGCGAGGGTGTCGTTCGGTAGGGGCAGCGACGAGCGCGCCCTCTCCGCGAGCTCCGGATCGACGAGTACGAGCTCCGGGCTATGCGGTTCGTACGGTGCGGCAGCTGCCGTACTTGAGGAGACGGCGCTCATGGACGATTCATCGGCAATGTCCGCCCTTATCTCAATCGCGGTACGACCTGGCGAATTGACAAAGCGGACACCCCTGCCGATACTGAGGTCACCCGCAAGAGGGGGCGGGGGTACCGACAACGGGGGAATGCGGGGGATGAGCTCGAGCATCGTCGTGGGAGCGGTCCGGCTGCGCTGTGCGTGCACGCACACCACGAGGATGCTCGGAAGCACGAATCGATCGAGAGGTTGCAGTGAGTGATCCGGCCATGGTCTCCGAGGGCGCGTCCGCCGAGGAGCTGACGCCCGCAGGAACCGGCGGTTCCGCCGCGATCAACGGACGAGGGACGAACACGACCTCGACTGATGCAGTCGTTCGGCCGCTGCCGACCCTCGAACCGACGCCGTCGGTCCTCCGCAGGTGGGCGCCGTATGCCTTGCTGGTGGACGTCGCGATGCTGCTGCTCGCAAACGCGATCTTCCTCGCCAGCGATCCGGGGCGCGGGTCATGGCTCGCGATGCTCCTCGTGTTCGACGTCATCGCGCTCGGGCTCATCGTCAGCTGGCGCGGTTACGCGCCGCGGCTGAGGCTCGACGCGCTCGACGACGTCCGCATGACGGTCACGTCGACCGCAGTCGCGACGATGACGGTCGTCTCGATCGACGCCCTCGTCTACACGGACGAGCCGAGCGCGTACTCCGCGCTCCGCCTCTGGGTCTTCGCCACACTGCTTCTCACGTTCGGCCGTCTGACCGCGAACCTCGTGGTCGCCTGGAGGCGCGCGAGCTCCAGGACGGCCGCGACAACGATCATCGTCGGGGCCGGTCGCGTCGGCAGGCTGACGGCCATCCGCCTCCTCGACCATCCCGAGTTCGGTCTCAAGCCGATCGGCTTCCTCGACGCGGAGCCGATGGAGATCAGCGGCAAGCCACTCCCTCTCCCCGTCCTCGGCACGAGCGCGAACATGGCGCACGTCGTCGGAGCGCGCGATGTCGAGTGCGCCGTGGTCGCCTTCTCGACGGACTCCCACGACGCGCTGCTCTCGTTGCTAGACGAGTGCGAGCGGCTCGGCATCCGAACGCTCGTCGTACCGCGCCTCTTCGAGCGTGTCCCCGCGCGCCTCCAGGTGACGCACGTCGGGGGGCTCCCGCTGCTCGAGATGCTCGCCACGAGCCCCCACAGCATCCAGTTCGCGGTCAAGTACGCGATCGACCGGCTCGCGGCGCTGGCCCTACTCCTCGTTCTGTCGCCGCTCCTCCTGGCGATCACGGTGGCGGTGGCCTTGTCGCTCGGGCGGCCGATCCTCTACCGGCAGGATCGCGTGAGCCTCGACGGTCGTAGGTTCAACATGCTCAAGTTCCGGACGATGCAGCTGCTCCTCGACGCGGAAGGGCACGAGGTGCAGTTCGATCCCGAGCTCGCGCCGGGCGGTGTCGAGGGCCCCGACCGGCGAACGCGCGTCGGCGCCTTCCTCCGCACGTGGTCGCTCGACGAGCTCCCGCAGCTCGTGAACGTGCTCAAAGGGGAGATGAGCCTCGTCGGACCGCGGCCCGAGCGCCCCGAGTACGTCGAGTACTTCCGCGAGCACGTCCGCCGGTACGACGGACGTCTGCGCACGAAAGCGGGGATCACCGGCTGGGCCCAGATCCACCGGCTCCGCGGGCAGACGTCGATCTCCGACCGCGTCGAGTGGGACAACTACTACATCGAGAACTTCTCGCTCTGGCTCGACTTCAAGATCCTCCTGCGCACCATCCCGGAAGCCCTCAAGGGACGTGCGAACTAACGGGCGTCAGCCCGTCCGTTCCTCCACTGCGCCGAACAGCCGCACGGCGATGATCCCGACCAGCTGGTCGATCTCGTGGTACAGCTCGAGGAAACGTCGGTCCGAGCTGCCCACCGGATCGGCGAGCGCTCGCGGAAGCGTCTCACCAGCTCCCCGGCGAGCGTCGGCGGAGGCGAGGACGTCCCCGAACTGCGTACCGCCCGCCCCTTCGAGGAGCGCGTCGGCGAGCTCGGTGAGGAGGAACGCCCGCGAACGCTCGGCGCGACCGGCGACTACCGCCGACGCTACGTGGAAGCGCTCGAACCCGATCGCGACATCGCTCTCCCGCAGCGCTCCAGGTGTCAGAGGTCGCGAGCGGTGGCCCTTGAGGTCGATCCCGAAGGCCCGCGCAGCACGGACCGCGGGCAGAAGCGCCGGCGCTCCGCCGCGCTGGAGCGTGCCGAAGGAGTCGACCACGACCGCCATCCCTTCGACGTGTCGACGCAGGAGAGCGGCCGCGAAGGGGCTTCGGGCACGATTCGCCGTGCAGATGAACGAGACTCGAGCCACCTGCGACCCCGACTCGCCCTGTCGGTCGGTCGCTCGCACGGTTTTGCACCATACCCCCGTCCGCACAGGAAAAGTACTCGCCGCGCGCGAATTGTCCGCACAATGAGGGCATGAGCATGCAACCCGGCGCTCGCGAGCAGACGATCGCGGATTACCTGGCGGTCGTCCGTCGGCACAAGTGGGTGATCCTCGCCGCGGTCCTGATCGTCCCGGCCGTGGCCTACACCATGTCCGCGCGCGAGCCGAAGGTGTTCCGGGCGACAGCCGAGGTCTTGCTCAACCGGCAGGACGTCGGGACCACGATCACCGGCATCCCGACGCAGAGCACCGTCACCGACCCGTCCCGATACGCGCTCACGCAGGCGCGGCTGGCCGGGGCGCCGGCCGTCTTGGAGGCGGCGGAAGAGCGCGCCGGGTTCCGCACTGTCGAGGGCTGGGCCCCGGACGTATCGGCCGATCCGAACACTGACATCCTCACATTTGGCGTGAACCACGGAGATCCGCGCGTCGCGACGCAGCTCGCGACTGCGTATGCCGAAGCGTTCACGGCGTACAAGCTGCAGACGGATACGGCGAGTCTCATACGTGCGCGACAGGAGATCCAGGGTCGTCTGGCCGAGCTCCGACAAGCGGGCGCCACGGGAACCGAGACGTACCGCGAGCTCGTCGGGCAGGTGTCGGACCTGCGAACGCTCGAGGTCCTCCTCGCGCCTGCGACCGTCATCAGTCCTGCCGACAGCGCGGGGCAAATTGCCCCGACGCCTCGACGCGACGCGATCCTCGGGCTCATGCTCGGGCTCATGCTCGGCGTGGGAGCCGCGTTCGCCCTGAACGCGTTCGATCGCCGCATCCGCCATGCCGACGACGTCGAGCACGAGTTGCAGATCCCGCTGCTCGCGAAGCTCCCGACCCCCCGTCGCAACGACGCCGCGACGATCCTCGACCGAGCGCCCGACGAGACGACGGAGGCAGTCGCACGACTCCGGACGAGCTTCGACTTCACGAACACCGACCTCGGGGCGAAGCTCGTGATGGTCACGAGCGCCGGCCCGCGGGAGGGCAAGTCGACGACCATCACGAACCTCGCGATCGCACTCGCACGCGCGGGGCGACACGTCGTCCTCGTGGACCTGGACCTACGGCGCCCGATCATCAGCCGTCTTCTCCATCTCCCGGACGGGCGGGGAATCACGGACCTCGCCAGCCGGAACGCGGAGCTCGTCGACACCCTGCAGCCGGTGAGTGTGTCTCCCCTGCGCGCACGCGTCTCCGCGATCGGCCCCACCGACACGGGCCAGGGACGACTCGAGGTGGTGAATGCTGGGCGCACGCGCGTCGATCCCTCGGCGTTCGTCGAGAGCGCGGGCCTCACCGATGCGCTTCACAAGCTCCGGGCGTACGCCGAAATCGTCCTCGTGGACGCGCCACCGGTCCTTGCGACCGGCGACGCGATGGCGCTGACGGGCAAGGTCGACGCCGTCCTCCTCGTCAGCCGCCTCGGCACGTTGACGAGGCCGACGCTGCAGGAGCTCGCACGCGTCCTCAGGAGGAGCCCCGCGCCGGTGCTCGGGCTCGTGGCAACGGGAGCCGAGGTCGACGAGGGGTACTCGGTGTACACCGTCGACGAGTACTACGCCGAGACACGACCGCAGCCCGAGGCGAAACCACGTTCGCGGCTCGAGGTGCCCGAGGTGCGGAGCGCCACCGGCGGCTCGGCCCGGTGGACGCCACGCCGCGGCGGATAGTGGCGAAACGTCCGCACTTTCCGTACGTGCAACCTCTCCTCTCCCTCGCCCCTCCGCACCGGTCGCGCTAGCGTGTCGCGGAAGGTGTCGAGTCTGAGAGCGATGCCGCCGCAGGCGTCCGAGGGCGACGGCGATCTCGCGTCGCGCGCCGACGAGATCGTCCCGGTCGGTGCGGTCCCCTCCGACTACCTCGAGCGCAACCGCGCAGCCTGGGATCGCTGGGCGGCCGACTACGTGCTCGCCGGCCGGCGTGCATGGACCGACTCCGAGCTCCGCTGGGGGCTTTGGGGGATCCCGGAGTCCGAGCTCGAGCTCGTCGCCGACCTGTCCGAGGACGCCGACATCGTCGAGCTGGGCTGCGGCACGGCCGCGATCTCGGCCTGGCTCGCGCGAGCGCGTCTGCGGCCCGTCGCGGTCGACTTCTCCCGCAAGCAGCTCGACGTCGCCGCTCGCCTGCAGCGGGAGCTCGGGCCGTCGTTCCCGCTCATCCACGCGAACGCCGAGGACGTCCCGTACGAGTCGGAGAGCTTCGACCTCGCGGTCTCGGAGTACGGCGCCAGCCTATGGTGCGAGCCCCACCGCTGGCTGACCGAGGCCAAGCGGCTCCTGCGCCCCGGGGGAGGACTGCTCTTCGTCGTGAACAGCCCGCTGCTCATGGCGTGCACTCCGGAGGACGGCGGGCGCGCGGGCGACTACCTCGTGCGCGACTCGTTCGCGAGCCCGGTGCTCGAGTTCCCGGAGCATGGCGTCGTCGAGTTCCACCTCATGCACGGCGACTGGGTTCGGCTGCTGCGCGGGTACGGCTTCACCCTCGAGCGTCTGGTCGAGGTCCGGCCGCCCTACGGTGCGAAGCCGCGCTTCGAGCTCGCATCGATCGAGTGGGCACGGCGCTGGCCGAGCGAGGACATCTGGGTCGCTCGGAAGACCGCCTGAAAGACCATGGCGGAGATCGCACCGCCCGCGCCCGCGACAGCGGCGCGCTTTAGGGATTCCCGCTTGGCGCAAGCGCAGACCGTCCAGAACGGACGAGTACGCTTCCGGCGTGCTCAGCCCGGCCGTCGAGAACCTCGTCGTCCAGCTCACGCGCCTACCCGGCATCGGCCGGCGAACGGCGCAACGACTGGCGTTCCACCTGCTCTCCACGGGCCCCGAGGACGCGCTCGAGCTCGCCCGCGCGATCGAGGACGTCAAAGCCCGTGTCCGGTTCTGCCGTGTCTGCGGCAACCTGACCGAGGAGGAGCTCTGCGAGATCTGCTCCGACCCACGGCGTGACCGCACGCGGATCTGTGTCGTGGAGCAGCCCGTCGACGTGGTCTCGCTCGAGCGGACCGCCGAGTTCAGAGGCCTCTACCACGTCCTCGGCGGTGCGCTCTCGCCGCTCGACGGCGTCGAGCCCTCCGATCTCCGGCTGGAGGGGTTGCTCGCTCGCGTGAGCGACGGCGAGGTCGAGGAGGTCGTGGTGGCGACGAACCCGACGATGACGGGGGAGGCCACCGCCGCCTACATCGCCGACCGGCTCCGCGGAACCGTCCGCGTTACGCGCCTCGCCAGCGGTCTTCCCGTCGGCGGTGATCTCGAGTACGCGGACGAGGTGACTCTCGGGCGGGCGCTGACCGGGCGCCGCGAGATCTGACGCCGAACGTTTTTCCCGCTAGTTGCGTCAATCTCGTTACCAAGGGGGTTGCGTCCGGCAGGCGGGAATCGTAGATTGCGCTCACTGAACCGGCGGGCCTTCGGGTCAGCCGGTTCAGTGTTTTTGGTGACTGTTACCGCAGGTGACTGTCACCGGCTTTTGAACGCCTCGGCGAGCTCGCAGCCGTCGGGGAGGAACACCCGGGGCCGCTCCGTAGACTCCCAGCATGACGCAGCGCGAGGAGCGAATCGGCGTCGTCGGCGCGACGGGCGCCGTCGGGCGAGTCACTCTCGAGCTCCTGCGCGAACGCGGCTACGCCAGGATCCGGGCGTTCGCCTCGCATCGGTCGGCGGGCGGGCGCGTGGGCGAACTCGAGATCGAGGAGGCGACCCCGGAGACCCTCGCGGCGGGAGACCTCGACGTCTGCCTCTTCTCCGTCGGAGCTGCAGCGAGCCGGGAGCTCGTGCCGGCCGCGGCCAGCGCTGGCGTGCTCTGCGTCGACAAGTCGTCGGCGTTCCGCCTGCAAGACGGCGTGCCGCTGATCGTCCCCGAGGTCAACGGACAGCGCGCGCTCGAGCACGACGGCATCCTCGCCAACCCGAACTGCTGCACGATCCCGCTCACGATGGCGCTCGCGCCGCTCCAGCGCGCTGCTGGGCTGCGCCGGGTCAGAGTCGCGACCTACCAGTCCGCTTCGGGCGCCGGGTCGAGCGCGATGGAGGCGCTCCGCGCCGAGGCCCCCGACCAGCACGAGCTGCGCATGGACTGGGACTTCGACGGTGTGGAGTTCGACGAGGAGGTGAAGCTCCGCGAGGAGACACGCAAGATCCTCGACCTCCCCGAGCTCCCGGTCAGCGCGACCTGTGTTCGGGTACCCGTGCTCGTGGGGCACGCGGAAGCCGTCTGGGTCGAGACCGAGGAGCCGCTCGATCCGGACGCTGCGACACGTGTCCTCGCGGACGCGCCCGCGCTGCGCGTGGAGGGTGTCCCGA
>Ga0299907_10003265_pt1 | contig 10329 bp, 8 predicted proteins | sample RVTome_16_FD_198680 | JGI IMG/M metagenome (GOLD analysis project Ga0299907, IMG submission 198680) | Soil microbial communities from uranium-contaminated site in the Upper Colorado River Basin, Wyoming, United States - RVT152D67 (version 2) ... | reverse complement strand
GATGCCGCCGCGGGAGACGAGAGCCTCCGCGGAAGCAGCGCCGCCGCTGAGAATGGTCAGCCCGGACGGCTCCTTGATGTTCAGCCCGTCGGCTGCGGCCTCGACCGCGTCGATCGCGCTGAGGTCGGCCGAGTCGGCCGGCCCGCCGAGGCTGACGGGGCTTCCCGAGGCAAAGACGAGGCGCCCCCTGGAGTCGATGCTGACCGTGACGTTCGCACCGAAGACCTCGAGCCCTCGGTAGCTCTGGTTGAAGTTGAAGTGGCTGACACCGTTGTGCTTGCTGTTGACCCGGCTCATGACGAAGACGTCGGCGAAGTCGGCGCTCGTGACGCCGAGGCCCGCCGCACTGTCGTCGAGGTAGCCGAGCGCGGTCGCCAGCGCGTCGTCGTCGGCCGTGCCTCCCGAGCTGGAAGACATCGCGCCCGGAACGATCACGAGCGCCGCCGCCGCTATCAACGCGCAGAGCGTCCAGAGTGTCTTGGACATTCTCCCCCTCCTGCCCTCAGTGGGGCCTGACTCGAAATTGATGTCGCCTGCACGGACTGAGCGAATCTCGACCTGTCGCTTCTCCTTTCCCTCTCGTCCCGGTCTGCGGAGAGCTCTCTAGTGGCAGCCCCCGGTCCGCGCCCGGCTGGTCGCGGTCTGGGCGGTCACGGCAACGACCTCCCAAGAGGATCGAGACAGTTTCGTCATTCCCCTCCTGCCCTGGGGCGTCGATTGACGCGGCCAGTCTTTCATTGAGCCCAGAGGAGTGTCAATGAAAAACCCGTTTTCCGTCAAGCTCTAGCTTGACCGTAAACCCGACAGGGATTGCAGCCGATACAAGCCTTCATGCGCACGATGTTGAGGCGGCAGACGGCGTCCGCATTAGGAGCTTGCGCGGTCGGAGTGGCTCTTCCGGCCACCGTCCTGCTCCTCGTCGGCCGGCACGAGTACATGCCGGGAAGCGGCGTCCACTTCTGGGGCGTCGGCTTCGGCGCCATTCTCGCGACCGTCGCCGCGCTCGCGCTGACGATCGTCGGCTGGCGGCGCGACGATGCGCGGACAGTGCTCGTCGGCACGGCCTTTTCCGTCATGGCCGCCCTGCTCGCGCTCCACGGGCTCGCGACGCCCGGGATGATCATGGGCTACGAGGGTGGCCTCGGCGCGTTCACCGGCGGCGCCACCCTGCTCCTCGGCGCGGCCGTCCTCGCGCTCGCCGCGTTGCCGACCGTGACCGAGCCGCAGAGCGTCAACCGGCTCGTCGTGCTCCAGGCCGTCCTCATCGTCGCCATCGCCCTGCTCGGCGCCGTGGGCATGCTCTTCCCGAGCGTCGTCCCCGACGTGCCCGAGGCCGGCGGCACGCTCGCCCTCTCGCTCCTCGCGGTCGGCCTGCTCCTCTACGCCTTCCTCGGCCTGCGGGCGATCAACACCTACCTCCTCACGCGCCGGCGCTCCGACCTCCTGGTCGTCCTCGGCCTCTCGTTCCTCACCACCTCCCTCGTCGCGGCCCTCGTGCTCGACTACATGCAGCTCGGCTGGTGGCTCGGCCACGCGTTCGAGCTGTTCGGCATCGCCCTGGTCGGGATCCCGATCGCCGTCGACCTGAGCCGGGCGCAGCCGTCGCGGGCGCTCACCGGCGGCCCTCGCGCCGGCGAGCTCGTCCAGGCCGAGCAAGCGTTCCTGGGCGCGCGCGTCCGCGCGCTGACCCTCCGCCTTGCCGAGAAGGACGAGTACACGGAGGGGCATACCCGCCGCGTCGCCCTCAGGGCCGTCCTCGTCGGCGAGGAGCTCGGCCTGCCCCCGAACCGCCTGCGCTCCCTGGCCACCGGCGGCCTGCTCCACGACATCGGCAAGCTCTCGGTGCCCGACGAGATCCTCAAGAAGCCCGACTCGCTCGACCAGGACGAGTTCGAGGTCATCAAGCGCCATCCCGAGTGGGGCCACAAGCTGCTGGGCGAGCTCGGCGGCTTCTCCGACCTCGTCCGCCGCCTGGTGCTCGACCACCACGAGCGGCTCGACGGCGCCGGCTACCCGAACGGACGCACCGCGCTCGAGCTCGACCTGGAGACGCGCATCCTCACCGTCTGCGACGTGTACGACGCGCTCCTCTCCGTCCGCGTCTACCGGGATGCGTGGACGCACGACAAGGCGATCGGCCTGCTCCGCGAGCAGACCGGCTCGGCCTTCGACCCGGGCTGCGTCACGGCCCTCGAGCGCGTGCTCGCACGAGACGCAGCGGTCGCCCTCCGCGTGGCAGTCTAGGAGGCTTGTCCTCCGACTTCGAGCGAGCAGTCGCGTTCGAGACCGCGCTGCGGAAGCGTTCCGCCGAGCGGATCATCCCCTTTCGGTTCGGCCACGCGTACTTCAACTCGGCCTACCCCCGGGTCTGGGACCTCAACGCCGTGTGTGTCGAGGCCCACGGCGAGGTGGACCCCGGTGAGATCGCCTCGGACGCGGAGCTCCTGCACACGGACGCCGGCCACGCGCACCGCCGCGTCAATGCGATCGACGACGAGGTCGGCGCTTCGTGCAAGCCCTTCCTCACCCGCCTCGGGTGGGAGAGCGACCGGCTGGTCTACATGGCCTACCGGGGCGCCGGCGAGCGCAGCACGGCTTCGATCCCGGTCGACGAGGTCGCCGTCCAGGAGCTCCGGCCCTTCCGCGGCGAGATCGCGCGCAGCGAGCCATGGGCGGAGGACGAGGAGACCGTCGGCATGGTCCTCGACGCGAACGTCCTCTGGAGCGAGGCCGGCTCGGCTCGCCACTTCGCCGTACGCGCCGACGGGACGGTCGTCAGCGCCGCCGACCTCTACTCGGACGGACGAACCGCCCAGGTCGAGGACGTCGCCACCTCGCCGGAGCACCGCGGCCGGGGCCTGGCCAGCGCCGTCGTGTTGCGGGCCGTCGAGGAGGCCCTGGCCTCGGGTCACACCTTCGTCTTTCTGATCGCCAACGACGGAACCTGGCCGAAGGAGCTCTACGCCCGACTCGGCTTCGAGACGATCGGCCATACGTGGACGTTCCTCAGGAAGCCCGCGCAGGCCGTCCCGAGCCTCACGTGAGCTCGCGAAGCGCCGGCCCGAGAGCCTGCTTCAGCTCGAGCACGTCCGCGAAGAGGTCCCCGTCGCGCTCGACCCGGCCGAGGACGACCTCCATCGTGAAGGACGCCGGGTCCAGGTCCTCGGTGACCTCGTCCCAGCGGAGCGGGGTCGACACGGGCGCGCCCGCGTTCGGGCGCACCGAGTAGACCGACGCGATCGTCTTCCCCTCGCCGTTCTGGTTCGAGTCGATCAGCACGCCGCGGCGCTTGGCCTTCGCCCACTCGGTCGTCACGAGGCCGGGATGGAGGCGGGCGAGGGTTCCGGCGACGATCTCGGCGAACTCGCGCGTCTGCCCGTAGGTGTGGCGCCGCTGGATCGGCACGAGAACGTGGAAGCCGTCGGAGCCGCTGGTTTTCGGCAGCCCGACGAGCCCGAGCGCGTCCAGCACGTCCTTGACGAGCAGGGCCACGCGCACGACCTCGGGAAAGCCGACGTCGGGCGAAGGGTCGAGGTCGAAGAGCACCCAGTCCGGCCGCTCGGGCTTGTCGGCCCGCGAGTACCAGGTGTTCATGTCGACGCAGCCCATGTTCGCCATCCAGAGGAGCGCGAGCTCCTCGTTGACGAGCGGGTAGCGGAGCGTCCGCTTCTCGCGCGTCTGCCGTGACGTCGAGCGGTACGAGAACGTCGGGATCCAGTCCGGCATGTGCGAGGGCGCGTCCTTCTGGAAGAAGTGCTTGCCCTGCCAGCCGTCGGGATAGCGCTTCATGGTGAAGGGCCGGTCGCGGAGGTGCGGGACGAGCACCGGTGCGATCTCGCGGTAATAGGCGATCAGGTCGCCCTTCGTGATCCCCTCCTCGGGCCAGAACGGCTTGTCGAGGTTCGAGAGCTTCAGCGTGCGCTTGCCCTTGCGGATCTCGTCCGGGAGCGGTTCCTCGCGATGCACGTCGGTTGCCTCCTTGTCCTCTCTGAGCCCTTCGTACACGGGCGCACGCAGGCGCCCGTCGTGCGTCCACTGCGCGAACTTGACCTCGGCCACGAGCTCAGGCTTCACCCAGACGACGTCCGTCTTGCGCACCTTGGGCATCTTCGGCACCTCCGCGAACGGGGGCGTGTCGCGCTGCAGCGGGCGAAGCTTCGCCAGCAGCCTGTCGATCTCGTCCTCGGTGAACCCGGTGCCGACGTTGCCGACGTACTCCAGCTCGTTGCCGCCCCTGACGGCGAGGACGAGCGAGCCGAAGCGGTCGGCGCGCCGGCCCTGTCCCTTCGTGTAACCGGCGATGAGGAACTCCTGCCGGCCGTGCGTTTTCACCTTGAGCCAGTCGCGGGTACGTCGCCCAGGGTGGTACCTGGACTCGATCTTCTTGGCGATGATCCCCTCGAGCTCCTGCTCCTTCGCCGCCTCGAAGAGCGCGTCGCCGTCGTCGAACGCCGCCGAGAGCCTGATCGCGTCCCGGAAGTCGACCAGCTCCTCCAGCCGCTCCCGCCGCCCGCGCAACGGCAGGTCGATGACGGGCTCGCCGTCGACCTCGAGGACGTCGAAGGCGTAGAGGACGAGCGGCCCGGAGCCCTGCTGCATGACCGAGAAGCTCGCACGGCCCTCGTCGTCGAGCGCGCAGACTTCACCGTCGAGGACGAGGTCCGGCGTGCGGACCGCGTGCTCGAGCGCCCGGGCGACGACGGCGAAGCGCTCCGTCATGTCCAGCCCACGGCGGCTCGTCAGCGTCGCCTCCCCGGCGGCGACCCTCGCGATCGCCCGGTACCCGTCCCACTTGACCTCGTAGGACCAGCCCGGCCCCGAGGGCACGTCCTCGGAGAGGGTGGCGAGCATGGGCGAGTACTCGGCGCCGCGCTTGCGCGGGGCGGGCGCCGAGTCGTCCTGCTTGCGGAGGAGGAGCCAGTTCTTCTCGTCGCCGTCGAGCTTCGCGGGGACGAGCGTCCAGACGCCCCGCAGGCGCTCGCCCTCGAGCCGGACGGTCAGGCCCCCGTCGGGTTTCTCCTCGAGCAGCTCGTAGGTGCCGCTGTCCCAGATCTCGACCGTGCCGGCTCCGTACTGGCCGGCCGGGATCTCGCCGGCGAAGGTCGCGTACTCGAGCGGGTGGTCCTCGACGTGGACGGCGAGGTGGCGCTGGCCCGGCTCGAGCGGCACGCCCTTGGGGACGGCCCAGCTGGCGAGGGCGCCGTCGCGCTCGAGCCGAAAGTCGTAGTGGAGGCGCCGCGCGTCGTGGCGCTGCACGACGAAGATCGGCCTGCCCGACGAGCCGCCGTCCTCGCCGAACGGCTCCGGCGTCGTTCCCCTGGACCGCTTGCGCTCGTACTCCCGTAGGCGCGCCACGGTCTACAGCATGCCTGCGACGAGCAATTCCACGCGCGAGGTTTGGGCCATCCGCCGCCGGGTATCAAGAGGCATCCTCTTCGATCGCCGACCGGGGGGTTGGCTAACACGGGGGCCGGCCTTTGTGCCGGCCCCTTGTCTTTGGGCAAGGGATCACAAGCACACGGGGATAACCCTGTGGACGCTGTGGATTGCGGAGGTCCGACCCTCTACTCGAGGTAGAGGCCCATGGTGCGGAAACGGCGCCGCCGCAAGCGTCGCCGCTCGTCGGGATCGAGGGGCTCGGTCTCGGCGAACGAGCTCTTCAGCGACTCCGCGAGGAGCCGGGCGGCCTCGTCGTGGTCGGTGTGGGCGCCGCCGGGCGGCTCGGGGACAATCCCGTCCACCACCCCGAGCTCCTGGCAGTGGACGGCGTCCGGCTTGAACGCGGCGGCGGCCTTCTTGGCCTCGCCGGCGTCGCGCCAGAGGATGGCCGCGCACCCTTCGGGGGAGATCACGGAGTAGATCGCGTTCTGCTGCATGAGCACGCGGTCGGCGAGCGCGATCGCGACGGCGCCGCCCGAGCCGCCCTCGCCGATGACGCAGGCGACGGTCGGGACGCCGAGGCGGGCCATGAGGAGCTGGCAGCGGGCGATCCAGCCTCCCTGGCCGTGCTGCTCGGCGGTGACACCCGGATACGCGCCCGGCGTGTCCACCAGCGTGACCACGGGAAAGCGGTGCCGGTCGGCGAGCTCCATCGCCCGCATGGCCTTGCGGTAGCCCTCCGGGTAGGTCATGCCGAAGTTGCGGTGCGTGCGCTCGCGGATGTCCCTGCCCTTCTGATGGCCGACCAGGACGACCGTCCGGCCGTCGAAGCGAGCGAGCCCCGCGACGATCGCCGGGTCATCTGCGAACGCGCGGTCGCCGTGCAGCTCTACGAAGTCGTCGCACATGCGCTCGACGTAGTCGAGCGTGTACGGCCGGTCCTGATGGCGGGCGAGCTCGACGGAGCGCCAGACCTCGTCTTCGCTCGGCTCCTCGGCCATCCGGTCGAGCTGGCGCTTGAGGCGAGCCATCTCACCCGAGACCCCGACACCGCGCAGTAGGGGAAGGTCGCGGAGCTTCGCCAGGCGCTCCCTGAGCTTCAGCTCCTCGGCCTGGGTCGACGGGCTCTCGCTCACGATTCCCGCGAGAACATCGCAAGCAGCCGGCCGACGAACGGCCGCAGCTCGACGCGCGGCACGATCGCGTCGACGTGCCCGAAGCGCGCGTTCGACTCGGCGAGACCGAAGTCGTCGGGGAGCTTCTCGCGCGTGGTCTGCTGGACGACCCGCGGGCCGGTGAACGCCAGCAGCGCGCCTGGCTCGGAGACGATCACGTCGCCGAGGCTGGCGAAGCTCGCCAGGACGCCGGCGGTCGTCGGGTGAGTCATGACGGAGATGAAGGCACTGCGCGCATCGTGGAGCTCGTCCACCGCGCACACGGTCTTCGGCAGCTGCATGAGGGAGAGGATCCCCTCCTGCATGCGCGCGCCGCCCGAGGCCGTGACGCACACAAGCGGCACCTGTCGCGAGGCAGCGCGCTCGCAGGCACGCGAGAACTTCTCGCCCACCGTGCTGCCCATCGAGCCGCCCATGAACGCGAAGTCCATGACCGCGAGCTCGCAGGGCCTCCGCTCGATCGAGGCCGCGCCGGCGATGATCGCGTCGCCGAGCCCTGTTGCCACCTCCGCCTCGGCGAGGCGGTCGGTGTAGGCGCGCAGGTCGAAGAACCCGAGCGGATCGGCCGAGCGCAGGCCCGCGTCCTCCTCGGCGAACGTGCCCCGGTCGGCGAGCTGCGCGACCCGATCCCGCGCGCGCACAGGAAAGTGGTGCGAGCACTGCGGGCACACTCTGAGCGTGGCCTCGAGCTCGTCCTCGCGGTAGTGCGAGTGGCAGCGCGGGCAGGTGTTGGGGTGCCGCTTCCCGTCGTGGTCCCGCTCCGCCCCACGGTTCTCGACGGTCACGTCGATGCGGCTCTCCATGACCGGGGTAGTTTACGGCCAGGAGGGTCTGGCGTTCCGCCAGGCCCTTCTCAAAGGCCGAGCGCCTGGGCGACGCGGACGAGCGGCTCGGCGTTCCCCGGCGCGTTCGCGACGCCTGTGAGGCCCGCACCCGCCAGTGGACGCTGGGCGACGATGCGGCGCAGCATGGCGGCGGCCTCCACGAGCGTGAGCCCGCCCGGCTCGGGCATGAACGGCACGACCTCGTCGTCGGGGTCGAGCACGTCGACGTCGAAGGCAACATAGACGGCATCGGCGCCCTCGAGCGCCCCATCGACACCGGCCTCGTCCGTGCGCAGGCCGCAGGCGGCGATGAACTCGACCTCCGGCCGGTCGAGGTTGCGGGCGCCCACGAGCGCCACGTCGGCCGGCTCGACGGTGCCCGAGTCGATCAGCATCCGCAAGGGCATCCCCCACGTGTTCCCGCTCGGCGAGGTCTCCGGCGTGTTCAGGTCGCCGTGCGCGTCGAACCAGACGATCGCCAGGCGGCCGTAGCGCGTTGCCAGCCCTTCGACGGCGCCCACGTGGGAACAGCAGCAGCCGCCCAGGACGAGCGGCCGATCGGGCAGGCCGGCGGCAAGGGCGAGGTTCTGCTCCGTGAGGGAGTCCTCGTCGACGACGGCGGCCTCGGGATATGGAAGCGGGAGGAACGCGGCCTCGGCCATCGACTCGCCGTCCGCGCCCCAGGCGCGCGGGACCCGCACGAGCCCGGCAGCGAACTGCCGGCCGCAGGAGTGGCACTCGTACTCGCCGCCCTCGAGAGCGACCGCGGTGAGCGTCCTGCAGTCGGGGCAACGGGCACGTAGGCGCGACATCGGGCTCAGGCTACCCCGAGCCACCCGCGTCCGGCAGCAGCTCTTCCAGCGCCTCGGGCAGTCGCCCGAGGTCGGGGAGCTCGGCCGCCCGCGGCAAGTCGCTCGTCTCGTCCAACCGGTTAATCCAGACCGCGGTGATGCCGAGCTCGGCGGCGGGAGCGATGTCGTGGAAGAGGCTCGCCGCCACGTGAACGTGGCGGTCGGGGTCGGCGCCGAAGCGCTCGTAGAACGTCTTCCAGTGACCGTGCGCCGGCTTGTAGGAGCCGATCTCGCCCGCAACGACCGTCCCGTCGAACGGCACTCCGATCGCCTTCATCGAGGCGTCCAGGAAGTCGGAGTCCGTGTTCGAGAGCGGCACGAGCCGCCAGCCGCGCTCGCGGAGCTCGGCCAGCGCGCCCGGCACCTCGGGGAAGACCGGCCAGCGCGGGAGCGAGTCGCCGAGTGCCGACTCCTCGACCTCAGGAAGCTCGAGCCCCTCGCTCTCGGCGAGCAGGACGAGCGCCTGACGCAGCACCTCGCGGTACGGGAGCGAGCCCTCGAGCTGCACGCGCGGCTCGATCTCGTGGTAGCGCTCGCGGAGGCGGTCGGCGTCCTCGCCGGGCCAGATGCGGGCGAGCTCGCTGCCGATGCCGCTCTCCCAGTCGACGAGCGTGCCGTAGCAGTCGAACGTGGCCCAGCGGTCAGGCACTTAGTCCGTGAACTTCTTGATCACGAGGCAGGCGTTGTGCCCGCCGAAGCCGAAGTTGTTCGAGAGCGCGAGATCCGTCTTCCACTCCCGGGATTCGTTCGGGATGTAGTCGAGGTCGCACTCGGGGTCGGCCACCTCGTAGTTGATCGTCGGCGGGACGACGTCGCGCTGGACCGCCAGCGTGGTGATGATCGCCTCGATCGCGCCGGAGGCGCCCAGGCAGTGCCCGGTCGCGCCCTTCGTGGACGAGATGGGAGTCTTCCGCGCCTTCTCCTCGCCGAGAGCCACCTTGATCACCCGTGTCTCGGCCGAGTCGCCGAGCGGCGTCGAGGTGCCGTGCGCGTTGATGTAGTCGATCTGGTCGGAGGTGATCCCGGCATCGTCCATCGCCATCTCCATCGCACGCGCCGGGTGCCGGCCGGTCGGGTCGGGCTCCGTGATGTGCTGCGCGTCCGCGGAGAGCCCGTAGCCGACGAGCTCCGCGTAGATCTTCGCGTCGCGCTTCTTCGCGTGCTCGAGCTCCTCGAGCACGACGATGGCGCCCGCCTCCCCCATGACGAACCCGTCGCGCTCGGCGTCGAAGGGACGGCTGGCGGCCGCGGGGTCGTCGTTGCGCCGCGAGAGGGCGCGCATCGCCGAGAACCCGCCGATCCCGACCTTCGTGATCCCGGCCTCGGTGCCGCCGGCGAGCATCACGTCGGCCCGGTTGAGCCGGATCGAGTCCATCGCATCGCCGATGGCCATGTTGGAGGCGGCGCACGCCGTGCACTCGGACGTGAGCGGGCCGCGGGCCCCGAGCTCCATCGAGACCCAGGCGGCGCCCATGTTGGGGATGATCGCCGTGATCGCGAGCGGGTTGATGCGATCGGGACCGCGCTCGAGGAGCTGGTCGTAGCAGTTCTGGAAGCTCTGCAGGCCGCCGATTCCGGTGGCGACCGAGACCCCGGTGCGCTCCGTCTCGCCCTCGATGTCGATGCCGGAGTCCTGCTCGGCCATGCGGGCGGCGGCGATGATCATCTGGGCGAAGCGGTCCATCCGCCGCGCCTTGCGGTGCTCGATCCAGGTCGTCGGCTCGAAGTCCTTCAGCTCGCACGCGAAGTGGACCGCGAACTCTGACGAGTCGAACGCCGTGATCGGGGCGGCGCCGCCCTTCCCGGCCGTCAGATTCTCCCAGAAGGTCTCGGCATCGTTGCCAAGGGGCGTCACGGCCCCCATGCCTGTGATGACGACTCTGCGTCCGTTCTCCGAAGCCATCGCTACATCCCCAGTCCGCCGTCGACGAGCAGCACATCGCCCGTGATGAACGCGGCCTCGTCCGAGCAAAGAAAGCGTACCGCAGCGGCCACGTCCTCCGGATTCCCGAGCCGGCCCATCGGCGTGTTCCCGAGGATCGCGCCGCGGATCTCCTCCGAGAGGACGTCGGTCAGCTCGGTGGCGATGTAGCCGGGGGC
>Ga0299907_10003264_pt1 | contig 10329 bp, 4 predicted proteins | sample RVTome_16_FD_198680 | JGI IMG/M metagenome (GOLD analysis project Ga0299907, IMG submission 198680) | Soil microbial communities from uranium-contaminated site in the Upper Colorado River Basin, Wyoming, United States - RVT152D67 (version 2) ... | reverse complement strand
GCCATCGCGGACTGGCGGAAGCCCTATCGGCCTCCCTGCCTGTCGCCCCCCTCCTGCAGCAAGTCACCGAGCAGGCAGCCGACGTGCGCATCCAGCTGGGGGCCGACCTTCTTGAGTTCGACCGTGGTCTTCTTCAGGCAGAAAGGAACACGTCCCATGCCGACGCAATATAGAGCCTCGGCCGGCGCGCGCTTACGCGCGCTGGCAACGGCAGCCGCGTGCGCACTGCTGCTCGCAGGCTGCAGCACCGCCGGCCAGGAGCAGGCCCAGGTGCAGGCGCCGCCGGCCGTCTCGCCGGAAGTGATCGCGGTAGCGGAGAAAGCCGTCGCCGACGGCCGCTACGCCGACGCCAAGTTGATGCTCGAGCGCGTGCTGCTCTCGGACCCGGCCAACTCGCGCGCCCGCCTGGCGATGGCGGAGATCCAGCTTGCCTTCCGCAATCTCGACATGGCGGAACAATCTTTCGCAAGCCTGGTGGAGATGCCGGAGGTGGCTGCCCGAGCGGAGCAGGGCCGAGGCATCACCCTGCTGATGAAGGGCCAGGCGCAGGCTTCCGAGCTTTCGCTGCGCCGCGCCGTGGATCTCGATCCGGCGTTGTGGCGTGCCTGGAACGCCATTGGCCTGCTGCATGACCGCGCCGGCCGCTGGGACCAGGCGGTCGAAGCCTACGACCGTGCGCTGGCGCTCAATGACTCCGCCATGCTCTACAACAACCGCGGGTTCTCGCATCTCCTGCGGCGCGCGCCCGAGTCGGCGATCGCCGATTTCGACAAGGCCCTGCAGCTGGATCCGCAGCTGGAGGCGGCGCGTGAGAACCTGCGCCTCGCCTTCGCCTGGACCGGGCAATACGAGCGGGCGCTGCTCGGCGTCAGCCGCAAGGACATCGGCCGTGCCTTCAACAATATCGGTTTCGTCGCGCTGCTGCGCGGCGACCTGCCGGCCGCCGAGTCTTACCTGCTGCGCTCCATGGAGGCGGACGCGCGCTTCAACAAGGTCGCCAACCGGAACCTCGAGTATCTGCGCAGCCTCAAGGCCGTCAACGCCACCAACACGGAGGGCCAGGGCTGATCGCCCGACGGGCGCAGCCGGGATGCTGAAGATGGATGCCTTCCTGCTCTTCGACCTCTTCTTCTGGACCTACGGGGCACTGCTCGCCGGCGCTGCCGTCTTCGATGTCGGCAAGCTCATCATCCCCAACTGGATTTCGCTGGCGCTGGTCGGACTCTTTGCGCTTGCCGTCACGGTGCACCCCGTGCCGATCGACTGGCTGTCCCATCTCGGCGCCCTGGGCCTGGCGCTGGCGGCGATGCTGGTGATCTATCGCTTCGGCGTCATCGGCGGAGGCGACCTCAAGCTGGCGGCGGCCGTCAGCCTCTGGGTCGGACTCGACGCGCTGCCGCAGCTGTTTCTTTGGATCGGTCTCGCCGGCGGCGTCTTCGCGCTCGGCCTCATCGTGCTGCGCCGGCTGGTCAGCGGCGTTCTGGTGGCGCAGACGTTCGCCGAGACGGTGACGCTGCCGCGTCTGCTGCTGCCTGGCGAGAGCATCCCCTACGGCGTCGCCATCGCTGCCGGTGGCATCTGGGTGGCGCGCAAGCTGCCGCACCTGGGGCTCTTTGCGTGAAGCGGCGCAGCAGTCGTGACCAAACGAGACGAGGGTAAGGCGATGAGAAGCAAACGAAACTGGCGCCAGGACTGGCAGCAGCGCGCGCGCAGCGGCGCCGCTGCCGTCGAGTTCGCCATCGTGCTGCCGATCTTCCTGATGATCCTGTTCGGCATCATCCAGTTCGGATCGGTGCTGTTCCTCCACAACAACATGGTCAACGCCGCGCGCGAGGCGGCCCGGCGCATGTCGGTGGATGCGAGCTTCAGCCAAGCCGAGGCGCAGACCTATGCCGAGAACTATTTGTCCGACTGGAACCTCACCTTCAGCGTCACGGCGACACCGGCGGCCGTTCCCAACGGCGACGTCTCCGTGCAGATCACCGTGCCGGCCGCCGATGCGGCTCTGGTGAACTTCCCCATCGCCTGGCCGGGGAACCTGGTGGCCCAGGCAACCATGCGAAGCGAGAGCTGAAGATGATGGACACAACTTTCCGGCTCTGGCAGGACCGCCGCGGCGCCTTCGCGCCGATGGCGGCGCTCGTCATGACCTTCGTTCTCGGCTTCGGTGCCCTGGCGATTGACATGGGCTTCAACTACTACACCCGCAACAAGCTGCAGGTGACCGCGGACGCCTCGGCCCTGGCCGGCGCGCAGGAGCTTGACGTCCTGATCGAGGACGATGACCCGACGCCGATGGTGACCGAGGCGATCGCCTATGCCGAAAAGAACATGCCGGCCGCCGACTATGATGGCAACGCCGTGCTGGTCCCCGCGGACGTGATCGCGGGCAATTGGGACCCCGCCACCCGCACCTTCACCCCGGAGCCGCTCGCCCCGCCGCTGGAGCTCAATGCGGTGATGGCGACGACGCGCCGGCAGGAGGCCAGCGCCAACGCCGTGCCGGCCTTCCTCGGCGGCATCGCCGGCTTCAGCAGCTACGACATTTCGGCCAGCGCCGTCGCCACCTATGGCGTCGGCGAGGATCTCTTTCCTGGCGGCTGCATCATGGCACTCAGCGAGGACGAGGAGGACGCCTTCTACATCTTCGGCACCGCCACCATTACCGCGACCGACTGCAGTATCGAGGTGGCTTCCACTGCCGACTGCGCCATGCACGCCCACGGCACGCCGACCATCACGCGTGTCGAAGGCGAAAGCACCTCGGGCATCAATGTCTCCGGAACCTACTGCCAGCAGGGAACTGTCGACATCGATCCGCCGCCGACGGAGGACTACGCCGGCGACATCCAGGATCCCTATCGCAACACCGATCCCTGCGATCAGGGCCTGGACTGCGATGCGCCCTGCGACTACACAGACGCGACCTTCAGCGGCAGCGCGACGATCCAGCCCGGCGTCTACTGCGGCGGCATCACCTGGGCCGGCAACGGCACCGCCACCCTTGAGCCCGGCGACTACATCATCCGTGAAGGTGCCCTCGACATCGGCGCCAACGTCGCCCTCGATGGCAGCGCCGGAGTGGGCTTCTACCTGCAAGGTACCGGCTCGGTGGTCGATTTCGGCGGCACGGCGGATGTCACGCTGGTTGCCCAGGACACCGGCAGTGCCCTCGACGGTTTTATCTTTTTCGAGTCGCCGAAGGATCCGAAGGAGACCCACACGCTGCGCGGCACCAACGGCGGCAGCTATGAAGGTGTGCTCTATTTCACCGGCGACGTGGAGATGAAGGGCACTGCCGATGGCGGTCTCGCCGAGAGCGACTGCACCGTGCTGATTGCCGACACGGTCTATTTCAACGGCACCACGGGCCTCAACGCCAATTCCACCTGCTCGGGCTTCGAAGGGCCGCCGGCCGGTGTTGGCGATTTGATAGTGCGCTTGGTCGAGTAGCGGCAGCAAACAATAGCACGTTGTATGAGATGCGCGTGTGAGCGGGCATTTTCCCGTTCACACCGGCTGGGCGCCGCCATCCGCCGGCATCTAGGCTAACTGGTTGTTTCTAAAGCCTGCTCCTCGGCGATCCGTTGCAAGGGTCCAGCGCCCGGCCGGGCTCGAGATGACGCTTCTAGCAAGTGCCCGGTGAAGGGCCGGCGAAAAAGGGCAGCGGCGTTAACCTTTTTTCCTCGCCGGCCGTCGCCGGTGACCCGTCCCAAAGCCGTCAGACTTCATAAAGAAATGATTTGTCTCAATAGGTTACCTCTCGTGCACCGCCAGGGGGTCGTCCCTTTGACCGATCGCTGATGGTTAACGCCCGGCGCCCTTCCCACCGCTAGAGGACGTGAGAGGTAGTCGGCTGACGCCCGGCCCGATGACGTTCCCATCACGCAGCTTTTGATACGACTTCGCCCGAATTAGCGCGGGGGCCGGCGTCGGCCACTCGCACTGCGTCCGGTGGAACAGCGGGAGCTGGGAGATCGGGCAAGAAACGTCGGCAAGACCACCATCACAACTTCAATCGCGGAGAACTGAGCGATGTCTGAAGAACTCAAGCAGGTAAGCGGCGAGGCTGAGACGGTGGCCGATACCGACGCCATGCACGGCGCGGCGGCCTCGACGGTTGAGGGCTCCGCCGGCTCCGACTCCGCTCTGGGCCAGGCGGCCCGCGTCATCACGCCCCCGGCGGCCGGACAGACCGACGTGGTCCGACTGGCGCCAGGCGAGCGCTTCGAGCTCGCCGCGAACCCCGCGACCGTCAAACTCGTCGTCGACGGCAACAATCTGGTCCTCGGCTTCGACCTCGACGGCGACGGCGCACCCGACAGCTTCGTGGTGCTGGAGGACCTGGTGCTGGCGGCCGGCAGCACCAACCCGCCGGTGCTGATGGTGGCCGGCGAGCCGATCGGCGTCGACCTCCTGATCGGCAATGCCCTTGCCCTCTCAGGCCCGCAGACCGACGGTCCCGGCGCCACCCTGGAGACGGCGGCCGAGCCGGCCGGCGCGCAGGGCACCGGCGCCACCGTCTACAGCGACAACCTCGGCGATGCCATCGACCTCCTGGTCGCCCAGGGTGTCATTCCGCCGGTCGAGCTGGAGTTCGGCCTCATCGAGCTCGAGGACGAGATCTTCATCGTCGAGGAGGATAACGAGCCGCCGCTGGCCGACCCGGTGCTGACCCCAGCCAGCCTGGCGGACGGCGGCGAGGGGGGCGGATTGCCAGCGGACCTCGTCGAGGCCCTAAGCCAGGTCGGCGCAGTCATTGTGAGTGAAACGGTCACCATCGCCGGCCCCAACCTGCCTGGGTCGGTACAGTACGTCTACTTCACGCTGACCGAGCCCACGGCGGTGACGATCTTTACCGATGGCCCGACCATCGACCCGCAGATCTACCTCTTTGTCGATGACGGTAGCCTGGATATCGGTGACCTCCTGGCTACCGACGATGACGATGGCAGCCCGGCCGGATCGTTCTCCAACTCGATCATCAATACGGGCGACGAGATCGGTATTCTGCCGGCCGGAAACTACGTCGTCGCCGTCTCCGACTTCTCGCTCTCTGCTGCCGAGGCAGTCGCCGGCCTCAACGATTCAACCGACCTTACCGGCGATGTGACAGTCACGGTGCTGGCCCAGCCGGCGCCCGACTCAGTCATCTTCTTCAAGCAGCTCGACGTGGATGGTTCCGTCGGCGACGACGACAGTGGCATCGTCGCGGACTTCGGCGGCGCCGACACAGAGACCTCGCTGGAGAACCTTGTCTTCACCCTGCTGAGCAACCCGACCTTCGGTCAGCTGATCCTGGTCACTGCGGGCGGAGACACCTCGTTCCTGACCCCCGGGGACACGTTCTCCAGCGAGGACACCGTGTGGTGGATCGCGACCGAGGACCAGATCGCCGACTTCCTCGCGCTGCCCGGTGCGCCTGAGTTCCTGCCCGACGTGAACTTCAACTACAGCGTGACGGACGAGGCCGGCGGCGTCGCCACGGCGCCGGTGGTCATCACCCTGCCGCCGCCGAGCCCGCCGCGCACGGCGCTCGGCATCGAGCAGGACGACTGCCTGAACGAGGACACCGAGGGTTCGCTGCTGTTTGCGGCTTACCCGACCGACGGTGCCTCGAAGATCAGCCAGATCGTCATCTCCGGCTTCCCGACCGGCGACGCCGCCGATGCCTGGATGGTGGACGAGACCTCGGTCGACATCTTCGGCTACGCCCTGGGTATCGACTACACGACCAGCTACAACGCCCTCACCGGCGAGCTCACCATCGACTTCATCACGGCCAGCTTCTCGCTTGGCGAGTCGGTGCAGGGTACTGTCGACGTGACGCCGAATCCCGACAGCGACGTCGACCAGACCCTCACCATCGAAGCGACGGCGATCAACGGCGCCGGCAGCGAGACCGACATCGAGGACTCGCTGATCCCGGTCGACGCCGATGCGGACGGCGCCGAGGGCGGCGCCGGTGACGACGGCGACGGCGTGCATCTCTCGGTGGTGGCGACGGCCTCCGACAGCAATGACGACGGCAACAGCTTCCAGCCCGACGAGGTCGGCAGCCTGAACATCCAGGCGACCTTCGACGACTTCCTCGACGGCTCGGAGACCCACACCATCCAGGTCTTCGCGCCCGGCGGCTTCACCATCCTGGCAATCGACCCGGCGAGCCTGCCGGCCGGGGTCACGCTGGTCAGCAACGACGGCAGCATCGCCATCTTCGACATCGACACGACCGATGGTCTCGGCTCGGTCGACTTCGACATCGCCATCCAGAACACCGGCGCCGAGGAGGGCACGGCGGATTTCCTGGTGCGCGCCCTGGCGGAGGAGACCAATACCGGCGACGTCGAGTGCGTCGACGGCGGGGAGGGCGGCCTCTTCCCGGTCGAGGGCGACAACGTCGCCTTCGTCGAGGATGAGGCGGGTGTGACCGTGGCGGACGTCGCGCCGCCCGAGGTCTCGCTCAGCCTCTATGGCGGCGAGGACTGCATCGAGGAAGACAGCACCGCCAGCGACTTCACCAACCAGGTGACGCTGACGGTCAACCCCGACGGCGACGACCTGCTGACGGAAATCGTGATCAGCGGCCTGCAGTCCGACTGGAGCTATGACTTCAGCGGCCTGGAGGTGCTCGGCGCCACCCTGACCGACAGCGACCCCTCGGACGGCAGCATCACCCTCTCGGTGCCCAACCTGGCAGGCTACACCGGCACCTTTGGCGTGCAGCCGCCGGCCGATTCCGACGTCGACCATCCCACCATCACGGCGACCGCCTCCGTCATGGATCCGGTCGACAACGCGCTGACCGACAGCGGCGACGGCACCATCGACATCCATGTCGATGCCAACGCCGACGCCGGCCCCGGCGCGACCGGCGGCACCAACGACGGCGACCCTGAGATCCTGTCGATCTCGATCGACGACATCTCCGACAGCGGCGACGCCGGCGGCAGCTTCCAGGTCGGCGAGAGCGGCACGGTCACCCTGACCGCTACCTTCGACGACTTCCTGGACGGCTCGGAGACTCACGAGTTCACGCTGACCGCCCCGGCGGGCTTCGAGATCGCCGGCGTCAACGCCGCTAGCCTGCCCCTGCCCGCGGGCGTGACCTTCGACCTCGCGCTCGACGGCAGCTCGATCACCTTCTTCCTGCCAACGGACTCCGTCGACGGCCTGGAGGGCCTCACCGTGACGGTGGACATCACCAACGTCTCGGCCGAAGAAGGCTCTCCGACCTTCGAGGCTTCGGCCACGGCGACCGAGACGCTGACGGGCGACGTGGAGTGCGACCCTTCCGAGTCGGACAACGTGGCGACCGTCAGCGACGAGCAATCCGTCACGCTCGCCAGCGTTGCGCCGCCCACTGTGCTGCTGACGCTGCCAGACCAGGTCGACTGCATCGAGGAGGACAGCCTCGTCGACGACGCCAGCAACGTGGTGACACTGACCGTCACGCCGGACGGTGACGACGAGATCACTGAGATCGTGATCAGCGGTCTGCAGTCCGACTGGACCTATGACTTCAGCGGCCTGGAGGTGCTCGGCGCCACCCTGACCGACAGCGACCCCTCGGACGGCAGCATCACCCTCTCGGTGCCCAACCTGACAGGCTATACGGGCACCTTCGGCGTTCAGCCGCCGGCCGATTCTGACGTCGATCATCCGACCGTCACGGCGACCGCTACGGTGGTCGACGGCGTCGATCCCGCTCTCACCGACAGCGGCAACGGCACCCTCGACATCCATGTCGACGCCAATGCTGATGCGGGGCCCGGCGCAACCGGCGGCACCGATGACGGCGACGGCGACGACCTGTCGATCGCCATCGACAGCATCACGGACGCCGGCGGCAACGGCAGCTTCCAGGCCGGCGAGTCCGGGACGATCACGGTCACCGCGACCTTCGACGACTATCTGGACGGCTCCGAGACCCACGAGTTCACGGTAACCGCACCGGCAGGCTTCACCATCGACGGCATCGATGCGCCGGCGACCCTGCCGGACGGCGTTACATTCGACCTCGCCGGCGACGGCAGCTCGATCACCTTCTTCCTGCCCACCGACTCCGTCGACGGCCTGGGCAGCCTCACCGTGACGCTGGACATCACGAACGAGAGTGCCGGTGAAGGCGACCACACCTTCGAGGTCTCGGCCAAGGCGACCGAGACGCAGACCGGTGACGAAGAGTGCGATCCGAGCGAGGCCGACAACATCGCGACGGTCAGCGCCGAGCAGTCGGTGACCGTTGCCGGCATCGCGGCCCCGACGGTCTCCATCAACCTCGAGGACGACGCCACCTACATCAAGGAGGACAGCGAGGACAACGTCGTCGAGTTCACGGCTGCGACCGGCGACGCCTCCGACGAGCTGACCACGGTGGTGATCACCTTCCCGCCGGAGGTCGCGATAGGTGACGTGGACTTCAGCACGGTCGCTTCCCACGCCGATGTCAGCAACGTCGACATCGACGACAACGGCGGCGCCGGCCCGGTGGTGGCCACCATCGCTTTCGATCCGGGCGTCACCTCCTTCAGCGGGTCCTTCACCCTGGATGCGCCGGACGAGGACAGCGACGTCGATCTCGGCGACATCACCATCGTGGCGAACGTCCAGGATCAGGTGGACAACTCGCTGACTGACTCGGCCAACGCCACGCTCCAGATCGACGTCGATGCGGTGCTGGACGAGGCTCTCGACCCCGGCGCCGACAGCGTGGTGAACGAGACGGAGACGGCCGGCGCCCAGACCATCAATCTGGGGCTCATCTCCAGCCTGGTCTCGGCGGGCTTCGTGAACGACCCGCCGCTTGGCGGCGACTCGGGCTCCGGCGGGGCCGACACGGACGGCTCGGAACTGATTTCCGCGTTCCTGGTACTCGATAGCGAATTGCCTGCCGGCGTGACTCTCAGCTCGACCGGCGGCACGGTGACCCAGGATCTGCTCGCCGATCCGACCGGAAAGACCTACGTGATCACCGGCGGCGACCTCCAGACGGCGATTGACGGCCTGCAGGTGGAGCTGCCGGGCAGCTTCGAGGGCTCCATCACCGGCACGGTGACCGTGACCTCCGCGGAGGCCAACACGCCCGAGGGCGAGGAGGCAGCCAGCGGCGCGGAGCCGGATGAGACCGATAACGTGGTGGTTCTCAGCGCCGATTTTACCGTCAACGTGGCGGATGGCGCCGATCCGACGGGCGATGAGCTGAGCCTCACGGCCGACGAGGCGGCCCTGGACGAGGAGCAGGACGGCAACGATCTGGCCGCCGGCACCACCTTCGGCAACAATGCAGGCTCGACGGCGGAGACCGACAGCGGCGGTCTGACCATCAATGCCGGCGCCGATCCCATCGTCGACATCACCTTTGGCGCCACGGGCGGCATCGTGGTGGAGGACGAGAACGGCGACCCGATCGGTGTCATCTGGAGCGGCACCGGGACCGACACCCTGACCGGCACACTGAACGGCGTCACGGTGATCATCCTGTCGCTCACCGGCGATAACACCGCGCCGGCCGGTGGCTCGGCGAACGTCACCGTGACGGTGACGCTCACCGACGCCTTTCCGCACGACTTCGGCAACACCGGGGACGTGACGATCACCGGCATTGAGGTCGATGCGGAGGACGACGACGGCGACACGGCCACCAGCCTGGTCGACGTGACGGTGCTGGACGACGAGCCGAACGACATCTCGCCCGAAGCCGCCGCCCTCGGCAGCAGCACAGGGTCCACCTTCACCGGCGACCTCGACTTCTACGACAACGTCGGTGCCGACAAGCCGGGTGACGTGGTCTTCGATCCTTCGCTCCACGGCGACACTTTGATGGAAGACGACGGCGTCACGCCGGTGACTTCGAACGGCGATGCCATCATTCTCGACGTCTCGGGCGATGGGCATACGCTGACCGGCTACGTCGAAAGCGGCGCCAACGCCGGCTATCAGGAAGGCGAAGATGGCAAAGTCTTCACCGTAGTGCTGAATCCGGACACCGTGAACGAGGGAGATGACGAGTACACCATTACCCTGTTCGACGAGATCGATACCGGCGGCGGCTTGCTGTTCGACAACTTCGGCGACGTCGATGCGGGCGGTCCGAACGAATTCATCGCCCTCGACGATCCGCGCACCGGCGCCGAGGATCTGGGCGAGGACATCCTGATCACGGCAAGCCCGGAGACGGAGCTGGTGAATGCTAGCACCCAGGGTGTCGGCGTCCAGAACCAGCAGGTTGACGACGGTGAGACCATCCGCATCGACTTCGTGTCCGATGTCGTCGGGCTGACGGATGCAACGCCGGGCATCAAGGACGGCTTCGATAACCTGACCTAC
>Ga0299907_10003263_pt1 | contig 10330 bp, 11 predicted proteins | sample RVTome_16_FD_198680 | JGI IMG/M metagenome (GOLD analysis project Ga0299907, IMG submission 198680) | Soil microbial communities from uranium-contaminated site in the Upper Colorado River Basin, Wyoming, United States - RVT152D67 (version 2) ... | reverse complement strand
CACCCGGGGTTCCTCGACTCGGTTGCGGCAGACTTCCCCGGCGTCAACTGGGTCGCCGCGCACTTCGGCTGGCCGTGGTTCATGGAGTGCCTGGCTATCGCCCTCCACAAGTCGAACGTGTGGATCGAGCTCTCAGGGTGGGCCCCGAAGTACCTCCCGCCCGAGGTGGTGCGAGAGGCGGGCAAGCGGCTCAACGAGCGGACGCTCTTCGGAAGCGACTACCCGTTCATCCAGCTCGACCGGTGGTTCGGTGAGTTCGACGCCCTCGGCTACGACGACGACGCGAAGGAGAACATCCTGCACCGCAACGCCGAGCGCCTGCTCGGGTTCTAGGTCAAACCGGGGCGAAAGATGTCCAACCTCCGCCGTCAATAGTCAGTTCGGACTAGGTAATTGACACGTCCGAGCCATTGTCTGGGCCTTCCCTATCCCTTACAAATGCACAACACCTTCTGGGGAGAGGGGAACACCTGCAATGGGGGAAACGCTGGTTCCATCCGGTCGTGCGCGGCTTCGGGCTGGTGGCGCATCTGCGCGCGCGATCCGCAGGTCCGCCGTCGTCGTGGTGGCGCTCTCGCTACTGCTGACAGCCATGCCGCTCTCCCGCGGGTCGGCATCCCACATCTTCGGAGGCTCGGCCGGCTGGGAGAAGGCGTCGTCGTCGCGACGTCCCATCCTGGTGTGGTCCAAGAAGAACCTGGGGGTCGACGTTCGAGGCTCGATCGAGCCGTGGAACTGGCTGGCGGGGTGGCAGCTGTTCCGCCAGGCCGGGAAGCGTCGCTCGGCCGACGTGGTGTTCCGCCCCTCCAAGTCACCACAGACGTGGACCGAGTGCCCGCCCACGTACACGGAGCCCTTCCACCTGTGCATCGTCTGGGTCGCCGATCCCGCGATCGAGATGACCCGGCACGAGCTCGGCCACACGCTGGGCTTCGCCGACCACATCCCCGCGTCCGACCACGCCGAGGGCAAGCACATGAGCGCCAGGGTCTGCGACGTCTCGGACCACCCGGAGTTCAGCGCCTATCACGGGGTGATGAGCTACTGCGATTGGCGCGAGGGGTTCCGGGGTTGGTTCGGTCCCAAGGATCGCGCCATGCTCAAGCGGGCGGGCTACCTCAGCGTCGAGACGCTCGACCGGCCTTACTAGAAGGCGCCGGGGGCGGGGAGCACGATGAAAGTCGCGCTCGCGCGCGCCAGCACGTTGCCGCTCCCGTCCAGCACCTCGGACTCGCCGTAGCCCATCCGCCTGCCCATGTGACGCGAGTGGCCCCGGCCGACCAGACGGTTCCCCTCGCCCTTCGCCAGGAAGTGAACGTTGAGCTGAGCGGTGCGATGTGTGTTGCCGGCCGGGAGGATCGACCTGAGCGCGATGCCGATCGCGGTGTCCGCCATCGCCGAGATGATGCCGCCGTGGACGATCCGCTGCGGGTTGAAGTGGTGCTCCTCCAGGGTCATGGCCAGCTCGGCCTCGCCGCCACCGACAGAGACGAGCTCGATGCCGGCCCACTCGTGGAAAGGCGAGGTTCGGATCCGCTCCTTCAGCTCCTCGAGCTGCCGGGGGTCCAGGCCCTCGGGCTGGGCATCCATCGCGCCGCGGAGTCTACCCATCGGGACGGCCGAGAGCGTCGAGCGCGGCCGCGACGTCGGTGCGGTCGTTGTAGGCGTGGAAGCCGAGGCGGAACGACCCGCCGCGCACGGCGCCGATCACTCGTTTCTCCTTGAGACGGCCGCTCAGACCCTTCGGATCGGGCACCTCGAGCGCCTGGATCTGGCTCGGCGCGTCCTCCGGGACGAGCCGGAACCCGCGGCGTGCGGCCTCCTCGCGGAACTCCCGCGCCAGCTCGAGGCAGTGCTCCTCGACCTCCACGGGGTCGAGGCCGGCGACGAGCCTCAGGCCCGCGAGGGCCGCCGGCCAGACGTGCCACGCCAGCGGGAGATCGACGCGACGCGCGTCCCGGGGGAGCTCGACGGGCCCTCCGTAGTAGTCGGCGTACGGTTCCGGAACGGTCTTCCACGACGGCGCCAGAGGCCCGAGCTCCTCCAGGCGATCGCGGGAGATCCACAGCCACGTGGCGCCCCGGGGGCCCAGCAGCCACTTGTAGGCGTGCGCGGCGACGAAGTCGGCCCCGGGGACGTGCCGGAGCGCGCCCAGGGACTGGATGGCGTCGAGGAACACCCTTGCGCCGCTGCGCCGGCTCGCCTCGACGATGTCGTCGAGCCGCACTCGGAACCCGTTCGACGACTGCACCTCGGAGACCGCCACGAGGGTGGTTCGGTCGTCGATCGCCTCTACGAGGGCGTCCGTTCGGACCACCCCATCGGTCGCCGGGACCTGGAGCACCTCGAGCCCTCGGCGCTCCAGGGCGAGCCACGGCAGCAGGTTGCTCTGGAACTCCCGCGAGCCGACGAGGACCTTTCCCTGCTCGAGCGAGGCCGCGACGGTGGCGGCCGCCTCGGCGACGGAGGTGAGCAGCGCCACCTCCCCGGCCCTCCCGCCGACGAGCCCTCCGAAGAGCTCTCGCGTGGCCTCGGCCTCTCCCTCCCAGGCCTGCCAGGAGAACTCGCCCGAGGCCCACTCGTCCAGGACGCGGCGCATCGCCTCGAGCACCGGACGCCCGCCCGGCGCAGAGGTCGCGGTGTTGAGGTACGTCACCCGCTCCAGGGCGGGGAAGAGCCCGCGCAGCTCTTCGGGGCTCATGACGCCAGCGCTCGCTCGTATACCTCGAGCGTCTCCCGGGCCGTGCGATCCCAGGTGAAGGTACGCGCCCGGGCGAGGCCCGCTGCGGCCAGCCGCGAGCGCTCGCCCTCGTCGCTCAGCACCCGCTCCAGCCCCTCGGCGATGGCGGCGGTGGACCCGGGGTCGACCAGCACGGCGGCATCGCCTGCCAGCTCGGGGAGGGACGACGTGTCGGATGTGACCACGGGCACCCCGCGGGCCATCGCGTCGAGCACCGGCAGCCCGAACCCCTCGTAGAGGGAGGGGTAGACGAAGGCATCGGCCCCGCGGTGGAGCGCGTCGAGCTCGGGTTCGGACACCCGGCCGGTGACCACGATGCTGCCGGGGCCGGAGCCCGCCAGCTCGCGGCGAACGGGATCGCTCCGCCATCCCATGGGGCCGGCCAGAACCAGCGCGTGTGGCACCCGGGAGGCTATGCGCCGGTAGGCCCGGATGAGTCGGAGCGGGTTCTTCCTTGGCTCCAGGGTTCCCACGAACAGGATGTAGGGCCTCGGAACCCCGAGTCCGTCGAGGAGAGAAGACGGATCCTCGGAGCCCACGGGGAACGATCCCCCCAGGGGCACGACGTGGATCGACCCCTCGTCGAGGCCGCCCAGGTGGGCGATGTCGGAGGCGGTGCTCCGCGAGACGGCGATGATCGCGGAGGCCGCTCGCAGCGCCCGACGGAAGCCCGACCTGTGCAGGAGCCCCCAGGCGAGAGGGTACGCATCCGGATACAGGCGAAAGGCCAGGTCGTGGACGGTCACCACCAGCCGCTGCCCCTCCCGGACGGGGGGGACCGCCACCGGCGACGGCGCATGGATCACGTCCGGGCGGTCGAGCGGCGAGGGTAGCGGTGGTCGCCCGCTCCAGTTCCACATCGGGTAGAGCGAACGTATCCCTCGCTCGAGCTGGACCCCTCGGAGATCCTCAAGCTCCTCCGGGACCGCCCTCGCGAACCGCGAGTGGAAGACCGAGAGGTCGAGCTCCGGGCTTGCCGCGCGCAACGCCGGCAGCAGGCGCCGGACGTACGTCCCGATCCCTCCCGGGACCCGGTAGAAGAGCTGATCGACTTGGATCGCTACCGAGGTCAAGTCACGCGCGCTCGAGCTGCTCGAGGATCATCCTCGCCTCGAGCAGCCTGTTCTCGGGGACGTAGAGCTCTACACCCTTCCCGAGGTACGCCGAGCTCCCCGGCCCGTAGATGTCCGCCGGGGACTCGGGGCTCAGCGTGACCGGGATGCCCTCGACCTCGAGCCGGCCGGCCACCAGCCGTGCCTGCTCCTCGCGTCCGTACTCGGCCAGCTTCACCCACCGGGCGCCGGTCGTCGCCACGGGGCGCTCCTCGGTCATCGCGAGTCGCCGCGGCCGATCAGAGGGCTCGTCCCGCGACGCGCGAAGGGGACGTGGCCGCGGAAGGTCCATCCGTTCGCCTGGTGGCGGACCTGGAGCGTCCCCAGACGAAGCGCCTCCGCCCGCCCGGCCAGCGTCCACGGCGAGATGCCCTCCCTGCCGGCGCCGAGCGCTCGCTCCAGCGCGGCTATGGCCGCGCGCTGCTCCTCGGGGCTGAGGTCGGGTGGCAGCTCGTATCGAGGCATCAGAGCGGGACGTTGCCGTGCTTGCGTGCCGGCACGGCCTCGCGCTTGGTCTTGAGCATCCCCAGAGCCTGGATCAGGCGAGTTCTGGTCTCGGCGGGATCGATCACGTCGTCCACGTATCCGCGGTCGGCGGCGATGTACGGGTTGGCGAACCGCTCCTCGTAATCCTCGATGAGCTCCTTGCGCCGGGCCTCGGGGTCCTTGGCCTTCTCCAGCTCCTTTCGGAACACGATGTTGACGGCGCCCTCGGGTCCCATGACCGCGATCTCGGCCGTCGGCCATGCGAACGAGATGTCGGAGCGGATGTGCTTCGAGTTCATGACCACGTAGGCGCCGCCGTACGCCTTGCGGGTGATGACGGTCATCCTCGGGACGGTGGCTTCGGTGAACGCGTATAGAAGCTTCGCGCCGCGCCGGATGATCCCCCCGTACTCCTGCGCGGTGCCGGGCAGGAACCCCGGGACGTCAACGAAGGTCAGGAGCGGGATGTTGAACGCGTCGCAGAACCTGACGAAGCGGGCTGCCTTCTCGCTCGACTCGATGTCGAGCGTGCCGGCGAGGACCTTCGGCTGGTTCGCGACGATGCCGACCGACTGCCCGTCCAGCCGCGCGAAGCCGGTGAGGATGTTCATCGCCCAGAGCGGGAACACCTCGAAGAAGTCGCCGTCGTCGACCACGTCGCGGATCACGTCCTTCATGTCGTACGGCTCGCGAGGAGAGTCCGGGATGAGGTCGGCCAGCTTCTCGCACCTGCGCTCGGGGTCGTCGGTCGAGGCGTACGCGGGCGGGTCCTCCATGTTGTTCGCCGGCAGGAACGACATGAGGTACCGGACGCTCTGGAGGCACTCGCGCTCGTCCTCGGTGATGACCGAGGCGATCCCGGACTTGCTGGCGTGCGTCTGCGCGCCGCCGAGCTCCTCGAAGGTCACGTCCTCGCCGGTGACGGTCTTGATGACCTCGGGCCCCGTGATGAACATGTGCGAGGTCTCCTTGACCATGAAGATGAAGTCGGTCATGGCGGGGGAGTAGACGGCGCCGCCGGCGCAAGGGCCCAGGATCACGCTGATCTGGGGGATGACCCCGGACGAGCGAACGTTGCGGTCGAAGATGTATCCGTACCCGGCCAGCGAGGAGGCGCCCTCCTGGATCCTGGCTCCGCCGGAGTCGTTGAGCCCGATCACAGGCGCGCCGGTGGCCACGGCGAGGTCCATGACCTTGCAGATCTTCTCGGCGAACGTCTCGCCCAGGGACCCGCCGAAGATCGTGAAGTCCTGGCTGAACACGAAGACCTTGCGGCCGTCGATCGTGCCCCAGCCGGTGACCACCCCGTCGCCGTAGGGCCTGGTCTTCTCCATCCCGAAGGCCGCGACCCGGTGGCGGGAGAGGGCGTCGGTCTCCACGAAGGACCCCGCGTCCAGGAGGAGCTCGATCCTCTCCCGGGCCGTGAGCTTGCCCCGCTTGTGCTGGCTCTCGACCGCGTCGGGCCCCCCGGCGACGATGGCCTCCTCCTTGCGCTGCCTGAGGTCCTCGATCTTCCGCTCGACCGGTCGGGGCTGGGCTTCCGGGCCGGGGTCCTGGGTCTTCGCCACGTTGCCGCGAGTCTATCGGAGGCCGGTGATCGAACTCGGGATCCGTGTCGGTGGGGGGGTCTAGGCTCGACCCATGAGCCTGACGCCGCTCCAGGAGCGGACGCTGGTCGAGGTGATGGGGAGCAGGGACGAGCGCCCGGTCTTCCCCCGTGATATGTGCGGAACCCTCCAGGAGGAGCTGGAGGAGCGCCTCCGCCCCGCCGTGGCCGCCCTGGAGGAGGGCCGGCAGCTCTGGCTGACGAAGGCCCGCCTGGTCAACCTCCACAGCCGCTGCGAGGGCTTCTACCTGGCAGACGAGCTGGGGGAGGGGGTCTTCTCCTACGGACCGCAGCTCGCCGTGGGGAAGGTCGTGCACAAGGCCGTCGAGATCAGCGTGTACGCGCCCCATCTGGTGGAGGCAGAGCTCGCCGAGCAGTCCCTCGACCGGCTGCGCGAGCAGGACCCCCGCTTCGACGACTACGCGAACCTCCTCACGGACGTCGAGCGCGCGGAGCTTCTCGGAGAGGCCGTGCGCCAGCTCTCGTGGTTCAGGGCCGCGTTCCCGCCGCTCGAGCGCTCCTGGAACCCGGTGGTCGAGTGGCCGGTCCGGGCGGAGCTTGCCGAGGAGAGGATCGTGCTCTCGGCCAGGCCCGACCTGGTCCTCGGGACCACCGACCCTGACGATCCGATGCGTGCCCGTCGACTGGTGATCGAGCTGAAGGGCGGCCAGGATCGTCCCGAGCAGGACGACGATGCCCGCTTCTACGCGCTGGTCCTCGCGCTCCACCATGGCGTCCCGCCGTTCCGCGTCGTCACGGTCAACCTCCAGGGCGGAACCTGGCGGCCCCACGACGTGAACGAGGACCTCCTGCGCTCCGCGCTTCGGCGCGTGGCGGACGGGGCGGAGCGAGCCGCGGCCGTCCTCGGCGGGGAGGACCCGGCGCTTCGTCCTGGCAAGTGGTGCGAGTGGTGCCCTCGCAGCGAGACCTGCCCCGTGTCGAGCGTACGCACATCGGTGGAGGCGGCGGAGGGGTAGGCTCCTTGCAGTGTTCGAACGGTTCACCGAGCGCGCCCGCAGGGTCGTGGTCCTCGCCCAGGAACAAGCGCGGGCGCTGCACCACGACCACATCGGGACGGAGCACATCCTGCTCGGGCTCATCCAGGAGGGAGAGGGCGTAGCCGCGGTATCCCTGGGGGCGCTCGGGATATCGCTCGATGACGTTCGACGGCAGGTGGAGGCGACCATCGGCCGGGGCGAGGCGCCCCCGCCGGACGACATCCCCTTCACATCCCGGGCGAAGAAGGTATTGGAGCTGTCCTTGCGGGAGGCTCTGCATCTGAAGCACAACTACATCGGGACCGAGCACATCCTTCTCGGCCTCATCCGCGAGGGCGAAGGGGTCGGGGCTCAGGTGCTGGAGAAGCTCGGAGCCGAGCCGGAGCTGGTCCGGGAGCAGGTGACGCGGCTCATCTCGGGCTTCTCCGAGGGCGGCGTCACCGAGGCCGTGGCCCCCGGTCGGAGGCAACGGGAGAAAGGCGATCCGCCCTCGTGTCCTCGCTGCCGAAGGTCGCTGGCGGAGACGGCGGCCTACAGGGTGATGGAGATCGCCGACGCCGAACGAGAGGGCGAGACGCGCAGCTTCACGTTCCTGTTCTGCAGGGAATGCGGGACATCCTTGGGAACCACCCCCTGAGGCCCTAACCTTTCTACCCGTGAGACTCAGGAGCGCTTTCCTGGTGCTGCTGGTCGGAGCCGCGGGCCTCGCGCCGCCGCACTCGGCCGCCGCCCCCGGGCCCGGGAGAGCGAGCCTCGAGGTGTTCCGGGGCCTGGGTGCCTGGGTCGACATCTTCGAGGAGCGCGCCTGGCGTAACCCGGCCAAGACGGTGGCCAACATGGCCGGCCACGGAGTCCGCACGATCTACCTGCAGACCTCCAACTACTCGCAGGACCTCCCCGTCGTCCACCGACAGGGCGTCGGGCGATTCCTCGAGGCCGCACATCGCAGGGACATGGACGTGATCGCCTGGTACCTGCCGGGGTTCGCCAAGCTGGCCCGGGATTTCCAGCGCTCCATGGCCGCGATCAAGTTCCGCTACTCGGGGGAGCGGTTCGACGCGTTCGGCCTGGACATCGAGGCGAGCGTCCTGGGGCCGCCGTCGGAGCGCACGAAGAGGCTGCTCAGGCTCTCCAAGCGCATCCGCCGGCAGGCCGGGCCGCGCTACCCGCTGGGCGCGATCATCCCCTCACCGGTGGGCATCGAGCTGAACAAGGGCTACTGGCCGGGCTTCCCCTACGAAGGGCTCTCCGAGACGTACGACGCTTTCGTGCCGATGGGCTACTTCACCTACCACGTGAAGGGACCTTCGAAGGTTCACGCCGAGACGGCCAGGAACGTGGAGATCATCCGCGGGAAGACCGGAGACCCCACGATCCCCATCCACCTGATCGGGGGCGTCGCCGATGAGGCCAGCGGCGCGGAGGTGCAGGCCTTCGTGCGCGCCGTGCGAGAGCACGGACTGCTCGGCGCCAGCATCTACAACTGGTCCCTCACCAGGGCTCACGACTGGGCGCCGCTCGAGACGATACCCACCAACCCGAGGCAGACGCCGGCCATGCCCCTGCCGCTGCCCTTCGCCGCGGCCGTCGGGAACGTGAGGGGCGAGGATCGCTCCCACCCGAAAGAGGTCTTCTACGGGACCGGAGGCCTCGGTGGTCCCAGGACGCTCCGCTTCGAGGCGTTCGACATACAGGCGGACGAGGTCCACGTCTGGGTGAACTGGGAGCATCTCGCTCAGGTGCCGCCGGGGAGCGGGTGGAGCGAGGCGCAGGAGATGACGATCCCCGACGAGCTGCTCCTCGACAGGGGGGACAACGTGATCGCGTTCGTCGCCGCCGGGGAGAATCCCGACTGGTCCGAGTGGGGCGTCCGCGCGGTATCGCTGGCCTAGCTTGAGTTGCCGGCGACCGGGGTAATAACCTACTCTGTGGTAACCAACTCGAGCCCCGGAGGTTCCCCGTGCCCCAGGACCTGTACAAGATCGGCGAGATCCCCCCTGTAGGCGAGATCCCGAACAGGATGCTCGCGCAGGTCATACGCCCCGACCGCTTCGGGGATCCCGAGAAGGCTTTCCAGGTCGAGGAGATCGGGGTGCCCGAGATCGGGCCCCGCGACGCCCTGGTCCTCGTGATGGCCGCGGGCATCAACTACAACAACGTGTGGGCCGCGCGAGGCATACCCGTGGACGTCTGCGCGTACCACGAGAAGTTCGCGGAGCCCACCGAGTTCCACATCGGCGGCTCGGACGCCTCCGGCGTGGTCTACGCGGTCGGCGACCAGGTCACGAACGTCAAGGTCGGCGATCACGTGGTGATCCATTGCGGCCAGTGGGATGCGGAGGCCGACGCGACCGGTGACCCCATGTTCCACGACTCGTTCCGCATCTGGGGCTACGAGTCCAACTGGGGCTCGTTCGCCCAGTTCACCAAGGTCGAGGGCCATCAGTGCATGCCCAAGGCTCCCCAGCTCACCTGGGAAGCGGCCGCGGCTCCCACCCTCGTGGGCGCAACCGCGTACAGGATGCTCCTCGGCTGGCCGCCCAACGTGGTCGGGGAGGGGGATCCGGTGCTCATCTGGGGCGGAGCCGGCGGGCTCGGCTCGATGGCGATCCAGATCGTCCGCGAGGCAGGCGGCAAGGCGGTAGCCGTCGTCTCCTCCGAGGACAAGGCCGAGTTCTGCCGCAACCTCGGCGCGGTCGGCGTCATCAACCGCAAGGACTTCGACCACTGGGGGATGCCGCCCCACTGGAAGGACGACAAGGCGTACGTCGAGTGGTTCAAGGGCGCCAAGGCGTTCGGCAAGGCCTTCTGGGAGGCGCTCGGGGAGAAGCGCTCGCCGAAGATCGTCTTCGAGCACCCCGGCGAGGACACCGTCCCCACTTCGGTCTTCGTCGCGGACACCGGCGGCATGGTCGTAATCTGCGCCGGAACGACCGGCTACAACGCGGTCTCCGATCTCCGCTACCTGTGGATGCGTCAAAAGCGGCTCCAGGGCTCGCACTTCGCCAACGACGTTCAGTCGATCGCCTTCAACCAGCTGGTGATCGACGGCAAGGTCGACCCGTGTCTCTCGCGGACGTTCTCGTTCGAGGACATCGGCACCGCGCATCAGCTGATGCACGAGAACGCGCACCCCGAGGGCAACATGGCCGCCCTCGTCAGCGCCCCCAAGGAAGGCCTGACCGACCTACCTGGCTAGGGCTGGGGTTCCTGGACCAGCTCCACGAGGACGCCGCCGAAGCCCTTCGGGTGAGCGAAGGCCACGGTCGTTCCTCGGGAGCCGGGGCGAGGCTCCTGATCCACCAGGGGGATGCCCAGCTCCCTCAGGTGGGTAAGAACCTCGCGGATGTCGTCAACGCGGTATCCGATATGGTGAACACCCTCGCCG